>Ga0075433_10003210_pt1 | contig 12611 bp, 11 predicted proteins | sample RhiMethybrSRZTD2_FD_75299 | JGI IMG/M metagenome (GOLD analysis project Ga0075433, IMG submission 75299) | Populus rhizosphere microbial communities from Tennessee, USA - Rhizosphere MetaG P. TD hybrid SRZTD2 | ecosystem: Host-associated > Plants > Roots > Rhizosphere > Soil | place: USA... | reverse complement strand
TGCTGGTCTGGGAAGTAGATCAACCCGACACGCGAGATAACGGCATCGAAGCCGCCCTCCTCAACATCAAGATGTTCGCCATCCAGCTCGCGCGTGGTGATGGTCGCCAAGCCGGCGTCGCTCGCGGCCTTTCCGCGTACTCCAGGATGGTCGGAGAGATGTCGGTGGCCAGGACCCGTCCGGTGGGGCCGACGCGCCGTGCAGCCGACAAGCTCTGTCCACCCGCGCCGGCGGCCACATCGAGGACACTATTGCCGGTCGTAATACGTGCGGCGTCGAGCATCCGCTCGGTTGCAGGACCGAGCCAGTCTTCGATCAGCAGGCCCCACCGATGCCACGCCTCCGCGGCATCCTCCCACTGCGCGTGCGTGGTGATCTTGTACTGCCGCGGGTCGAACGTCGTGCTGGTCACGGCGTACCTCCTCCAAATCTCAGCCTCGCGGGTGGAAATCTGTCACAGCGGGCGCTCGCTTCGGGAGCTGAGCCCGTCCTCGATCGTGCCGCGCTTGTCGCGTACCGCCGCCGCCTAGCTGATCTTGACGTGGAACTTGCCACTGCTCAGGAAAACGCCGACCTCGCCACTCACCAGCGCGCCAACGACGAGCGAGAACAACTCCTGGCTGAGCTGCGCCGCGCCACCCGGCCGGATGGCGGCTCCCGTAGGTTTGCCAACACCGCCACCGAACGCGCCCGCAAAGCGGTCACCGCGCGGATCCGCGACGCCATCCGCCGCATCAGCGACGCCCATCCAGAACTCGGCACCCACCTCGACCGCACCATTCGTACGGGAACCACCTGCCGATACGAACCAGACCGCACCGCGAAATGAACCATTATTGATGTAGCTGCCCAAAATAGGGTCGGCGGTAGCGCCGGTTGTCATAAGAGTGCAAGGCTCACTACGGCCAGTAAGTATCACCAGATCAGCTCTGTGCATTAGCAAAGTTCTGCCGTCGACGCAGCAAAAGGGCTTCCCATGACATCGCACCAGCCTGGCTCACCTGATGATCAACTTCCGCTCGCAAGCACCCCGCGGCGATCGGGGCCAAGAAAAGACCACCTGAACCCCAGATCGGCTCGGTTCCTCGATCCGGGCTCCGCCGTGCGGTTTCAAGGCCAACGCCTCGAGACAACCGCGTACGCCGGCGACGAGCTCTTGCTTCGTCCCTCCCAGGATGACAGCCAGATCCTCGACGCCCTGACCCGGGCCGCCGAACTCGAGGGCTATGACGCGAGAGCAAACGAGGACGACTACGACCTGGTCGATCTGGCTCGTGAGGCCGACATCCCTCTCGACGACACTCAGCCCCTGGTGGTCCGGATCACGCTATATCGTCGCCAGACCGGCCGACCGCTCCCACCGCCGGATGCCTGGCCGGTTCTGCAGCGTTTCCGTGAACTTATCGGTGACGAAAGGCGCCGAAATGCTGTGCAGCTCGAGCACCTGCTGACCACTGCCGCCGTAAAGCCTGCGCCATACGTCGCCCACTCGGCCGGCGTGAACCCGTACGTCGCCCATCCTTACGTTGCCCATCCCTACGTCGCCCACCCCTACGTTGCGCATCCTTACGTCGCGCATCCATACGTCGCCCACGACTCGTCGGATCCGTACGCCCCACAGCCTCCAAGCGCGACTGCGGAGTATGCGCAACCCGGTTGGGGGGGTCGGATGCCGGTCACCTGGGTTGGGCCTCCGCCCACCCGACGCCGCAGACGTGATCTCGGTGGTGCTCGGCGCCCAGTGGTGGCCTGCGTGGACCTCGGATGCGGGACGCATACATGGTTAACGGACAAGGTGGTTGACCGCGCTCCCACGTGCAAGCACCTGCCTATTGGGCTGACCGATCCAGCGACCGACATCGAGCAGAGGGGCGTCGTCACGGGCCGCCTGACTGGATCTTTGGACATTGAGGCCGGACACGGCACGTTCATCGCCGGGCTCGTCCACCAACGGTGCCCCGACGCGCGGATCCTTGCAATCCGGGTCGTGCAGCCGGATGGGGTCGTAAACGAATACGACGTATTACGAGCGCTCAACATGCTGTGGCTACGGCAGCGGCTGGCTCTGAAGTACGAGCGTCGCGATGAGTTGATCGATGTCATCACGATCTCGCTGGGCTACTACCACGAGCAGCAAACCGACGCATTCTTCGACCCGTTGATGCTGGCCCCGCTGCGCGCGCTCGGCCGCTTGGGGGTCGCCGTCGTGGCCTCTGCGGGCAACGACGCTACCGGCCGGCCGATGTATCCGGCCGCGTTTGCCCCATACCAGGGCGGAGTGGTCGGCGAAATGACTCGCGACGAGGTGCCGTTGGTCGCCGTCGGCGCCACGAACCCGGATGGCTCGATAGCCCTCTTCTCCAACGCCGGGCCGTGGGTGCGCGCCTACCGCCCTGGGGCCGGGCTGGTGAGCACGGTACCGATGACCTTTGATGCCGGTCAGCAGCCCACTTACGAGGTGTATGTCGACGGCCAGCGCCGCGCCACCATCGACCCTGACGACTTCAGATCCGGCTTCGCCGTCTGGAGTGGGACCTCTTTCGCAGCGCCTATCCTGGCTGGCGACCTCGCCGCATACATGAACCACTCAGGTGCCCTGCGGAAGAATCCCGCAAAGCCCGAATATCCCGTACGAACGGCGTGGGAGGCGCTGCGCAGCGAGATACCCGGCATCGAGGAGCCGCGCTGACGAAAACCCTTCGGCGTCGGAGCGGCGTCGACCCCGTCGCCACCGCGGAGGCAATGCACGATCGCGCGCTGAATGATGCGTTTCGAGGTCGCTACGACCTGAGTCACAAACGGGCGAGGCATGCGCTTGATCTACTGGCCGCAGCGCAACGCGACGTCGTGGAGGCTGCCAGTGTGGGCACCCCGGTCTGGGATGACGTCGCTGCGCAGCGCGTTAAGGTTCGGCTGCTTGTGCTGCTCGCAGGCATGGAGTATGAGCTGACGGGCGGCCAGGGCGGCCGAGGCCATCTCGACGAGGCCATCACTGTGTCGCAGTCGATTGGCGCGCGAGACCTCGCCTTCGTTGTCAATCAGACGCTGGCTCTGCGGGCGACGCGTAGCGGGCTAGTCGATGAGGCGCTCATTCACTTCGCAGCCGCTGAGGCGCTAGCCGCCGACGCGACCGACCTTGATGTCTGCAAGATGCTGCTCAACCGCGGGACGCTGAACCTTGAACGGCTGGAGCTCGACGGTGCGAGGCGGGACCTCGAGCTTTGCCTCAGTCGAGCCCAGGGCAATCCAGACCTTGTGACCCTTGCGATGATGGCCCGGCACAACCTCGGTTACCTGGAGTTCCTTGCCGGAAATCTTCCGGTCGCCCTAAGGGAGATGGCCGAGGCGGCCGAACTCGGAGGCCAAGCGTCCCCCGCAGTCGCCCTACTGGACCGGGCTAGGGTTCTGATCGCAGCAGGGCTCATCGACGCGGCCGACAAGACGCTTACCGCGGCCTCGAACGATTTCCGTCACGGTCGGATGTGGGCCTACCTCGCGGAGGCCGAGCTGGCCCGTGCGGAATGCGCCTTGCTTACGGGGAACTTTGGCCGGGCTCGGGCACTCGCCGGCTCGGCGCGCACCCGATTCCGAAGGCGCGGAAATGACGACTGGCGCCGGCGCAGCGAACTGACGCTGCTTGCCGCTGACCTCGCCTACGGTCGACCGCCCACTCTGCTTGTGGGACCGGCCACCCGGTTGGCCGAGGAGTTCGCGACAGCGCACTTACCGACCTATGCAAAGGCGTCGCGACTAATTAGCTGTGAGGCACTGCTCGCGAGCGGCCGAATCGCCGAGGCAACCGATGTCTTCGACAGCCTCGAACCGGCGGACCGAACCGACGGGATTACCCTCCGACTGCGGCAGCGGACGGTCGCAGCCCTCCTCAGCCTCCGACGTCACAACCGAGCAATGGCGCACCGCGAGGTCCAGCACGGGCTTGCAGACCTGGAGCGGCACCAAGCGCAGTTTGGCAGCATCGATCTGCAGGCCGCGAGCGCTCTTCACGGACGGCGGCTAGTAATTCTCGACCTTGAGATGGCACTGGCAGCGGGCCGTCCTGCAGGCGTCTTCGCCGCATTGGAACGCGGACGGGCACTCTCCCGCCGCCTCTTCGCCGTGACCCCACCGCCGGCACAGTCGGCACCGCTACTGACTGAGTTGCGCCACCTCAGTGAGAATCTGGCCCAAATGGGTGCCGATCCGCAGCAGCGCGAAGCGGCCGCCCGTACGCGGGAGAACATTGCCAATCTGGAGGACCGGCTGCATCGGATGGCTTGGCGATCCGAGGGCAGCCGGAATGTCGCCCGCCACGTTGGATTCGCGCATGTGCAAGAGCAGGTCCAAGCCTCCGGTCGCCAGATGGTCCTGTACGGCCGGGTGCACGGTGACCTCGTGGCCGTGATGGTTGGCTTCGGCCGGCCCCGGCTACTGCGATTACCGGGAACCGCAGACGCCGCCGGCCTGGTCAGCCGGCTTCGCGCCGATCTCAACGTACTCGCGAGTCCATCGACTCCAGCTGTCGTGCGACAGTCAGCCTCCGCGTCGGCAAGACGCTGCCTCGACCGGCTCGACACGATGCTGCTGGCCCCATTGGGGCTCGCCGATGCGCCGTTGGTAGTCGTTCCACCAGCCGATCTGTCGACTCTGCCTTGGAACGCTCTGCCGTCTCTGCGGCACCAACCTGTGGAGGTATCGCCCACTGCATCCGCCTGGTGGCACGGCACGCAACGCACGACTGAAGGACCCGTTCGAGTAGCGGCATTTGCCGGCCCGGGACTCGTTGGTTCTGGGCGTGAGGTCCTTGAAGTGCGAAGGATCTGGCCGGATACCCAGACGTTCGTCGGTGCTGACGCGACCGGTCGAGCCTTCGCGCAGACTGCTGGGTCAGTGACCATTGCGCACGTCGCCGCCCACGGCACGCACATCAGCCAGAACCCGCTGTTCTCCTCTCTGCAACTCAGCGATGGACCACTCTTCGCATACGAGCTCCAGCCCGGTAATGTCCCGCCGCACGTCGTGCTGTCTGCCTGCGAGCTGGGAGAAGTGACCGTTCGGCCGGGCGAGGAGGCCTTGGGACTGACCAGCGTGCTACTGCAGCACGGCGCCCGCTGCGTCGTCGCGGGTGTGGCCGATGTCAACGACGATCTTGCGGCCGAAGTCATGGTGGGCTACCACCGGCGGTTGGCAGCGGGCTCCGACGCGGCTGCCGCCTTGGCGGATGCTGTCGCCGCTAGTCGAACGGTCGTGCCATTTACCTGCTTTGGGGCGGCGTGGTCGGCCTAAGAGCCGCCAAAGTGCACAATCCTTCGTCAGGTCTGCAGCGTGTCAGCGTCCGGGAACGTGGGTCGCCCGGTGCTCGGCTGATCAAGGTAGAACAAGGCGGTCGAGGCGATGTCGTCGTGTAGCTGACGGTACCGCCCGCCGGATTGCCAGCCGAGAGCTTGAATCTCGACGCGAAGGTCCGTCGCGAAATGGATGGGGTCCAAGACATGCCAGCGGTAGAGACCGAAGCGCTGTTGGCTCTGGTAAAGGCCGTCGGGGCGAATCACCTGAGGCATGCCGAGGTACGCCGTGCTGTATTCGGAGTAGCCACGGCCCGGGACATCGAAGTTCCACGCGCCGCCAAAGTAGTCCTCGGTCCCGGTGCCACAAATCGTTGGAAAATCCTCGTCGCCGTCGAGGTAGATCTTGAGTTCGCCCTCGCCCCACCAGCCGGGACTGTTGACGCCCCACGCGAGGTAGGTGCCGACGTAGTGGCCATGACCTGCGACGCGGTCAAGGAGAACATGGGTATCGCCGGCGCGCAGCGGGTGGGCGCGGCGGAACTGAGCGTGAAAATAGCCCAGCCCGGCGACATCAAGATCGGTCTCGTAGGTGACCTGGTAGTACAGCTCAGCGCTGCCGTCAGCGAGGTTCTCCACCGTCAGTCGGGCGCGGTGCGAGAAGGGCATCGGCCAGTAGGAGTTGAAGCCGCCATGCGGGTTGACCGCGATCATGCTCGAGCTGACCTGAGCGAACCGGCCCCATCCGTTGGCAAAGAAATCGCCGAGCGGAACCTCGACAGCCGGCTCAGCGGCATCGTCCCAATAGGCCCGGAAGACCAAGGTCCGCCAGTTGCTGTTGGCAGTGGTGAGCCAGACGTGGGTGATGGTCCCGGGCCCGTCGATCGTGGCCAGCGGAAAGGTGTCGCCACGCTCGATGCTCATCGACGGTGAGATCTTCCAGCCGACTCCGAGGTCGCGAGCAGCGTTCGCCCCAGTGCCCTCAGCGGCCCGGCCGCCGCCGCCCTTGGCGCCATTGACGTTCTCGGGACTGATCGATCGGGTCGTGACATTGCGCAGCCGGGCAAGGTCGCGGGCGTCTACTCGCACAGTGAGCCTCCCAGGGCCTAACGAATTGACCCACAGGCTACTGATACATAAGAAGCTGATCCGAAGAAGAAGGAGACGCGTATGAAAAGGCCCGTGCATTTCGAAATACACGCCGAGGATCCGGAGCGGGCGGCGAACTTCTACCGCGAACTCTTTGGCTGGACGATCAGCAAGTGGGACGGCCCAGTTGACTACTGGCTGGTGAGCACAGGAGCGGACCCGCCAGGCATCGAGGGCGCGATACTGCGGCGGATGGGCCAGAATCCGGATCCGCAGGAGCCGACACCGGTGATCGCCTACGTCTGCACTATCGATGTCGAGAACGTAGATGAGATGATCAACAAGGCCCGCCAGCTCGGTGGCGTGGAGGCACTGGGGAAGACCGAAGTACCGGGTGTCGGCTGGCAGGTCTACTACAAAGACACCGAGAGCAACATCTTCGGCATGATGCAGGCAATGCCCCAAGCCCCGGCCGAAACTCCAGGGGCCTAGGCGCGAAGGGCGTCGAGCGCCAATTCGATGACGCGATCCATGGCGCCCGGCTCCTCGAACAGATGAGTCGCGCCTGGCACAACGACGATCTCTGCCGGGCCGGCCAGCCGGGCAGCGGCAGCCTTGTTCAAAGCCAGCACCTCGACGTCGCGACCACCGACGATGAGCCGGGTTGGCGTACGCACTCGTTCGAGCGCGTCCCCCGCCAGGTCCGGTCGACCTCCTCGCGAGATCACCAGCTTGATCTGGTTCGGAGCGTCCGCTGCGGCCACAAGAGCGGCCGCAGCACCAGTGCTCGCCCCAAACAGTGTGAGCGGCAGTCGGGCAGTCTCCTGCCTGGCACCCAACCACCGAATGGCACTGGTCAGTCGTGACGCCAAGCGCGAGATATCGAAGCGGAACTGTCCCGTACGCCGGTCGAGTTGCTCCTCCTCCGGCGTGAGCAGATCCATCAGCAGCGTCGCGTACCCGGCGGCCTGCAACTTGGTTGCCACGAGACGGTTCCGCGGGCTATGTCGGCTGCTCCCGCTGCCGTGCGCAAACAGCACTACGCCTGTCGCACGAGCAGGCAAGACCAGGTCGCCGTCCAAGATCACCCCGGCCGCGGGGATTCGTACCGCGCTGTCAAGATCACGGTCCACGACTCAAGTGTCCCGCCCGTTGTTCGGCAGACGCCATCGGCGTTGGCCCTGTATACGAGCGTGCCGCGCCAGCTGACGCGCCCGACGTAGTGGCTCAGGTGTACGACGACTGCTGGTGAGGCCCGTGACCACCTCAACCGCAGTCACCAGATCGAGCCGCCAGCCCGGATGTATTGCCAGCGGACGTACGCCTGGCTGAGTACGCAGCCAACAGCCGACCACTGACTCACCGATCCGCAGTGGACTGGTGGCACCTCGCTGATCACGGGGCCATTCGCCTGACGCAACCAGCGGCCGGTGCGTCACCCCGATTGTCGGAATGTCCAGCTCGGCGCCGAGATGCAACGCCAGGCCCGCCCGCCGCGGATGATCACGTGCCGTGGCATCCAGCAGCAGCGCGTCGGGGCGATCGCTCAATGCACGAACAACCTGTTCCATGAGAGGGCCGAGTCGCAAGGCCATCAGCCCCGGCACGTACTTGGCGCCCGTCGTGCCACTGACCAGTCGCTGCCCGATCACCTGGCCACCAAGCATGATCACGGCAGCGGACCAGGCCGGGTCATGGTCGGTGCCGGGCCCGGTAAGGCCACGCGGAAAGCAGACCCAACAGCCGCCGATACGCGCGGTCCCTGGGTTGAAGATCCATGGCTCGGGTGCGGCCTTGCCGAGCCGCGCCTGGTAGGCGATCAGCGAGTCAGCGTCAGAAGGCCACACGCGCCATCCTCACGTATGCACAACCTTTCGTGCGCAGTCAGGAACGTCTCAATACCTGTGAATCTCGTGTGACTGCCGGTCTCAGGACGCGAACCAACGTAGGCTGAGCCGATGCCCCCACGCTCCATCTCAGGGCAGCTGGCGAGATCCGCGCCGGCCGCGTCCGGGGCTCGATGAGCCGGTTCCGGGCACTATCCAACGGCTCACTGCTGGTGGCACTCGTACTGGGATTCATCGTTGTGGTCACCAGCGATGGTGGCGAGCCCTCCGGCGCCCGCGTGCTCATACCGCCTGCGATCGCATCAACTCCCTCGACGACGGCCACCGAATCCCCAAAGGTCAAAACGCCCGGTCCGAGGGCGCCCGCACGCAAGAAGCCGACGGCGAGCCCCTCACCGAGGCACCCGTCAGCACCTCCGTCCCACAAGCCTCGTGCAGATCGACCTGACAAACCGTCATCGCAGGGATCACAAAAGCATCGATCACAGCCCAAGGGCGAGGCACCGACGAGGCGCGGCGGCACCGTGTACCTGACATTCGACGACGGACCCAGCCCATACACGCCGGCAATCCTGAACATCCTGCGAGCGACCCACTCCACTGCGACGTTCTTCGAACTTGGCTTTCGCCAGGCCGAGTACCCCGCTGAGGCGGCCCAGATCCGAGCCCAGGGCAGCAACATCGGCAACCACACCTACAACCACCCAAATTTGACCAAGCTCAAACCTGGGCAAATCCGTTGGCAGCTCGCTCATGGACCGCAAGGCAGATGCGTGCGCCCGCCGTACGGGGCCACCAACAAGACCGTTCGACGCATCTTGGCCGAAGAGGGCAAGCGTCAGGTGTTGTGGACGATCGACACCCGAGACTGGAGCCGACCGGGCACGACGCAGATCGTCAAAGCCGCAACCAGCTCCATGATCAGGGCTGGCAGCATCGTGCTCATGCACGATGGCGGTGGCAATCGCTCTCAGACCGTCGCAGCGCTGCCACAGGTCATCGCCACGCTGCAGCAGCACGGCTACGTGATCCGCCGCATCCCTGGCTGCTGAGCTGTCCGGCGCGCATCTCGGCGCGACGATTTCAGGGTCGCAGCGAGAGGAGCTGAGCAGCCACTGAAACGGCCTCTGCCTCGGTCACTCGGCCGTCGGCGACCGCAAGATCGAAACGGCGTCGGAGGACGTCGCCAGCGCCCAGCACCTTGGGACCGTCCCAGACAAGCGCCGAACCGATTCCCGGGTAATCGTGTGCCCGTACGAACCAGGGCTCGGCTGCCGCTGCCGCGTCGGGCGCGGCGATGACGATGGTGGCCGGCCCGCTGACGCCTGGCCCGGCCTCGAAGTCGCCGGACCAGGCGACCCAGGGCGCAACGCTGCCATGGACCTCGACCTCACCTCGCGCCTCGGATGTGAAGACCTCCACGTTCTCGCCAGCTGGAAAACGCCAGAAGAAACCGCCGTAGCCACCGCCAACGCGGCCTTTGCTTCCCGGGGAGCCAAGCGTCGCGCCTGTGTCGGCTCGAAGGCTGGTCTCGAAGGTCAGCTTCCACTTCCCTTCGCCCATCGTTCCCCAGCTGATCGATCGCTGTTCGCGCAGCTGCGTCGACCCGTCCCGGCCGATCCATCGCAGCTCATGCGTAAGTGCGTCAGCGTCCAACTCGGGCGCTTCACCCGTGATCACTCCGTGGTCGTCAAGGAGCACATAGCCCTGTCCGGGTACGTACGTCCCACCTCCCCAGAAGTTGGTGCCGTTCACATCAGGTATGGCCATGCCGACTCCGGCGTGCCAGTCGTGATCAGCAGGATGGCGGGCGGTCACAACGACGCCGGCCAGGGTGCGGACAGGGTGCAGAAAAGGTCTCGGACTCGAGGTGGGAATGGTGCCCCGCCCGTCGACGTAGTGCGCGACCTCGACGTCGGCAATGCTCGCCCGGACCATGACGCGGTCACGTTCCGAATGGGACCAAGGCACATCGAGCTCGGCGAATGTCCGGCCGCTCGACGCGGCTTGCGCCACCCAATGCTCGACGCCGTCGACAACCGCGCGCCGATCCTCGTTTTCCCCGTGCCATTGAATGGCGCGAGGGTCGATCCGAACTGGCTCATCGGCCGTCGCGACCGCTGCCAGCACTCGCATGAACGCTCCCGTACTGGCCAGCGGCACCAGCAGCGAGGCGCCCTCTCGGCGATATGCCAGCAGATTCTCGACCAGGTCCACCCGGGTCGCGATCTCCAGGCGGGTCCGATCCTCGGTCTCGACCTCCACGCGATCGGCGGTGTAGGCGAAGCGAGCGCGGCCCAGCGTGCCGTTGACATTCACAACTGGCTCGCGCTCGACCGATGCGCACAAGGTAAGCGCGCAGGTGACGGGAAGTCCCTGGGTCGTGATGATACGAACCACTGAGGTGTCGTCACTGTCGATGGCGTTGGCTCGGTAAAGGTCCGTCTCCACCGACTCGACGTCATCGAGCCGACGGCAGCCGACGATCGCGAGCGCCGTGGCCACGGCGTGTGCCAGCGGGTTCGTGACCACCCCGTCGACAACGGGCCGACCGTGGAGGCTCCGGCGACCGGCCCATGGCGACCGGTTCCAATAGCCGACCGTCCGCGACCAGGCACCTATCGCGCTGACACTGGCAATACGACCGATGCTGAGGGCATCGGCCCTGAGCATGTCCAGGCCGCGTGAGCCGAGGCTCTGGAAACCGACCTGGACGACGCGGCCGGTCTCCTGCTCGGTCGCAAGGAGCTGCGCGAAGTCGTCCAGGGAGGCCACTGGCGGCTTCTCCAGGTACACGTCCGCGCCCGAGGTGAGAGCCACCTGCGCGAGTTGATAGTGCTCGGCGAGAGGCGCGGCGATGATCACCACGTCCACCGGGACGGTCGCAGCGAGTGCCTCGGTGAGATCGGTGTACAGCGGGACGCCGTAGATGCTGGGTGGGTCCAGCACGACGCCAGGATCGACAGCCGCAACGAGCTCCACCAAGCCCTGCTCCGCGAGCCGATCGATCCGCTCGGCGTGGACCCGACCGAACCCGAGAACGCCGACCAGGATGAGGCGGGCTGGCGCGGTTGATCTGATCATTTGCCCAATCGATGCGATGGACTAGAAAACGCTTTCACAAAGGTACACGATAGGTGCATCCGAGAGCCAGAGGACTGTTCCGACGTGTCAACCTCACCTCACGGTCGATCCCAGACCATTGCCGACGTTGCAGCCCGCGCGGGTGTTTCGCCGGCCACTGTCTCGCGGGTGATGAACGGCAACCCCTCGGTCGATGCAGCGCTCGCGGAGCGAGTCCGAGCCGCAGCTGAGGAGCTCAACTACTCAGCCAGCCCGCTCGCCCGCAGCCTGGTTCTCGGCAAGACGAACACCATCGCGGTCGTTGTGCCCGATCTGGCAAACCCGACCTTCCACGGCGTCTTGCGTGGTCTGAGCCGCGCTGCTTCCCACGACGGCTACCACATCCTGATCGCCGACTCCGCCGAGGCGGTCGCCGAGGAGCGGATCCTCGCAGCGGAGACCCGCAGACGCTGCGACGGCCTCGTCCTATGCGCGCCGCGGATGGCCGAGGCTGATCTCGAACAGCTGCTCGAAGAGCTCAAGCCGGTCGTGCTGGTGAACCGTGAGGCTGGTTCGACCAGTACGCCGGTGATCGCCGCCGACTACCGAACAGGCTTGGTGGAGCTGCTCAATCTGCTTTACGACTACGGCCACCGATCGCTGGTGTACCTCGCCGGTGCGCCCCAGAGCGCGTCAAACGCTCGTCGGCTTGAAGGGGTGCGCGCTTTCCTCGACGACCATCCAGATACCGCAATCCAGGTACTTCGGTGTGGAGTCAACTTCGCAGACGGCTACGACGCTGCGGAGCGAGTCCTCGCCTCCGCAGCAACTGGTGTACTGGCCTTCAATGATCTTGTCGCGATGGGCTTGATGAGTTCTCTCAACGAGCGCGGGGTAAATGTGCCGGAACGCATCTCGGTGGCTGGTTTCGACGACATCCCGTTTGCTCGCTATCTGACCCCGCCCCTGACCACCGCCTCTGTTCCGGTCACCGAACTCGGCGAGCAAGCCTGGCATCGGATGTGGGACCTGTTGAACGAGCGGGCCCCCGGTCACCCGATCATCTTCCGACCACGGATCGAGAATCGCGGGAGCACCGGACCAGTTCGTCCCCATTACTGAAGAGTCGGCACCTGCAAGAGGCCGGATCGCACGGTAGCCATGGCCTGGTCAAGATCCTGCATCCGGAACCTCCGGCCGTAGCGGGCTTCACTCGCCCTTGCGAGCCGCGTGATGTGGTCGTCTACGGCGAGGGCATTTGCCGCCGTGTTGTAGACGACGATCTCGATCTCGTTGGTGCCGCTACGCAGCGCGTCGGTGATCTCGACTC
>Ga0075433_10003206_pt1 | contig 12616 bp, 10 predicted proteins | sample RhiMethybrSRZTD2_FD_75299 | JGI IMG/M metagenome (GOLD analysis project Ga0075433, IMG submission 75299) | Populus rhizosphere microbial communities from Tennessee, USA - Rhizosphere MetaG P. TD hybrid SRZTD2 | ecosystem: Host-associated > Plants > Roots > Rhizosphere > Soil | place: USA... | reverse complement strand
GCGGCTCAAGGAGACGCGGACCGAGCTCGCCGCCGTGCTCGACGAGATCTACGAGTGGCTCAGCGCAGAAACGCGCGCGCCAGCGGACGGGCGAACGCCGAATTGATGGTGTGGTCGCTCGTGGCCATCACCTGGCGGAAGTACCCTTCGGCCTTCGCGCGATCGCCCAGTTTCTGATACGCCTGACCGAGCAGCCCGAGCACGAACGGATCCGCTTGATCCCCCTTTGCCAGCTCGTCGGCGGCGCGGCGGTAGTCCTTCGCGAAGAAGGCAATGTATCCGAGGAGGTACGGGTAGAAGATCGCCTGGCCCTCGTTACCGCCCCGATCGAGCAGCGCTTTGACGGCGGCCGCATGTTCCTGCGCGGCTTTGGTCTGGCCGCGGCGCGCCGCGATGCGGCCCATCGCGTTGTGCCACCGCATCTCCCAGAGCGCCGCCTGCTGCGCCGGCAGGCCGGGGATCTTCTTCGACATCTCGTATCCGGTCCGGTACCACTCCTCGGCCTTCCTCGCGTTGCCCGATTCGAGATAGATCCGCCCGAGCGCGTTGGCGCGGCCCGCGGCCGTCGCGCGATCGTCCGCCTGCACGTCGGCGTCGAACGCGCGCTGATAGTAGCGCGCCGCCTCGTCTGGCTTCGATTCGAAGGCGTACGAGATGCCGAGCGCGGTCAGCGCGGTCGTGCGCTGATCGTCGGCCGCGAGCCGGATCGCCTCTTCGAGCTGCACCCGGGCCTCGGTGTGCTTGGCGTCGAGGTCCAGGGCGCGTCCGAGCAGCAGACGCGCGTCGAAGGACGCCGGCGCAGACGCCACGATCTTCCGGAGCGCCGCCGTCGCGCCGGCGATGTCGCCGGCCGACAGCATCCGGTCGGCCTCCCGCACCTGTGACGAAGACGAGGGCTGCTGTGCCGAAGCCGTGACACCCAGGAGGATCACGGCGAGCGCGACGGCTGGACGCGTGGCCTTCATGATCTGACCTCGTCAGTTGAGGATGTACTTCTGCACGAACATGACCCAGGTGTAGATGCTGAAGTCATTGGTCGGGACCGTCAGCTGCTGGTGGCCGGCGTCCTCGAACCGCACGTACCACACCGGGGTGCCGCTGGCCTTCAGCGCCTTGACCAGCGCCTCGGCCTGGCCGATCGGCACGCGGGTGTCCTTCGCCCCAGCGGCGATGAACACGGGAATCCTGAGTCGCGCCGCATTGGTGAGCGGGGAGATCCTCGTCAGGAACGCGCGCATGTCCGGAATGGAAGGATCGCCGTACTCCGCGTTCCGGTTGGCCTGACGCGACATTTCGGTCGTCTCGAGAAATGACGGAAAGTCGGTGATCGCGAACGCCGGGTTGACGCCGCGCAGACGGTCGCCGTAGGCGATCGCCGCGGCGAGCGCGACGAAGCCTCCGTAGCTGGGGCCCGCGATCATCACGCGATCCTTGTCCAGCCCGGGCTGCGCCGCAATCCAGTCGAGCAGCGCGCCGATGTCCTTGACCGCGTTCTCGCGAGCCGTCCCGTTGTCGAGCTCTTCGAACGACCGGCCGAACCCGGCCGAGCCCCGGATGTTGGGATAGATGATCGCGATGCCGAGCTCGTTGCGGAAGTAGTTGCTGCGGCCGATGGCCCGCGGCCGCTCGCGCTCGACGGGCCCGCCGTGCACGTTGATGATCACCGGCCGCCTGCCGGTGAAGCTCGCGGGCGGACGGTAGAGCACACCGGAGATCTCGAGGCCGTCGAAGCTTTTCCACTTCACGATCTCCGCGTCTGGCAGCGTCTCCGGGTTCGCCCCGCCCATCTCGCTGAACGTCCAGCGTTCGACCCGGGCCCGGGCGACATCGAGGGAATACACGTCGTTGAACGCGCGCGCGCCGGCGAGCGTGAACCCGACCTCGTTGCGCAGGGGATGCCACTGCAGATCCGAGATGACGCCGGGCGGCACGGCCGGCGTCCGCAGGGGCCGGCCGGCGGCGTCCATCAGCTGAAGGCGCGAGACCGAGCCGGCATCGAACACCACCGCCAGCGTCTTGCCGTCCGGCTTGAGCGCGAACGTTTCGACCGGCTGTTCCGGTGGCGTGACCGCGCTCCAGCGTGTGCCGTCGAACTTCCACACGCGACCCCCTTCGCCGCCGCGAGTGCTCAGCGCGTAGATCGTCCGGCCGTCGGGCGCGAACGCCGCCGCCGCTCCTCGATCTCTCGGTCCCGGGGTCGTCGAGACCGCCCACCTCACCGGGTCAGCCTCCCTGGGCGTGATCAGCGTCTTCTCGCCCGTGTCCACGCGGACGGTCCACAGGGAGGTCTCGGAAGTCGAGATCGATTGCAGCGCCAGGATCGTCTTTTCGTCCGGGCTCCAGTCGATGGCCGACCAGGTGCCCTCCGCCTGCATGAGGAGCCGTCGGCTCGCGGGGTTCGAGGGGTTCATGACGTAGAGGTCGCGGTTCTTGCCATCCCGCTCGGTGGAGTCGAAGGCGATCTGGCCGGTCCGGGAGACGGCCGGGCCCCCGTAGCGCGACTTGCCGTCGGTCAGCAGCACCGCCGATCCGCGCGCCAGGTCGTAGCGGAACAGCTGCTCGGCCTCGCCGCCGCCGGCGGTGTCCTTCTGGAAGACGAACGCCTGGCCAGTCGGCAGGAACGCCGCTCCGGGTCGCACCGACACGCCGTCGGTGAAAAAGGTGATCTGGGTGCGCGCCCCGCCGGGCATCCGGACGCGGTGCAGCTGCGGCACCGCGGCGAAGGAGGTGGTGACGATAATCTCGCGCCCGGTTGGATGCCAGGCGCGGAGCGCGGCCTGACGGAACTGCGCGTAGGGCGCGACCGCCTGCACCAGCGCCATCGGGATCGGCGGTACGCCGTCGGTGGTGACGTTGGCGGGAACCGGGAACGTTCGTTCCTGTGCCGCCGGGCCTCCCGCGAGCAGGACGCTCAGCACGGCTCCCGCGATACGACGCATCCACACGCTCCGCAAGTTACTGAAAATGAGGCAGATCGTGATTATAGTGCAAACTTCGCGGGAGCCAGGACCGTCCAATATCGAGGCTCAACTGAGCCTGCCCGCCGTAGCGCGAAGCGCGAAGGCGGGTTCGGCGGTCAGAGAAGCGAAGGTCAAGCATGCGCATCGTGATCGCAGGCGGCACCGGCTTCCTTGGAAGCCCGCTCGCCGAGATGTACGCCGAGGACGGGCACGACGTCCGGCTTCTCACGCGCGGGCTCGCGGCGGGCGAGTCGCGGCACGAGCCGGGCACCGGCGTGCCGGGCATCAGCCGCGTCGGCTGGAAACCGGACGGCCGGAGCGGGCCCTGGGCGGCCGCCATCTCCGGCGCGGACGCCGTGATCAATCTCGCCGGCGCCTCGATAGGCGACAAGCGCTGGAGCCCGCAGCGCAAGGCGGAGCTGCGCGACAGCCGGCTCCTCGCCACGCGCAGCCTTGCGACGGCGATCGCCGAGGCGCCGGTCGCGCCGCGCCTGTTCATCAGCGGAAGCGCCGTCGGCTTCTATGGCCCGTCGAGCGACGAGCCGAAGACCGAGAGCTCGCCCGCTGGCGGCGACTTTCTCGCGCACCTCTGCGAGGACTGGGAAGCGGAAGCGCGCAAAGGCGCGCGAGAGGGGACCCGGCTCGCGATCATCCGCACCGGCGTCGTCCTCGAGAAATCCGGCGGCGCCCTGGCCCGGATGATCCTGCCGTTCCGGCTCTTCGCAGGCGGTCCGATGGGATCGGGCCGCCAGTACCTGTCATGGATTCACCGGCTGGACTGGATCGAGATCGTCCGCTGGATCGTGCAGACGCCTGAGGCCGAAGGCCTCTTCAACCTGACGGCTCCGCATCCGGTCACGAACCGGGAGTTCGCCCGAATGCTGGGCCGGGCGCTGAAACGGCCCGCTCTCCTGCCCGCTCCCGGCTTCGCGTTGAAGATCGTGCTGGGCGAGTTCGCCAACTCGGTGCTGACCGGCCAGCGTGTGCTGCCGGCGCACGCGCAGGCGCTCGGCTATCACTTCAGATATCCGGAGCTGGATATCGCGTTCAGAGGGATTTTCGGGGACTGACGCGTGTCAAGGGAGAAAGGGAAAAGGCAGAAGGGAGAATTGCCTTTTTACTTCTCCCTTCTCCCTTCTCCCTTCTGCCTTCTCCCTTGACACGCTAGAGGATATTCGGCGCGCCGGCTCTGAAGTCTCCTCCCAGAATCGCGTTCGCATCGGCGCCGAGCCACGAATCGATCACCTTCGAGTAGACCGATCGGAAGTCGGTCTCGAACCGGACGTCGGCGCCGTTGTTCTCGAGCGTCTGGTTATCGGGCGTCGGGTTGAGCCGGGCGGCCGTGCCGTAGAGGCCGCCGCGAACCGTGCCGCCGATCGCCAACATCAGCCCCGCCGCGCCGTGATCGGTGCCGCTGCTGCTGTTCTCGGTGATCCGCCGGCTGAACTCCGAGAACTGCAGGATCAGCGTGTCGCGCAACAGACCCTGATTCTCGAGGTCGCGATAGAACGCCGCCACGCCGTCGCCGAGCGTCGCCATCAACTGCGTGTAGGCGCCATTGGCGGGATTCGTGCCCTGCGTGGCATGCGTGTCGTATCCGCCGGTCTGGACCCAGAACACCTTGGTGCCGATCCCCTTCGCGATCGCGCCGGCGATCGCGCGCAGCGCCTGGGCAAAGCCGTTGTTCGGATAGGTGAGCGTCGACACGTAGGTGTTGACCTGCGCGACGCGATCGAGCGTGGCGAAGGCGCCCTGCGCGGTCGAGTTCACGAAGGCGAGATGCGGCTGATCCGCCGGCAGGTGCGAGGCGATGCGCAGTGCGCTGTCGCGGGCGAATGCGGCGTCGGTCGGCGTGTTCGGGCTCGCGAAGGCATAGCCGGCGACGCTGGGGATCGACGGCACGCCGACCGTGCGCGCCAGCAGGGTGCGCGGCGTCTCACGAACCGTCGACCACGCCGTCAGCGGATCGAGCGGCGACGGCAGCAGATCGAGATACCGCCCCAGCCAGCCCGTGCCCGAAGGAGACGAGGGATCGGCGGTCGACCAGATGTCGGTGCCCTGGAAGTGCGATCGGCTGGAATTCGGATAGCCGGTACGCTGGACGATCGCGAGCCGGCCGGCATCGAAGATCGACTTGAGCCCGGTGAGCCGCGGGTGCAGGCCCAACGCCTGGCCGTTCCGATCGGACCCGATCTGCAGCACGTTGGCGGCGGGGATCCCCAGCGTGGGCCGTCGCGCGTAGTACTGGGAGTCGGTGTAGGGAATGAGCGTGCTCAGCGCGTCGTTCCCGCCGCTCAGGTACAGGATCACCAGATTGCGCTGCGCGCGACCCTGGGCCCGGGCAAGATCCGAGATGAACGCCGGCGCGGCAAAGCCGACGGTGAACGCCGCGACGCCGCCCCGGACGAACTCACGTCGAGTGATGGCCATTGTCGGTTCCTTCGCTGCCGCGGGTCACACGAGCTGATAGTCGCCGGATCCCACGACCAGGTGCACCAGCCCTGAGGTCTTCGTGGCGAGCTGATCGTCCGAGCCGGTCCAGTTGCTGATGCCCGCGCGCGCGTAGTCGAGCAGCGCGTTGTAGGCGGAGGGCGCGTAGTCGTTCGGCGTCAGTCGATCGAGCACGAACGACAGCAGCGATTCGGGCGACTTCCCGACCGGCCGCGCCAGGTCGCGCAGGTTGAACTTCTGGTTGGAGGCGAGCTGCGCGGCGAAGTTCATCCGCGCCAGCATCCCTCCGGTCGAGAACCATCCGCGGCCCAGCTCCCACCCCGCGACGTCAGGGGGCTCGAAGAGCTGCTGGCCCATGTTGAGCAGCGGCGTCAGCGTGTTCGCGAGCGAGAACCCGCTCCACCCGACTTCCTTCAACGATCGCGCGACGAACTCCACGGGCCAGGAGTAGCGCTTGTAGAAGTTCCGATCCTCGTGGAACTGCGAGGACGTCAGCAGCCGCCGGACCATCGGTTTGATCTCGTAGCCGCTCTCGTAATAGATCCGCGCGACGTCCTGGATCAGCGCCTGATCGGGCGTGTCCGTCTCGTTCATGAAGAAGTCGTAGAGCTTGCGGGCGAGTCGCGGCCCGGTCGCCGGATGGCGCACGACCGCGTCGATCAGATCGAGGCCGTCCTGCATGCCCTGTGCGGCGGCCCGGCCTCCGATGACGCGGCTGCCGTTCGGGTAGATCGGGAACGAGAACTCCTTGGCGTCGGTGTCGTGCTGCGCGGCGACGTAGCTGAACGCGTAGTACCCGTTGTTGGGGCGCGCCAGGTTCCAGCCGGTGAAGACCCGCGCGCCCGCGTAGACGTCCGTCTCCTGGAACGTGCCGACCCCCATCGTGAAGAGCTCCATGAGCTCCCGCGCGAAGTTCTCCTGCGGCCGCCCGCGCACGTTCAACCGTCCGTCCAGCCAGACCAGCATCGCCGGGTCCTTGGCGACGGCGATCATCAGTTCGCGGAAGTTGCCCAGGGCATTTTGCCGGAACAGCTCGTACTGCCCGACGACCCGATCGGGATCGTCCGACGGCTTCGACGCGAGCATGCGCGTCGCCTCGGTCCCGTTGAACGTGCCGGAGATCTTCGAGTAGGCGGTGGCGAAGTGGTTGTGCCAGAACAGCGCCATCTTCTCCTGCAGCGGACGCTGACTGTGCACCATCCTGAACAGCCACCGCTGCCGGGCGTCGTCGATGTTCGCCTGCGGCTGGAAGCCGTTCGCCGCTCGCGCGGTGACGCCGACGTAGCCGGGCTGCCCGATCTTGCCGTCGACCTCGTCGGGGATGTTGTCGTAGGTGAGCAGACGCTCGACGGCCGCGACGTACGGCATGTTCGCGTAGCGCGCCACGTCTTCTTCAGTCGCGCCGAAAGCCGCGCGCCGAAGCAGATGCTCGATGTGTTGTTCGCGTCCTCTAGCCATGATGACCGGTTCTCCGCACCCGGGACGCCGAAGCTGGGGTCACTATTTTAGCGCGAGCTGAGCCGCAGTGTGACGGCTTTCAATGGGCCTGCAGGATTCTCGAAAAGCCGAACAGGTCGTCTCCTTTGGTGGGTTCCTCGTTGATGTGTCTCAAAATGAGTCTCGCGGCCAGCCAGGACGCCGCCACCCCATGCCGCCCGAGTCCCAGGGCAAAGAGATGCCTGGGGAAGTTGCGGTGTGTACCGATGTAAGGCAGGCCATCGACGGTGTCATCGAAAGGGAACCACCATCCAGACTCCGCCGGCGTGCCCGACACCGCCGGGAACGCCAGCGACAACTCGTACATCAACTGCCCCGACCGCTGTATGACCGCCTGCTCTCGGCTGCGGACCGGCACCGGCGCCTGGTCCGCCCCCTCGACCAGCACGCGATCCCCTGCCAGCCAGCGCACGAACTTCGGGGCCCCGGCGCCAAATCGCAGCACGGTCGAGCGGGCGCCCACTTCTTTCCGGACCGGTCCGGGCAGCGGCGCCGTGACGACGCCGTATCCGTGCCTTGGCCGGAGATGACGGCGAAGCTGGCGAAGATCGGGAATCGACCCGCTTCCGGCGACGACGACGGTCGCGGCCGAGACCGTGCCCGCGGCCGTGACAACCTCGACCGACTTGCTCCGCGTGCGGATCCGAAGAACTTCGGAATGCTCGAAGATGCCGGCATTCCTCGCATGCGCCGCGGCGATCAACGCCAGGCAGGTGCGATACGGATCGAGGACGGCGCCGCTGGTCTTGATCGCACCGCTTCCTTCGACCCTGGTATCGCGGCGCAGGTTTAATGCGGTTATCCAGCGGTGCTCCAGCCCGGCCGCCCGCCGGGTCTCGTATTCGCGCTTCAGAACCGGACCCGGTGTCCGGCCGTCGCCCGCCACGTCGAGGAGCGGCGAGGACGCCAGCTCGACGCGGGCGTTCAGCCGGCGCAGCGCTGCCGGCAGCTCGAGCGACGCACGCCGCATGGCCTGCCAGAGCGAACGGGCGGCGCGAAGACCATGGGTCCGGGCCGTTTCGGCGAAGGATCCGTCGAAATCCTCGCGGATCAGGCCGAGCGCGGCGGCCGTCGCGCCGCCGCCAATCCGATCTCCCTCGAGCAGGACGACGGGCACCCGCGCGGCGGCAAGGCTCAAGGCGCACGCGGCTCCTGTGAGGCCTCCTCCCACGATGACGACCTGAGTATCGAGGTGGGCCCGGAGACGGGGGAACGAGGGGCGGCGACGTTGCGGGACGCGGTCGAGCCAGTACGGCGCCTGGCGCAATTTCATGCGGCGGTTCCGCGGCACGCGGACGACGGGAGAAGGTGCGGCAGAGTGCTGACCACGACGCGCCTATTGTAGCGACCGCCGTGCGCGGGTGGAAAGGCTCGTGGTCGAGCCGGTTGCGCACACCGCGAGCCGTGGCACGTCGCTTGCGGCTACCCGTGGGGACAGGGAGGAGTGCATGGCCGTCAAGGATCAGCTGGACAGGCTCGCGACGTTCGAGCCCGCGCCGTACCCGGTCGTCAGCCTGTATCTCAATACGCAGCCGGGACCGATCGGCCGCGACCAGTTTCAGAACTTCGTGCGGAAGGAATTCGCGGCGCGCAGCCGCACCTACGCGGCGGGATCGCCGGAGCGTGAGTCTCTCGACAAGGATCTCGATCGCATCGCGCGGTTCCTCGAGAACGAGGTCGAACCGTCGGCCAACGGCGTGGCGGTGTTCGCGTGTTCGGCCGGCGAGCTGTTCGAGGCCGTGCAGATGACCGCGCCCATCGACCACCACTGGCTCTCGATTGGCGATCGGCCGCACCTCTATCCGCTGGCGCGCGTCGACTCCCTGCACCCGCGCTATGCCGCGGTGCTCGCCGACACCAACGCGGCGCGCATCCTCGTGTTCGCCACCGGCGAGGTCGTCGCCGAGCGGGAGATCAAGGGAGTGAAGACCAGGCGATCGTCGCAGGGCGGCTGGTCGCAGGCCCGCTTCCAGCGTCACACCGAGAATTTCCACGTGCAGCACGCGAAGGAAGTGATCGAGGCGCTCGAGAAGATCGTGCAGCAGGAGAACATCACCGAGATCATCCTGGCCGGCGAGGAAGTGGTGCTGCCGCTGCTCCGCGAGCAGATGCCGAAGCATCTGGCCGAGAAGGTGGTCGAGCAGGTGCGGATGAACCTGAGCACGCCGCGGGATCAGCTGATCGAGAGCGCGCTCGACGCGCTCCGCCGCGCCCACGGCCAGAGCGAGCGCGAGAAGGTGGAGACCGCGGTCGGCGGGTTCCGCTCGGGCGGTCTCGGCGTCGTGGGCCCCGAAGACACGCTGTCGGCGCTGCTCCAGGGGCAGGTCGACGAGCTGTTGATTTCATCGACGCTGCGCAACCTGGAGCCGAGCCGCCCCGGCGCGGCGTCGACCGCCGCGGATGGCGCCGTCGCGACGCTTCCCGAGCCAGCCGTCGAGACGGTGGCCGCCGGGGAACCCGCTGCCGCGTCAGCGGGAACCGTGCGTCTCGCCGACGAGCTGATTACAAAAGCGGCCCAGACCGCCGCCCGCATCACGTTCGTGGAGGATCCGGAGCTCTTGAGCCCGTACGGAGGTGTCGCCGCGATCCTGCGGTTCGCGATCTGACAAGTCGGCGACGCTACGAGACGGCGGCGCGGCGTCCCGATGCCGGGTGCGTGCTCCGGTAGACCGCGATGCCTGACACGATCGTGCCGATGATGGCCAGGGCGATCAGCGCGCCGACGATCACCTCGAAGGTGGTGGAACGCATCCACACGAGGATGCGGCGGCCGTAGATCGCGGCGAGACCGCCTTCGGCGAGGAACCGTACAAGGCGAACGCCGATCAGGGTCGTGAAGAACGTCCACGCGTGTCCCCCGAACGCCCCGCTGCCCAGCACGAACGCCGTGAACGGAAACGGCGGCGGGATGATCGCCAGCGCGGCGACGCCGACGCCGGCGCCATGTGACACGCGATCGCGCACGCGCGCGAGCCGCGACGGTCTGATCAGCAGCGTCAGCCCGTGCTCGCCGACCTTTCGGCCGATCCAGAACGTCACCAGCGCGCCGACGAGCGATCCGGCCGTCGCGAGGACGGCATAGGCCCAGAACAGGTGCGGCGTGCGCGCGGACAGGACGATCACGGCGAAGTCGATCCCGAGCGGCAGAAAAAAGATCAGAGACGAATCGAGCACGCCCAGCGCGAGCAGACCCGCGGGCGTCAGAAAGTACCCGAGCAGCGAATAGAAGAACGAGCGCATGTCTCCGCCTCGGGCGTTCAAAACGGTTGCCAGGTGTCAGAATAGGCCGATATGAAGGGCTTCGTCATGACCGGCGTTGTGATCGCGGCGGCCGCGCTGGCCGGCGGCAGCCGTGATGCGCAACGGTCAGCCTCCAGCATGAATGAGATCGCCGAAAGCTATGTGAAGCTCGTGCTCGCGCTCGGCCAGCACGATACGGATTACGTCGACGCCTACTACGGCCCCGCGGAGTGGAAGCAGCAGGCCGAGAAGGCAAAGGCGCCGCTCGCCGATCTGGCAGGACGCGCACGGTCGCTCCTGGAACGCGTCACGAAGCTGCCGGCGCCGTCCGCGGAGATGGAACGGCTACGGCACCAGTATCTGGAACGTCAGCTGAGCGCGGTCAACGCCCGCATCCGCATGCTCCAGGGACAGCGGATGACGTTCGACGAGGAGTCGAAGGCGCTCTATGACGCGGTCGCGCCGACGCTCCCGGAATCGCATTTCCAGACGATCCTCGATCAGCTCGAGAAGGCCTTTCCCGGCGGCGGGCCGCTCGTGTCGCGGTACGACCGGTTCCGAAGCCGGTTCGTCATACCGCGCGAGAAGGTCGACGCCGTGTTCAAGGCCGCGATCCAGGGCTGCCGCGAGCGCACGCGCGCGCACATCCAGCTGCCCGACGACGAGCGGTTCACGATCGAATACGTGACCAACAAATCCTGGAGCGGCTACAACTGGTACCAGGGCGGCTTCCGCAGCCTCATCCAGGTCAACACCGATCTGCCGATCTACATCGACCGCGCGGTCGACCTCGCCTGTCACGAAGGCTATCCTGGCCATCACGTCTACAACGCGCTGCTCGAGAAGCACCTGGTGCGCGATCGCGGCTGGATCGAGTTCTCCGTCTACCCGCTCTTCTCCCCGCAGTCGCTCATCGCGGAAGGAACGGCGAACTACGGGATCGAAGTGGCGTTCCCCGGACCGGCGCGGATCGCGTTCGAGAAATCGACGCTGTTCCCGGCCGCGGGTCTCGACCCCGGCGGCGCGGAGGAGTACTACCGGGTCCAGGGCCTCGTCGAGCAGCTGGCCTATGCCGGCAACGAGGCGGCCCGGCGCTATCTGAACGGCGAAATCGATCGCGCCGCGGCGGCCGCGTGGCTCGAGCGCTTCGCCCTGATGCCGAAGGACCGGGCCGCGCAGCGCGTCCGCTTCTTCGATCAGTATCGAAGCTACGTGATCAACTACAACCTCGGAAAGGATCTGGTCCGCCGGTTCGTCGAATCCCGCGCCGGCGGGACGGACCACGAAGCGAAGCGGTGGCTGGAATTCGCGACGCTGCTCTCGTCGCCGCGCCTGCCGTCCACGCTGAAGTAACGAACGCGGAACCGCGCTGTGGCTCACTGGCTCGACATCGTCGACGAGTTGTACGAAGGGTCATGGAACCCGGACCTGCAGCGGTTTCGATCGCCGTATGCCTTTCGCGGCGCGTCGAGTGCGACGCACTCGCTGGCCAGCTCGCTGCTGCGGCTGGCGGCGGGGCTCGAGGACGTGCGCCGGCTGGAGCAGGCGCTGCTGCGGAATTTCCGGAAGTACGCGCACGGCGAAGTGTCGCGTCAGGACTCGATCTGGGACTGGCTGGCGCTCGCCCAGCATCGCGGCCTGCCGACGCGGCTGCTCGACTGGACCTATTCGCCACTCGTGGCGTTGCACTTTGCGACCGACGATCCGGCGACCTTCAAGCGGGATGGCGTGGTATGGTGCGTCGATTTCGTCGCGGCGAACAAGCGGCTGCCGCCCCGCCTGCGTCGTATCGTCGAGCAGGAAGCGTCCGACACGTTCACCGTCGAGATGCTGGGCGCGTTCAAGTCGCTGAAGGAATTCGATGCGCTCCGCCGCGAGCCGTTCGTCGTGTTCATGGAGCCGCCGGCGGTCGATCGGCGCATCCTCAATCAGCTGGCGTTGTTCTCGCTGATGTCGAGCCCGACGGCCCGGCTCGACCAATGGCTCGAGAGCCATCCCAAACTGTGCCGGAAAGTCCACGTCCCCGCGAAACTGAAGTGGGAGATCCGTGACCACCTCGATCAGGCCAACATCAACGAACGCGTGCTCTTCCCCGGCCTCGACGGCCTGAGCCGCTGGCTGGCGCGGTACTACACGCCGACGGGGGTCGGAGCGGGGCTGGAGCGGGGTCAGACCGGGGTCAGACCGGGGACGGACCGAGGACGGAGCGGGGTCAGACCAGGGTCAGACCGGGGACGGAGGCGGGCCGGACCTCGAACCGGCCCCAAGAGGCGACGGTGATTGCGATCGAGATTGCGGAGTTCGGCGGCCCCGACGTGTTGCGTCCGGTCGAACGGCCAACCCCGAATGCTGGCGTGAACGAGGTGACGGTCCGCGTCCTCGCCGCCGGCGTCAACCGGCCGGACCTGATGCAGCGGCAGGGCAAGTACCCGCCGCCGCCCGGCGCGTCGGACATCCCCGGACTCGAG
>Ga0075433_10003205_pt1 | contig 12619 bp, 9 predicted proteins | sample RhiMethybrSRZTD2_FD_75299 | JGI IMG/M metagenome (GOLD analysis project Ga0075433, IMG submission 75299) | Populus rhizosphere microbial communities from Tennessee, USA - Rhizosphere MetaG P. TD hybrid SRZTD2 | ecosystem: Host-associated > Plants > Roots > Rhizosphere > Soil | place: USA... | reverse complement strand
GGGTTTCCCTAATCGGGGGCGCGGGGGCGAAGCGCCCCGCAAGAACGCCTACCAGGCGCGGGAGCCAAGCGCCTCGCAAGAACGCCTACCAGGCACGGGACGGTTGAGCTTGTTAAAGAAAGGCCCTACACTTCGCCTTGACACGCGGCGGTCGCCTCCGCAAGCGCCGCCCTACGCTGACTGGCAGATTGCAGCTTGATCAACCCGTTCGCAAGCAGAATCCCCACGATCACCAGCCCCAACCCCAGCACGGTCTCGATCGTGATCGATTCGCGCAGGAACAGCGCGCCATACAGCAGCGCGAACGGCGGCAGCAGATACGTGACCATCGAGTTCCGCGCCGCGCCGATGCGCTCCAGCAGCCAGTACAAGAGGATGTAGGCGATCGCTGTGCCGAAGACTGCCAGCGCCAACACCGCGCCCAGCGCGAGCGGCGACGGCAGCGGCGACGGAATGCCGTAGCCCAGCAGCGCGATCGGCACGATGATGATCGCGCCAGTCAGCATCTGGCCGGTCGCGGGGATGAGCGCGGGCATGCCGCGAAACGCGCGGCGTGCATAGATCCCGGTGATCGCATAGCAGAGCGAGGCCAGCAGCACCGCGAGCTGCCCCTGTGTGTCGGCGGCGGTCAGGCTCAGGTGCTCGACGCCGACGGCCACGACCACGCCGACGAAGCCGAGCAGCACGCCGAACAGCCGCAAGCCGTTCAGCCGCTCCTCGCGCGTCCAGACATACGTCAGCAGCACCGTGAAGAGCGGCATCGTCGCGTTCAAAATCGAGGCCATGCCGCTGGTGATGTGCTGCTCACCCCAGGTGATCAGCATGTAGGGCACGACCGTGCCGATGATGCCAACAAAGAACATATCGCCCCACGCCCTCAGCTTGTTTGGCATGCGCAGGCCACGCGCGTAGAGCACGCCCAGCAAGATCGCCGACCCAACCGCGAGCCGAATCGCAACAAGCGTTGCGGGCGGCATTTCCGCCACGCCGATTTTAATAAACAGAAACGACGCACCCCAGAGTGCGCCGAGGAGCAGCAGAACGCCCATATAACGTGTTTGCATTGGTGTGTAGACCTCGACTAACTGAAACGTACACGGCATCCCGATCACGTTTCACGCTTCACGGAATCTAGTGCATTCGTATCAGTGTAACACAGGTTGCTCGCGAAGGATTGCGACTATGTAACGACCTGCGGCTCCGCCAAATGATGGAGAGCGCACCGTATCGTTTGGCCAGGGAACGCCGTCTGAAATAGGCCGATAGTTTAACCACCAAGACACCAAGGACACAAAGGTCCACGCGCTCTTTGTGCCCTTGGTATCTTTGTGGTGAGAAAGCCTGGGCAACGCACGTTGTCATATTAGCCGAGCACGAAGCTCGCCTGAGCGTAGATCTGGCTGCGCTGGCCCGGCGCGGTCGCTCCACCACGCCGCATGTGACTCAGCACGCGTTGCGGGACAAACCCATGGCGCAGCAGCAGCCGCGCGGCCTCCGCGTTCGACGCCGGGAAGATCACGCCGGGCGCTTCAGCATAGGTGAGCGTCAGCGCGGTCGCGAGCAGCGCCTCGGCATCCGCCGGTGTGCGCGCGACCCACGGCCCCAGCATGTGCGATTGCGCAAACAGGCAGCCGCTGATCTGTCCCGACGCATCGCGAGCGACCAGGGCGCGCGTCGGGTCGCTCGCGAAAAAGGACGCGAACACGGTTGACCGTCTTGCACCGAAGATTGGCGCGTCGAAATCGACCAACTCTGGCAGATCATCCGCGCGCATCTGGCCTACACGCTCGGACTGGTGCAGCTCCAGCGTGCGATCATCGCAGCGAAACATGCACGTCTTTTCGTCTTCGACGAAGCCCAGCTTGGCATACAGCGGCGCGCCCATATCCGTCGCGTCGAGCAGCGAAAACGGACACCCGCGCGCATCCAACCAGGCCAGCAGCCGCTGCATCAGCATCAGCCCGATCCCCCGCCGCTGCGCCGACGGATGAACCGCCATCAGGCCAATGTACGCGAACGGCCCATAGTCCATCGCGCCGACCGTGCCGACCACCACGTCGTCAAGCAGCGCCAGCAGCCAGCCATCCGGCTGCAAGCTCAGGTAGCGGCGCATGCGCTCCTTGCGGCGACCGCCCGACGGACCATACGCCGCTTCGAGAACAATATCGGCTGCGTCGAGATCGGCCTCGGTTAGGCTGCGGATGCTGATCATCATAGATGTCTCCATTGCAGATTGCAGATTGCAGATTGCAGATTGCGCTGCTGATGTGTCACCTTATCTCCTTGTCTCCTTGTCACAGATCGCAGCTCTCGTCCATCGTCCATCGTCTATCGTCCATCGTCAGTCCACTCACGTCGTCTCGCCGGCCCACAGCCGCCGCATCTCGTCGCTCGTCGCCAGCAGTTGGTCGAGCGTACCGCTGGCTGCGATCCGGCCGTCTTGCAGCACGATCACCCGATCCGCGCGCTGCAACGCGCTCCGGCGATGCGAGACAACCAGGCAAGTGAAGGCTGAATCGGCTGCTTCGTCGCCGATCGTCGGTCGGCGAGCGTCGATGCGCTGCCACAGTGCGCGCTCGGTCTCGACATCGAGCGCGCTGGAGAGGTCGTCGAAGACCAGCAACTCGGTGGCGCGCACGAACATACGCGCGGCAGCAGCGCGTTGCACTTGGCCACCCGAGAGCCGCACGCCGCGTGGCCCGACGAGCGTGTCCACGCCACGTTCCAGCGCTTGCACATCGTCTTCCAGCACGCTCAACCGAATAGCGCTCGCCAGATCGACCTGCTCATCCGGCAGGCCCATCAGGATGTTGTCGCGCAATGTCTCGCTGAACAGACGCGGCACCTGCGAGGTATACGCGCAGCGCGGCGGTCGAAAAAACGTCGCCGGATCGTCGATGATCGTATCATTCCAGCGCAGCGTGCCGCGTTGCTGCGGCAGCAGCCCCAGCAGCGCGCGCAGCAGCGTCGTCTTGCCTGCGCCGATGCGCCCGGTGATCACCGTGAACGAGCCGCGCGGCAAGCGCAGATCGATGTCGAAAATCCCACGCTCGCTGCCTGGGTGGTGATAGGTCAGCCCACGCACATCGAGAACGTGCAGGCGATCGGCGGCGGTCTTCGAGATATACGGCAGCGGCGGCAGCGGGCCGCGCTCGTAGATCGGGTGATGCTCGACCAACACCTGCGCCGGCTCATCCGGCACCAGCTCGACCAGCCGCTCGATCGCCACCTCCTGCTGCTTGTAATCGCCGATGAACGTGCCGAGCACGGTTGGCAGCTGAGTTGTGAACCAGAGATACGAGACGAACAGCGCGAAATCGCCGATCGTGAAGCTGCCCCCGCTCATCGCGCCGCCGGCCAGCAGCAGCGTCACGCCGATGCCAAACGTCACCGCGCTGTCGGAGACCGAGTTGAGCAGTTCGAGAAACAGTTGCTGCTGGATCGCGGCGGTGTGCCGTCTGCGGCTGAGTGTATCCAAATGCGCGACCACATCCGCCTCGGCGCTGGCGACCTTCACCGCCTGCACCGCGCCGAATAATTCGCCCAGGAAGCCGGTCACGGCGTCGGTGGCCAGGCTGCTCGCCCGCGTGTAGTGGAGAATGCGGCCCCAGGCGACCCGCGTCACCAGGATCGAACCAACCAGCGGCAGAAAGATCACCAGCGTGATCAGCAGATTGATCCGCGCCATCACGATCACCGCGATCACAAAGGCGACGATATAGCCGAACACCTCGGGCAGCCAGAGCGGAAAGTCGCTGACCTCGGCCACATCGTTGCGATAGCGATTAATCGCCTCGCCCGCTGAGATCGGCGGCACCAGCGCGCCGGGCCGTCGCAGCACGCTCGCGACCAGGTTCCGTAGCAGCAGCCCGCCGGTCAGCCGGCGAAACATCACCCCGCCCCAGATGTCGCCGAACGAGATCACCAGGCGTGCCAGCCCGGTCGCGATGTACAAGGCCACCAGCGCCCACAGCCCGATCCGCGCCGGAGTCGCGCCGGTGATCGTATCAAATACCGCCTTCTCGATCAACCCCAGCGCCGTCGGCGCGACAAGGAAGATGATGTGCAGCACAAAATGAACCGTATAGGGCCACGGACGATAGGTGATCAGGCGCCAGTTGAACGGCCAGGTTGCCAGCCGCCCGCCCGCGTGGGGAGTGTCTGACGTTGTGCTCATACTAACGCCTCCTCAAGCCCGACCTGGAGCAGTTCGTAAAAGCGCGACGTATGGTCGCTCGCCAGCGCCTCGCGCCGACCGTGCTCGATGATCCGGCCCTGCTCCATTATCATGATGTCGTCGGCGCGCTGCACCGTGCGCAGGCGATGCGCGATGATGATGCCGGTCCTACCGACCAGCAGGCGCGCGATCGCGCGCTCCAGCAGGTGCTCGGTGAGCGGATCGAGCCGCGAAGATGCCTCGTCCAGAATGATCAGCCCCGGATCGTTCAGGAACACGCGCGTAAATGCCAGCAGCTGCGCCTCGCCCGCCGAGAGGCCCTGACCGCCCGCCGCGAGTTGGGTATCCAGCCCAGCCGGCAGCGACTGAATCCATTCCCACAACCCCAGCTTGGTCAGCGCCCGCTCGATCCGCGCATCGTCGATGCGCGTGTTGAACAGCGTCAGGTTGTCGCGGATGCTGGCCTGGAAGAGCTGGACTTCTTGCGTGACCATGCCAACGCGCGCGCGCAGATCGTCGAGCGCGACATCGCGGATGTTTATACCGTCGAGGCACAGCGCGCCGCTGTCGGGGTCGTACAGACGGAAGATCAAGCGTGTGAGCGTGGTCTTGCCGCTACCGGTGCGCCCCAGCAGCCCCAGCACCTTGCCGGGCTGGAGCTGAAACGAGACAGCGCGTAGCACCAGCTCGTCGGTCGTTGGCGAGCCGGCGGTGCTCTTCGTGGCCGGCTCGCCGTTCGCCGGTTGGTCGTCGTGGTAGCCGAACGAGACCTCCTCGAACGCAACCGCCAGCGCGCCACCCGGCAGCGCGGCAGCGATCTGCTCGCGCACATGCGGCTGAATCCCGAACAGCTCCTGGACGCGCTGGATGCTGGCGGTCGCGCGCTGCAAATCCGCGACCTGTTCGCGAATATGCTCAAGCGGGCTGGCCAACATCCCGATGTAAAACACAATCAGATACGCGGTGCCGATGCTGACCGCGCCCTGCGCATAGAGGTACGCGCCGATCGCCAGCCCAAGCGCGTAGCCGATCACGAATAGGACGTTGGTGATGGCGAAGGTCAGGTTGCTCACCAGCTGGGCCGCGCGCTCGCGCTGGAGCCGGACGCGCAGCAATTGGGACAGGCAGCGCATGATATAGGGCTCCGCACCATTCGCGCGGATGTCCTCCGTGCCCGATATCCGCTCCTCCAGGAAGCCGAAAAACTCAGCGCTGGCCTGGCGTTGGGCTGCCCAGCGACCAACCGCCAGGTTCTGTACTGCGCCAAGCGCGACGAATGTGATCGCCGTGTAGAGCGTCAGCCCGATCCCAACGCGCCAATCTTCGCGAAACAACAGCAGCAGCACGGCGACGATCAGCAACGCATTCCCGGCGACGTGGACGACGAACCGCGAGAAGAAATTCGCCAGCGCCGTGATATCGCCGTCGATCCGCTCGATCAGCTCGCCGGGCGTGCGCCGCTTGTGAAACGACATATCGAGCCGCAGGCAGTGACGCGTCAGATCGGCGCGCAGCGCGTTCGTCGTGGCCCAGCCGACGTTCGCGCCGACATAGAACGCGGCCAGCGCGATGCCTCGCTGCGCCAGCCCGACGACGATGAAGAGCAACGCCGCGCCGAAGAGCGTCTGCTGCGGGCCGCGCGCCTGCGTTGTGTCGATAAAATAACGGATAACCTGCGGATTCAGCAGTTGCAGGCCGATGCTGCTGAACAACAGCAGCGCCAGCAGCCCAACCCGCAGGCGCTGCGGCCGCAAGTAGGTGCCGAGCAATCCGCGATAGTGTGCGATAGGCACATGCATATGGCTCTATTCCTTTAGTGTGCGGGGAGCTTCCCGCGCTACAGCAAACAAAAAGGCCACAGAACAGATCCGTGGCCGTAGAACAGAGCGGCCACAGGCAACAGGGTGCCCGTGGCCGCAATTCACCGCAAAGCAGATCGCGGATCACGAACGCCAGATTCGTGACCGATGCGATAGTGCTATAGCGCTCCTATGTGATTTGTAAACGTGACGATAGATGATAGACGATACCGGCGCATCGTCTATCGTCCATCGTCAGCGCATTTTGCATCTGACGGAGGATCGCTATATCTTAGCTATTGTGCTTACCAGGCGCACCTCAAAACGGTAACGCCACCGCTGATCGCGGCAGACGAGTACCGGGAAGATTGTTCGCTGCAATTGTCATTTGAGGTGCCTCCTTCGTTGATACGCTTGGCTGAGTTTAGCACGCGCTATTCGGCACGTCAACTCGGACAAAAGGCGGGGGTGTGATGCGCGGTTTTGCACGATTGCATAGCGTGGGTGCAGGATGCGCGCCGCACGTTTCCGTGGGCGGGCTCTGCCCCCCACACCCCCCGCCGGGGGCGCGTTGCCCCCCGGACCCCCTGAAAAAGACCTGAACAGCGCTTCAGCGCCAGGTGTCATGCCTCCGTTGCACAAGACAGGCATCGGCGAAATGAGTGCATGCCGGAGCTGCATTACACCTGCGCTGGCACTTGACCCTGCGCGGCGAGGCAGGTGCTACAGCCACTCGGATTGGGAAAGCATCACATGCCGTAAGGGTCTTAGGGAACCGGGCACGGGTTCCCTAATCGGGGGCACGGGGGCGAAGCGCCCCGCAAAACCGTGCATCACACCCGGCACAGTCGTATGCGTTGACGTAGTAGCAGCATCCCGTTATACTCATTTACAGCAACGATCGCAGAGCGCCGAGCGACATGCCGGAGGTTCATGGTGGCCCTACAGATCTATCTTGGGCAGATTCCCAGCAGCGCCCACGAACGCCGTATGCTGCGCGCGCGCGTGCTCGATCTCCAGGCGAGCCTCCGCCCAGCGCACGAGTTTGAGCCAACCTACGCGCTGCTAAACTTTACCGCTGGTGTTCAGCCGGATGTGTGCGCGGTCGAGCTGCTGCTGCTGCGCCCAAACGCGATCATCGTCGGCGCGATCAGAGCTTACCCCGGCCCGATCGCGGTGCTGCATGGCGGGCGCTGGATACTCTGCGCCACTGGCGAGGCGATCCGCGATCACAACGATCTGCCGCCGCTGCAATGGGTCAAAGCGCAGCGCGACGCCGTCCGCGCGCAGTTGAGCGCTCAGGCCGCGCGGCTGGCCGGCGCGCCGTCCTTCGAGCGGGTCGTCGGCGCGCTGATCTGCGCGCCAGCCACTCACCCCGACTCGCGCATCTCGCTTGATGTGGACGAGCACCGCCAACTGCTCAAGATCCTGGGCCTGGACGAACTGGCGGGTCTGGCAGCCATGATCAGAACCGGCCCCCAGCTCGACGAAGCCGGCATGCAGCTGATCGTCGCCGACATCTTCGGCGGGCAGCTCTGGCACGATGGGATGCAGTTTCTGTTCGAGCTTGCGCCCAGCCGCTTCCAGCTGCGCCTGCTCGACGCGGGCGCGCGCCAGGCACCGATCCTGCCGCTGGCCGAGGGCGAGAACGTCGTCGGACGGCGCACGGCGCGACACAACGAGCAGCGGCTGACGCTCAGCGGCGACGACCTGATCTCCAGCGATCACGCCCGGCTGATCTGCGAGGAAGCCGATCATGTGATCCTGCGCGATACAAGCAAGAATGGAACCTGGGTCGCGCTGCCCGGCCAGCCCGAGGAGCATGTGCAGGGTGCCGAGCGCGCCATCGTCCCCGGCACGCTGCTACGCATGGGGCTGATGCGCCTGCGGCTGGAACAGACGAACCCGGATCGCCAGTGAAAGCAGCAACCAAACAAGGAGTGAATCCAATGAAGCAGGCAGTGCCCATCGTTGCCATCATCACGCTCACACTGCTGATCGGCGTTGCATGCGCGGGGCCCGCCGTCCCGCCCTCGTCCGCGACCGCCGCTGCCGAGCCATCATCTGCGACCACCGCCGCCGAGCCATCGTCCGCGACCGCCGCTGCCGAGCCCTCGTCCGCGACTGCCGCCGCCGAGGCATCGTCTGCGACCACTGCTGCCGAGCCCTCGTCCGCGACCACCATCGGCGGCTGCCCGATCTTCCCCACCGATAACATCTGGAACACGCCGATCGCGCAGCTGCCGGTGGACAGCCATTCTGCCGACTATATCAACAGCATTGGCGCGGACACGGGCCTGCACCCCGATTTCGGCTCGGGCACCTACGACGGCGGGCCGATCGGCATCCCCTACGTCGTCGTGCCGGCGGGTCAGGCGCGCGTGCTGATTAGCTTCGACTACGACGACGAGAGCGACCCCGGCCCTTATCCGATCCCGCTAAACCCGCCGATCGAATATGGCAGCGACCATCATATATTGGTCGTCGAGCAGGGGAATTGCACGCTGTTCGAGACCTGGGATACATCCTCGAACGGCGATGGAACCTGGCGTGCCGGCTCGGGCGCGATCTTCGATCTGCGGGCCAACACGCTGCGAACGGATGGCTGGACCTCGGCCGACGCGGCTGGGCTACCGATTCTGCCGGGGCTCGCGCGCTACGACGACATCACCGCTGGGGCGATCACCCACGCGCTGCGCTTCACCGCCGACGTCACCCGCAATGAACACATCTGGCCCGCGCGCCACGACGCCAGCGATGAGACCAGTCCGAGCGTGCCGCCGCTGGGCCAGCGCTTCCGCCTCAAGGCCAGCTTCGATATATCGCCGTTCTCGCACGATACCAAGATCATTTTGCAGGCGCTCAAAACCTACGGCATGATCCTGGCCGACAACGGCTCGGACTGGTATATCTCCGGCGCGCCCGACGAGCGCTGGAACAACGACCAGCTGGTCGAAGAGCTGAGCAGTATCACCGGCTCGAACTTCGAGGCAGTCGATGAGTCGGGCCTGCAGGTGAGCCCCGACTCGGCGCAGGCCGCGACTGATAGCAAGAGCGCCACGCCGAGCGCCGCGCGCCAGAACCAGCAGATCACCTACACGATTCGCATCGTCGGCGACAGCACCACGGTGACACTGGACGATCCGCTGCCCGTCGGTGTGGCCTTTGTCCCCAGCAGCCTGAGCATCACGCCACCCACGATGCCGGCACCGGCCTACGCATCAAGTCACGTCACATGGAGTGGTGCGCCGGCCGCGCCGACGATCGTCACGCTCAGCTTCCGCGTCACGCTGAACACGCCCACGACCCGGCTGATCAACAATATCGCGCAGCTTTCCCACGGCAGCGCGCCTCGCACGGTCAGCGCTGCCGTGATCGCCAACCCGTTGCAGGTGTTTCTGCCGCTGATGCGGCGCTGATATGTTGAGCACCGCGCCGCGCATCGGGATCGACATCAGCCGGATCGCGACTGCCACGCGAACCGGCACCGAGCACTACACCTACGAGCTGCTGGCGGCGCTGGCCCTCCACGACCGCAGCACGCGCTACACGCTGTATTGTAATCAGCCGCCGGCCGTGCTGCCGCCGCTTGGCCCAAACTTCGCGCTGCGCCGCATGCCATTCCCGCGCCTGTGGACACATCTGCGGCTCTCGACCGAGCTGGTCGTGCGCCCGCCGGCTGTGCTGTTCGTCCCAGCGCATGTGCTGCCGCTCGGCACGCCGCTGCGCCGCACGATGCGCACGGTTGTGACGATCCATGATCTTGGCTACCTGCGTTACCCCGAGGCGCACACCCCAGCGCATCGGCTGTATCTGCGCATCTCGACGCTCTGGAGCGCGCGAGTGGCCACACGAATCATCGCTGTATCGACGGCGACGCGCGACGATCTGGTTCGCTATTCCGGGGTGCCGGCGGACAAGATCGCGGTCATCCATCACGGCCTCGCGCCGCGCTTCCGCCCGGTCGCCGACCCTGCGACGATCACGGCGGCGCAGGCGCGCTATCGGATCGCCGCCGCATACTTCCTGTATGTCGGCACCGTCCAGCCGCGCAAGAATCTCCTGCGGCTGATCGAGGCGTTCGCCCAGCTCGACGAAAGCGTATTGCAGTCAGCGACGATCAATCAATCCAAATTGCAATTGGTTATTGCTGGAAAAAAGGGCTGGCTGACCAAGACGATCGAGCGGCGCGCGACCGAACTGGGCGTGGCGGAGCGTGTGCGCTTCGTCGGCTACGTTGCGGATGTGGATCTGCCAGCGCTGATGAGCGGCGCGCTTGGGTTCGTGCTGCCATCGCTCTACGAAGGCTTTGGGATGCCGATCCTTGAGGCGATGGCCTGCGGCGCGCCGGTGCTGACCTCGACGATCTCGTCGCTGCCCGAAGTCGCAGGCGATGCCGCGCTATTGGTTGACCCGCAAGATACTGCGGCGATCACGGATGGGCTGCGCCGCCTGGCGACCGAGCCGGCGTTGCGCGCTGATCTGCGCGCGCGCGGGCTGGCGCGGGCAGCTGAGTTTACCTGGGAGCGCTGCGCCGCGCAGACTCTGGCGGTGCTGCGTGGCGTACGTCTTATACTCTAGCGATCCTACGTGATTTGTAAACGTGACGATAGACGACAGACGATAGACGATGCGCCGGTATCGTCTATCGTCTATCGTCAGCGCATTTTGCATCTGACGAAGGATCGCTATATAATTTCAGCCTGAACAATGACGCCTGACTAAAGAGAACTGAGCCTGCTATGGCGCTCGTCGATCAACATGTAACTGCGGATGTGTTACTGCGAATGCCCGACGATGGCTTTCGATACGAGCTTGTGCAAGGGGAATTGCGCCGAATGTCGCCAGCCGGATTTCATCACGGACGGTTGATCATGAACATTGCCACACCACTCGATCAACATGTTCGCACGCAGAAGCTAGGCACGGTGTGCGCGGCTGAAACCGGCTTTTTGCTCGCGACTGAGCCCGATACCGTGCGTGCCGCCGATGTCGCGTTTATCAGGCAAGAACGCATCGAACCTGAAGCAGAACCTGAAGGATATTGGCCCGGCGCACCAGATTTAGCCGTAGAAGTGGTCTCGCCAAACGACCTCTATACCGAAGTTGACGAGAAAGTCACCGATTGGCTTGACGCCGGCACTCGCATGGTCGTCGTCGTTAATCCGCGCAAGCGCACCGTGACGGTGTACCGTTCGCTCCACCAGATTGAGGTCTTACGCGAGCAGGATGTGCTCGACGGCAGTGATATTGTTCGCGGTTGGTCGCTGCCCGTAGCCGCCATATTCGCCTAGTACAGCACTGAACGTAGCTGTCAATCGCTGGCGATCTTCAAGCCCTCTTTGGCGAGCATGCGCCGAGCATCTTTGCCGGCGATAAAGCCGTACAGCTCCTGCACGGCGCGCGGCGCACCACGCTCGCGTGATCGCACGACATACCACTCCTGCTGAAGGTTCACCCCAGCCAGATCAACAATGCCAGCGTCACGGCCGCGCGGTAGCCGCATCTGCGGGACGAACGCCATCCCAACGCCCTCGCGCACCGCCTGGATCATCAGCCCGATCGCGTCGGTTTCGAGCGCGGTCATGATGTCGGCCGCGCCGACGCCGCGCCGACGCAGACCATCCTCGATGATCCGCCGCTGCGGAGTGCCGCTGCGTGGCATGATCAGCGGCTGATTGCGCAGCATGCCCGGCGGCACCTGCTCCTGCTGAAGCAGCACATGGCCGCGCTGCGCCAGCAGCACCAATCGTTCGGTCCCCAGGAGCTGCGCCTCCCAGCCGCGCCGCCGCTGCTGCTCCTCGACCAGCAGGATCTGGACCTGTTGAGTCGTCAGCCACTCGAACAGCGTTTCAAGCGGTGCCAGTGTCACCGTGACCACGATGGCCGGGAAGCGCGTGCGGAAATTCGCCAGCAACGGCGGCAGCAGGCGCTCGCCGCTGGAGGGCGTGCAGCCCACCGTCACGCGCCCGCTGATCTGGCCGCGCAGCGCCCGAATGCTCTCCTCCGCGCGGGTTGCCAGCGCCAGCATTTCGCGCGCCGACTCGACCAGCTCTTCACCGGCGTGGGTCAGCAGCATCTGTTGGCCGACGCGTCGGAACAAGCGGACATTGTCGAGCTGCTCCTCCAGCGCGTGGATATGCTGGCTGACCGCCGGTTGCGACATATGCAGCCGTTCAGCGGCGGCGCTGTAGTTGCCGGCCTCGATCACCGCCAGGAAGGTCTGAAGATGGAATGTGTTCAGCATATGCGAGTTGGTTGCTATCGCAGGACGACCGCCGGCGGGCTCAGCTCGGCACCGCTTTGCACGAGCCCAGTGAAGTAGAAGGCCATGGCGACGATGATGTAGACCGCAAGCAGCTGGGCACCCTCTAGCCAGTTGCTCTCGCCATCGACCGAAACATGCGACGCGACGAATACCGCGAGCGTCAGCGCAGTGACCTCGAAGACGCTGAAGAATAGTGTCAGCTCTTGGCCGAACAGCAGACTGATGAAGACCAGCAGCGGCGCGACGAAGATCGCAACCTGCATCGACGAGCCGAGCGAGATCGCGAGCGAGAGGTCCATTTTATTCTTGTAGGCCACCTGGACGCCAACGATATGCTCGGCGACATTGCCGACGATCGGGATGATGATCACGCCC
>Ga0075433_10003204_pt1 | contig 12620 bp, 10 predicted proteins | sample RhiMethybrSRZTD2_FD_75299 | JGI IMG/M metagenome (GOLD analysis project Ga0075433, IMG submission 75299) | Populus rhizosphere microbial communities from Tennessee, USA - Rhizosphere MetaG P. TD hybrid SRZTD2 | ecosystem: Host-associated > Plants > Roots > Rhizosphere > Soil | place: USA... | reverse complement strand
GGCCTCGCGTTCGAGATGCCGGTGATCGCGTGGAGCCAGAACCTCACCGCCGCGCGCGCCGCCGAGATCGGCGCCACGCTCGTCACCAAGGACGAGCTGCTGGCGCGATCAGACGTCGTCAGCATCCATCTCGTGCTGAGCGACCGCACGCGCAAGCTCTTCGGCGCCCGCGAGCTCTCCTCGATGAAAAAGACCGCGTATCTCGTCAACACTTCGCGCGGCCCGATCGTCGACGAGGCCGCGCTGGTCGCCGCCCTCCGCAACGGGACGATCGCCGGCGCCGGGCTCGATGTGTACGACGACGAGCCGCTGCCGCTCGACCATCCGCTGCGCAATCTGCCCAACACGGTGCTCACCCCGCATCTGGGCTACGTCACCGAGGAAGGCTATCGGATCTTCTACGGCCAGGCGCTGGAGGACGTGAAGGCCTGGCTCGCCGGCCAGCCAGTGCGCGTGCTGAAGCCCTGAGCGGCGATGAGGAACTGTCGGACGAGCGAGACGCGAAATGCGCGCGGCGGCGAGGCTGAGCTCGCCGCCGCGCAAGCCGTTTCCGTAAAGCGAAGTCTCTCGCGCTAGCCGATCGAGTTCACCACGAAGCCGTAGCGCAGATTCGTCCGACCCGGCCCCTCGCGCTCGTAGTCCGCGCGCGCGAGCGCGATGCGGTCGGTGGTGAGCTCGGCGCGACGCTTGGCGTCGTACTTGTAGAGCCGCGCGGAGTTCTCACCGAAAATCATCCGCTTCACCGGCCCGTCGGCGGGTCCGAGCGGCGCGTAGCCGTACTTCTTCTGCATGTCCTCGGGAATCTCGAGCCGGCGCAACGCCTCGATCTGCCACTGCGGCGCGCCGGTCCAGATCGCATCGGTGCCCCACACAACGTGGTCGGCGCCGAGGCCCTTCACCAGCGTGCCCATCATCGCGGCGCACAGCCGCGGCTCGGCCACCGTGCTCTGCGCGAAGATCTGGCCGAGGTCGCCGTACACGTTCTTGACGCCGTACTTGCCTGGAACGTCGGCGAGGTCGCTGACCCAGTCGACGCGGCCGGTCTTCTCGAATTGCTCCCAGCCGTTGTTCCACTCGCCGCCGGTGAAGCGAAATGCCGAGTGGTAGATGATGAAGTTGAGCTGCGGCCAGTCCTTGGCCGCCTTGCCGACGTCGCGCACGTCGGCGTACTGGACCAGGTCCGGGAAGCTCTTCGTGGTCGAGTACGGATAGAGTCCCTTGTGTACGCAGACGTTGACCAGCCCCGCCTTGGCCAGCTTCTCGTAGAGCGGATAGAGGAGCTTCTCGTCGTCCATGCGCCAGGGGTGCTTCGAGAGCTGCTTGTTGGTGTTGTCGCCGACGGTGTAGCCCTTGAACGAATCGGGCTTGAGCTCGGCGATCGCCTTGTCGGCCGACTCCAGCCAGCCCGGCATGCCCGGCATGAAGATCGCGTGCGAGAACATGCGCCGCGACCCCGTGAGCTGGTTCACCTTGGCGCGCGCCTCGGCCTTCATCTCGTTGGTGAGGAACCAGTCGCGCGGCTCCTCGGAGCCCGAGCCCGACAGCAGCGCCACCTTCGTGTCGCTGTCGAAATAGATCTCTTTGAAGTAGTTCGCGAACTTGAGATCGTCGATCGTCTGCGGCTTGCCGCCCAGGGCCGGATTCCAGCCCGCCTTGCCGACGGCCTCGCGCTGGCGCACGAAGCCCTCGAGCCGCGTGTCGTCCCGCAGGAAGTGCGTATGCATGTCCATGATGAACTGGCCGGAGAGCGCCTTTGCCCGATCGTTGGCCATGTCCGGGTTCTGCGCCTCGGCCGGCGTCACGCCGAAGATCGGACCGTAGACGTCGTTCATCACGACGAACGCCGCGGCCATCCCGGCGGCGGTCTGGAAGAACTTCCGGCGGCTCACGCCCTGGTGCCGGGCGAGTCGGTTGCCGAGGCCCTTGATGCGGGCCTCGACCTCGCGCTGCCTGGGCGTCTGCGGCAGCGGCGTGAACTCGTCGCTGGAGACGAACTGCGTCGGGATCGGCGACGCGAACGACGATGTTTCCGCGGGCAGCAGCTCCATGCGCTCTCCTCCGTCGGTTATAGGCGGCTCACTTCATCGGTGAGAAAGCCGTGGGACGCAGGATCATGTTGCGCACTTGCTTGACGATCGGACCGTTCTTCTCGCTCTCCGCGAACACGCGGGCGCGCTCGGGGTCCTTGCCGAAACCGTCGAACTTGGACATGCGCTCGTCGAGGCTCTCCCAGGCCAGGAAGTAGATGAGCTCGTTGCTGTTGCCGCCGAACACGTTGTGCCAGTAGCCGACCTGACGGAAGCCGTGCTTCTTGAACGCGGCGCAGGTGAAGTTGCCGAAGCGGTCGGTGATGTTCTGGATCTTGCCGGGCATCGCCTGGTACTCGCGGAGCTCGAAGAGATACGGGCTGCGGCTTGCCGCGTCGGGACCATACGGCTCGCCGCGGTCGAGCTGCGAATAGGCTGTGGGCTCCATCAGCTGGTTCTCGACGAGGTTCACGAGCGGGCCGTCCTTCTCGGTCTCCGCCCACTTCTTGGCCCGCTCGGGATCGGCGCGCCAGGCGGCGCTCTTCTTGGTCCGCTCCTCGAGGCTCTCCCAGCCCCAGATGTAGACCAGCTGGTTGCTCTTCTCGGCCACAGCCGGCGTCCAGAAGCCGATCAGCCTGAAGCCGTATTCCTTCCACTTGTGAACCGTGAAGCTGCCGAAGCGGTCGACGAGCGCGGGAAGCTTACCGGCGGCGACATCGTAGCGGCGAAGCTCGTAGAACATTCTGCACCTCGCGAGGGGGATTCGAACGGCGCCTAGGATACCACCGTCGATCCCCGCCCCGGAGGCGCCGGACTAGTCGCGCCGGCGGGCGCCGGCCTTCTCGACGAGCTGCACCAGCACTTCGTAGGGCTGGGCGCCGACGACGCCGTAGCCGCCCGCCACGAACGTCGGCACCGCGGTCACGCCCAGGTGCCGTGACTTCGCCCAGTCGGCGTCGACCGCATCCTTGAATCGGCGCTCCTTCAGGACGTCGCGCGCCGTCTCGGTGTCGAGCCCGACCGACTTCACGACGTCGATCATCACCTCGGTGTCGCCGATGTTCGTGGCGCCGACGAAGTAGGCACGATAGAAGGCGTCGTGGATCGCCGCGCCGCCGGGCTGCGTGTCGGCCCACTTGCCGAGCTCCTGCGCGAGCCGGCTGTTGTAGGTGTGGCTGCGCCGGCTATAGGGCAGCCCTTCCCGGTCCATCAGACCCTTCATCCGCGCGTAGGCGGCCTCGGGGTCGATGCCGCGTTCCGCGTAGAACGTCGCCATGTCACGACCCTCGGCCGGCGTCTCCGGGTGCAGCGGGAAGTGCACGAGCACGGGCTCGATGTCGTAGCTCTGCTGGAGCTTCTCAATACGCACGGTACTGAGATAGCACCAGGGTCAGACGTAGTCGGTGAAGATCTCGAATTTCGTCGGCTCGCTCATCGCTTTCCTCCCGCGCGTGGCCTTGGATACCCGTCCTTATCTTACGCCCGGGGTGCGGGCGGGGACGACGGGTTGCGGCGCGCCTCCTGGATCGCGCGCCAGACGCGCTCGGAGGTGGCCGGCATCTCGATGTGCTCGACGCCGAGCTCGGCGAGCGCGTCCACGATCGCGTTGACCACCGCGCCGAGCGCCGGCGTCGTGCCGCCCTCGCCGCCGCCGCGCAGGCCGAGCGGATGCGCCGTGGAGGGCACCTCGCTGATCTCGGTGGTGAACGACGGCAGCATGTCCGCGCGCGGCATTGCGTAGTCCATCATCGTCGACGAGAGCAGCTGACCGGTTGACGCATCGTAGGCGCAGGCTTCCCAGAGCGCCTGTCCCACACCCTGCGCGATGCCGCCGTGCGTCTGGCCATGCAGGATCATTGGATTGACGGCGCGCCCGCAGTCGTCCACGGTGGTGTAGCGCACCAGCGAAACCTCGCCGGTGTCCGGATCGACCTCGACCTCGCACACCGCGGTGCCGTAGGGATACGACGGGAGCGGCATGGTCTCGTCGCTCAGGCCATCGAGCGGCCCGCGGGCGTCGGCGGGCGCGTCGGCGCGCGCGGCCGCACGGGCGACGTCGAAGAGATCGACCGAGCGATCGGTCCCCTTCACCCTGAACCGGCGCGCGGAGAACTCGACGTCGTCCGCCGCCGCCTCGAGCATCCACGCAGCGACGCGCCGGCCCTTCTCGACGATCTGATCCGACGCCTTCGCCATTACGACGGCCGCGAGCCTGAGCGCGCGCGCCGAGTGCGCGCCGCCGCCGACCACGGTGACGTCGGTGTCGCCCGTGATCAGCCGTACCTCGCCGAGCTCGACGCCGAGCCACTCGACCAGCAGCTGGGCGAAGCTCGTCGCGTGCCCCTGCCCCGACGAGAGCGTGCCAAGCACGAGGTCGACGACACCGTCGGGCCTGACGGTGATGTGCGCGCGCTCGCGCGGGAAGCCCGTGTTGAGCTCGATGTAGTTGGCCGCGCCGATCCCGCGGTAGCGCCCGCGACGGCGCGCCTCGGCGCGTCGGCCCTCGAAGCCCTTCCAGTCGGCGAGCTCGACCGCGCGATCGAACGCGGCCCGATAGTCACCGCTGTCGTAGACCAGGCCCATCGGATTCGTGTACGGCATCGCGGTCGGCGGCACGAGGTTGCGCCGCCGGAGCTCGAGCCGATCGAACCCGTGGCGCCGCGCGGCCAGATCGATCAGCCGCTCCATGATGAACATGATCTCGGGCCGGCCGGCGCTTCGATACGGCGTCGTTGGCGTCGTGTTGGTGACGACGCCGCGCCCGTGTATCGACACGACCGGCATGCGATAGACGGTCGCGGTCAACGCCATGCCCTTGTTGAGCGGATGGAACGACACGGCGTGCGCGCCGACGTTGCTAGTATTGGCGCCGCGCAACGCGACGAAGTTGCCCTCGCGATCGAGCGCGAGCTCGGCGCGGGCCGTGAGATCCCGGCCGCCGTAGTCGGCCATGAACGCTTCGCGCCGCTCGCCGGTCCACTTCACCGGACGCCCGAGGCGCCGCGACGCCCACGCGACCAGCGCGAACTCGGGATAGCTGCTATTGCGCGTGCCGAAGTTGCCGCCGACGTCGCGCGCGGTGACGCGCACCGCGCTCTCGGGCACGCCGAGCGCGCCTGCGACAGCCGTCTGCGTGCGGCCGAGGCCGCCGGCACCGGCGTGCACGGTGTAGCGGCCGGTCGCGGGATCCCACTCGCCGATCGCCGCGCGCGGCTCCATCGGCACGCCGGTGACCCGGTGTACCCAGGTATCCAGGCGGACGACGTGCGCGGCCCGCGAGAAGGCGAGCGCGACGGCGGCATCGTCACCGATGCTCCGGTCGACGCACACGTTGGAGGCGGTGCCGTCGTAGAGGATCGGCGCGCCCGGTTGAGCGGCCGCCGTGCTGGCGGTCACCGCGGGCAGCGGCGTCCACGAAACTTCGACGCACTCGGCGCCATCCCGCGCCGCGCCTGGCGTCGCGGCGATCACCATCGCCACGATCTCCCCGACGAAGCGCACGCGATCGGCCGGCATCGGCGGGTGCGGCGCGATGAAGGCCACAGACCGGCTCGGCAGCATGTCCTCGTGCGGGTTGCCGGGCATCGGACTGTGCGTTAGCGGCTTTACCCCATCCGCGGCGGCGTCAGCGCCCGTGAGCACGGCGATCACACCGGGCGTGGCGCGAGCGGCCGCGGTGTCGATGTGCCCCACGCGGGCATGGGCGTGGGGCGAGCGCACGAAGCACGCGTACGCCTGGCCGGGCACGTTGACGTCGTCGCTGTAGCAGCCGCCACCGACCAGCAGGCGCGCGTCTTCTTTGCGCAAGATCGGCTTGCCGAAGCCTTCGCGCGCGAGGCGGGTTCGCGACTGGAGAAAGGACATAGCGGCAGGATCGTTGCTCGGTGTCGGGACGGCTGTCAAGCTTGACAGGGTCACGATTCGGGCGGATGGTGCGCGCGTCGGGTTAGGTCGGACCGGGCGCGTCGCGAAGGAACCTCAAACCGCGAGGTAGACCGACATGATGACTCTACGCTGGATCTGCTCGGGCGCGGTCCTCCTCATCGTCGCCGTCATCGCGTCCACCTGGCCCGCCGCCAGGCCAGCGGCCCAACCGAGCCCGGGTGCCACGGTGCAGATCGACAACGACGACATCGGCGGCATGGTCACCGGCAAGAACGGGCCCGAAGCCGGCGTCTGGGTCATCGCCGAGACGAGCGATCTCGGCACCAGGTTCGCGAAGATGGTGGTCACCGACGACCGTGGGCGCTACGTGATCCCCGACCTGCCGCAGGCGAACTACAACATGTGGGTGCGCGGATACGGGCTGGTCGACTCGCCGAAGGTCCGAGCGCAACGCGGCCAGACCGTGAATCTGACGGCCGTGCCGGCACCGAGCGCCGCGGCGGCGGCCGAATACTATCCCGCGATCTATTGGTTCTCGATGCTAAAGATCCCGGACAAGAGCCTCTTTCCCGGCACCGGGCCCGATGGCAACGGCATGCCGGTCGCGTTCCGGAGTCAGGAACAGTGGCTCAACGCCGTTCAGCTCAACGGGTGCGGTAACTGCCACCAGCTCGGCGACAAGGCAACGCGCGAATTCCCGGCGGCGCTCGAAGCCTCGAAGAGCTCGTCGATCGACGCGTGGACTCGCCGGCTCCAGTCGGGGCCGGGCGGCGGCACGATGGTGAGGACGATCGGGACGTTCAACACGTCGGACGGCGGCCACATCAAGCGCCTGGCCGAGTGGACCGATCGCATCCGCGCCGGCGAGATACCGCATGCGGTCCCGCCGCGCCCCAATGGCGTCGAGCGCAATCTCGTGGTGACCGTGTACGACTGGCTCTCGCCGAAGTACTACATTCACGACCTGGCGCTCACCGATCGGCGCAAGCCGACCGTCAACGCGTTCGGCCCGATCTACGGCGCCGCCGAGCTCAGCACCGACGACTTGCCGATTCTGGACCCGGTCAAGATCACCAAGACCACGATGAAGGTCCCGGTGCGCGAGCCGAACGCGCCCAGCTCGGCGCTGGCGAATCCGGTCGTGGCGCCCTCACCGTACTTCGGGACCGAGCAGGTGTGGGACTCGAAGGTCAACGCGCACAACCCAATGATGGATCAGGACGGCCGCGTCTATTACACGGCTCAGTCGCGCTCGCCGAAGAATCCGCCGCGCTATTGCTTCGCCGACTCCGGTCACCCGGCGGCGAAAGTCTATCCGCTCGGGGGCACGCCCGACGGCTTCGTGCAGAACTCGCGACAGGTCACGGTGTACGAGCCGAAGACGAAGGAGTTCACGTTCATCGATACTTGCTTCGGCACGCATCACCTGAATTTCGGCGAAGACGCCAATCACACGTTGTGGCTCAGCAACAATCTGCAGAACGAGCTCGCCATCGTCGGCTGGGTCAACACGAAGCTGTTCTGGCAGACGCGCGACGCGGGCAAGTCGCAAGGCTGGACGCCGCTCATCGTCGACACGAACGCCAACGGCAAGCGCGACGCGTGGGTCGAGCCGAATCAGCCCGACGATCCCGCGAAGGACAAGCGCATCGGACTCGGCTTCTATGGCATCGCGTACAACCCGGTCGACGGCTCGATCTGGGGCTCGAACATCGGCCATCCCGGCTACGTCCTGCGACTGCAGCCCGGATCGAACCCGCCGGAGACCGCGCTCACGGAGGTGTATCGAGTGCCGCCGCCTGGCTACGGCATGCGCGGATTCGACATCGACCGCCGCGGCGTCGCGTGGGTCACGCTCGCGAGCGGTCACATCGCGAGCTTTGATCGCGCGAAGTGCAGGGGGCGCCTGAACGGGCCGGGCGCGGCCGAGGGTAACTTGTGCCCCGAGGGCTGGACGTTCTATCCGCTACCGGGTCCGTCGTTTGCCGGACGCGACGGCGCCGCGGAGGCGCCGTACTACACGTGGGTCGACCAGCACGACATCCTGGGCCTGGGCGCGAATACACCGATCGGCACTGGCAACTTCTCTGATTCGCTTCACGCGCTCGCGTACGGCAAGGTCGTCGAGCTGCGCGTCCCCTACCCGATGGGCTTTTTCGCCAAGGGGGTGGACGGGCGCATCGACGATGCGAAAACCGGGTGGAAGGGCCGCGGGCTCTGGGTGACGTCGGGCAACCGCACACCGATGCACATCGAAGGCGTCGACGCGCCGAGTGCGGGGGCGCCCGGAAAGACGTTGTCGAGCCCGCTGGTCGTGCATTTTCAACTGCGACCGGATCCGCTGGCGCATTGATAGGGTTGCGCGACCTGTAGATGTGTCGTCCGGGAGGCTCGGGCTCTCTGCTCGCCTCAGTGGTTATCCAGGTCTGGATATCGCGCTGTGCATGGAGTTCTGCGACGGACAAAACTCGTCACAACGTGGCGATTCGTCATTGGCTCGAGGCGCACCGTTCGAGATATGGTGCGGGATATGCTACAGGCAGCCGACGGCGGGCCGGGCCCGCCGCGGCTGATACGGCGCGTTAGGCTCACCGACGGAGGTCCCCATGGCCTCAGAGGACAGAGCACAAGGGGCACTGCAGCCGCCACCGGCGGCAGGGCTGAGTCAACTCCTTCGAGGCTCCTTGGTGACGCAATTGATTTTCGTGGCGGCTACGCTCGGCGTCGCAGACCTTCTACGCGGCGGTCCGAAGAGTAGCCACGAACTCGCTGAGGCCCTCGCGGTCGATCCAGAGGCGCTCTATCGGGTGCTACGCGCTCTCGCGAGTATCGGCATATTCGCGGAGACCGATCCCCACTGCTTTGCGCTCACGCCGCTGGCCCAGCCACTGCAGACCGACGCGCCGGGCTCGCTACGAGCATCGGCCATGTTGTATGGGGAGCCGTGGTGGTGGCAGGCTTGTGGAGATCTGCTCCACAGTGTTCGGACCGGCCGACCCGCCTTCGACCATGTACACGGCGAGTCGCTCTTCGCCTACCTTCGTCACGCCGCCGACGCCGCGGCGCTGTTCAATGACCATCAGAGCAACATGACTCGGCAGGACGCCGCTGCTGTCGTCAATGCCTATGGTTTCAGGGAGTGTGCGAGGGTCGTCGACGTCGGCGGTGGGCATGGCGCGTTGACCGCGGCCATCCTCAAGGCCTGCTCTTGGACAACCGCCATCCTCTTCGATCAACCTGCGGTGATCGAAGGCGCGAAGCAGCGCTTGTGCGCGGAAGGCTTAACTGACCGCTGTGACTGTGTCGCTGGCGATTTCTTCGAGTCCGTGCCGGTGGGCGGCGATGCGTATGTGTTGAAGGATATAGTGCACGACTGGGACGATAATCGGGCCACGGCAATTCTGCGCAAATGCCGGCGGGCGATGGCCTCGGAGTCCTCCGCCAAACTGCTCGTCGTCGAAAAGGTCATTCCCCCTGGCAACACGCCATTCGCCGGCAAGCTCACAGATATCACGATGCTGCTCGTCGCTGGAGGGCGTGAGCGCACAGCGAACGAGTACGAAACGCTCTTGAATGCGGCGGGCTTCGCGCTGACACGCATAGTTCCAACGTCATCGCCCGCAAGCGTCATCGAAGCAATTCCGGCGTAGGGCGCGTGGATCCTCGATCATGGTGGCGTCGAAAGCCGAGCCTAACAAGCGTATGAAGCCGACGGCGCCCCGCGACGCGGCTTATCCGCAGCGTTGGGCGGACTCGCGGAACTCGCGACGGTCGGGGTTTGAGAGGCGGCGGCATCGTGTGGTGAGGACGAGAGATGTTCACCGGCATCGTTGAAGAGATTGGCGAGGTCGTCGAGGCCGGCGCCGGGGTGCTGCGCGTGCGCGCGCCACAGGTGCTCAGCGATGCGCGTCTCGGTGACTCCATCGCGATCAACGGCGTGGACCTGACCATCGCGGAAATCGTGGGTGACACGTTCGCGGCCCACGTGATGCCGGAGACCTACCGGCGGTCAAATTTGAGTGGCCTCGAGCCGGGAGAGCATGTGAACCTCGAGCGATCCCTACGACCAACCGATCGCCTTAGTGGTCATATCGTGCGCGGCGTCGTCGAGGGCATCGCCACGATCGAGTCGTTCACTCCGGAAGGCAACGCCCTCATCGCGCGGTTCCGGACCTCCCAAGAGCTCCTGCGCTATGTGGTCGTGAAAGGGCCGGTGTGCGTCGATGGCGTCAGCCTCACCGTCACCGAGAAGGGTGCCGAGACCTTTGCCGTCTCGCTGGTCCAGTACACGCGAGAACACACGAATCTACTCGACAGACTTCCCGGCGACTCAGTCAACATCGAGACGGACATCATCGCGCGTTATGTCGAAAGCATCCTTGCCGCCCGCTAATGGCGAGCCCGACCCGTCAGGAGTGGTGTACGAGCGTTTCACCTGACGCCGGCCTCGCTCCCTGCAGTCGCTCGCTCCGGCGCAGATGAACCACGCTTTCTATTACTATCGCCCGCAAGATCTCGCTGGCGCGCTGCGCCCGATACTGCGTCGCTTCGCGCACCAGTGAAGTCGTACAGGACATCGGGCACGCTAGCTTCCGGATGCCGGCCGCAGCTCGCGTCGCTCGCTGCGTCGGCTGATCCGGGGCATTAGCCGCTCGCCGCAACGGACATCTCGCTCAGGAGGATTCGAATGAGTATCGCAGCTGAGCTCTTGCTACGACACATCCAGACACTGGTCGACGATCACCAGCAATGGCAAAAGCTGATCGCCGACAACATTTTGTGGGAACTAGCTTACGCGCCCGCCATGGGCCATCCGGCAAAGCTCTCGGGCCGCCACGAGGTGCTTCGTCACGTTAGATGGTTCCTGGGGGCGGTCGAAAACTTTCGTTTTATCGATCCAAAGGTCTACGAGTTCACAGACCCGCAAGCCGCCGTCGCACAAGTCAGAGCCGAAGCTTTGATCAAGCCCACCGGCCGCATTTACCGTCAAGAGTACGTCGTGTTCCTGCGTGCCGCAGGCGATAAGATCGTATACCTCCGAGAATATTTTGACCCGACGCGGGCCGCCAAATCGATGGATGCTACGATTCTCGATCTTGAACCGTGGTTCTAAGCCGCGCCAGACAATGGCGACGTTCCGGGCCGCCTGGCCCCCGGGTAGTCAGGTTGTGCGGAACCCTCGCACAAGGGTTCGGTCCTGAGCTCGCCTATGCTCGACCCCTCCATTCTTCCCGTCTTCTTGCTCGCGGTGCTCGCGTTGGCGGTCATCCCTGGCCCGGATCTGGCGTTGATCGTTTCTCATGCGCTCGCGCGCGGCGTCCGGGCCGGCGTGTGGTGTTCCGTAGGCATCGCCGTGGCCGGATTCCTTCAGACGGCCTTGGTCGCGCTGGGCTTGGGGCACCTCATGCAACGCATGCCGGTCATTGCCGACGCCGTGCGGTTGGTTGGCGCGGCGTATCTGTTGTGGATCGGGATCGGCCTGCTCACGAAGCCGAGACATCTGAGCGAGGTGGCCGCTGAGGCGCAGCGGGCGATCGATCGCGAGACGCCATATGGCTGGCTGTGGCGGGGTCTGGTCAACAATCTGCTCAATCCCAAGGCGCTGCTCTTTTTCAGTCTGTTCCTTCCTCAGTTCGCCACGGCGCAGGCAGAAGAGGTGCCATTGCAGATCGCAATGCTGGGAGTGATCCTCACGGTCACCGTGATGATGGTGAATGTAGGCGTTGCGTGGGGAGCAGGGTCCTTACGGCGCGCGTTCAACCCGAGCGGCAGATTCGAACACATAGCCACGGGTGTCCTCGGACTTGTGTTTGTCGGCCTTGCGCTTCGCATGATATTCCAGGAGGCTCGCACCCGCTGACGGGTGGGAGCCACTGGTGCGCTGGCGGTTCCTTCAAGCAGACACGGGGCGAAAGGTGGGCAAGAACAGGCTCGAGGCGTTCAGCGACGGCGTCCTCGCGATCATCATCACGATCATGGTGCTCGAGATGAAGGTCCCGCATGGGGACAGTCTCGGAACGCTCGCGCCACTTGCCCCGGTGTTCATGAGCTACGTACTCAGTTTCATTTACCTCGGCATCTACTGGAACAATCATCACCACATGCTTCACACCTGCAGCCGGGTAACGGGAGGCATTCTCTGGGCGAACCTGCATCTACTCTTCTGGCTCTCACTGTTTCCGTTTGTCACCGGATGGATGGGTGCGAATCTCCTCGCGGCCGCGCCTACGGCGCTTTACGGCGGAGTGCTCCTTGCGGCCGCCATCGCTTACTTGATTCTCCAGCAAACGATCATTGCCACGCAGGGGTCGGCGTCGCCACTGAAGGCGGCGATCGGCGGCGACTGGAAGGGCAAGCTTTCTTCCGTCCTGTACGTGCTCGGAATCATTTCCACGTTCCGGTGGCCCTGGGTGGCGCAGGCGCTCTATGTGTTAGCAGCCCTTATGTGGCTGGTGCCTGATCGCCGAATTGAGAAATCTTTGCATCGTGATGTCCCCTAACAACTGTCGACGTGGGACGCGTTCAGGTGATGTTGCGTACCAGGTTCGCGCTCGCCGTAGTCCTCGCTCTCGCGTTCTTCGCCCGACCGTCGGTGGTCGAGGCGCAGCAGACAGGTAACGTAGCACGCGTCGGCTTTCTCTACTTCGGTTCGCGCGAACCCGGCCTCGGGGCCGCGCGGTACGCGGCGTTTCTGGAGGGATTGCGCGA
>Ga0075433_10003198_pt1 | contig 12631 bp, 14 predicted proteins | sample RhiMethybrSRZTD2_FD_75299 | JGI IMG/M metagenome (GOLD analysis project Ga0075433, IMG submission 75299) | Populus rhizosphere microbial communities from Tennessee, USA - Rhizosphere MetaG P. TD hybrid SRZTD2 | ecosystem: Host-associated > Plants > Roots > Rhizosphere > Soil | place: USA... | reverse complement strand
CGCAGCGTGAACGCCAGCACGTCGCCGACCTTCACCCCGTCGTAGAGCTTCGGGTCCTGAGCGCGGAAGCCCATGGTCATCGGCGGCATGAAGCCCCCGATGTCCTCGTGCGAGAGCACGATCACGTTGATCTCGGGCACGATGGCGCGCACGACGCCCCGCGCGCGAAAGACGCGCTCCACGCCGGCCGCCACCGCCTGCCCGCGCAGCTCGGCCAGCTCGCGACGCGCCTCGCCCAGCGGCCGGCCCCACGCGAGAAACCCCATGAGCAGGCCCAGGCTGAGAGCCAGGTTCAGGAGGAGCACCACCCGCCAGAGCCGCATGCTAGTGCACGTGCTCCGCGGGTGGCGCCGCCGGCGTCTCGCGGTTCAGCGCTTGAATCTCAGCCATCAGCGCGGGAATCTCGGCCCAGGACGTGCCCGGCTCGCCCGGGATCCAGCGCGCGCGGAGATAGCCGGCGCGATCGACGAGGAGCTCCATGTGGGCGGGCATGGACGGATCCGGCTTCATTCCATCGGGCGAGAGGTTACGCCGGAAGAGCCCATAGGTCTGCGCGATCTCTTCCGCGCCCTCGGTCACAACGGGGTAGTAGACGGGTGGATTCGCGCCCAGCCGCGCGATCGGCGCCTCGTCCCGATCGAGCGGCACGGCGATGACCTCGGTGCCCAGCGCCTGGAGTGTCTCGTAGGCGCGGGCCAGCGTCGCCATCCGCGGAGTCGATCCGGGAAGACTATACAAGACGAGCAGTACGGTCTTCCCTCCTCGAAAGTCCTTGAGGGTCCGCGAGGGCGCCGGTCCTACGGCGAACGTAGCGTCCGGCGCGCCGATGCGCGGGCGATTCGGCTCGATCGCGGGGCTCAGCATGCGGCCCTGCTCGCCGCTCGCCAGGCCGCGGATGTAGTTGATCAGGTCCCAGCGGTCATCCTCGCCAAGCACCGCGCCGAAGGCCGGCATGCCCGCGGCGGGAATCCCGTGGGTGAGCCACCAGTACATGTCGCCCGCCGTGTGCTGCGCGGTGTGGGCCGCGGTGAGATCGGCGGGCTTCTTCGGAAGCCCTGCGCCGGCCGGTCCGTCGCCCCACCCGGCGGCTCCATGGCACAGCGCGCAGTGGCTCCGATAGAGCGCCTCCCCGTGCGCGATCGACGAGGCCTGATACGGCACGGTGGTCCGGCGAAAGGTCGTGGGATAGGCGTCGACCGACAGCGGCGGCAGCGCCATCCACAAGCCGATCGTGACGAGGGCGACGCCGGCGAGCGCGGCCACGACGCGCGCGCGGGCAAGCAGCACCGCGACGATGAGCCCCAGCACGCCCACCATCGCGATCTGGCCCCCGATGAGCACGCGCGTGCGCACGCCGGGAAGCGCGGCGGCGGCGTCCCAGGACAGGCGGAAATTGAGGGGCCACCACGGCGCGTCGTGCTTGCCCGGCGGTGTCGCGCCCAGCACGGCGACCACCGCAAGGATGGCGAGCGCCAGTATCCACTCGGCGGCCACGAAGCGCGCGAGGCGCGCCATGGCGGGGCGGCCCACCGTCTCGGCGTCGCCGGGCAGAGCGGGGACGAGCCGGCTCCGGTTCACCGCGGCGAGCCCGAGGATCGGCACCAGCAGCGCGATCTTCAGGAGGAGCAGCCAGCCGTACCGCGTGCCGAGCAGCGAGGGGATGTCGCCGAGCTGCTCCCACGCGTTCCAGAGGCCCGTCGCGACGAGGGTGAGCATGGCGAGAAGGGCGATCCGCGAGAAGCGACGCGCCGCCAGCACCGCGTAGGGCCGCGCGTCCGCACCCCCGGGACGCGAGGCGGCGCGGAGCAGAAGATGGAGCGGGCCGAGCGCGCCCAGCCACGCGCCCGCGGCCACCAAGTGCAGGAGATCGGCGCCGAGCGCGGCGCCGCCATCGCCTTCGACCGCGCCCGCATGACCCGCCCAGGCCAGCGCGCCGGCTCCGACGGCGGCGAGCAACCAGCTCTCGCCGCGCAGGGAGGCCCAGTCGGCGGTCGAGTCCTCGCGCTCGCGTGCCCAGAGCAGCGCGGTCAGCAGCAGAATCACCCCCGTGCGAAGCAGCCACACCGCGCCGAACTGGGTGGCGCCGAGCACGCGGATCCAGGCGCCGAAATCGAGCGCGGCGCCGGGCCGGCCCGCCACGTAGGCGGCGTTGAGCGCCAGCAGCCCCACCGCCGTCACGAGCCCGACGAGGCCGGCCGCGCGCGCTAGGCCGAGGAGGCGCCGCTCCCACTCGCGCGCGGTCGGATGGCGCGGCCGACCCGCGAGGAGCGAGAGCGCGAAGACCCCGACGAGGACGAGGGCGGCGAGGAGATGGACCCAGCGCAGGACGGCGGCCGCCCCGCTCACTCGGACCCCTTCTTCGTCAGCGCCATCACGATGATCACGACGAGCACGCCTGCGGCGAGCGCCACCCCGGCCGACAGGAGCGCGACGGTGAGCGGGCTCAGCGGCGCGTCTCGCAGCGGGCCGGGGTGGTCGGCGAGGGCGCGGGCCGGAGCGAGGGCGACGGCGCAGAGGGAGGCAGCGGCGAGACGGCGCGTCATCGTCCGCCATTATAATGAAGCCTCGCGCATGGCCACCGCTTGCCCGCGCCCTCGCGCCGCGATGTTCGACGCCGGCAACACCCTGATCCGGATCGACTACGGCGCCGTCGCCGCCGCCCTGGGCGCCCACGGCGTCTTCGTGGATCCCGGCGCGGTGGAGGACGCCGAGCTGCGTGCCCGCGTTCGCCTCGACCCGCACCTGATCCCCGGCGCGTCGACGGAGAGCGCGGGCACCCACGACCGCTACCTCCGCTACGTGCTCGAGCATCTCGGCGTCACCGCCGAGGCCACGGTGAAGGCCATGGAGGGCTGGCGGCGGGCCTACAACGCGCCCACCGGCCTCTGGATCCTCGCTGACCCCGCCGCGGCGCCCGCGCTCGCGCGCGCGAAGGCGGCCGGGCTCGTCGTGGGCGTGATCTCGAACTCCAACGGCACCGTATCGCGAACCCTCGAGTCCGTCGGGCTCGGGGCCTGGATCGACTTCGTGGTCGACTCGTCCGTAGTGGGTGTGGAGAAGCCCGACCCGCGCATCTTCGCGATCGCGGTGACGCGCGCGGGGGTTGCGCCGGCCGAGGCCGCCTACGTGGGCGACCTCTACTCCGTGGACGTGCTCGGCGCCCGCGCGGCCGGCGTCCACGGGGTGCTCATCGACCCGCGCGGCTACTGGGGCCGGCGCGACTGCCCTCGCGCCCGCGACGCCGCCCACGCGGTGCGCCTGATCCTCGGAGAGGACTGAGCCGGCGGGAGTGCTTGGTTCAAGCGCGGCCGATCCTGTAGGCTGGTCGCATGCTCGCGCGCGCGTGCTCGCTCCTGTTCCTGGCGCTCATCGCGGCCGCGCCGGCGGAGGCGCAGGCGCCCGCCACCGTGCTCCTCGAAGACCTGACATGGACCGAACTGCGAGACGCCATCGGCGCCGGCACGACGACCATTCTCGTCCCGGTGGGCGGGACCGAGCAGAACGGCCCGCACATGGCGCTGGGCAAGCACAACGTGCGCGTGCGGCTGTTGGCCGAGCGCATCGCGCGCGCCTTGGGGCACACCCTGGTGGCGCCGGTCATCGCCTATGTGCCCGAGGGGCGGATCAGCCCGCCGAGCGGCCACATGCGCTTTCCGGGCACGATCAGCGTGCCCGAGGAGACGTTCGAGCGGGTGCTCGAGTCGGCAGGGCGTAGCTTTCGCCAGCACGGTTTCCGCGACGTGGTGTTCCTCGGCGACCACGGCTCGACTCAGGCGGGGCAGCGCACCGTGGCGACACGGCTGAACCGCGAATGGGCGGCGGCGCCGACGCGCGCCCACGCCATCGAGGAGTACTACCGGGCGAGTCAGGCGGAGTTCGCGCGCGCCCTCCGCGTCCGGGGCTTCAGCGAGGCCGAAATCGGTACGCACGCCGGCCTCGCCGACACCGCCTTGATGCTGGCAATCGACGCGCGCCTGGTCCGCGCCGATCGGCTGCGCCCCGGCACCGGCGAGGCGGGGGACGGAGTCGACGGCGATCCGCGCCGCGCCACCGCGGAGCTCGGACGAGCGGGCGCCGACGACGTGGTGGCCAAGACCGTCGAAGCGGTGAAGCAAGCGCTGGCGCGCCGGTAGTCCCGGCCACGCCGGCAGAGGAGGTCTTCGTGCCCTGGTTGCGTCTCACGTGCTGGATGGCCGTGGTTGCGCTGGGCGTCGCCGGACCTGCACTCGCGATCGACACCGTGCCGGGCATGCCGCCGGTGGTGGACCCCGCCAACCTCTACAGCGAGACGCGGGCGGGCGCGCTGAGCGCCGCCGTGGCGAGCGCGCTGCCGCGCGTCTACGTCCCCAACCGCACCTCCAACGACGTGTGGGTCTACGATCCTGCGACGCTCAAGGTCGTGGACAAGTTCAAGGTGGGAATCAATCCGCAACATGTCGTGCCGTCCTGGGACCTGAAAACCCTGTGGGTGACGAACAACGCGGAGGGGCGCACCGACGGAAGCCTCACGCCCATCGATCCACGGACCGGCAAGCCCGGCAAGGCGATCGCGGTGGACGATCCCTACAACATGTACTTCACCCCCGACGGCAAGTCCGCCATCGTGGTGGCGGAGGCGCTCAAGCGCCTCGACTTCCGCGATCCCCACACGATGGCGCTGCAGTGGTCGTTGCCCACGCCGGACTGCGCCGGGATCAATCACGCCGACTTTGCCATCGACGGCAAGTTCGTGATCTTCACCTGCGAGTACAAGGGCAGCCTGGTTAAGATCGACCTCGTGAGCCGAAAGGTGCTGGGCTATCTCAAGCTCTCCAAGGGCCGCATGCCCCAGGACGTACGGGCCGCGCCCGACGGCAAGGTCTTCTTCGTGGCGGAGCTCCAGTCGGGTGGCGTGTTCGTGGTGGACGGCGACGCGTTCAAGGAGGTGGGCTTCATCCCCACCGGCGTGGGCACGCACGGGCTCTATCCGAGCCGGGACGGCAAGAAGCTCTACGTTATCAATCGCGGCACCGCGCGGGTCTACGGCCCCCCACGAGGGAAGGGGAGCATCGCGGTTCTGGACTTTGCCACCCGCTCGATCGAGGCCACCTGGAAGATCCCGGGCGGCGGCAGCCCGGACATGGGCAATGTGAGCGCGGACGGCAAGCAGCTGTGGGTGTCCGGCCGCTACGATGACGTGGTGTACGTGGTGGATACCACGACCGGCGAGATCAAGTCCCTCCCCGGGGGGAAGGAGCCCCACGGCCTCACGGTGTGGCCGCAGCCGGGGCGCTATTCGCTCGGCCACACCGGCAACATGCGCTAGCAGACCGCCGGGTCATTCCGACCCGCCCGCGCTTCGAACCGGCGGCATCACGCCCGCTGGCACGTCTCATGCGTCGCTCGCCCTCTGAGACCAGTGGGCATGGACGAGCTGGCAAAGCGGCTGTCGCGCCTCACGATCCCGGGCACGCTCGCGTGGCCGGCCCCCGACGGCCGCTTGGAATGCACGGCCTGCGCCCACCGGTGTCGTTTGATCGACGGCGCGACAGGCCGCTGCGGCGTCCGGTTCCGGCGCGGCGCGGCACTCCGCGTGCCATTCGGCTATGTGGCGGCGTGGCGCGTGATGCCGGTGGAACGCAACACCATCTTCCACCTCCGTCCGGGTAGCCTCGGCCTCACGTTCGGTATGCTGGGGTGCGACCTGCGCTGTCCCTGGTGCAGTAACGCGCAGCTCTCGCAAGCATTGCGGGACGCGACGGTCGGGGCGCCGACGCCGGAGGTGATCTCGGCCGAGGAGCTGGTGGAGCGCGCCGTCGCGTCCGGCTGCGGGGCGGTGATCAGCGCGTTCAACGAGCCGATGATCACCGCGGAATGGGCGGCGGCGGTGTTCCATGAGGCCCGTCGGCGAGGACTCGCCACCGCGCTCGTCTCGGACGGCAACACCACGCCCGAAGCGCTCGAGCTCCTTCGACCGGTGACGGATGTGTTTCGGGTGGATCTCAAGGGGACCCGGCCCGAGCACTATCGCGAAGTCGGGGGTGTCGCCGGGGCGCCCCTGGCGGCGCTTCGGCACGCGCGTCGGCTCGGCTACTGGGTGGAGGCCGTGACCCTCGTCGTGCCCGGCGCCAACGACGATCTGCGCGGGCTGCGCGCGCTCGCGGGTGAGCTGGCGACCATCGACCCCGCGCTGCCGTGGCATCTCAACGCCTTCGTGCCCCGCTACCGGCGGTGTAACCTTCCATCGCAGTCGGCGGGGTTCCTGGTCAGCGTTGCCGGGATCGCCTACGCCGCCGGCCTTCAGTACGTGTACGTCGGGAATGTCGCGGACCGCGTGCACGCGCTGTCGCACACTCGCTGCCCCCGCTGCCACGAGGTCGTGGTGCGGCGGGAGAACTACGCCACGCAGGCCGTGACCCTCCGCGACGGACGGTGTCCGCGGTGTGATTGCTCCATCGCGGGTGTCTGGGACACACGGACTTCCTCAGGCACCATTGGCGCGATTGCGGAGCGGGAAAATACGCTCACAGGGGAACCTCCTACCCGGTAGGCGCTGAGCGATGCAGAGCGCGTGGCTCCGCGCGTCCCGCGCCGGCCGAACAAAAACCTTCGTCTGGGGTCGCGGCACGGTCCTTGCTGCCCTCTGAGACATCGGCAGGTGACTTCTCCGAAGGGGCTTCCATTTGTGATGTCCAAGAAAACCATCCCTTCTGTGATCACCGTTAGCACCCTGGTTCTCGGCCCGCCGATCGGCTTGGTGTACGCCGCCGGCGGCGCCTCGGGCGGAGCGTCCGGCGGCGTCAGCGGCACCGGAGGCGTCAGCGGAACGGATGGCACCGGCGTCACCGGTGCCGCCGGCGCTCCTGGGGTCACCGGGCCCGCGACCGGCACCACCGACGGCTCGGCTGGGACGACCAGCCCCACCACCAGCACGAACGATGTTTCAACTCCCAGCACCGGGAATGTGAATGCTCCGAGCGGCAGCTTCGACCCAAGCGTGACCGCGTGCCCGACGGGCATGTATCGCCAGGCTGGGACCAACCGCTGCATTCCGGTGTCTGCCGTGCCCAATCCCCCGGTGCGGACGCGGTAAGGAGCCTGACATGGTCTCCACGCAGTGGAGGTGGACCTCGCCACCCCGGGACGGGGTACGCCGCATCCAATGGGCGGCCTGTCGAAGCGCTCCTCGCCAATGCGGGCCATGGGCTGGGTGGCGCGTTCCTCGATCAGGAATTCGACGAGGTGCGCCACGTCATCGACACCAATGTTACGGGAACTCTCGACCTCATTCAGCGCATCGGCCGCGACATGCGTGCCCGGGGACGAGGCCGCATCCTGATCACCGGCTCCATCGCCGGGCATATCCCGGGCACGTACAACGCGGTCTACAACGGCACCAAAGCCCTCATCGATTCTTTCGCCTTCGCGTTGCGCGCGGAGCTCAAAGATTCTCGGGTCACCGTGACCCGTCTCATGCCCGGCGCCACCGAGACGGGTTTCTTCGAGCGCGCGGGGATGGCCGACACCCGGGCAGGCCAGGGGAAGAAGGACGATCCCGCCGTGGTCGCCCGGGCCGGCTTCGACGCGATGATGAAGGGCGAGGCCGACGTGGTGACGGGCTGGAAGAACAAGGTGCAGACCACCCTGGCCAATGTCACGCCGAATACCGTGCTGGTGGAGCAGCACCGGCGCTCGGCGGAGCCGGGCTCTGCCGATCCCCATGGTGCGGAGGTCGGCATGAACGCGATCCAGTTCCTGGAGCGCGAGCACGAGCACGCGAAGGCGGAATTCGCGAAGGTCTTGGAGGCCTCTCCCGTTCAGCGGGGGGCCCTCTGGGCGGCATTGATCCCGCAGCTCGCGACGCACGAGGATATCGAGGACGCCTGCGTCTACAAGCCACTGGCCCGCGACGCGGCGGCCGCGGATCCGACGCTTGCCACGTGGCGCGAGCACCATCAGCAGGAAGTGAGCCGGGTGGAACGTCTCATGGGCGAGAGGCGCTCGATCCGGAGAGCGCGGAGTGGCGGGCCAAGGCGGCGGAGGTACACGCGACCCTCCAGACGCACATTCAGGAGGAGGAGGACGCCATCTTCCCGCGGATTCGGAAGGTCCGGGATGCCGACCGACTGGAGCGCGCGGGTCACGAGCTGCACACGATGAAGACGAGGAAGGCAGGTTCCCGGTGAGCGCTCTGACGAGAATAGGCGCGGGTGTGGTGGGCGGGCTCTATGGCGCGGGCGCGATGACGATTCTGCGGCTGTCGGCCCGGCGTGCCGGGCTCATCGACAAGATGGTGCCCGAGCTGATCGAAGAATGGCTGCTGCGCGAGCCGCCGGGGGGGACCGAGGCGGAGAAGGCCCGCCGAAACGTCCTGCATCAGGCCCTGCACCTGGCCTACGGCGCCGCCTGGGGCGCGCTGGCCGTGCCGGTGCTCGAGCGGCCGCCGCGGAAGAGCTTTCTCTGGGGCGCCGGGCTCGGGGCCGGCCTCTGGGCCATCGGCATGATCGGCCTCCTGCCGAAGCATCGCGCGTCCGGGCCGGCGGGCTGGCGCGCAACGGGCCCGGCGCAGATGGTCAACGTCCTCGCCCACCTCCTGTATGGGCTCAGCGTGCAGCTGGCCGCCCGCGAGGTCTGGACCAAAACGCGGACGCAGCGTCCGGCTCGGGTCGGTTGAGCCGGCTCAGGCGCCCGGCCAGCGTGGATGCTGCGGCGAAGCCGTGACCGGCGGGATCTTGTTCGGCCTGTGTAGCGATCCTACCGGCGGTCAGACCCCGACGCCTCCGCCGCGCGACGCGGTGCAGGAGGTCCAGCAGCCACGCCCCGTGCCGGAAACGCGGCCCGAGCAGCGCAAGACCGAGCACGACCGCTCGAGCGTGTTCGATCGCGCGACGCCGGCGCCGTCGTCGCCGGCGCTGTCCAGCCAGCCCGACGGCGGGCGCATGCAGGGCTTCGACTTCGCGCGCGATCCGCTGGGAGCGAAAAAGCCCATGCAGTCATTCGAGGAGACGATGCGGGAGGACGTGGCGGCCAAGCCGGGCGTGATGGCCACCCAGCGGCGCCTGCTGGAGAGCCGCTACGATCTACGGCCGCGCCTCGACCCCACGGTGAAGATGTCGCGCGGTAAGCCGCTCGTGGCCGGTCCCACCGCGCGCCTGGCCGGGGGAATGAGCTGGGAGCAGCTCGGCGCGATGAGTCCCCAGGACATCAGCTCCTGCCGGAGTTCCCGCCCGCCATCTTCCTTCAGAGTCGGCCAGAGCTCGGCGACGTCTCCCGCGGTGAGGTCGTCTCCTTCAACAACTTCCACCGGCTGTTCAAGGACCTGATCACCCCGGTGCAGCTGGACGGCCTCCGGATGCTGCTGACGCCGTTCCCGCAGGAAGAGTTCAACGCCACCGACGACCGGAAGAGCGCCAGCCCCAGTCTTGGCGTCGCCTGTCTAGACTGTCACGTCAACGGTCACACGACCGGGCAGTTCCACCTGAACCCCGACGATCGGCCGCAGGAGCGTCGCTTCCGCCTCGACACCACGAGCCTGCGCGGGGTCGCCAACCAGCAGCTGCATGGCTCCAAGCGAAGCCTGCGCTCGGTGGAGGACTTCACGGAGTTCGAGCAGCGCACCGCCTACTTCAACGGCGATCCCATCCGAGCTGATTCTGCCGCTTGGCCGCGCGATCGGCCAGCTCCGTGAGCCGCGACGGCGACCAGCTCGACTGGCTCGCTTCCCCCTTCACGGGCACGCGAGCGGCCGATGGATCAGTGCCGGGGAGCAGCCGGCCCACGAGGGCCAGCACCTCCGCGGTTACGCCCGGGAACAGCGCGCTCGCGGTGGCGGCGAGCTTGGCCGGCGCAGACAGAATTCGCTCCGCGCGGCCCCACCGCAGGGTCTCCACGACTTGCCGCGCCGCCCGGTCGACGTCCATCGAGAGGATAGGCAAGGCATCGCTGATGCTGAACCACGCGTACTCCTCGCGGTGCCGCCCTTTGAACCAGGCATGGCGCGGGCTGCCGGTGCGCATGAGCCCCGGGCAGATCGTGCTCACCTCGATTCCGTCGGCTACCAGCTCGGCCCGCAGTCCCTCGGACAGGCCGACCAGGGCGAACTTGCTCGCGCTGTAAGGCAGCAGATGGGGCACGCTGATCTTGCCGCCGATCGACGCGATGTTGACGATACGACCGGCGCGTCGCCGCCGCATCTCGGGAAGCACGGCGAGCGTGACGTGCAGCGGCCCCCAGAAGTTCACGTCCAGCGCCGCGCGGAAGTCGGACTCCTCCATGACGTCCGCCGGGCCGACGATGATCGTGCCGGCGTTATTGATCAGCGCGTCGAGCGGGCCGAGCCGCTCGCGCACCTCTTGCACCATGCGGCTCACCGCCTCGCGGTCCGTGACATCGGCCGCCACCGCGGCCACCGTGCCGCCTCGACCCGCCAGGTCCGCGCGGGCGCGCTCGAGCGTGTCGCGGTCACGCGCGCAGATGGCGACCCGGGCCCCTTCGTGAATCAGGCGGCGGGCGATGGCCAATCCGAGCCCGCGCGAGCCGCCGGTGACGAGGACCACGCGGTCCTGGAGCGACCATCGCCGCCGCCGGGACGCGGCCGCCGCCGCGGTCGCGCCGACCGCGACGGCCGCGCCGAGCAGAAATCCCCCCGTGCGGGTCACGCCGCGGGGTCGAGGACGAACTTCACCGAGTCGTCCGCCTTGTCCCGGAACACGCGATAGGCCTCCGGGCCGCGGCTCATGGGCCAGCGGTGCGTGATGACGAACGTCGGGTCCAGCTGTCCCGCCTCGATGAGCGCGAGCAGCGGGCGCAGATAGCGGTGCACGTGGGTCTGGCCCATGCGCAGGGTCAGCCCCTTGGCGAAGGCCGCTCCGAACGGCACCTTGTCGAGCACGCCGCCGTACACGCCGGGGATGGAGACGGTGCCGCCCTTGCGACATGCCTGCAGGGCCTCGCGTAACACGTGGGGCCGGTCGGTCGCGAGCATGAGCATGTGCTTCGCGCGATCGTACATGGCGTCCAGGCTTACACCGTGGGCTTCCATCCCGACCGCGTCCACGCAGGCGTCGGGCCCGCGTCCTCCGGTGCGCTGCTTCAGCTCTTCCACCACGTCCGGCGTCTGCTCGTAGTCGATGGTCTCCGCCTTGGCCTGACTCTCCGCGAGACGCAGCCGGGCGGGCCAGCGATCGATCCCGATCACACGCTCGGCCCCGAGCACGCGCGCGCACGCCATGGTGAGGAGGCCGACGGGTCCCGCTCCCCACACCGCCACGGTGTCCCCCGGCCGGATTCCGCAGTTCTCCGCGGCCATGTAGGCGGTGGGCAGGATGTCCGAGAGGAAGAGGACCTGATCGTTCGAGAGGGCCGCCGGCACCACGCAAGGGCCCACGTCCGCGAAGGGCACGCGCACGTATTCTGCCTGGCCGCCGGGATAGCCGCCGTAGAGATGCGAGTAGCCGAACAGCCCCGCCCCCGAGAAGCCGTAGAGCGCCTCGGCCATCTCCGCGTTCGGATTGCTGTTGTCGCAGAGGGAGGTGAGCCCTTCGCGACAGTAGAAGCAGGCCCCGCAGGCAATCGGGAACGGGACGACCACGCGGTCGCCGATCTTGAGATTGCCGACACCGGAGCCCACCTCCACGATCTCACCCATGAACTCGTGCCCTAGCACGTCGCCCGCCTTCATGGTGGGGATGTTGCCGCCGTAGAGGTGCAGATCCGAGCCACAGATCGCGGTGGCCGTTACCTGCACGATGGCGTCCCGCGGATTGAGAATCCGCGGATCGGGAACCTGCTCCCATCGGACATCGCGTGGAGCGTGCCAGCATAGCGCGCGCATCTCAGCGGCTCCGGCCGCTCGCGGTGAAGCCCGCGTCGGCCATCTCGCCCGTTTCCATCATCTGCTTGAACCGCCGGAGATCCTCGCGCACCTGGCGGTCCGCGCCCCGGCCGAATACGATGGCGACCGCCGCGCCGAGCTGACCGGCGGGAGGCGCGTAGTGCAGCTGCACCGCGATCTCCGTGCCGCGCTGGGCCGGCGCCTCCCTGAAACGCACCGAGCCGGCATTGTCGACATCGCCACTCACCGAGCGCCACGCGATGAGCTGGCCCGGCTGATCAGTGACGATTTCGGCCTCCCATTCGATCGTGATGCCGCCGGGACCGCGGGCCGTCCAGCGCGAGCGCGTCTCGTTGAGGGGCACCACGGACTCGAGATGCGACATGAACTCGGGAAGCCGCCGGAGATCACGCCAGATTCGGTAGAGCTCGATCGCGGGCCGCGCCACCGTCATCGAGCGATCCACCCGAAGCCCCCGCGCGCGCTGCCCGGCAGGGCGTCCCCATCCGTTGTGGCCACCGCCGCGGCGCTGGCTCGCCACCCATGCTGCCGCGCCGACGGCGAGGAGCGCCGCGGTGAGCCCGATTGCGACCCGGTGGGCGAAAGGATCCGGCCTCGTTGCCCGCCGCGTCACAAGCCTCCTGAGCGGGCTCACCGGGCCATGTGGGCCCAGGACATGTGGGCCCAGGAGATGTTTGAGGGTCGCCTCAGCGCGTTCTCGGTGAACCATGATGTCCTCCTCGCAGGGCGTGATCGCATCACGAGAAAACGAGCATTCGCCGTGCCACCGCCACGCGGAGTCCCCCGCCGTGAATCCGA
>Ga0075433_10003195_pt1 | contig 12634 bp, 9 predicted proteins | sample RhiMethybrSRZTD2_FD_75299 | JGI IMG/M metagenome (GOLD analysis project Ga0075433, IMG submission 75299) | Populus rhizosphere microbial communities from Tennessee, USA - Rhizosphere MetaG P. TD hybrid SRZTD2 | ecosystem: Host-associated > Plants > Roots > Rhizosphere > Soil | place: USA... | reverse complement strand
GGGAAGGGGGAAGGGGGAAGGGGGAAGGGTCGTTGTGGGATCAGACGGTCGCGGCGGTCGTTCAGGGTTTCGAATCGGCATTCGAGGTCACGGCGTCTGCGCCCACGGTCGAGTCGCGATGAACGACCGCCTGCCTCCCGGCCAGGTGTTGACGACGAAGTGGCCCGTGCTGCACTACGGGTTGGTTCCCGATGTGGACCTCGAGACGTGGACCTTCGAGATCTCGGGGCTCGTCAGGAACGCGCTCTCGTTTACCTGGAACGAGCTGCTCGCCCTTCCGCAACACACGGTCCACTGTGACATCCATTGTGTCACGACCTGGAGCCGCTTCGACAACACGTTCGAAGGCGTGTCCGTGCAGTTGTTGCTGCAGCGGGCGGGCGTTGCGCCCAAAGCGGGATACGTCCTCGTGTCCGCCGAGCAGGACTTTACGACGAACCTGCCGCTGGCCGATCTGGACCGGCCCGACAACCTGATCGCCCTGAAACACGATGGGGAGCCGCTGACACCGGAGCACGGGGGGCCGGCGCGACTCCTCGTGCCACATCTCTACCTGTGGAAGAGCGCCAAGTGGGTGCGGGGGCTGACGCTGCTCGATCAGGACGTTCCGGGATTCTGGGAGCAGAACGGGTACCACATGCACGGCGACCCGTGGACCGAGGAGCGCTACGGAGGACGCGGGCTGACGCAGCACGACATCAACCGGATTCGCAACCTCAGCAAAAAAGTCGGGCCGGCCTAGTCTCGCAGCAGCTCGGCGACCTCGCGCGCGGCTTCCGCCTGGATTCGCCCCTCGTCGTCCAAGTCGCGCGCCGCCACAGCCAGCGCCGCCTCCGGCGCCCCCACCCGCAGCGCCGCATCACCTGACAACCGGCTCACGGTGGCGGTGGCCTCGAGCAGACGCTGCACGAGGAGGTCGCGCCCGTGCTCGCAGCGTGCCAGCGCGTCGATCCCCCCCGCGGTCGCCGTGAGGCGATCCGCTTCCGCCTCGAACGCCTCGAGATGATGCTCGAGGGCCGCCAGCTCGCGCGCCGCGGCGCACGCCGACCGAACGAGCGCGCCCAGGGACTCCGAATCGCTCGTGGTGGCGGACGCGCGGCGCACGAGGTCGATCAGCAGCGAGCGCGCCGGGCCCGCCGGCAGCTCGGCCAGGGTGCGCACGACGTCCCGCTCGGAGTCCGGTGGAAGCGCGCTGCGGCCGGCTGGCGGCGGATTCCATACGGGGGTGCGCCGCCCTAAGGTCGCGACACTCACCAGCGCAATCGCCACCAGCGGAGTCGTCGCGAACAGTATCGGCGTCGCGCCCACGACGCCGGCGGCCATCCCGCCTACCGTGACCGCACCGGCGAGGGTCGTGATGGACGCCGGGACGTCGGTGCGCCATAGAGGAGCGAGCGATTCGGTGCGCGCCGGGATCCCCTGCCCGGCGAGCAGCTCGACCACCCGTCCGCCGGCCGCGGCGGGGATGCGCAGCAGCGGCCGGTGGCCATCGGCGGCCGCCTGGTGGCCGGTCGGCGAGGCTCCCGGTAACCGATCCGCCAGCGCCTCGAGTACGGCGCGGCGCGGGCTGCCGCTGGTGGTCTGCTCGAGGAACACCAGCACGTCGTCGTCTCCGCCGGCCCGGCGGGCGCAGCGCGGGCAGACGCCAAGCCCGAACGGCTCCGTGGCCCGGCACACCACACAGGTGAATCGCGCGGGCGGCGGTGCCAGGGCGTCGCCGGCATCGGGGGCCAGCGCCGCGCCGAACATCGACAAGGAGGGAAACCGGTCATCGGGGTCGGCCGCGGTGGCCCGGGCGATGGCGGCATCGAGCCAGTCCGGGACGTCCGCGCGACGGGCGCCGGGACGATGACCACCGGACTCGGGCGTCGGGCCCGCGCGCGGCGCGCTGCGCGGAGGCAAGGAGCCCGTCAGCGCGAAGTACAGCGTCAGGCCCAGCGCGTACGCTTCCGCCCGCGCATCGCCACGAGCGCCCGCCAACACTTCGGGCGCGGTGTAATCGACTGTGCCGACCAGTCCACCCGTCTGCGTCAGTGTCACCTGTCCCGATAACCGCGCGGACCCGAAGTCCGTCAATCGCGCCTGCGCACCGGGCCCCAACAGAATGTTCTGCGGTTTGACATCGCGGTGCATGATGCCGTGCCGGTGCGCCGCGTCGAGCGCGGCAGCGATATCGCGGCCCACGCGGGCGACGCCGTCGGGGTCCAGCGGGCCGCGATCGCGCACTCGAATCGCGAGGTCCGGACCGTCGACGTATTCCATGACGACGAAGCTCCACGGGCCGTCATCGGCGACATCGAACACGGTCACGATGCTGGGGTGGCTCAATTGCCGCACCGCCTGCACCTCACGCCGCAGGCGCTCGCGCGCGACCCGGGCGGCGGCGGGCGGCGGGACCAGCAGCTTGATCGCGACTTCCGCGCCGACGCGCCGATCGCGCGCGCGATACACGACCGAATACCCACCGCGCCCGATCTCGGGGCCGATCTCGTAACGGTCCAGCAGGACCGTTCCGGCGTTGAGGTAGGTGGAGTCAGGCACCGGAGGATGGGAAGAGCGAGGAGGCCGGGGGGGCGTCCGACCGGCTACCGGAGACGCGCCAGCACGTCACGCGCGTTCTGAGTCCAGCCGTCGTCCTGATGATAGGTGGAAAGGAACGATTCGAGGTGCGACCGCGCCAGGTCGAGCTGCCCCAGGGCGTACTCCGACATGCCGGCGTGGTACAGCGCCATGTATTGATTGGGCCAATACTCCAGCACGAGCTCCATGATCGGGCCGGCCGACTTATCGTCCCCCGCGTCCGCAATGGGGTGGCCGACGTCGAACACGATGCCCGCGGCCCGGTAGCGATCCTCTTCGGGCAGGCGCTCGATCACCCCGCGTGCGGCGTCGATGCGTCCAGCGAGCGCGAAGCACGCCGCACTGTAGCCCTGACCTTCGGTGGTTTGGGGAGCCGGATGTTGCCGCTGAAACACTTCGACCTCAACGGCGTTGCAGTACGGCTTGATGGCGGCGTACCACTCTGCCGCCGTCCCGTCGAATCGCAGCATCGCCGCCGGAGGAGGCGGCGGCACCGGTTTTGGGGCTGGCCGGTGCCGAGCCACAACGACGGCGCAGACAGCCAGGTAGCCGATTCCAGCGAAGTAGAGAGAGCGGTGCATGGGATTCAATATGAGAGACGGAGGGGGACGGTGGATGTGCACAAGGTCACACGACAAATAGCGTACGGAAAAGGCGTATGGTTGATTGCGTATGGAAAAGGCGTATGGAAGCTTTGTGGAGCCGGTAACGTATTGTTTCTACGACCTTTCCATACGTCTCATCCCCCTACGCCTTCCTCCTTACGTCGTCTGCTTTTCCCAATAACTCCCCAAAACGCTTGAACACCTCAATGCCGTCCCACAGCTGTTTCAGGTCGAGTTTCTCATCAGGGGCATGCAGCCGGTCATCCGGGAGACCGATGCCGGTGAGGATCACGGGGGCGCCGTTCGCGCCCAGCGCCGGGACGACCGGAATCGAGCCTCCGGCCCGGGCCGGGACGGTCCCCCGCCCCACCACCTCCTGAAATGCCCGGTGCAACAGCTGAAATGCCGGATGATCGATCTTGATGCGCGCCGGGTCCGCCCCATGGAGGAACCGGACGGTGGCCGTGACGTACTTGGGCGTCAGGCGCTTTACGGCGGCGGCCAGCTGGCGCTCCACGGTTCGCATCTTCTGATTCGGCACCAGCCGCAGGCTGACCTTGGCCGTTGCCTCGGCGGGAATCACGGTCTTGGCTCCCACACCTGTGAATCCGCCGAGAATGCCGTGGATCTCGAAGGTCGGCAGCGCCCACAGCCGCTCCAATACGGACCGATGTTTCAGGCCGGTCAGGGCTTTCGCCTGCACCCGGCGTTTGAGGAAATCCTGTTCCCGAAACGGCAGCTTCTTCCACGCCGCGCGTTCCGCTTTGGTGGGTGGCTTGACCGCGGAGTAGAGCCCCGGGACGTGAATCTTGCCGTCGGCGGTCTTGAGCCGGCTCAACAGATGGACCAGCTCTTCGTGGGCGTTCGGTGCCGCGCCGCCGAATTCCCCGGAGTGCAAATCCGATTTGGCGGTGCGGACGGTGATCTCGACGTAACACATGCCGCGCAGGGTCGTGTAGACGGCCGGCCAGCCCGGCGCCAGATACGCCATGTCCGCGACGAGCGCGACATCCGCCTTGGTGCGCTCCGGCTCGCGTCGCAACAGATCGAACAACGTCTTGGACCCGAATTCTTCTTCGCCCTCGATGAGAAAGCGATAATTGACCGACGGACGTCCGGCGGCTTCGATGGCGCGCAGCATGCAAAACACCTGCCCTTTGTCGTCCGCCGCGCCGCGCGCGTAGATCCGGCCGTCGCGGATCGTGGGTTCGAAGGGCGGCGTCGTCCATTCATTGATAGGATCGGGCGGCTGCACGTCGTAATGTCCGTACACCAGCAGCGTGGGCGCGCCCGGGACTTCCGGTCCCACCCCCCACACCACGGGATGGGTCTCGCTTCCCAGGAATTCCACGTCGCGGCATCCCAGCCGCCGTAGATCGCGCGCGACCCATTCGGCGGCCCGGCGACAATCCGCGTCGTGGGCGGGCAACGTCGAAATGGATGGGATGCGGAGGAATTCGGACAGCTCGTTCAACAAGCGGGGTTGATCCATGTGCGACAATCTAGTGTCCCCATGGCGTCGCTAGCCAGCGCGATGGGTGGTGATAGATTAGCGGCCATGCGTACGACGGCCTCGTTCGATTTGTTTCCCGACGCCCCGAGCGACCGCGCGATGGCGCGCGCGCGCTATCTGGTGCGCGAGGGACGGACGGATGAGGCGGAGATCGCGTATCGGGATCTCCTGACGCTGCATCCGGACTGGAAGCCCTGCTGGGCGGAGTACTTCGAGCTGCTGCGCAGCGGCGGTCGCGCCGAAGCAGCCCTGAACGTGGCCCAGGCCGCGCAGGCGCAGTTCACCGACTCCGCGTTCGCGCTGGCGCTCACGGGCGCCGCCCTGATCGAGCTGGGCCGCTTTCAGGAAGCGCTCACCGTCCTCGAACGGGCCGTCGAGGCCGATCCGGACCTCGGTCTGGTCTGGCACGAGCTCGGCGTGGCCGCCTATCGCCTGGGCGACCGCAACCGCGCGCTGTTGGCGCTGGATCGCGCGTTCGCGCTGGAGCCGCACACGGAAACGCTGAAGCTGCGCGGCCGTGTGCTGCGGGACGGGGGACGCTACGTCGCGGCGGAAGTCGCCTTCGAGGGCGCGGCGCAAGCGGCCGAGCACGACGAGCAACGGGTGACCGCCGAGCACGAGATCCGGGTCACGCGCCGCTCCGCGTCGTACGCGCCGCGCAAGCCGGACGACTTGCTGCCCGCCGAGCGCTGGTTCGCCGAAACGGGCGGCATCGTGCTCGCTCCGCGGCCGGGGCCCGTCGCTCCGGGCGATGAGGCCCTGATCCGCGCGTTCGCCGAGCTGACCCAGGATCGCGGCTGGCGCTTCGGGCAGCTCGTGCCGGTCGGCCCGACGCTGCCGATCTGGAATACACTGTCGGACCTGATCGACGCCCCAGTCGTCACCCGCGCGAAATTCGACGCGCGCGCCGTCCCGCTCCTGGCCGCGCTGCGGCCCCTCCCGGCCGATACGGGGTGGAGCGAGCTGGCGGCCGAGATCGCCCAGCGCGGCACGGGCATCGTGCTCACCATCGAGCATCCGCTCGAGACGGCCCAGGGCGTCCTTGCCGATGTCGTGGGGGTCCTGACGGAAGGTGGCGTCCGGATGAGCGCCATTCCCGGTGTGGCGCACGCGCTGGCGGAGGTGGAGCATCCAGCCTCCCGCCTCGCCCAGCGCCGGCTCCGGTTCGACTAACTCCCCGGCGCCCCCGGGCGTGAATACAACGCGCGGTAGGGATCCCCATCCGGCTGGGTGAAGACCCGCAGCTGGATCGCGCGGACGGTCTCCGGCACACTGCCGCCGTTCTCCGCGTACAGCTCGTCGAACAGATTGAGGTTCTGGCGGTAGATCCGCTGGGCGATGACCACCGCGTTGTTGAGCGGCGCCTGAGCGAAATAGCGCCAGTCGTAGGTCTCGAGCGATTGCCCCACCGGACCGGTCAGCTGTTCCCGGGCCCAGGCAAAGAGGTTGGTCCGCGCCTCCTGCAGTCCCACCGGGGATCTCACGTCGGCATAGGCGGAATCGAGACGGCGGGCGAGCTCCGCCCAGAAGACGTCGAGGGTTCGCTCATCCCCCCAGCGCGCTGCCGCGCGGCGCCCGTCGGCCGAATCACCGCGCGAGCGAAAGAACGCCTCGGCGCCGCGGTACCCCACGAAGCTCGCGAAGCTCTCGTTGAACGAGGTCTGGCTCTTCACGTACAGGGTGTTGTGGGCCAGCTCATGAATCACCGTCGCCACCAGCTCCATCGTGTCGCGGTCGACCGCCGTGGAGAACAACGGGTCCGAGAAGTAGCCGAGCGTCGAGAACGCTCCCGCGGGACGCAGATACGAGTCGTAGCCCTGCTGTTCCAGGTCGCCGGCGGCCTCGCGGGCGCGCGAGGAGCTGAAAAAGCCCTTGTAGGGCACCACGCCGACGATGGGATAGGTCCAGGTATAGGCCCGCAGCTTGTCACGCCACGCACCGGACAAGACGAGCAGCAGGGTATCCCGGCCCACGTTGACATAGCTTGTGTACGTCTCGCCAACGACGAGATGCAACGAATCCGCGGCGTACGTCCGGGCCGACTGAACCAGCCGGAGCCGTTGCCGCAGCGCCTCCGGAACAGTGGAGTCCGCAATCAGTTTCGCGATGGCGTGGCGCTTCAGGAGAATCCGCGCCTCCTCCACACCGGCGCGCGCCAGATACCGGGCATCCGCCGACACGATCAGCATGAAGACGAAGAACGCCGGGATCCCCATCGCGAACCCGGCCACGATGCGGCGCAGGATGCGGCCCCACCGGGGGCGATGGCGTTCTTCCATCAGGGCGTCCACCGCAGACCGAGACGATGCATGCCCCCGCCCAGCAGATCGAAGCTCTGGTAGGCGTAGTCCAGATGCAAACGGCGCAGCTCGACGCCCGCGCCAAACGTCCAGCGGGAGGCGTCGCTGGTCGGGGACCGTGTCACGAATCCCAGGCGCCCGACGATCCCCAGCCCCCGCGTCACGACGCCGCCTTCCGCGCCCAACGCCAGCTCGGCCCGCTCACCCGTCGTCCACACTCCCTCCGTCGTGGTCAGCAGCCGGTAGGTGCCTTCGGGGTCGACATAGTTCGTCGTGAATCCGACCCGGGTGCGGCGTGGCAGGCGCGCGCCATCGGGCGTGCCGAAATCTCCGCCGAGATTCTGCACACTCGCCCCCAGGGCCAGGATGTCGAACACGGCGATGGCGAGGCCTACGTCGCCGGCCCACGCGTCGGCGGCCCAGCTGCCGATCTGCTGGCGCGCGTACTTGCCGGACACCCCGGCCGCGATGAGCCCGCGCCGGTACACGAACGCGGTCGTGGCGATCACGTCCCCCGCCGTGAACGAGCCGCCGGTCGGCATGCCCCGACGGTTGCCGCTGGCCGGATCGGGCACGACGATCGGCTCGGACCCGTAATCGAGCGCCTGCACGCCGAACCCCCAGGCCAGCCGTCCCGCCCGGATGGCCACGGCGCCGGTGCTGTAGCTGGTGCCGGCGAGATACGGCTCGAAGGATCCCTCGACGGCGATGTGGTGCACGGCGGCGATCCCCGCCGGATTCGCGAACAGAGCGCCGGCGTCTCCGATCAAGGCCGCTCCGGCGCCGCCCAGAGCCGCCGAACGGGTGGAGCCGGGCAACGACGCCACGACACTGCCACCGGACTGGGCGACGAGGCTGGAAAACAGAAAAACGCCGAGGAGAAGCGTCAAACAAAAGCGTCGAGAGAATTCGTCACGCCGTCTCTCGACGCCTTCACTCGACGACTCCCCCCCCCCGAGACGCCTCACGGCTTATCTGATCCGGATCACGTTCAGGCGCGCAGCCGCGGGCAACGCGGCGCCAGCGGGGCCGGAGAACAACAACGTGAAGCCGGGGCCCGAGGGCGGCTGCGTCGCGATCGCATAGTTCGCTGATCCGGCGTGCAAGGTCCCCGAGAGCGAGACCGCCTTGCCGGGGGACACGGGAGGAGTCAACGGAAACGGCTTGGGGAATATCGTCGGCCGCTGCGAATTGAGCGACGCGTACGTGACGCGAAAATGCCAGGACACGTACTGCAGCTCCGGCGGCGCCGAGAAGCCGGGGAGATCCGAGACGTAGTTGGCGAGCACCCACCGCTCGAGCAGCGTCGCGATCGGTTGGCCCGTGGCGTTGGTGATATCCGGTCCCCCCACCAGGCTGGTCAATTCGAGCGAGCGGGTGAACGCGGCGATCGCCGCGAACGACGTGTCGCTCGCGTATTGATCGGCCAGGTAGCGCACGAACAGCCAGGCCGCACCGCGCTCCGCCAGCGAGCCGATCCCGCTCGAAAAGGCCAGGAAATGCGTGGCCGAGGAGTCGAGGTAGGTGTACGCGTTGAACAGATCGCCGATCACGTAATTGGAGAACGAGGTCTGGTCGCCGGGGAGGAAACTGCGACCGCCCAGCTCCTCGGCGAAATGGGACAGCCCTTCGTCGAGCCACGTGACCTGCGGATTGCCGCTGCGCACCAGGACGTGCTGGTTGTAGCTGATCATGTGCTGGAACTCGTGGACGAAGGTCACCGGCACCAGCCGCTTGACCTGGCTGACGCTATGCGCGCATGAGAGCGTGCTGTCCGGGTCCGCCACGACGGAATAGAAAACCTCGCCGTGATTGAAGCGTGGATCGCTGGAAAACGCGGGATCGATATCGGCGCCGAAGAAGAATCCGGCCACGAATCCGGAAGTGTTGCACGCCGACTTGGTGACGAGCTTGTTCACCACGTTGGTCATCAGCACCGCCACGACGGTGTTGCCATCGATGTCGGATTCGCGTCCGAAGGCGGTCGTATCGAGCGCGTAGAGGCGCGTGTCGAACAGCGCGCCCAGCGAATCGTAGTCCGCCTGAGACAGGCCGCTCGCCGGCGCGTTGTTGTCGACGTAAAGCGCGAGATGGCCGTTGACGGTCTTGGCGGTGGCATTCACCGATTGAAAGGTCGAGCAATTCAGCTTGGCGCAGACGCTGAAGGTGCGCGGGTCTCCGACATTGGGGGGCGGCATCCGGCCCGCCAGGCTCGACGGCGCAGCGGCCGACGGCGCGGCGAGGGTGAGGTCGCTCCAATGGGACCGCTCCTGGCGGCGTAGGAAGTCGTGGAACCGAAGCCCCAGGTCGCTGGCCTGAACCGGCGCGGCCGCGGACGCCACGGCGGCGGCGCCCGCATGGAGCGTATCCCCATCCAAAATGAAAGCGGTCTGGCCGCCCTCCACATCGGTCGCCAGCTGTGCCGCCAGGAGATAGATCGCCGAGTCGGTGACCGACGCGTTACCCGGGAAGGTCAAGCAGCCCGCGTTGGCAACGGGCGGGAGAGCCTGATAGGCGCCCACCGTGAGCGTCACCGACTGGGCGCCCGCCGTCTTGCATTGGGCCGTTGGCGGGGTGCCACCACCTCCTCCGTCGCACGCAACCAATACGGCGCCCAGGGCGGGCGCGATGACTCCAAGGGTTTTCGGACTAAGCCGCACCGGAGACTCCTTCCAGGGAACTGGGGCGTTGGGCCAGACCCCAACGCAGGCACATGGGACCGATCGTCGCATTCACCGCCACCATTGCGACCACCAGCGCCTCGAATGATACCCCCCATTCGGGAAAGGCCCGACGCCCCGCTGCCGCCAGCAACAGGCCGACTCCCGCCTGCGAGATAAGCCCCAACCACCCTCGACCCGCAAGGACATCCGTCACCAGTCCCTCTCGAGCGGTCCATCGGCCACCCCAGTACAATCCCGCCGCCCGCACCGCAACGAGCAGCAGGATCCACGGCCAGAGCGCCCCCAGGGCCGAGAGGTCGAACCCGACGCCCACCAGGGCAAACCCGACGCCGGCCAGTGCCACGCCTCTCGCATCGAAGTGGCGCCGGAGCGAGTCTGCGCCCGGGGCATCACGCCAGGCCAACGCCAGTCCCGCGACCAAGGCCGTCAGGGTTGCTTCGGCGTGACCGGCGAGGCCGGCCACGGCGGCCCCGAACGCCACGATCAGCCAGATCGCTCCGGGCGGCACAGCGAGGGACATCCCGAAGCGGCTCACGAGCAGGGCCAGGAGGCCGCCCGCGACGACGGAGACGGCCAGCGAGCCGAGCGGCGCCCAGAAGGCCGCCGGCTGCAACGCGCCGGCGCTCGCGAGAAACCGCGCCGCGAGAATGGTGACCGCGAACAGCGGGATGGCGACGAAATCCCGGGTCGCATGGAGCCAGAGCAGGTCACCTCCCGCCGTGCCGTTCGGAGTGTCCTGGAGCGCCACCCAGGTCACAGAAGGCGCGGCGACGACGGTGACGGCACCGAGCGCCAGAGCGACGACGACCGCGTCCCCCTGCGGCTGGTGCACCGTGAGCGGAAACCAGAGATGGAGCGCGTACACCGCGCCGGCCGTGAACGCGAACGGCACGACGACGGAGGCCGTGAGATACCTGGAGCGACCGGGAGCGGCTGGGCTTCCCCCGCCGACGGCCAGGCCCGCGCGCAGCGCGAAGAGGGCGATGCCGGCATCGCCGAGCACGCCCAGAGTGGCCGCTTCGTCCGGTCGCACGAAACCGAGGGACTGCGGCCCGAGCAGGATTCCGGCCGCGAGGTATCCTGAGACGCGCGGCCAATTCCAGCGCGCGATCAATCGGCCGAACAGCTCCGCGGTCACCACCAGCGTCCCGATCCCCAGCGTGGCACGCGCCGCGAGCGGCGCGCCAGCGCTCGCGTGGTGCAACAGCGCCAGCGCGACGGCGAGCACCAACAGTGCGCCAAGGGTCCGCATGGTTGGAAGAATCTCGACCCGGCGAAGGGTTTTGACAATGCAAAACCGTGCCGGTATCTTCCCCTCACCTTGCGGTCTGCCCGATGACGTTCGTCCATCTCCACACGCATAGCGAATATTCCCTGCTCGACGGTGCGAACCGGATCCCGGATCTCCTGGACCGGGTTTCGACGCTCGGCATGGATTCGCTCGCCATCACCGACCACGGCAACCTGCACGGCGCTTGGACCTTCTACGAAGAAGCGAAAGCCCGGCACATCAGGCCGATCCTGGGGTTCGAAGCCTATCTCGCCTTCGGCAGCCGCCACGCGCGAGAAAAGCCGGCGGACGCGCCCGGCCCGTACTCGCATCTCGTGCTGCTGGCCAAGAACCGCGCGGGATACCGCAACCTGGTCAAGCTGACCTCGATCGCCTTCCTCGAGGGGTTCTACCGCCGGCCGCGGATCGATCGCGAAGTGCTGGAAATCCATAAAGAAGGATTGGTGTGCCTCGCCGCCTGCCTGTCGGGGGAGGTGGCGTTGTACCTGCGGCAGGGGCAATACGAGGCGGCCAAGGCCAGCGCCGAGTACTTCGCGCGCCTGTTCGGACCGGACGGATTCTGGCTCGAGGTCCAGAATCACGGTCTCGAGGAGGAGAAGCTCGTCACCGAAGGCATGTTCAAGTTGGCCCAGGAGCTCGGCATCCCCGTCGTGGCGACGAACGACGCCCACTACTTAAAGAAGGAAGACGCCGAGGCCCACGATGTGCTGTTGGCGATCGGCACCGGGAAAGACCTCGACGACCCCAAACGGTTCCGCTTCTTCGGGCAGGAGAGCTACGTCAAGTCGGAAAAGGAAATGAAGGCGGTGTTCCCGGACCGGCCCGACGCGCTGGCGGAGACGGCCCGGGTCGCCGAGCTGTGCGAATTCGACTTCGAAAAGCGCTACTTCCTGCCGCAGTATCCCCGGCCTGGGGAATTCGCGAGCGACAACGATTTTCTGGTGCATCTGGCGAACCTGGGCGCGCGCGAGCGGTACGGCGACCCGCTCCCGGCGGCGGTGGCGGAACGGCTCACGTTCGAGCTGGACGTCATCCAGCGCACCGGCTACGCCGGATACTTCCTGATCGTGTACGACCTGATGAAAGCGGCGCGCGACCGCGGCATCCCGGTGGGGCCGGGACGCGGCTCGGCGGCCGGGTCGCTGGTCGCCTACGCGCTGCAGATCACCAAGGTCGATCCGCTGGAATTCGATTTGATCTTCGAGCGCTTCCTGAATCCCGAGCGCATCTCGATGCCGGACATCGACCTCGATTTCTGCTTCGAGCGGCGCGGCGAGGTGATCGAATACGTCCGCGCCCGGTACGGCCGCGAGTCCGTCGGACAGATCATCACGTTCGGCACGATGAAAGCGCGCGCCGCGTTCCGGGACGTGGCCCGGACGCTGCGCCTCGAGATCGGCGAGGTGGACCGCGCCACGAAATTCATCCCCGCGGGTCCCGGGTTCTCCCTCACGCTCGCCGAAGCCGCGACGAAGGTGCCGGAGCTGAAGAGCCTCGCCGAGCAGGACGAGCGGGTGCGCAAGGTCCTGGACCTGGGGAGTCGCATCGAGGGGCTGGCCCGTCACGCGTCTGTCCACGCCGCCGGGATCGTGATCGCTCCCGGTCCCCTGTCGGACTACGTCCCCGTTTGCGTGTCCCCACAGGACGACAACGCGATCATC
>Ga0075433_10003193_pt1 | contig 12636 bp, 12 predicted proteins | sample RhiMethybrSRZTD2_FD_75299 | JGI IMG/M metagenome (GOLD analysis project Ga0075433, IMG submission 75299) | Populus rhizosphere microbial communities from Tennessee, USA - Rhizosphere MetaG P. TD hybrid SRZTD2 | ecosystem: Host-associated > Plants > Roots > Rhizosphere > Soil | place: USA... | reverse complement strand
CGTCGGCGTATTGGTCGGGGTGTCCGTCGGCGTATTGGTCGGGGTGTCCGTCGGCGTATTGGTCGGAGTGTTCGTCGGCGTATTGGTCGAGGTGTTCGTCGGCGTGGGCGTCGCCGTGTTGGTCGGCGTCGCGGTCGGCGTCTCGGTGGGGACTCCGGCGCCGCAGATGACCCCGCCTTCCGAGTGCGAGATCACGATGTCGCCGGAGAGCGTGCCGCCCGTGAGGCCGACGCCCGTCAGCGTGATGTGAATCGCGTTGAGCGTGAGCATCCGGCTCGCCAGCCCGTCCCCGGCGAGGATCTGCTCGTTCAAGACGACGCGAATCCCCGCAAGGTCGAGCAAGACGGTGTTCGGCGCGGGGTTGACCGGGATCGACAGACCGACTCCGAGCGTTCCTCCGACGACGGCGTTTTCGAGGGTCGTCGAGCCGGTCGTGGCGAGCGGGCTGCCGCACGTTCCGGAGACGTGGGATGTGGAGCTGACGGTGGTGGCCCCGATCGTGAGAAGTGGCGTCAGCCCGGTGACGCTGATCGCGACGTTGTTGACGGTGGCGGTTCCGGCGGCGTCCGGGCTCGCGGGAGCCGACCCGTTCGCGTTGACCGTGAGGAGACCGGTGCTCAGGACCTGACCGGTAAGGGCGCCCGACACGGTCACGGAGGCGAGGCTGTTAGTGACGTTGTAGGGAGGCGGCGTGGTGCCCACCGCCGTCGGGAGAGGACCACTGGTGATGGTGACGCTGCCGCCAACGATCGGGACTACGACGAGGTTGACGGATTCGCCGAAGGAAGAACTCGTCGCCGTCGCCGGCTGCCCCGAAGCCACTTCTCCTCCTGCCAGCACGAGAACGGCGAACGCAATGCTCCGAAGCGTTTCGAGGCATCGCCTCCGAACCGGCCGCTCGTTTCCGACGTCGCTCCGGAGATGCACTTCACCCCCGAAAAATCCCACCAGTCATGAAGTGCGTCGGGATGTCGAATCCGGGACGGAGAAAGTGTAACCCGCCGGACTGAGTGGCGGAAAAAAAGGTTCGACGACCCGGCGAGTCTTACGAAACGACGAACGTCGTCGAGCCCGCGGGCTGGCCGTTCACCAGGATCTCGACGCGGTAGGTCCCCGGCGCCCATCCCTTCGTGTTGGCGGCGTGGAAGCTCGTGTACCCGTCGCCCGGCTTGTCCGTGACGACCTTGTCCTCGGTGATCTGCTGACCGTCCGGGCCCAGCCACCGAGCCTGGATCTCCGTTCCCACCGGGGTGTCCGCCGTCCACATCGAGATGTAAACGGTGTCGTTCTTTCCGAACGTCGAGGCGGCCTCTCCCGGGCTGTGATCGCTGTTCACCTTCTTCGCGACGGTGATCCTCTCGACGCGCGGTACGGCGGGCGCGGCGGCAGGGGCCGGGGCGGCCGCGACCGGTGTGTCGGTTGCCGCGGGATAGGCGGCAGTCTCCGTCTTCTTCTTGCAGCCCACCGCGACGATCGCAAAGACGATGGCGGCTGCGAGCAGGCGATATCCGGTTCTCCTCATCGAGTTCCTCCTTGAATGGGAAGCGGGTTCGCGCGTGAGCCGGTGCCCGCGACTTTCCTCAGGCTTCCGGAATCCGAAGCAGCTGTCCGGGGAAGATCAGGTCCGGATCCTTGATCTGGTCCTGGTTGGCTTCGTAGATCCTTCGCCACAAGCTCGCCTTCCCGTAGATGCGCTTGGCGATCTTCGAGAGCGAGTCGCCCTGCACCACCGTGTACGTCTGCAGGGTGTTGTCTTCTCGAGACGAGAGCTGACTCCCTCCTCCCGAAACGATTCCGGACGCGCGGTCTCCGCTCCCGACCGACGTGCCGCCGCCCGAGATGATTCCGTCCTTCTTGTCGTCGGCCATGGTCATGTGTCCTCCTCTCGTTGTTCGAGAGAGCAAATGCACGGTCTGTGCCGCGCTATGTCAAGTCACTTGGGATTTGGGACTTGGGACCGGGGACTCGGAAACCCCTCTCCGGACGAACGTCTCGTAGAGCTCGACTTCGAAAGCGCTGCCGATGGCAACCGGGATTCGCTCATGCAGCTTCCGCGGAGACAGATCGAGAACGCGGTCCCTTCCCGTCGACGCGCGGCCGCCCGCCTGCTCGACGACGTACGCCAGCGGGTGGGATTCGTAGAGCATCCGGATCTTGCCGGAAGGCTTCCCCGACGTGGCGTCCGCCGGATAGAGGTAGATCCCACCCTCGAGCAGGATGCGGTGAACGTCGCCGACCATCGAGCCCGAGTAGCGCGTCGAGTAGGGCCGGCCGGTCGCGGGGTCGTTCTCCTTGAGGTACTCGACGAACGCGCGGTCGGCGTCGGACCATCCCGATCGCCGGCCTTCGTTGACCGCGTAACCGCGGCCGCGCGGCGGCATCTGGATCCCCCGGCGGACGAGCACGAACTCGCCGATCGAGGGATCGAGCGAGAACACGGGGACCCCGTCCCCGATGGAGTAGACGAAGAGGACCGCGGGCCCGAAGAGGATGTAGCCCGCGGCGACCTGCTCGGTTCCCGGCCGCAGGAGATCGGTCACCGTTCCGGTCGTTCGAGGCCGGATCGAGAAGATCGTGCCGAGGGTTCCGTTCACGTCGATGTTCGAGGAGCCGTCCATCGGATCGAAGAGCACCGTGTACTTCGCGGAGCCCGACTCTCCGCGATAGACGTGCGGCTCCTCGAGCTCCTCCGACGCGACGAAGCTGACGAGCCCGCCGTAATCGAACGTCTCGATCAGGATGTCGTTCGCGCGGAGGTCCAGCTTCTTCTGCTCCTCGCCGGAGACGTTCTCGCTGCCGGCGGACCCGTGCGTGTGCGCGAAGTCGGCGATCGCGAGCTCGCGCGCGATGCGTTTGCCCGCCAGCCCGAGGCGCATCAGGAGGAGAGACAGCTCGCCCGTCGCGCCGGGATGCGCGTGCTGACCCTCGAGGATGAACCGGTCGAGGGTGATCGGCGGGCGCGCCATCGCGCCGGAATTCTATGGGATCAATTCCGTCCGAGCTCGGCTTTGGATTGGACTTGGGACTTGAGACTCAATTCCCGCCATGCGGGCTTGGGAGTGCCGTCGGATTTCTGCAGGCCGCGGTTGGCGAGGAACGCCGTCCGGGGATCGGCGCTCCCGGCCGGACCCGGGTCGCGCCACGGGACGTACCGCGCGAAGAGGAGGCTCGAGCGTTCCGTCGTCCCGAGAAAACGGCGCATCCGGCGCACGAGGTCGGCCTGCATCTGCGGGCTCGATCCGTTCTCGGCGGCCGATGAGTACGAGACTTCCGTGAACGCGACGGGCCGTCCCCCCGCGGCGCGGAGGATCGCCTTCCAGTCGGGGTCGAGCGAATCCGGCGGCCGATGAATGAACGGCGCCTCGCGGCGGAAGGGCGCATAGCGATAGAAGAGCGCCGGACTCCTCCGGTGCAGCTCGGCGACGACGAGCGGCGCGCGGGTGTCCGTGGGGGCTGCGGTCGCGACCCCGACGACGAGCCGCGGCGCCTTCTTGCGCAGGAACTCGACCGCTCCGTCGAAGAGCCGCCGATACGCGCGGAGCTCATCGGGCTTGTCCGCGAAGTACGTGTCCGCGTCGTTGCCGAGAGAGAGGGTCGAAAAATCGAGCAGTGACGGGCCGAGCGCGTCGAGCAGCGCTCCGAGTCTCCGGGACAGCTTCGGGTCGTCGAACGCCAGGGCCGAGAGGTCCCAGGGAACGAGCCGCAGGTTTCCGTTCACCAGGGGCACGTCCAGGTGGAGAACCGCCCCCGACTGTCGCATCAGTCGCGCCGTTCGCGTCATCCGTTCGATGTCGAAGCGTCCGGGCTTCACCTCCGCGTCTCGCCAGGACAGCTCGAACGCGAAGACCGAAACGCCCGCGCGGCGGACGTCCTCCAGAGCCTTCTGTCGGACGGGCGGCGGCGCGGAGTCGGGGAGGTTGACGGCGAGGCCGAGAAGCGCGGGCTCCTTCGCGGGCGTCGAAGGCGAGGCCGCGGTCGGCCGGACCGCGGCCGAGAGAACCAGAGCGAGAAGCGTGACGATCAACGGCTCTATTGTGCACGCCGCATAGAATCCGCGCCGGAGGTGCCTGTGAGAACGAACCGTCCCGCGGCGCTCGCCGCCGCACTCGGACTCCTGACCACTCTTGCCTGCCAGACGGCGACGACTCGATCCGCCCCGGCGGCGACCACGCCCACGACGACGACCACGTCGGCGGAGCCCGCCGCGACCCCTGTTCCCGCGGCGACTCCGGCCCCCGTGACCGCGACCGCGACCGCGGACCACATCAAGGTGCAGCATGTCCTGATCGGCTTCGCCGGGAAGATCCCCGGAAAGAACGTCACCCGCAGTCAGGACGAGGCCCGCGCGCTCGCAGCGCAGATTCTGGATCGCGCGAAGAAGGGGGAGGACTTCGATCAGCTCGTCAGCCAATACACCGATGACCGCGCGCCCGGGATCTACCTCATTGCGAATCGCGGCGTGACTCCCGGCGATGGAGAATTCTCCCGCGACCGAATGGTTCCCGCGTTCGGCAACGTCGGCTTCTCGCTGGCGCCCGGCGAGATCGGGATGGCGCAGTACGACCCCGCTTCGAGCCCGTTCGGCTGGCACATCATCAAGCGTCTCGAATAGCGTGGTGAGAGGGCGCGCGTCGGCGTTTGCGGCCGTCGCGGCCGCGGGGTTTCTCGCTTCCGTTTCGGCCGAGGCGCAGCCAAAGAAGAAGCTCGCGATCGAAGACCTGACGGCGGAGCCTCCGATCGCCGGACGTCCCGTCACCGGGCTCGCCTGGATCGGGCGCGGCGAGCGCTTTTCGTACCTGGTCAAAAAGGGAACCGACGAGGCGCCGGTCTGGGAGCTCTGGGTCGAGGAGACCGCGACCGGAAAGAAGCGCATGCTCGTCGCCAGCGCCGCGCTCGCGCTCCCCGTCGAGCCCGAGCCGGAGAAGGGGCCTCCGCCGCCGCCGGAGAAGAAACCCGCCGGGGCACGCACCGCGTCGCTCGAGGGATACGCCTGGTCTCCCGACGGCCGGCGCGTCCTCGTCACGGGCGGCGACGACCTCTGGCTCTACGACACCGGGATGCGGAGGCTCGAGCGCCTCACGCGGGGTCCGCAGAAGGAAGAGCTCCCCTCGTTTTCTCCGGACGGGCGGCGCCTCGCCTTCGTTCGGGACAACGACCTCTACGCGGTCGAGCTCGACGGGCGCCGCGAGACGCGGCTGACGAAGGACGGCGGCGATCTCGTGTTCAACGGAAAGCTCGACTGGGTGTACGAGGAGGAGCTCGCCGATCGCGACGCGCGCGGCTACCAGTGGTCGCCCGACGGGCGTTCGATCGCGTACGTGAGGCTGGACGACGCACCGATCGCGCCGGCGCCGCTCGTCGACTATCTCGCCGTCCCGCCGAAAGTCGACTGGCAGCGTTACCCCAAGGCGGGCGGAAAGAACCCGATCGCTTCCTTCCACGTCGTCGGCGTCGACGGCGTCGGGCGCGGCGCGGTTCAGCCCGACGCCGACTCGTACGTCGTGCCCGGTTTTTCCTGGACTCCCGACTCGGCCTCCGTCTGCTACCGGGTCCTGAACCGCGCTCAGAACCGCGAGGAAGTCCGGCTGCTCTCTCCGGCGGCCGGCCCGGCGGCGTCGCGAACGCTGTTCGTCGAACAGGACCCGTACTGGGTCAACGTCGTCGATCCGCCGCGGTTTCTGCGGGACGGGCGATACGTCTGGAAGTCGGAGCGAACCGGGTTCGCGCACCTCTTCGTGGGCCGCACGTCGGGCGGGGAGCCGCGTCCGATCACGAGCGGAGAGTGGATCGTCGACAGGATCGCGGGGGTCGACGAGACTCGCGGGGCCGTGTATTTCACGGCGACCGAGGAGAACGTCCGGCGGCGTCCGATCTACCGCGTCGGTCTCGACGGAACGGGATTCCGGAAGATCACGGCGACCGCCCGCGGCCAGCACTCGCCGGAGCTCTCGCCCGACGGGCGGTTTCTCCTCGACACGCATTCGAGTGTGGCGGAGCCGCCGGTCCTCTCGCTTCTCGATTCGGGCGGAAGGACGCTTCGGGTCGTCGAGCGGCCCGAGGCGAGGCTCGCGGAGTTCGAGCTCGCGACGACCGAGGAGGTGCGGCTCCCCGCCGACGACGCCGCGCGCCTGGAGGCGCGGCTCGTGAAGCCGGCGGACTTCGACCCCGCGAAGAAGTACCCCGTGATCGTCTTCGTTTACGGCGGGCCGCACTCGCAGGTCGTGCGGGACGCGTGGGGAGCGACGTCTCTCCTCGACCACCTGCTCGCGAGCCACGGATTCCTCGTCTGGAGCGTGGACAACCGCGGCGCCTTCGGCCGGGGCCACGCCTGGGAATCGGCCCTGTTCCGCGACATGGGACGCCACGAGCTCGCCGATCAGCTCGCGGGTGTCCGCTATCTGAAGTCTCTTCCGTACGTCGACGGAAGCCGGATCGGGATCTGGGGCTGGTCCTACGGCGGCTACATGACGCTCTACTCGCTCACGCGCGCGCCCGGAACGTGGAAGTGCGGGATCGCCGGCGCTCCCGTGACGCACTGGAAGTTCTACGACACGATCTACACCGAAAGGTACATGGGCACGCCGCAGGAGAACCCGGAGGGATACGAGCGCTCCGCCCCCCTGTCGAAAGCGGCCGACCTCGCCGCACCCCTCCTCTTGATCCACGGCGTTTCCGACGACAACGTGCACCTGCAGAACACGGTCGCCTTCGTCGACGCCCTCGTCCGCGCCGGAAAGGCCTACGAGCTCGAGATCCAGCCGCGCCAGAAGCACGGGTTCCGCGGAGCCGGGTCACTCGACTTTCGCAACCGGGCGATCGTCCGGTTTTTTGAAGCGAATCTCCGGTAAACCGTCGCGGTCGCTCAGCTCGGGGCCTGCTCACGCACCGGCGAGCGGCTCGCCAAAACCGGCCTGACCGCTCGCCGGAACCCTCGCTGCGGTCCCACTCCCGGGAGCGGAGACCTGGCCTGAGAATCCCGGCACGGGGTTTGCTCGTAGTTCAGCCGCCGGACCGCGCCTTTCGCACAAACTGGCTGGTCCTACCGAAAACACGCCGCTCCCGAGAAATCGGGGCGGCGTTGCTTTTCCGTCGCGCTAGGACGGGGTCCCGATGAGCACGATCGGCCCGGTCGGCTGTGGCACTCCTCCGCGGGGCTCGACGGTCACGGCGAAATTCTCGGCCGTGCGGATCGACGCCAGGTCCTTCGACTCGAAGAGAGTGCGTCCCGAGGGATCGACGTCGAAGACTCCGGCGTCGATCGGCTTGCCGTCGGCGAAGACCCAGAGCTGGTACTGGCGGTCGGGGGGCAGGGGCTGAAGGTTTCCGGCGACGAGGACCCCGCGCTTGCCCTTGTCGCTCCAGAAGACCTTCGCTCGCGCCTCCGGCTGGGGACCGTGGCCGCCGAGGAAGAGGAGGCGGACATCGTCGCTCTCCATGACGCGGGTCACGAGGTCCCGGCGCGCGAGCTCGGAGCGGTCCCGCTCGACACGCTGCGCGAGATCGGCGCTCCGGGCACGGAGCTCCTCGCGCTGACGGCGGAGCCGGGCATCGTCGATCAGCACGATCGCGAAGAGAGCGGCCGCCGCGGCAGCGAAGGCCCACGGAGCGAATCCCGCCGAGCGCGCAGGCGAGCGCGTCGCCGGTCTGCGGTCGGATCGAATCGCCGTCACGATGGAATCCTTCAGGGCCGCCGAGGGACTTCGGGAAGGCGCCCGGATGCCGAGAGACGAGGCGGCGAAGCGAAGCTCCGGAAGCAGCGCGGCACACGTGGGACAGGGCTCGGCGAGCAGCCGCTCGTACTCGAGCGAGTCTTCGCCCACGAGCCGCACTCCGACGGCCGCGAGAGACAGAAGCTCTTCGTGCTGCTCGCTATGCATTGCCTTCTCTCGTCCAGTACGGCCGCATGCGCTCGCGAAGTTTCATCAACCCCAGCCGGATCCGCGTTTTCACGGTCCCCAGCGCCGTTCGGGTCCGCTCCGCGATCTCCTGGTGGGTGAGCCCCTCGAAGAACGCGAGCTCCAGCACGTTCCGCTGCTCCGCGGGCAGCTCGCCGATCGCGCCGCGGCACAAGGACTCCCACTCCCGCGCTGCCGATCCCCGTTCGACGTCCGCGTCCGCGGGAAGATCTGCGAGCGGATCGCGGCCGCCCGGCTCCGAGGCCGCCAGGGGACGGCGGGTCCTCAGGCGGTCGATCGAGCGGCTTCGGGTCGCGACGAGGAGCCAGGAGATCACGGTGCCGCGGGACGGATCGAAGGTCGCCGCCGCGCGCCACGCGTAGAGGAAGACGTCCTGGACGACCTCCTCGGCCTCGCCCGTTTCTCCCAGGATCCGGTACGCGAGACCGAGCAGGCGCGCCGCGTGCCGATCGTAGAGGCGCGCCACCGCGTCGGCGTCGCGGACCTCCATTGCCGCCACGAGCGCCGCATCGCTCGGGTCCCGGTCTTCCGGCTGCCGGCGCGAATTCATGGAACGTTCGACAACGGCGCGGAAGGATAACGCAGCGACGCGGAACGTTGCGCAGATCCAACGGGCCGCCGGCGCCGTAATCCGTCGCGAGGCAAAGGAAGGAGGAACCCCGATGAAACTTTTCCCGGTGTCCCGGACGGGCGCGCTCTGGCTCGCCGCGCTCACGCTGGCGGTCTTCGCCGCCGGCCACCCACCCGTCGCGACCGCTTCCAGCCACAGGGAGGCGCCGCTCATTTCGACGGATCCCGAGGCCGACAACACCGACACGTACTTCTTCCTGGATCCCGTCGACGGGGGCCGGGTCGTAATGATCGCCAACTGGATCCCCCTGGAAGAGCCCGCCGGCGGTCCGAACTTCTCCCACTTCGGGGAGCAAATCCGCTACGAGTTGAACGTGGACTCGAACGGGGACGCGATCGAAGACTACGTCTACCGGTTCACGTTCACACGGCACGTGCGAAACCCGGACACGTGGCTCCAGAACACGGGCCCCCTCTCTTCGCCGACGGACCCCAACCTGAACGTCTATTACACCTACAAGGTCGAGAAGATCTTCGGCCCGTCGCCCGACCAGCCCGCTTCGGCCCGCGTCGTCCTCGGAGACGACCTGCTCGAGGCGCCGAACAACGTGGGCCCGAAGTCGTTCCCGAACGGCTACGGCAAGGGATCGAACATCGCGAGCACGGTCTATACGATCGACCAGGACACGAAGGTCTTCGCCGGGCCGCGCGCCGACGGTTTCTACGTCGACCTCGGAATGATCTTCGACCTGATCAACTTCCGGCCCGGAACGTTGCCGGGCAACATGGGCGGGGGCAAGAACGACGTCGCGGGCTTCAACACCCACACGATCGCGGTCTCGGTGCCGATCTATCAGTTGACGAAGAACCACACGGTGCCGACGTCCGTGTCCGACCCGAACGCGATCATCAGCATGTGGTCCTCGACTTGGCGGCTGAAGAACCGGATCCTCTCCGACTCCGGCGAGAAACCCTCGGAGTCCGGCGAGTGGGTCCAGGTCTCGCGTCTCGCGGTCCCGCTGGTCAACGAGGTCGTCATTCCGCTCGGCAAGAAGGACCTCTTCAACGCCTCGTACCCGAAGGACGACGCGCAGTTCGCGCCGTCCGTGCTCGACCCGGAGGTGCCGAAGATCCTGAAGGCGCTCTTCAACATCGACTCGCCTCCGGCGCCTCGCAACGACCTGCTCGCCGTGGTCCTCGGCGTGGACGGGCTGACGCGCCGTCCGGGAGAGGTCGTATCCGACCAGCTCCGGCTGAACGTCGCCGTCTTCCCGACCCCTCCTTCGCTCGTCAACCGCATGGGCGTCCTGGGCGGGGACCTCGCCGGGTTCCCGAACGGACGGCGCCCCTACGACGACGTCGTCGACATCGAGCTCCAGATTCTCGCGGGCGTGCTCGTGCCGGCGTTCAATCACTCCCCGAACAACGCTCTCGGCGACGGAGTGAACGGCCCGGACAAGCCGTACAACCCGGCTTTCCCGTTCCTGGCGACGCCGCACTCGGGCTGGGACCACCGCCACGACGCGGCACCCCAGGTCACGCGTTTCTCCGACGCCGGCCCGGAATAAACGGCGGATGATTCCTCGCGCCCGGTCCGGCCCCCGCGCCGGGCCGGGCGTTTGTTAAAGTCGCGGGGACAGGCCCCACGGGCCTGCACCCGCCGCAATCCAGAGAAACCCGGAGGAACGAATGATTCATCTGCCTCGACGCGATTTCTTCGGCGCGACCGCGAAGGCGGGCCTGGCGCTCGGACTCGCCGCCGCCGGACAGCCGCTATTCGCTCTCACGCCGGGCAAGCCGAAAGAGGGGGACGACGTCACGCTCTTGAACGGCGCGCTCGCGCTCGAGCACGAGGCGATCTGGGCGTATGGTCTCGCCGGCAATAGCGGGCTTCTCTCGGAGAAGGCGAAGGAGGTCGGGCTTCTCTTCCAGGGGAGCCACGAGATCCACCGCGACCTGATCGCCGACGCCGTGAAGCGAAAGGGGGGGCGCCCGGTCGAGCCGAAAAAGGAGTACGTGTTCGGAGTGCCGCTCGCCAACGAAAAGGACGTCCTCGAGCTCGCGTTCAAGCTGGAGGTCGGCGCGGCGCGCGCGTACCTGACCGTCGTCGACAGGTTCCAGGACCGGGCTCTGGCCGCCTCGGCCGGCCGGATCCTGTCCGACGAAGTCCTGCACGCGACCGTGCTGCGGAGCGTCCTCGGTCGAGACGTCGTCCCGACCTTCCGGCTGATCGAGAATTGACGACGCGCGAACGCGCGACGTCATCCTGAGCCCTTCGCGATGTCATCCTGAGCGCCGCGAAGGACCTCTTTCTCGATCTGCGGTGGCCTCCGGCTCCGGCCAGGCTCCGGGAAGGATCTCTTACTTGACGCTCTTCGGGAGACCCGCCAGGAACTCCTTCGCGACGTCCTCGGGGCGGCGCTTGTCCTTGTCGACCGCCGCGTTCAGCTTCCGCATCGTCGCCGCGTCGATCTTCCCGGCGAGCGACTCGAGGAACTCGCGCACCGCGGGCTTCTTTTCCCACACCCCGCCGCGCACCACGAACGCCGCCTCGTAGGGCGGGAAGTACCGCCGGTCGTCCTCGAGAACGATCCCGCCGATCGCGTCGATCAGGCCGTCGGTCGAGTTGCCGGCGACGAGGTCGACCCTGCGGCTCTCGAGCGCCGGATAGAGAAGGCCGAGGTCCATCTGGACGGGGCGGTCCCGAAAGTGCAGACCGTACGTTCTCGCCAGGCCGGGAAAGCCGTCCTCGCGCTCCAGGAACTCGTATCCGAAGCCGGGCCGCACCTCCGCGTGCGCCGAGAGATCCGAGATCCTCCGGATGCCGAGCCGTCGCGCGTCGTCACCCCGCATCACGAGCGCGAACGTGTTCTCGAAGCCGAGCGGCCGAGACCAGACGAGGTTCCAGCGCTTCCGGTACTCGCGTTCGACCTCCCCGCGCACGACGTTGGGATCGGTGACCGGTTTGCGCGCGAGGATGGCGGTGAACGCGGTCCCGGTGTACTCGGGATAGAGGTCGAGCTCGCCCGCCGTGATCGCCTTGTGACAGACGAACGTTCCGCCGAGGTTCAGGCGGCGGTCCACCGCGACACCCCGGGCCTCGAGACCCTGCGCCGCGATCTCCCCGAGGATGACCTGTTCGGTAAAGTTCTTGGATCCGAGGCGGACGGGCCGTTCGCCGGCGCGCCCACAGCCGGCCGTGACGGCGAGAACGGAGAGGAGAAACGCGGCGGTTTTCACGGAGCGAAGCGCCTCTCCACGATCCCGAGCCCGCTGTCCGCCGCCAGCGCCAGCAGCGCCGCGGGCACGGCCCCGGCGAGGATCAGGCGGTGGTCCACGATCGCGACACCGCGGTAGATGAGCACCCCGAGCCCGCCCGCCCCGATCGCGGCGGCGATCGTCGCCAGGCCGATCGAGACGACCGTCGCGATGCGCACGCCGGCCAGGACGACGGGCAGCGCGAGCGGCAGCTCGACCGAGCGCAGTCGCTGCCGGGGGGTCATCCCGATCCCCGTGGCCGCCTCGATGATCGCCGGATCGACCGACAGCACGCCTGCGTAGGTGTTCCGCAGGATCGGAAGGAGCGCGTAGACGACGAGCGCCGCGATCGCCGTGCGCGCGCCGATGCCCCCGATCAACGGCAGCGGGATCAGAAAACCGAAGAGCGCGAGGCTGGGAATGGTCTGCACGACGTTCGCGAAACCGAGCACGGGCTTCGCGAGTCGGGGGCGTCGCGTCAGCGCCACGCCGAGCGGCACGCCGATTGCCACCGCGACGAGAGTCGAGATCAGAACGAGCACGAGGTGCTCCCCGGTCAGCGCGGCGATCTCGGCGCGACGATCCCAGAAGTAGTTCAGGTATGCGCTCATGCGACCGGCACCTCGTCCGATATGAACTCGCGGACGAAATCGTCCGCGGGCGACGCGAGGATCTCGCTCGGCGTTCCGATCTGGTGCGCGCGGCCGCGATCGAGGATCGCGACGCGATCTCCGAGGCGGAAGGCCTCCCGGAGATCGTGCGTCACGAGCAGCACCGCCTTTCCGAGGCGCCTTTTCCATTCGGCGAACTCCCGCTGCATGGCGCGGCGCGCGATCGGATCGAGCGCGCCGAAGGGCTCGTCCATGAGGAGCACCGGCGGGTCGGCCGCGAG
>Ga0075433_10003192_pt1 | contig 12636 bp, 10 predicted proteins | sample RhiMethybrSRZTD2_FD_75299 | JGI IMG/M metagenome (GOLD analysis project Ga0075433, IMG submission 75299) | Populus rhizosphere microbial communities from Tennessee, USA - Rhizosphere MetaG P. TD hybrid SRZTD2 | ecosystem: Host-associated > Plants > Roots > Rhizosphere > Soil | place: USA... | reverse complement strand
CACCGCGCCCTTGAAGAAGTGGTAGCCCGCAGGACGATAGAAGTCGTGTTGCATGTCGTCTTCTCGCGTCCACAACAGCTTCACGGGAACGCCCACCTCTTTCGCGATCCACGCTGCTTCGACCATGTAGTCATTGTTGAGGCGTCGGCCGAACCCGCCGCCGCCGCGAAGCATGTGGACCGTGATGTCGGTGTCCTTGAGACCTAACGTCTGCATGCACATGGCGCGCCCGCCTTCGGGCGTCTGCGACTGCGACCAGATCTCGAGCTTACCGTCCTTGAAGTGCGCGGTGCAGTTCTGCGGCTCGAGCGGTGCATGCGAGATGAACGGGTAGAAGTAGGCGGCTTCGACAACCTTGTTGCCGCCGCCAAACGCCGACTCGACCTCGCCATCCTTCCTGAGCGACCGCATCGGCGGCTTCTTCGACAGCTCGGCTGCCTGCGCGTCGAAGTTCTTGCTGCTTTGCGCCGACGTGGGATGCTCGTCCCACATGACCTTGAGCTTGGACCGTGCCGATCGCGCTGCCCACCAGGTGTCCGCCACGATCGCGACACCGCCTAACAAGCCCTGGAGCTGCTGGCCGCCGTCCACGACGAACGCGTGCTTGACGCCCGGCTCCTTCTTGATCTCATCCAGATTCGCCGACTTCACCTTCGCCGCGTACACCGGCGCCTTCTCGAACACGGCGTACAGCATTCCCGGCACCGTCACGTCGATGCCAAAGAGCGGCTTCCCGGTAACGATCTTGTGGTTGTCCACGCCCGGCATGCCTTTGCCGATGATCGTGAAGTCTTTCGGGTCCTTGAGCTTCACCGTCTCCATGTCCGGTGGCGTGAGCGTCGCCGCCTTCGCCGCGAGCTCGCCGTAGGACGCCTTGCGGTTACTCGGCTGGTGGACGACCGTGCTCGCGCTCGTCGTGAGCTCGGACTCGGGCACGTTCCAGGTCTGCGCCGCGGCGCTCACGAGCACGGCGCGAGCTGTCGCGCCGACTTTGCGCATCGGCATCCAGTTTGTCGGCGTCGCCGTGCTTCCGCCGGCGACCTGCCGCTGGAACTTCGTCGTGTCGAGCGGCGCCTGCTCGATCTTTACCTTCGACCAGTCGGCGTCGAGCTCGTCGGCGATGATCATCGGCAGCATCGTCCTCACGCCCTGGCCGACCTCGGGATTCTTCGCGATGATCGTGATCGAGCCGTCGGGTGTGATCCGGATGAACGCGTTAGGCTCGAAGTCGGCCGCCGATTTCGGCGCGCCGGCGAGCCGCGCGCTGGCGTTCGCCACCGGCTCGATGTACGTGGCGAGAAGGACGCCGCCGCCCGCGAGAGCACTCACGCGCAGGAACTGACGGCGATCCACGGGTGTCTTGGTATCCATGGTGCATCTCCTCAGTTCTTGTCGGACTTGCTTGTGCGATTCGCGCCGTTCGAGTCCGTCGCCGGCATCGCGGCCGCCTTATGAATCGCCTCGCGAATGCGCAGGTACGTGCCGCACCGACAGAGATTCCCGTTCATGGCGGTGTCGATGTCCGCGTCGCTCGGATTCGAGTTCCTCGCGAGCAGCGCCGCGGCAGACATGATCTGCCCCGCCTGACAGTAACCGCACTGCGGGACGTCCACCGCCTCCCAGGCGCGCTGCACCGGGTGCGTCCCTTCGGCCGAAAGGCCCTCGATGGTCGTGATCTCGGAGCCCTGGACTCGCTGGACTGGCGTCCGACACGACCGCGTGGGCGTCCCCTTCACGTGAACCGTGCACGCGCCGCACTGCCCGATGCCGCAGCCGTACTTCGTTCCCTTGAGATCGAGAACGTCGCGCAGCACCCAGAGCAGCGGCATGTCGGCGGGGACATCCACCGTCGTGGGTTTTCCGTTGACCTTGAACGTGAACGTCATGGGAGATTGGGGTCGAGGACTACTTCTTCACGTACTTCTTCAACGCACGAGGGCCCACTTCCGCTCCATAGATGTTGCCGGCACCGTCCACCGCGACGCCCTCGGCGGCGCTCGTGCTTGGCGGGTTCACTGCCGGATCCGGGATGAACGCGGTGACCTTCCCGTCCTTCGCGCTCCCGATACGGATGCCGCGCTTCCAGTCCGTGCGTGGCTTCTCCACTGACCCGGACTCGGAGTCGGCGACGTAGATGCGATCCTGCCTGTCGATGTAGATGCCGCTCGGCCTGCTGAACTGGTACCACGTGTCGAGCAGCTTGCCGTTCTGGTCGAGAATCTTGATGCGGTTGTTGCCTCGATCGCCGACGAACAGCCGACCCTGCGAATCCATCGCCAGCGCGTGAGGCTGGTCGTAGTCGTCGGGTCCCTTGCCGAACTGACCCCAGGTGGCAATCAGCTTGCCATCCTTCGAGAACTTCCGGATGTGAGCAATCGACCCGGCGCCCGATGAATGCCCTTCGGACACGTAGATCTCGCCGTTAGGCGCGACGAGGACGTCGTTCGGCTGCCAGAAGTAACCCGAATCGGTGACCCCCGCGCCGCCGGCCTTGCCGAGCGTCATGAGCACCTTGCCATCGGGGCTGAACTTGAAGACCTGATGGCCCGCGGGCGGGTTGGGCGGAGGTGCGTTGCGGCCCAGGGTGCAGGCGCAGTCCGTGACCCAGACGTTTCCGTCGCGATCGACGTCGATGCCGTGCGGCGACAGGATGAGCCCGGCCCCGAAGGCCTTCTGGACCGCGCCGGTCGCATCGAACAGGTAGACGGACGGCAGCGGCGATCCGACGCACGCGTTCGCGCCGCATCGTTCCGCGACCCAGACCCCCCTGCCGTCCGGCGCGATCGCCACGGCGCTGGTGGATCCCCAGGCGCGGCCGTCGGGCAGCTTCGCCCAGCCTTCGATTGTCTGATACGGATTCGGTAGGTCGTTGATGGGCTTGGTAGTGGCTTGGCCACGGGCTGCCGAAGCTGCAAGCCCGAGGACCACTACCGCGCGACCTGCGTGCACCATGTGGAGGCTCTCCGTGGTGGGTCGTCAGACTTCAATCAACCGATTTGGCAATGCCTGGGGCAAGGGTGGCGAGTTCAGGAGAATGTGGGGGTCATTGCCGACACAGCCCGTTCGGGTCAGGCTTCGGCTGGTCCACCACCGGCCGATGCGCGAGGTTCGCGACCGCGGCCACGTAGTCCCGAATGAACCGCCCAATCTTCGTCATTCGGTCATACGCGATGTACTGCGGCTCGTCGCTCACCATGTGGTAGTCGATGTACCACGCCGCGGCGACGAAGAACGCCACCGGAATCCCGTAACGGGCGTACATGTAGTGATCGCTTCGGCAATACGCGTTCGTCGGATCATTGTCCCGATCGAACTCGTAGTCGAGCGTAAAGCTATGCCTCGCGTTCACCTTCTCGACCATTGTGCCGAGCTCGGTGGAGAGGCGCCGAGGGCCGATGACGACGAGCGCGTTAGGGCCGCCAGGCGGGTTGTCCACCGGATCGCCGCGGCCCATCTGGTCCATGTTCACCTGCGCAACGATCGAGTCGCGCGGCACCGTCGGGTGATCGGAGTAGTACTGCGCCCCGTACAATCCCTTCTCCTCGGCCGTGTGCCACACGAAGAGCAGCGACCGCTTCGGCTTAGGCGTGTCCTTGGCGAACGCCTCGGCGATCTCGAGGGCGACCACGGTTCCGCTTCCGTCGTCATCCGCGCCGTTGAAGATCGAGTCGAGCCGCACGCCATGCACACGATGCAGGCTGTCGAGTACTTCGTGGATCTTCGCCCACTGCTCGTCGGTCACCTGGCGCGGTGGCGGATCGTCGGCGCCTCGAACGCGCACGACCTGGTTGAACGCGCGAATCGAATCGTGATCCACCGGCGGTCCCATGCCGACGTGATCGTGATGTGCCCCGATAGCGACGTACGTGTTGCGGAGCTTCGGATCGCTGCCGCGAACGATCCCGACGACGTTGTACGCCGGCGCCTCGGTGGGTCCGTCGATGAAACCGGCGCTTCCGCTCAGCGGCAGGCCGGCTGTGCCAATCGCGAGCTGACCGAACGGAGCGGTGAACATTGCGCTCGCGGCAGGTTTCGTGACCGAGATGATCGTGAGGGGTGCGACGCCGCTCGCCCCGGTCGAGTCCCAGTACGTCTCACGCCGAACCTTGTATGCGCTGGGAGCTCCGAGGTCCAGCGTGGCCACGACGATTGCTCGCGCGCTCGCATAACGACGCAGGTTGTCACGCTGCCAGAACGCGAACGTCGGCGCCGCGAACACGACGACCTTGTCGCGCGTGAGATCCGGTGCGATGGTCGAGTCGCCGACGCGACCGCCGTAGACGGTCGCGACGTTGTCACCGCGGAATCCGCCGCCGAAGGGCTGGCCGCCTAGCGCGAGCGCGAGGCCCAGCTTCGGGATGACGAGATAGTCGGTTCCCCATCGCAGCGTCCGTTCGCCGACGCGCAGCACGGCCGCCGTGTCGGGTGTGCGCGAGACCCACGTGATCCGCTGCAGATACGTTCCGTTGTCGCCAGCCGGTTCGAGCCCAAGACGTTTGAGCTCACCCGCGATGTACTGCGCGGACCGCAGTCCGCCCCGCTTTCCGGTGTCACGGCCCTCCATCGAGTCATCGGCGATGATGTAGGTGCGCGCGCGAACGTCTTGCGCGGTGATCTCCGCCGAGGTGGTCCTCTGGGCGAGCGATGGCGTGGCCGCGACGGCGATCATGGCCAGCGCATGTGCGGCGGAACGTGTCAGCACGGATCAAAGGGGTCGGAGTCGTTTGAATGTAGAAGGCCGCGAGACTGGCGGTGCGGATATCCGACTCGTCCCGCCCATCACCGGTTCGTCCCTCTTCACTGCGCCTCCCAAACCTTCGCTTGGCGGCGGGTGTCCGAGATCGTATATAAGGTCACCTTACACCGTCTATGCCCCGCGAGCTGCCACCGCTCTCCCACCTCCAGTTCCTCGCTCTCGGCGTCATCCTCTCGAGCGATGAGCCTGGCCGCGTGATCCGCGATGTCGTCGCCGATTACGGCGTCCGACGCACCGGCGCGGCGTTCTACCAGCTCATGGCGCGCCTCGAGCGCGACGGGCTAATCGACGGATGGTACGAGCCGGTCGTCGTGGGCGACCAGGCCGTCCGCGAACGTCGCTACCGGATTACGGCTGCGGGCTCGCGAGCGTGGCGGCAGACGCGATCGTTCTACGAGACCGTCGCCGCGGCGGCCGCGCAGGGAAGGTTGTCCAATGCCTGATCCACGGCTCGTGCGCGTGCTGAGCGCACTGCTTCCGCGGCGGGTCGTGGCCGACGCCTTCGAGCCGGCGTGGGAAGACCTGCGCATCGCATACCTGATCCGCCGTCAGCGCATGACGTCGCCGTTAGGCAAAGCAGTGCTTCGCCCTGGCTACCTGAGTCTCATCATCCTGCTGTTTCTCGACTGTTGGCGCATCGCGATCCTGGTCCGCCAACCACATCCCGCGATCACCGAACCGAAGCAGACGGAGCGCGTTCACATGTTCCTCTACCTGATCCGCCACGCCTTCCGCCAGTTGGTTCGCGAGCCCGCCTTCACCGTCGCGGCGCTGCTCACCCTCGCGCTCGGTGTCGGCGCGAACGCGGCTGTCTTCGCGGTGGTCGAAGCCGTGCTCCTTCGACCGCTCCCGTATCCCAGCGCCGACGACCTCGTGATCCTCAACCATCGGGACAAGCGGACGGGAATCACGAAGGAGTTCATTGCCATCGGCGACTACGTCGATCTCACGACGCGCCAGAAGACGTTCGAGTCGATCGGTGCGTGGGGGCGCGGCCAGACGTCGCTCGTCGATCGCGACGACCCGTATCGCGTTCACCTCCTTGGCGTCGGGGCCAACACGCTCGATCTGCTGCGAATGCGTCCAGTGCTCGGCCGCGTGATCAACGCCGACGACACGCGCGAGAACGCTCCGCCCGTGATGATGCTCGGCTACGAGACGTGGAAGAAGCGGTACGGCGGCGATCCGGCGATCCTCGGGCGCGTCATCCGGCTCGAGCAGTCGGAGCGCCAGGTCGTTGGCGTTGCGTCGGAGGGATTCACCTTTCCACCTAACGCCACCACGGACATCATCATCCCGTTCGACTTGCCGACGGTCGCGCCCGCGCAGCGCAAGAGCGGGTGGACGTTCGCGATCGCGCGCCTCAAGCCTGGCCGAACGCTCGAGGACGGCGCGACGGACCTGACGATGATGTCACGTCAGCTCGAGAAGGAGTTCCCGCAGCAGAATCTCGCGTCGGAGTACTTTCCGCTCGGGCTCAGAACGGCCCTCGCAGGTAACACGAAGCCTGCGCTCCTGCTGCTGTTCGCCGCGGTCGGGGTGGTCCTCCTCATCGCCTGTGCCAATGTCGCCAACCTGCTCCTCGCGCGCTCACTCGGTCGGCGCCGGGAGATGTCCGTCCGCCTCGCGTTAGGTGCCGGCGGCGGGCGCCTCGCGCTGCAACTGCTGACCGAAAGCCTCGTCCTCGCCCTGGTCGCGGGTACGGCGGGCGTGCTTATGGCCTACTGGGGCTCGCACGCGCTCGTTGCCTTGCTGCCGCAGTCGAGCGACGTACCGGGGCTCAACGACGTTCGCATCAATGGCCGCGTGCTGGTCTTCGCGCTCGGCATCGTGGTGCTCACCACGATCGTCTTCGGGCTCGTGGCTGCGCTGACGGTCCGATCGGAGAGGGCGGTCGGCGTCCTCAACGCGTCACGTGGATCGAGTATGGGGGCCCGGGCGCGCCGCGCGACGTCTGCACTCGTCGTAGCCGAGGTGGCGCTGGCGATCGTGTTGCTCGTGGGGGCAGGGTTGATTTTGCGAAGCTTTGCAGCGCTGCTCGCGGTGGATCCGGGCTTCCGTACCGAGAACGTGATGACGTTGAGCGTTCAGCTTCCGGGCAACCGCTACCGCGAGCGTGGCGCTCGAGAGGGGTTCTACACGCAGGCACTCGCGCAAATCAAGGCGACTCCGGGCGTGCAGGATGTGGGCATGGCGGCTGTGACGCCGCTGACCGGCAACAACTGGACGTCGCCCTTCGAGCGGCCGGAGCAGCCCGTTCCGGCGGGCGAGAGACCGCCGGAGGTCGGCTGGCAGCTCGCATCGAACGGCTACTTCAAGGCATTGCAGATCCCGCTGGTCACGGGACGGCTGTTCGATGACCGGGATTCGCCGAGCTCCCCAATGGTCGTGATCGTGAGCGAGGCGATTCAGCGGCGTTTCTTCCCTAACGAGAGCGCCGTCGGCAAGCGCGTCAAGATTCAAGGCGATCAGACGGCCGAGATCGTGGGTGTCGTGGGCAACATCCGTCGTGCGGGGCTGCGTGACGAGCCGCGGGCGGACATCTACTTCCCATTCGAGCGCAACAAGCCGGGTCAGACCACGCTGTTCGTCCGCACCGCTGCGAACCCGGAAAAGGCTTTGCCGGCGATCAAGGCGGCCATCACGCGCATCGAACCTAACGCGTTCGTGTCGGACGAGCAGACACTGGCGCACGTGGCGAGCGAGTCCGAGCGTGTCACGCAAGTGGTGCTCTGGCTCCTCGGCGTATTTGCGGTGACGTCGCTCGCACTCGCCGCGATCGGGATCTATGGCGTGATGTCGTACGCCGTGCGCCAGCGCACGCGCGAGATCGGCACGCGGATCGCCCTGGGCGCGACGCGCGGCAACATCGTGTGGCTGGTGTTGCGTCAGGGAGTGACGATTGCGGCCATCGGGACGGTCGTCGGTCTGGCGACAGGTCTCGGCACCACGCGCTTTCTGTCGTCGATCATGTACGGCGTGAAGGGTACCGATCCGCTGACCTTGGGCACGGCCGTCGTACTCCTCGTCATCACGATCATGCTCGCCTGCTACGTTCCGGCCAGGCGAGCCGCGTCGGTCGATCCGGCGAAGACGCTCGCCGAGCAGTGATGCGCTAGCGGGCAGGTGTCTTGCGCAGCAGCTCCGTGTTCGAGTCGACGTCGAACTGCAGATCGCGCAGGATCCCATCGTCGAGCCGATAGACCCACGCGTGCACCGTGAGCGCCTGGCCGCGCTCCCAGGCGTCCTGCACGATCGTGGTCCCACACACGTTGACCGCCTGCTCGAGCGCGTTCAGCTCGCACAGACGGTCCTCGCGTGCCTCGGGCGTGAGGCGATTGAGCTCGGCGGCGTGCTTCTGATTCACGTCCTGCACGTGGCGAAGCCAGTTGTCGATCAGGCCGAGCTTCGTGCCGGCGAGCGCGGCCCGGACGCCGCCGCAGCCGTAATGCCCGCAGACGATGATGTGCCGTACCCTGAGCGCGTCCACGGCGTACTGCAGCACCGACAGGCAATTGAGGTCGGTGTGCACGACGACGTTGGCGACGTTGCGGTGGACGAACAGCTCGCCCGGCGGCAGGTCGACGATCTCGTTCGCCGGGACTCGGCTGTCCGAGCAGCCGATCCAGAGGTAAGCCGGTATCTGCTGGGCGACGAGACGGGAAAAGAACTCGGGGTCGACGCGGGCGCGTTCCGTCGCCCATCGCTTGTTGTTCTCGAACAGCTCGGGAAGTTTCGCCAATGGATCCGGCTCGGGTTTCTGAGGTCATCCGAGCACGGTCGCTCGGCGACCGGAGAATCTAATGTGGTCCCAAGGTGCTAGGAGAGTGTGGGCGAGCAGGTGCGTTAGGCGCTACGGCTGTGCCGCCGCGCAGGCGTAGCCGGAGAAATCCCCCTTGCTTCCGCGTGTCAGTGTTTTCTGTTCGGTGGACGACCCGCCCGGCGTCGTCGTGATCACCGTTGCGACGATCTGATCGCCGACGATCCGCCCTCGTACCTCGAGTTGGAGGGAGGAGTAGGCCACGCCAAGCATGGCCGTGCGCGGCAGAATGAAGTTGCCGTTCGCGTCGGGGACGACCGGACCCCTGTAGAATGCTCCCGAGCAGATGACGGATGCCTGTACGAGACGCGGGCCGAAGTTCAGCTCGAAACGCGGGCCGCCGAACGTTCCGGTCAACGTCCCGGCTTGCGGTGGGAAGGGCTCACCCCCGCAGGCAGCCAGGAGCGATGTGAGCGCAACGAGCCTCAGACGATTCAGTATCATGGGCGACCTCGCGGTGACGTTGTGTCGAACGTATTCGCGGACCAGGTAGCGGCAAGATGCCGAACCTGCCCGGTTACGCAGTCGTCACGGCGGCGAGGTTACGCCTTGCAGGCACGCACGGTCTGGTTGACTTTCTCCTCGCTCGCCTCGTTGCCTGACGCGAGGTCGAACGCGATGTGCGCCGCCTCGTGCTCCATCGTCCACATGACGTCGTCGACGGTGCGGACGCCGACGTTCAGCGAGTCGATCTCGCGGGCGAGCATCATGTCGCCGTTCGGCTTCGCTTCGCCCGACGTGAGGTGCGACCCGGTGCGCCACATGTATGGTCGGAGCGTGATCTGTCCGCTGCGGTACGAAGACTCGAGGACGGTGCCGTACCGCGAGCAGTCGCCGCCGCGCGCCTTGAGGTCGGCAATGCGCACTTCGACGGCGCGGTTTATCTCGCTTGGGATCGGGATCGCGCTGCAGTCCCCGCATGACAGCTCCCCGGGGGCAGCCGGGTCGGCGTTAGGACCCTGGGCGGCGACTGGCGCACTCACCATGGACGCCGACGACACGCCCCGCGCGGACGCGCACGCGACTCCGGTGGTGAGCGTGATCAACGAGACGACAAGTCGTGCGAAACGAACCATCTGAGTACTACTGCTGGTGGTGGCCGACGTTCTGGATCCATAACGACACAGCGCCACACGGCGCAACCGGGGCTCGCTCGCTTGACCCGGCATCCAGAACACGAGGTCAAACGGATCCAACGGGAACAGCGGATCAGACGGATCGGATGCGGTGAGCAAGGAATCGGTGATGCATCACGTGAGCGGTTTCACGACTCTGAGGAATGCCACGGCGACGACTCATCCATGAGGAGCTCACGCAGTCCGTTATAGAAGCATTCTACGAAGTGTACAACACCCTGGGTTTCGGGTTCCTCGAGCACATCTATAAGGCTGCGCTAGAGCATGAGCTTCGCGCTCGCGGCCACCGAACAGCTCATGAGATGTGGGTGGCGGTGTTCTTCAAGGGGATAACGCTCGGGAAGGAACGCCTCGACTTGGTCGTGGATGAGAAGCTTGTCGTAGAGCTAAAATCGACGTACGATCTTCGGCCCGGTGCGCTTCGCCAATTACACAACTACCTGTGTGCGAAGCACTTACAGGTCGGCCTGTGCCTGCATTTTGGCCCTGAGCCAAAGTTCTACCGGCTGGTCTCGACCCGCCATCAGTGATTGATCCGGCAGATCCGCTGTTTCCGTTCGGATCAGTTTGACCCTGTGTTCTGGATGCCGGCCCCGGCGGTTTGCTATTCAGCCGTTCGGACCGACCTAAACAGCCGCTCGATGACCACCATATTCCCGATGGCGGTCTCCAGCGACACCGGCACCGACCCGACGCCCCGCACGGCCTCCGAGAAGCGGTCCGCCTGAACGGCGTACTGATCCACCGGCGGAAACTCGATCGCCTTCGCGCTCGCATCGCCGAGTAGCGAGCCATCGTCCACGAAGATCCGCGTCGGCACGTCGGGCGGGGCGTTGAACGGAATCTCCACCTCGATCCGACCCCGCTCACCGAGCAGTTGCATCCGCTGGTAATGCACCAGCTGACCCGCGCACGTGAACGTCGCGTACCCTTTCGGGAACCGAAGCATTGCCGACGTTAGGCGGTCCACGCCGAGCTCCGGATCGCGATCGATCATCGCCACCACGTCCGTCGGCTCCGCTCCGAACATCCACCGGGCGATGAAGATCGGATAACAGCCGATGTCCATTAGGGCACCACCGCCCCACTCCGGGCGACTGCGTATGTCCGCGGCGTCGCGCCGATAGTAGCTGAAAAGGCCGCTGACAAGCCGCAGCGGACCAATCGCACCGCTCGCGACGAGCCGCTCGACCTCCAGCCACTGCGGGTGTGTGCGCACCATGAACGCCTCGGCTACCTGAACCCGATTCGCATCGCGAGCCGCCAGCAGCGTCCGTGCTTCGTCCGCGGTCAGCGCGATCGGCTTCTCGCACAGCACGTGCTTCCCCGCCTGCGCCCCGCGGATCGACCACGGGATGTGCAAGTGGTTCGGCAGCGGATTGTAGACGGCTTCGATATCCGGATCGGCGAGCAGCTCCTCATACGAGCCGTACGCCCGCGGAATCCCGAGACGCTCGGCAGCGCGTTGCGCTTTCGCGATGTCCCGCGACGCGATCGCCAACGGACGCGAGATCGCGCTCGCCCGCATTGCCGGTATGACCTTGTTGACCGCGATGTTCGCCGCGCCGAGAATCCCCCAGCGCACCGGTTGGACAGTTGTCATGGCGACAAGTTGCCGCCGCATCAGGCGCCGCGCGAGCGACTGCGCCTTTCGACACTACTCCGAGCGCAGCGCCATCACTGGATCGACGCCGGCCGCTCGCCGCGCGGGCATCCACGCCGCAGCGAGCGTAATGGCCCCAAGCACGGCCGCAGCGATCACGAGTGGCAGGATCGCAAAGGGAGACGTTCGATACAGCACCGAGTCGAGCGTCGCGCGAAGCACGCGCGCGGTCGCGATGCCTCCGGCAATGCCCGCGACGGCACCGACGCCCGCGAGCACGAGGCTCTGCCGAAGCACCAGCGCCGTGACGTCACGGGCGGTTGCGCCGATGGCCATGCGGATGCCGATCTCCCGCGTGCGCTGCGCCACACCAAACGCGATCACGACATAAACGCCAATCGCCGCGAGGGCCAACGCCACACCCGCAAACCCGAGCACGAGCCGCAGCACGAGCTGTCGAGGCGCGAGCAGTCGGGCGATGTACGTGCCAATCGGCTCGAAGGTCCGCCAACGAGCACTCCCCAACACCGGGAGGTCCGGTTCGACCGTCAGCAGCGCACGGCGCAACGCAGGCTCGAGTGCCAGCGGCTCGCTTCGCGCGCGGATCAGCAGTCCGATGCCCGGCCACACCTCACGAGTGTAGGGAACGTACACCTCGTCGACCGGGTCATCCGAGATCGAGATGTGATGCATGTCGGCGATCACACCGATCACGACGCTCGGTAACGGGTTACCGAATCCGGCTCGCGCCTGCGACGAGCGGAACACCGTGATCGGCTGGCCAATGGGGTCCGCGTTAGGCCACACGCGCTTCGCCAATCGCTCATTGATGACGACGCCGTCGCTGGCCCCTCGAACGTCGGCCGCGGTAAACCACCGGCCGTGCAGGAGCTTGCCCTTCATGACGGCCAGATAGCTTTCGCCCACCGTCTTGTAGAGCGCCGCGTCGGACCCGTCCGCCGGGGCAGTGCGACCGGGAACGACGTATTTCGTGACGACGTAACCGCCAGTGAGCGGCCCATGGTTCGCGATCGCCACTGCCTCGACTCCCGGCACCAATGCCGCGGCGTCGCGCAGCCGAGCGTAGAGCGCGGCGGCCTGGTCCGGCCGGTCGTACTTCGGCGCGGGCGGCGCAATCCAGAACAATGCCAGGTGATTTGGATCGAAGCCGAAGTCGACCTCGCTCAACCGGCGGAAGCTCTCGATGAGCAGGCCCGTGCCCGTGAGGAGCGTGAGCGCCATCGCGAGCTGTGTGGCAGCGAGCCCCGAGCGCCAGCGATTCCCGCCGCGTCCGCCGGACGTGGGCTGCCACCCCGCGCGC
>Ga0075433_10003191_pt1 | contig 12639 bp, 12 predicted proteins | sample RhiMethybrSRZTD2_FD_75299 | JGI IMG/M metagenome (GOLD analysis project Ga0075433, IMG submission 75299) | Populus rhizosphere microbial communities from Tennessee, USA - Rhizosphere MetaG P. TD hybrid SRZTD2 | ecosystem: Host-associated > Plants > Roots > Rhizosphere > Soil | place: USA... | reverse complement strand
AGCGAAACCAGTCGGAGCCGTTTGGCCGAGCGGGTCTCGGACATCCTTATCGCGGCGGACTGCGGCGGTTCGGCGTAGATGCCGGCCGGATCCGGTTCAGCCAGGAAGGCGGCGTGCCCAGCACCGTTTTGATCCGATGGCGGCTCCGCCAGGATCGCTGAGGGCGGACTCGGCCACGCTTCGAGCGGAGTGGCGGTCGCGTGTGCGGGAGCCGCAGCCTGATGAGTGTGTTCTTCGATCCGGCGTTGCCAGGCAGTGGCCGCCTCAGTGAAAGCCGACGGTGGCCCGTCATATCGAATGAACTCTGGTGGTGCAGACTCCTCCGGCCGGGCGCTGGGCTCGTGCGCAGATATCTGCGATTTCGAAGATCGTTTGTTGTGGCGGCCCTTGTAGAAGCCGAAGTACCAGATGACCGCGATCACTATTGCGGGCCCGATGCCGAACGGGCTGAGCCAGCCGAAGATCGAAACCATCGCAAGGCTGGCAACAACAAGCAGCGTGATCCACAGTTCCTTCGGCCAGCGTCGGACGGACTCCCCGAACAGGTCATCCACCGGTGCTCGGTCGTTGCCCTCGACCGGAATCAGCAGCCAGCCCGCAAGATAGAGGACAAGACCGACGCCGCCACTGAATGCCAGCAAGACCCAGCCAACTCGGACGAGCAGCGGATCGACCCCCCAGTGCTGCGCCACTCCGCCACAAAGGCCTGCGAGCTTGGCGTCCGTCGCACTTCGACGGATCGTCCAGATCGAGCTCATGCTCTCCATCCTGCCGAGCGGGCTACCCTCGAACTATCAGGGACGACCCCCAATTGCTCCGGGCTGTTGCGTGAATGTGGAACCGGTCCTGCCGCGGCAACGTCCAATGTTGTTCGGCTAAGGGAGAAGTGGGGGACCACCCTGCTGGTCGTACGCCGCTACGCGTGTGAGGGTAGGAGATCATGACCGCCACGGACTCGAGCCATATCGAGCCGGAAATTCACGACTCCGAGACTGAGCCAACGCAGCACGCTGACGAAGGCGGCGGGGCTGGAGAACCGTCCATCAGTAGCACTGGATCAATTGAATCCGCAGCTTCGTTGTCGTTACGAGCTGGCGTCTCAGACGCGCGCCATCAACCCGCACTGCGAACGTCGGTCGCGCAAGCAGTGCCAGAAGAAGCGTCTGAGGAGCGGCCGCGGGCTACTCGAGTGGCCGAGGGCGCCTGGCTAGGTGGGGTCTGTACTGGGCTAGCCCGACATCTCGGCTGGCCGTTGATGGCGGTCAGGATCGCATTTGTCGCCCTGGCGACTTTCCAGTTTGTCGGGGTGATCGCGTACGGCGCACTGTGGCTCTTGCTGCCGCCGGAGTCGACTGTCAAGGCACCTGGTCTCGAGTCTGCCAGCCGAGCCGGGATGCGGGACCGAAGCAAGCCGAAGCGGCGGATCGACTGGGGCATGCTGTTGGCGCTGATAGCTCTCGGTGTCGGCCTGCTGTGGATCATGCAGAACACCGGGCTCGGGATTAGCTCCCAGCTGTTCTGGCCGGTCGCCTTTGCGTGCGCCGGAGCCGCGTTGGTGTGGCGACAGGCCGACTCGACGCAGCAGAAGCGCTGGCGCGATGAGGCCGGTGGCAAGGCTTGGTTGGCCCCATTCGTCGCGCGTGGTGGCTGGCCCTCATTAGTACGAGTCATTGTCGGCCTCGGCCTGGTGGGAGCGGCGTTTGGTTTAGTGCTCGCTCAACGGGGACAAATCTCGCAGTTGCCGGAAGTTATGGCGATGACAATGCTCGCGCTCGCAGGCGTGGCCATCGTGCTGGCACCTTGGTTGCATCGCTCGCGTACGGCCCTCAACCAGGCCAGAGCGGCCCGGGTCCGGGCAGACGCCCGAGCCGACATGGCCGCGCATCTGCACGATTCGGTGCTGCAAACGCTCGCGATGATTCAGCGCCAAGCCGACGATCCCAAGGCAGTGCAACAGCTGGCTCGACGTCAGGAGCGAGAGCTACGCAACTGGCTGTACGACGACGAGCTGCACGAGGCAACGCTCAAGGCAGCGCTGACGGCCGCGGCGGCTGAAGTGGAAGATGAACGAGGCGTGCCCATCGAGCTTGTGACGGTCGGCGACTGCGACACCTCCGACGCGATTCAGGCCCTGGTCCGCGCTGCGCGCGAAGCCATGGTCAATGCAGCCAAACACTCCGGGGCGGACAAGATCGACGTCTACGCCGAGGTGGATGAGGAATCCGTCGAGGTGTTCGTCCGTGACCGCGGAAAGGGCTTCGACGTAGAGGCGGTCGCCGAGGACCGTCTGGGGATCAAGGGCAGCGTCATCGACCGCATGGCGCGGCACGGTGGCTCCGCAACGATTCGTTCAGCACCGGGTGATGGCACCGAAGTACGACTGGAGATCAATAGATGACTGAGACCACCAAGCAGCCGACCTCGCAAGATGCTCCCGCCGAGCGCGGGCCGTACAGTGTGGTCATCGTCGATGACCACGCCATGTTCCGCACCGGGGTCAAGGCCGAGATCGGCCGTTCGGTAGCCGTCGTCGGCGAGGCGGCCGACGCCGACCGGGCCATCGCCGTCATTCTTCAGACTCACCCCGACGTGGTGTTGCTTGATGTGCACCTGCCTGGTGGCGGAGGTGTGGAAGTCATCCGCAAGGTTCACGAGAAGAATCCCGACCAGAAGTTCCTTGCGTTATCAGTCTCAGACGCAGCCGAGGATGTCATTGGCGTGATCCGGGCCGGCGCCCGCGGTTACGTCACTAAATCGATCAGTGGTAATGAGCTGATCGATGCCATCCGCCGAGTCGCCGAAGGGGACGCGGTCTTTTCACCGCGGCTTGCAGGGTTCGTGCTGGACGCGTTCTCTGGGTCCATTGATCTGGCGACCATCGATGAGGACCTCGACCGACTCTCCCAGCGTGAGCGGGAGGTGCTGCGGCTGATCGCGCGCGGCTATGCGTACAAGGAGGTGGCTAAGGAGCTGTTCATCTCGATCAAGACGGTGGAAACTCACGTGAGCAGCGTGCTGCGCAAGTTGCAGCTCTCCAACCGCCACCAGCTCACCCGGTGGGCAACGGATAGACGCCTCGTTTAGCGCCTTCGACAACTCTCTGCGGGCGTCGCTAGACGCTAAGAGCGCCGCGCGAGCGGAGATCGAGAATTTGGCCGATCACGGCCATTAGTGTCAGGCCATGCAGTTTGCGCATCAGATCTTGGTGCTGCTCCACCTGATCGGTTTTGCCGCGCTACTTGGTGGCTTTTTGATCCAACTCAGGGCGAAAGAGCCCGAGGTCAATGCGTCGATGCTGAACGGGTCGTTCATTCTTCTGCTTACGGGCCTCGCACTGGTCGTCGTGGAAGAGCTCGGACCAGAACCGGTGAACCACGTCAAGATCGCGATCAAGCTCATCATCACGATGGTGATCGTCGTCCTGGTAGCCAAGAATCGGAAGTTCGCCACTATCCCACGCGGGCTTTGGGGGTTGATCGGCGCCCTGACGATCGCGAACGGCGCATTGGCAGTTCTATGGCAGTAAGGTCGATCGTGAGGTGAGGTCGTGACCGGAAATTACTGTGCCATGAAGGTTCTGTGCAGATGAGGCTCTCGGCTCGAGTGGACTACGCGCTGCGGGCGTTATCGGAGCTTGCCGCAGCGAACGCCCCGCGGACCGTGGAGCAGCTATCGGAGGCCCAACGGCTTCCCAACAAGTACCTGGAGAGCATCCTCGGAGAGCTGCGTCGTACTGGCCTGCTGCGCAGTCAGCGCGGCCCCGAGGGCGGCTATCGGCTCGCGCGGGCAGCTGACGCGATCAGCATCGCGGATGTGATCCGGGCACTGGATGGCGAGCTGGCGAATGTGCGCGGTAGTCGACCGGAGAATTTGGCCTATATCGGGTCGGCCGCTGCCCTTCAGGAGGTCTGGATCGCGTTGCGCGCGTCGGAGCGGGCGATTCTGGAAAGCGTCACGCTCGCCCACGTCGTTGCCGGCGAGATGCCGAAGCCCGTAGCTGCGCTGGTGGCCAACCCCGCTGCGTGGAGCTAGCTGATCGCCTCCCCGAGCCAAGAGACGGAGCGATGCCGCTATCGAGGTTGCGCTGGAATCAGCTAAGGCGTGACCCACTCAGCTGGGACGGTCAAAGGCTCGCGCTAGAGAAGAGGTCGCAACGGCGTCAGCACCGTCTCGGAGAACTTCACCATGGCATGCCGCCGCTGCCAGTCTTCCAAAGTGAGTTCAACTGTGTTCGTGGAATCGATCTCGAAGATCTCCTCCATCTGCCTTGCCACATCGCGGTTGAAGGCTTCCATGTTGATCTCGTAGTTCCCGAGCAGGCTCACGCGATCAATGTTCGCCGTGCCGATCGTCGACCACTGGCCGTCGATAGTGGCCGTCTTCGCATGCACCATGGCGCCCTGATAGAGCAGCAAGCGCACGCCGCTGCGCAGCAGGGTGCTGTAGAACCCGCGGGACAACCAGTCAGCAACGATGTGGTTGGACTCTGCCGGAATGATGATCCGTACGTCGACGCCGCGTCGTGCGGCGCGAATCAGAGAAGACAGGACGTCTGTGTCGGGGATGAAGTAGGCGTGGGTGAGATAGATGTGGTGGGACGCGCGGTCGATGGCATCCAGGTACATGCCACGAATCGGATAGACCATGTTGCGCGGTATGTTCCGATGGATGCGAATGTCTGGCTGCCAGGTCGGGCTGCCGAAGTCCGGCAGCGCGGCTCGATTGCGCCCGGCCCATAGATTCCAGAAATCAATGAAGGCGTTCTGGACGTCCCACACGATGTCGCCGGTGAGGCGGGCGTGGGTATCCCGCCAGTCGGTCGCGTACAGGCTCCCGATGTTGTAGCCGCCTAGGAACGCCACGATGTCATCGACAACCAGCAGCTTGCGGTGGTCGCGGCCGGTGTTGCGCGGGAACCGGAACCCGGAAGCGATCAGCGGATGCCGGCGTACGGCGATGTTCGTGGGGAAGTCGAAGAAGGAGCGAGGGACGACGAGGTTGGCGAACTCGTCGAAGACGACATAGACCTTGACCCCGCGGTTGGCCGCATCGATCAGCGCGTCCTTGAACGCTTGACCAATGGCGTCGCCCTTCCAGATGAAGCTCTCGAAGAAGATCCGCGACTTTGCTTGGCTGATTGCATTGAGCATGTCGCGATAGAGATCTTCGCCGTAGGTGTAGACGGTGACTTCGGAGGTGCCTGCGGTCACTGATCGGGGCGGAAGCCGCGGGAACGTCGCTGGCTTGCGGAGTTTCTTGCGGCGATGGTCAACGATGAAGAGGGCGACCAGCGTGGCACCCTGGACCGCGAGCACCGCCTGCACGAGGCGCTTGAGCAATGTCCCAAGCGAGATCGTCGGCAGCGCCATGGCGACCAATTTACGCTGACGGGAGTGAAAAGGCTGCAGGAGCTGCGAGCTTCGGTAGTGCGCGATCGGCTCAATCGTCAACGCTGTCGTTGCGCGACACTAAGGTGGGCTGCGTTATGACGAGCACGACGCAAGCCGAGCCGGCCCGACTGACCCCCGATCGAGTGACCCCTCATCGACTGACTGCCGAACGGCTGCTCGAGGGCCTGAATCCTCCACAGCGCGAAGCGGTGCTGCATGAGGGCGGCCCGGTGCTCGTCGTGGCCGGTGCGGGTTCGGGCAAGACCCGGGTGCTTACCCGCCGAATCTGCTATCTGGTGAGCCAGCGCCGGGTCCACCCCGGCTCGATTCTCGCCATCACATTCACCAACAAAGCAGCAGCGGAGATGCGCGGGCGGGTCATGGACCTCGTCGGAAACCGTGCCAAGTTGATGTGGGTCTCCACCTTCCACTCCGCTTGCGTTCGTATCCTGCGATCCGAGATCGGCCGGTTCAACATGTCCCGGACGTTCTCGATCTACGACGATGCCGACTCCAAGCGCCTGATGCAGCTGGTGGCTCACGATCTTGATCTTGATCCGAAGCGGTTCCCGGTGCGGGCGATCATGAATTGGGTATCCCACTGCAAGAATGAGCTGGTCGATCATGAATCGGCGGTCTCACGAGCGGGCTCGCCGTTTGAGGAGAGCTATGCCGAGGCCTACCGGGAATACCAGCGCCGGTTGATCAGGGCTAATGCGCTGGATTTCGATGATCTGATCATGACGACAGTGCATCTGCTGCAGGCCTTTCCCGATCTTCGCGAGCAGTACAGACGCCGCTTCCGGCATGTGCTGGTGGATGAGTACCAAGACACTGATCATGCCCAATACGTCTTGATTCGAGAGCTTTGCGCGGCCGATTCGCAACCGGACCCGAACATCGTTGCTGTCGACCCACCAGAGCTCATGGTGGTCGGCGATTCCGATCAATCGATCTACGCCTTCCGCGGGGCGACCATTCGCAACATCAACGACTTCGAATCCGACTTTCCCGGCGCAAAAGTGATCTTGCTCGAGCAGAATTATCGCTCGACCCAGACAATCTTGAACGCAGCCAACGCCGTCATCACGCGCAACGAGAATCGCAAGCCCAAGAATCTGTGGTCCGATGCCGGTGACGGTGAGCGGCTCGTTGGCTACGTCGCTGACACCGAGCATGACGAGGCGCAGTTCGTGGCCGGTGAGATCAAACGTCTCAATGAGGCTGGCGGACATCGTTACGGCGACGCAGCAGTGTTCTATCGAACCAACGCTCAATCGCGAGCCTTCGAGGAAGCATTCATCCGGGTCGGGATGCCGTACAAGGTGGTCGGTGGTGTCCGCTTCTACGAGCGGCGCGAAGTGCGTGATGCCATTGCATACCTGCGGGCCATCGCCAACCGGTCCGATGATGTGTCATTGCGCCGCATCCTGAACGTTCCCAAGCGAGGAATCGGCGACCGGGCCGAGGCGGCCGTGGCCGACCTCGCGGCGCGAGAAAGCATCAGTTTCGGTGACGCGTTGCGTCGAGTCGATGAGATTCCTGGGCTGGCCTCGCGTTCGGCCAACCAGCTAAAGGCGTTCGCGAGGTTTCTTGACGATCACGAGGCCATGGTTGCCGCAGACATGCCGGCTGACGCCATCCTGACCAGTGTGTTGGACAAGTCGGGCTATCTCGCCGAACTTCACGGCTCGACCGACCCGCAGGACGAGACGCGCCTGGAGAATCTCAAGGAGTTGATCACCGTCGCGCGCGAGTTCGTCAGTGGCGTCGCGACACTCACTGTGCCTGAGGACGAACTGGACGATGTGGGGCTTGCGGATGACCTCGATGCGCCCACCGATCCTGAAGGGACCCTCGCCGCGGCGCTTGATCCGGAGGCAGACCTGGCCGCTGGGGCGGCGCAGCCCGATGCCTCCCTGGGCGCCTTCTTGGAGCGTGTGGCACTCGTCGCGGACTCTGACCAGATTCCGGATACTCCGGACAAGGTAGCTGCCGGCGTCGTCACCTTGATGACCCTCCACACGGCGAAGGGCCTCGAGTTCGACACCGTCTTCCTCACCGGTTTCGAGGACGGCGTCTTTCCCCATCAGCGAGCGATTGCGGAGCGCAGCGGCAACGAACTGGCCGAAGAGCGCCGGCTAGCGTACGTCGGCATCACACGCGCTCGCAAGCGGCTCTACATCTCTCGCGCGATCGCCAGGTCGGCGTGGGGCTCTCCGCAGCACAATCCACCAAGTCGGTTTCTCAACGAGGTTCCCAGCCAGCTGATCGACTGGCGGCGAACTGAAGCCGCCGTCACGAGTTGGCGGAACACCTCCGCGACTGCCACCAATCAAGAATGGCGGAACACGGTTGGGTACGGTGCCCGGCCGCGACCTCGGGAGATTCCATCGCTGGCGGCTGGGGATCGGGTGCTGCACACGACGTTCGGCATGGGCACCGTCGTCGCGACCTCGGGCGATCGCGACAAGCCCATGGCTGATGTGGACTTCGGGTCTCTTGGCCTCAAGCGGCTATCCGTGCGCCATGCACCGCTGGAGAAGCTGTAGCTGAAGTGCCCGAACCCAGCTGAGTTGGAACTCAACTGGGTTCGGACAAGGGGGGCGTGCGTCGCTATGTGGTCTATGGGTTGAGGCCGTGGGCGTTGAGCCACGGAACTGGGTTGATCGCGCTGTAGATGTCGCCAGGGGTCACACCCGCCGGGTAGACCTCGAGGTGAACGTGCGGCCCAAAGGTTCTACCGGTCAGCCCGATAGCGCCGACAAGCTGGCACGCCGACACGGCCTGGCCCACGTTGACGGAGACGGTCGACATGTGTGCCATCAATGTGTGTGTGCCATCCGGGTACTTAATTGCGACATAGTTGCCAGCCCAGCCACTGGCAGGTCCGATTCCAGCGTTGGTGACCACGCCCGCGGCGGGGGCGTGCAACGGCGTACCGACAGGAGAAGAGAAGTCCAAGCCGGTGTGGTACCTCGCCCACGGGCCGACCTGGCCGAACCGGGCAGCGATGCTGTAGCCACTTGCGACCGGCAGGCAACCCTTGGAGTTGGAGTTGCCGTCTTGGGCCGACGGGAGCCGGTTGGTCGGGGCACTCCTGCCGCGCGCGAGCAGTGCCGCCTGCTTGCGGGTCGCGTCGGAGACTGTTTCCAGAGCTTTGTCGCGCGCTTTGGCTGACTTGTCTGTGGAGGCCTCGGAAACCTCCGAATCGATCTTGCTGAGCAACTCGGCCCGCTGGTCGGCGAGGCTCTTGACTTTCGCCGGGTCCAGTCGACTGCGCTCGGCTCCGCGGCTTGTCTGTTTTGCAAGATCGGTGGTCGCGACCGTGGCTGTCCATGTCGTGTGCTGAGCCGCACCGGTCAAGGCCACTGACCCGGCTACGCCAAGCCCCAGCACGGAAACTGCAAGCGCGGCTACTCCATGGCGCAGCCACGTCTTCTTGTCTTTCCGGATGTCCTCAATGAGGACGCGGCGCGCGAGCATACGCTCCGACGACGAGCTTGGCACTCCAAATCTCCTCGTACGACGACAGGTTCCCCGAGTCCTGCCTCTGCCGCAGTACAAGTCGGTGGATCGCCTGCTGCTGGAGGCCCGCGTTCTGTGACAAACGGTGGACGCTGTCGTCGACAATAACGGATCTGTAACGGGCCGCAAGCCGATCTCGATAAGTTCCGTCGTGTCTTTTTGCGCGATGTGACGAAGGTCTCCGAACGGGACGAAGGAGTCTGTGCAACCCACCTGCGAGCATCGCGATTTCCCGCGCGGCTCAAGAAATCTAGTGCGTAGTCACTCCGTTGGACGCGAGCCAGGGCTGCGGATTGATCGCCTTGTATACGTCGCCGTACTTCACACCCACTGGATAGAGCTCGAAGTGCAAGTGGGCGCCAAAGGCGCGACCGGTCTCGCCGACGCGGCCGATGACATCGCCAGCATGCACGTTTTGGCCCGCGTGGACGGCCATGGATGACATATGCGAATACATCGTGGTCATGCCGTCGGCATGCTTGATGGCGACATGGTTGCCCGCCCAGTCACCGGAGTTGCCGGCATAGAGCACGACCCCGGCCTTGACCGCACGAATCGGGGTGCCGTACGCCGCCCGGAAGTCCAGCCCGGTGTGGTATCTCGACCAGGATCCGTATTCGCCGAAGTGGGCGCCGACAACGGCTCCGGGCACCGGCGAAACGCTCGCGCCGCTGGAGCCGGCGCCGCTGTCGCCGCCGGAGTTGGATCCGTTGCCGCCAGAGCCACTGCCCGTGCTGCCGTTTCCAGGAACTGACGCAGACGATCCCGCATCCGGAGTATTCGCCTGGCTCTCTGCGGCCTGCCGTTTGTTTGCCGCCGCCACTCGCGCTGCGACCGCTCGACGGAGGGCTTCATCCGCGATCCGGGCTGCCGCTTCGCGGCTAGCTCGGTCTGCCAGCTTGAGTTCCTTCTGCCGAGCGCCGCTGCTCGCTGACTGGGCTGCTCTGCTGATCTCGTCAGCGGTCTTGGCCAGCAGCTCATCTCGTTGCGCAGCCTGCTCTTCAACCAGCGCGGCGCGTACCGAGGCACTTCTATTCGGGCGATTCGTCGTGGCGGTCTTGCGCCCACCGAAAGCAGCAAGTGCAGGGTCTGTGGTCGCCCGCTTCTTTCCGATCTGCTCAACAGGTGTTGACGCGACCGTCGGCGATGTGTCGGGAACGGCGGACATGTCACGCGTTGTTTGTGCATCGGTCGTCAGGCTGACTGCCGCCGCAACGGCAAGGCCCAAAGCAGAGATGCCTAGTGCCGCGAATCCGTGCCAGAGCCACCCCCTGCCCGCAGCGGGCGGGGGTTCAGCGCTGGCGTCTGGATATCCCTCGCGTTCGGTTCGCTGTTCCCCGGACAGCTCCCTCATCCCTCATCTGTCGGCGTCGGTACGTCATCGGGCCGCAACCCGTTAACGCGCCCAGAATGCTGAATGCAACCTGGACGAGACGCCAACCGTTTGTCTGATCTCGTTCCGTCTGTGACTGGACCCCCGAAGCAGGCCAGACAACGTGAGAAAGATAACAAGCAGATAACGGAACCTCAACGCTCCACCGGATGGGCGCAACTTATTTGACAAGCGCACGTGTTAGGGCGTGCTCGGTGTTCCGTCAGGATCAAGTTCACGCAACGCTTCCGCGATGGTGAAGGCAATCCGTCCGTTGTTGGGCATTGAGAGGTGCCCGACGCCACGTACCTCGATGTTTTGCACCTTGAGGTCAGGGTGGTCGAGCCGTGCGTTGCGACTTGGTATTACAAGATGATCGATATCACTGAAGAATGCGATGAATCGAGTACGGCAGTCTGGTGCCGGCTCGGTCAGCTCGTGGATCACTGAGGAATTCGGAGTCAGCTGTCGAACCAGCGGTAACAGTGGCGCTGCAAATGCCAGCTGGGTGCCTTGATGAGGTGTGCCGAGCGTGACCAGAGTGTGCACGTGGCGGTCGCCCCCCATGCGTTGCACGTAATAACGAGCGATCAGGCCGCCAAGGCTGTGCCCAATGACGTGGATCCGCTCGTAGCCCGTGGCCACCGAGAGCTCCTCGACGGCTTCGCCCAATCGTGCAGCGGCCTGCGGGATGTTGTAGGTCAGCAAGCCGTAGTCGTAGGTGGCGAGCCTTTGGAAGCCACGACGACGGAGCGCGCGTTCCATCACGGTAAAGATTGCGTGGTTGTCGATGATCCCGTGTACGAGCAAGATCGGCGTCTCGGCCGCGTCTACGCCGTGATGGAAGAGTCCACGTTGCTCGGGATTGAGGCCTCGAAGATCGTGCCGCCGCCCGTGGGCGGTGCGAGCCGGTGAGAGCAGGCCGAGCGGATACATAAGCATGTGAGCTGTCGCCCACGCCGCCTCGATGGCTACGCCCGACGCGACCCTCGATAGGTCCAGTGCTACGACGCGGGAGAGCCCCGCAACCGAGATGGCCCCATCGGCACTGGTCCCCACGACAAAATATTACCGAGTAGTAGGTTTGGCGTCGTGGAATCGGATGTGCAGTCGTCCTCATCTCCACTGCGAATTGTCGTTGCCAAGCCCGGCCTCGACGGCCACGATCGCGGCGCCAAGGTTGTCGCCCGCGCGCTGCGTGACGCGGGCATGGAGGTGATCTACACAGGACTGCACCAAACGCCGGAGCAAATTGTCGCGACAGCCATAGCAGAGGACGCCGATGCCATCGGACTCTCAGTCCTGTCCGGCGCTCACATGACGCTGTTCGCCAAGGTCAAGGATCTGCTGCGGGCGGCCAATTCCGACGACATCGTGCTTTTCGGCGGTGGCATCATTCCCGAGGCTGATCGGCAGGCGCTGGCGGAGATGGGCGTCGCGGAGGTGTTCACTCCGGGCGCCACGATGAGTGAGATCGTTTCGTGGGTACGCACGAACGTCGGGACCGCCCGCCGCACTTGATCTCTCCGCCCACCTTTAGCACGCTAGTTAGTCTGCTTGAGTGGTCGTGCGGGCCCGTCGAAGTACGCTGCGCATCGTCGCGGCAGTTCTGGTGGCGGGTCTGCTGTGGCTCGGTGTGGAGATCACGACCGGGCTGACGATCCAGGGGTGGGCGGATCGATATCGGCTGGTGCGAGCCGAGCGCCTGACGGTCGCGCTGGAAACCTTTCGTCCCTCCGAGCGTGCCGGATTGTCACATGTCGTCGATGTCTCAGAGCTTTCGCCGGACCGCTCGGTACGCAGTGACCCGGCTCGGTGTTCCCCTCTCTCCCACCTGGCTGTGAAAGGTGCTATCGGCGGCGCATCGTGGACCGGGGTCAACGGCTCGCCGGCGCAACCGGTCACGACATTGACGGTGCGCTATCCCAATGCGGCGCTGGCGAGGCAGGAGCTTCTCGACAAGCGGATCGCGCTGGTCGGGTGTCGAACGCTCCATCTCACCTTCCCGCCCTTCGACATGCCCGCTGAGGACTTCACTGTCACTGGTCGTCTGTGGGGAGCCTTCCCTGCTGCTGATCGTCTGCGGTATGCCCTTGTCGGGCACGGCAATCGATACGACTTCTACGTCCGTCGCTACGCCAATACGCTGACCTGGACCTACGGGGACGATCGGAGCGCGGAGCAGGTCAGACGGCAGGTGGTCGACGACCTGATCAACCGCCTGAAGGAACTCGCGGACGAGTAGCGATGTCTGACCACTTTCATCTGACCATCAAGCGGCTGTTTCATGATTGCTGAGTGATCTCTGGAAAGGGCGAGGGGCGCCAACCGGGACCGTGCCCGGGATGA
>Ga0075433_10003188_pt1 | contig 12643 bp, 19 predicted proteins | sample RhiMethybrSRZTD2_FD_75299 | JGI IMG/M metagenome (GOLD analysis project Ga0075433, IMG submission 75299) | Populus rhizosphere microbial communities from Tennessee, USA - Rhizosphere MetaG P. TD hybrid SRZTD2 | ecosystem: Host-associated > Plants > Roots > Rhizosphere > Soil | place: USA... | reverse complement strand
CAGATACAGCTTAACGACATCCGCGGCCCAGACTGTCTTCGCGAATGACTTGCCCGAGGTGTCCGACCCCATCCGCCGGTTCTGAACCGAGTAACTCCCCTTCCGCAACCCCGACCGGCCTCCGAACGTCCGCCTTGCCGCCCGCTTCTGATACGACAGTTCACCCACGCATCTCCTCCAACCCCTCCGCGTTCTCCGTCTTCTTGCACCCCACCGCGAGGCACTTCTCGCTGTGCAGGTGCCGCTTCCCACCGTTCTTCCCGACGCTGATCTCCACCGGGCAGCGGAACATTCCATAGACCGGCAGCACTCCCATCTCCGGCCATGCCCGTTCCATGATCGACCACACCTGACTCGCTGCGTAGGCGATGTCCGTAGTCCGCACATACAGCCAAAAGTTGTCGTGCATCGTCACCCGCAGCGACGATTCCCTTATCTTGTCAAGGTCTTCGCTCACCACCTTCATCATGTCCCCGACATCGCTCTGCGGCTGCCCGGCGAGCGCCTCGTTCCGGTCCGCCAGCCGCCATACCCCGTCCCTCTTCTCCTTGTCATACGGCCCAAGCGGGAGCCCGAAGTTGTTCCGCAGCCAACCTGTCTCCAACGCCTCGGCCTCGACATCCTTGATTCTAGCTAGTAGTCTAGGATACGCCTCGAAGTACCCCGCGTGCAGCCGCGCCGCGATCTCCCTCGGCAGTCCGAAGTCCCGTGCCGTCTTCGCAACATCCATCCCGTAGTCCCAGGCGTGCGTCAGGATCTTCCCGTTGTCGCGGTACGACTTCCGCTGCGGGTCATACGGGAACACCAGCGTTCGCGCATCCTCCGGCGCCAGCTTCACCCCAATCGCCGCCGCGAGCAGGATCGCATTGTTCGTGTGGATGTCCTCGCCTCGCAGCCACGCATCGAGCAGCTTTGTCTCCTTTGCCCTCCATGCCGTTACCCGCGCCTCAATCTGCGAGTAGTCCGGGCTCATGATCACCCAGCCCGCCGGGGCGATGTAGATACTCCGATCCGCGTCCGGAATGTTCTGCTGATTCCCGGCCGCAGCGAACCTCACCTTCTCGCTGTCCTCCTTGTCCGTCCCACTCGCGTACCGAGCCGTACTCGTCCGGTGGATGCTAAATCTCGTCCTCGCGAAGCCGTCCCACCCCTTCAGCGGCTCGTCATTCTCATCCAGCCCAACATGCAGCGTGTTGTTCAACCTCCACTGAGCATACGTCGCGTCCACCTTGAGCCGGAACAACTCGACATCCGGGTGCCGTCGCTGGAGGATCTCCATCGCCTTATCGTCTATCTGCGGGATCCCCTTCTTCTTCGTCTTCCCGGCCGGGCGAATCCAGTCCTTCTTCGCACGCTGTGAGTTGAGCCCATCCGGGTCGAAGAGGAGCCAGCGCCAGTGATCCGGTTTACTCGGGTCGAACTTCTCGCTGATCCGCTCCAGCACACCGCGCCCCTTCCGAATCCGGGCCTTCAAGTCCTTGAGGTGATCTCGAAGCGCCCCCGCCGCCTCGAATACCCGAAGGCACCCCTCACACTTCTTCCGCTTCGTGATCCCAGGGTAGTCCGGATGCACCGGGCACGTCGGAGCCTCGACCACGCTTCCGATTGCCTCCACCTCCAGCTTCGCAATCGCCGCGACGACCTTCTTACGTCGCTCATAGTGAAGGCTCTGAGCGATCTCCCCGATCCTTTCCTCCGCCTCTTCCTTCGTTCTCTCTGCCTCCTGCCTCAACTGCTCGCGACGGTTCACGTCCACCATCAGTCCCCGCCGCTCCATGTTCACCATCGGCCGGAACGCCGCCATGTCGATCTTCGCGAACCGCTCTAGGAGCCCCTTCTGCCGCATCAGTTCCCACAGAGCAATCTTCGCCCGGTGATTGTAGATCCCGTCGAGCCCGTTATACAGCATCCGGAAGTCCTTCTCCGCCACCCCCGGAAACGCCACCCGGTAGAACGCCTTCGTCGCCCTCGTCTCCGGCCGCTTCCAGTAGACGATGTCCGGGAGCAACCTCAGCGCCACCCGGTCTAGGCTCAGCCACTTGACCGGAATCTTCTCCTTCTCCCCCGCGGCTTTCTTCTGCGACACGGGCGGCCAGACCCGCGCGGCTGCTACAATCGTATCCCGGATCGGCGAGACGACCTCTAGTCCATTCGCGAGGAACGCGGAGACATCATGGCTAAAGTTGTGGCCGATCTTGGTGATGCGGGGGTCGGCGAGAATTTCCCTGACGACACCCTGATACGCCAGCGTCCACGGAAACACGAACACCTTCGCCGGTCCCTGCGTCACGCAGCATAGCTCGATGAACGCGGGCCGGTCCTCGGGGTTCTCGATGTCTAGTACTGTCTCCGTGCTCGGGACGATGTCCGCGAGACGCGGATTGAGGATGATCTCCTGGCGCTTCCACCTCGGCTCGGGTGGCGGGCTATTCGCGGCCGTCCACGCTCGCCGGATGTTCGCAAGGATCTCCGGCATGAATCGCTTCTGGCCGCGGAGGGCGAAGGCGGGGTGAAGGGTGGTGACAACGGTGTGGATGGTATCCGGTGCAAGCTCCAACGGCGGCCGCTGACCACCTGTCAGGTCAAAGTATATTCCGTTGACCTCCTCCACCGTAAACACGCTTCCATGATACTGCATGATCCCGGGCTCGGAGATCCTCTGCCCATCCTCGCGGGTCCATGTATACGCCCGTAGCGCTGTGCCCCACTCCAGCGCATCCGCGCCGATGAGCAGGACGGCCTTCGTCCCTTCCTGCCTCTCCAACTCCCGGTTCAGATACGCCGCCGTGCAATGCGCGATGCTGGCCGCCTTGACCTCCGAGGTCTCATCCGCAGGCGGCAAGCAGCGGCGGACGTTCTCCAGCCGGACCAGCTTCCGGGCCTCCGTTCCCCCCAGCCCCCGGTCCACCAGCTTTCCGCTTGGCCCAACGAACGGCTCGCCTACCTTGACCTCCTCACCGCCCGGCGCCTCCCCTACAACAAGAAGCCGGGCATCTCTCGGCCCGGCTCCGGGGACATACCCTGTCCCGCAATTCTCCAGCGGGCAGCCCTTGCATCCCTCCGGCTTCTCAAGCACACGGCCCCCTAGAACGCCTCGATTCCCTCGACATCATCACACTGCTTCTTGATCCCCGGCTGGCAGTAGTCCGTACACTTCGTATTATTGTACATCGACCGCCCGACTAGCGCAACCTGCTTCACGTTCTCCTTGAACGGAACCCCGTCATGCTGCCGCCGGAAGAATAGCTGATACTCCCGGATGATCTCGCGGACGGTATGGACTCCGCCCCCCGGCTTGATGTCTAGGATCTGCTCCTCGCTCAGTAGCGGCAGCACTTCCGGAATCCACGGTCTCGGCCCCCGCCTCGCGGTCATCGCGCCGTGATAGGCAATCAACTCCTGGACCTTCCCTATCGCCGCCTCCTCCACCTGCTCCAGCGAATGCCGGTAGATGTTCAACTGCGCGGCCGTCGTCCAGTCCGTCTTGTTGTCTCGCCCCTTGAACCGCTGACTGCTCTCCGAGTGCAGCTTGTAGTCGTGGATCCCACCATACCCCAGCGTGATCTTGTCGATCTTCCCGCAGAGGACGATGCCCTCCGTGCCCACCAGCCCCATCTCGCCCCGAAACAATCTCGCCGCGGGCAGCCGATCCCCGGGCACGCCGAAGCGAACCTCGAAGTACTGACTCGACTTGTTCCGGCTTATCTTTTCATGAATCGCCGTTCCCCAGTGCGGGGAATTCGCGGCGGCGGGGTCGAAGACGTAGTCCGTTCCGTCTGCTAGAAGCGCTTCTCTCGGGCAGCCGAGACATCTCGTCGCCGTCATCCGCTGCCCGGCGTGGTAGCTATCCCCGACCCGGTCCTCGACGATGCTGACCACCCACTCCAGGGGCATGTGCATCCCACCGGCCAGTCCCTTGCACGCCCCGCTAGAATAGTGATCGAGAGGGAGTGGACCGAAGGTGCATGGGCAGGTCAACCATTTCGCTGGCATCTCAACACCTCGCCATCGCGATCAGAATCGCCCCGACCAACATCGCCACCATGCCGAATCCGATGTAGTCCGGCTGGCTACGAGACATCTCTGACCTCCTCCGCCTCGAATTGCTGGGCTAGGAGGCGCTCTTTATACCACTCTGCCACGCCACGACAGACACCCCCGAGAATGTCTTTGCGGAACTCCTTAAAGAGCGCGTCCTTGATGAAGTCGATCTCCTCCTTCATCACGTCGGTATGGACTTCCTTGATGAGGGGACCGATGTCCTTGGGTGAGTCCGTAATCACCCCCGCCTCGCGAAGATGCTGGACCGCCTTTTGCCACCGGGCCTCGGTCCGGAGCATCCCCACCAACCTGTCAATCACGCTGCCGAAGCTGGGCTTCTCGTACGCTACCCCCGCGTGCTTCTCCTTGAACGCCTCGCTGACGTACTTCCCCATCAGCGCCTTCTTGTCCACACCGAAGCGAGCATAGTTCTTGATGACGACGCCCTCGATTTTTGGCCCCCCGAGACAGGAAGTCAACTCTAGCCATTGCTTGATGTCGGCCTCGGTTAGTAGATCCCCAGGCCCTTGATACATTGCCGGGACTACTTCTAGATCCAACCGCGCAGCCTCTTCCCGCTTCCCATTCGCATCAAGATACTCCTCCTCCCCCGTGTTGATGTCGAAGAGGATGATGTTCCCCACCGGGACTCGCGAGTACGCCAGCACATTATGCTTCGGCTTGTCGAGGACCTCGCCGCGATAGGTGTAGCCCACCTTCAACTTGTCCCTCAGCGCTACCACCGTCGCCACCGCTGCGGCGAACATCTTGGGCGGGTTGTCGGGATCGATGTTCGCCCCCTTGCTGCGGATGCGAAGCTCCGTCTGGACGGCCCCATCATAGACCATAAACACCCCGAAGCTAAACTGGCTCCCGTCCACCTTCTCCTCTACTAGCACCGTATCTAGCAGCAGGTCCCTCACCCCTCGATGCCCCAGCGCATAAATCTGCGGGTAGGTGTGCCAGCTAGTCATGCTCGGCCTCGCTTCACCTTCTGCCCAAGCCCGGCCTTCGGAATCCTCGCCTGCCCGCGCCGCGCATCCTTCGAGACGCCCATCCGGTCAAGCACCTGGACACCACGCTCCTCGATCTTCCCCTGCTCCGCGGCTCCCTTTCTCTGCTTCTCCGCGAGCCTGTCATACGGCCCCGGCTTCTGCGGCTGAATCGTCATTCCCAGCTTCGCTTGCTTTGCCATGTCGATACCCTCCTTTGGTGCCGGGGGCCGGTATCGCACCGGCTACCTCGGCGTCTTCAGCGCCGCGCTCTACTCTGTGAGCTACACCCGGCAAAAACGGCGGGACCGGGTGAATCGTCGCCATGTCCCGGTCCCGCCTCGCGGGGGAGGAAACTAGAATCCGCTCTCCGCACCGCCCTCCGTCCCCACCGTACCGCCCGCCTTCTTGATCTCCGCGCGAGCAACATCCAACGCCGTCTTCCCGGTCAGTACTTCCTTCGTCCGCGGATCCTTCCCCGGGTCTCCCGGGCTCCGCATCGAATCGAAGACGATAAACGTGAAGCCCTTCTTGTTGCTGCCGCCCGTGAAGATGACTCGCGGCCCGTTCTCCTTCATCTCAAGAACCGTACTCAGCCACGCTGCGACTCCTTCCTTCGTCGCAGTAGGCGGCAGGAACGTGTTCAGCCCGAACACCCGCGCGAACCGCTTCAACGTCGCGATAACCCGCGTCCGTCTCGCTGCGATTTCCTCCTCCGTCGCGGCCCGAAGAATCGCCTTTCCGGTCTCCGGATTGATCTCCTTCGTTGCGGTCTGCTCGCCCCAGCCGAGAAACAGGTCATCGTAATACGTCCTGTCCACGGCCTTGTCGAGACCCTCGACCACCCGGAAGCCGACGCGAACCGCCGGGATCTTGTCCTCGTACACCTCGCGGAACTCCGCGCTTGCAAGTTGGCCGATGTGGTAGTCGCTGCGGGGCAACGGCTCTCTCCCCACCCGCTCCGTACTCTCCTCGACCTCCGCTTCGTACTCCATCATTTCCTGGAACGCGGGGTCAAGCTGTTCCGTTTCCGTTTCTGCGAAACTCGTGTCGCTACTCACCGCCGATCTCCTCCTGTGTGTTAGGGTTTAATATCTTCGCGTCCGGTTCTTTCCGTTGCCCTCTTGTCGCCTCTGCGAAGTGGATCAACATATGCAGCCGGTCTATCAGCTTGTGCGCCACCTCGCTCCCGTGATACATCACAACGATAGAAAACATCGCTGTCATGGCTTCGATCAGCACCTTCAGATGCCCGTTCGCCTTCTCGACCTTGCACTCCGGCTCATCCGGCTTTGTCGCATCGTGGCTCAATTTCCCCCCTTTTTCCCGGCCGCGTCAACGCGATACGCCGCCTCGACCGGGTCTAGTGGCGTTCCGATGATCTCTCCTTGTCCCCACAGCGTCAGAAACTTCTCCAGGCTCGGTTTGTCGATGATGTCTCCCTTCTTGAGAATGCCTGCACTCCGTTCCTTCAGCACGACCGCCTTCGGCCCGGTCGGCGACATGATCATCTTCACATTCAAGTCCCCCCAATGTGGATCCTTCTTCTCGCTCCAGGGGAACTCGCCGACGACCTTGGTCATGTCCTCATTGAACGCCTTATTCATGTGCGTGGTGAAGATGTAGTGTTTCTTGCTCGCCAGCACAAGATATTGCAGCATTCGCAATGGCTGCTTCACCCGGTTCCACTCGTTCCGGTCCTCCCCGCCCTTCACCGCGCTGCTCGCGATGTCCCAAAGGATACTCGCGGAATCCAGCCCCAGCGTCATGAACCGCTCATCCTTCGCCGCGGCCTCCATAAAGCTGCGAATCTGCGTCAGGTCGTTGCTCTGTATCCACGCAATCAGCGGATGCACCGCCTCGTCAATCCCCAGCATCTTCTTCACCCGTGGGATCAGTGTGAACCGCTTCGCCTCCCCGTTCGGATGCGGCGTGAGGTAGTTATGAGCACCGAACTCTGTATCTGCAATAGCCAAACCGCCCAATTTTGCCGCGCTGAGCATGAGAATTGATTTCCCCGTTCCCTCCATCCCGGCAACTAGGATACGCATGGGCGGTTCCTTCTGCATTTTCTGGCAGCCCGTAAAACAAGTCTTGCCTTGCGCCGTTTTGCCGGACCAAGTTTGAACCAAAGCAGGCCGATGATTGCTTGAACCTCCTCGAAAGTCGTGGCAACAAAATCGAAGCGGTAAACTCGTTTTCCTTTAGGGCTACGGCGGAAATACGGCCCGGTTATATGACCAAGACCGAGAACTGCCTTACGGAACCTAACGAGGTTGTGCTTTTCCTTCTGAACAATTCCGACACGGCCTCCGACGATACGTTTCGGATTGGGGCTTTTCCCGAGTCGATTTATGGAAAAGCATCCCTTTCCATCAAAGAACCCCGCCGCCCAGGCAAGTTCAAGTCTATTGAGTCTCATTCACCTCTCTCCTCTGTTCTCTTCCGTACAACAGTATATCCGCCCTTGAGAATGCTGTCAAGCTCCGTCTCGAAAACTCCAGTCGGGCCGCGAAGCCGGATGACCCAGCGAATCCCTCGCCCGTCGCAGTGTCTACACTTTCCGCGGTTCTCACACGCGACGACCTTGTACGCTCGGCCCTTCTCGTTGCTCAGCCGAGCCCCACGGCGGAAGGGGGCCTTGGGGGGTTTCTTCACGGCGTCAACCTCCACCACATCACCCACCCCACCGCGACCTCCTGAAACTCCGTCTCGAAGCAGCCATCCGCGCTTAGGCCGTAGCCCCGCCACTGGATCGCCCCTGGATACGCATGAACATCGAGATACGCGCACGCTCCAAGGTTCCCGCACTCATCCGGTACGCCGAGAAAGCACCCCGGCTCGACTAGCGGCGGACACGGAACCCCGTCCACCTCACACCCCGGCGCCCGTGCCCCGCATGGAGCAAGCTGGCAATCACACGCATTCCCCGCGCCATCCTCGCGCACAGAGTAGACTAGCACCGTGCTAGGATTGCTCGGGACCGGCGTGAGGCAGAGAACAGTGGAAACGAGCAGCGTGGCGATCATCGGGCCTCCTTGCGTAGAATATACGGCCTAATCCACGCATCGTCAACTTGACAATTTCCCGTCGCCGCCCGTACACTCTAATTGACCGCGACCTACAGGAGCGCCATGTCTACGCCTACCTCTACCCGTTCCCCCCTCGGCGACTGGCTCACCACCACCCCGCCGCCTCCGTCCTGGCTGATCCCCGACATCCTCCCCGCGGGCCGGATGATAGTCCTCGCCGGTTCCCCCGGCGCTGGAAAATCCTTCCTGAGCTATTCCCTGGCCGTGGCGGGCGCAGTCGGCGCCCCGTTCCTCGGCTCCCGGCCGGAATCCCCCTTCCGAACCCTCTACTTCGACGAGGAGAACGCGCCGGAAGACGCCGCCGAGTACCTTCGCTGGACATGGAACGGCCTTCAGCAGCCATCTGTAGCCCAAATTGAGGGCAATCTCTGGCACTATGGCCTTCAACTCAGCCGTCTCCCGAACTCCCTCGCCCGGGCCGAATTCATGGGCGCGGCCGCCGCCGCCCACCGGCCCGACCTCATCATCATCGACACCGCTACCCCTGTCTGCCGGATCGAGGACGAAAACGACAACGCCGAAGCTAGCCGCGCCATCGCTTTCCTCCGCCGTCTCCGTGCCGTGGCCGCGCCGAACTGTACCCTACTCATCCTCAAGCACATGCGGATTGACAAAGACAGCGGCCACCGCGACATCCGCGGTGCGAAAGCATGGTCCGGGGAATGCGACGGAATCTTATTCCAGGAGAAGGCCCCGGGTAAACCGTTTCCTATTCTTGGCCGCAAGTTTTCCTCCACCCGCCTCTCTCCGCAGAAGGTCCGTGCTTTCGGCCTCCAATTCCCGCTAAAGATAACACCCACTGAGGTTTCCGGCGGTATCCACCTCGCCGCCTCGCCTTACTACCCCACCCAAAGTTAATTATTTCCAGGCCCTTTTTCGGCCTCGATTTCTCGCCGTATCCCCTTGATTCCGCTCGCTTTGTTAATTCCTGGAAGCCATCGCTTCCCCATAGAGCCGCGGCCCCGAATTTCGTGGATTCTAGCCTAAGTCGATGATTCCAATAGCTTTGTTAATTCCCGGGTGACGGTAAGGTGGGTCTGACCCCCTAACCTATTGAAAAGCCTACATGTCGGAGTTAATTCCGGGCGATTTCTAATTACCCCCCCCTTAGAAGGGGGGGTAGGGTTAGGGCAACCCGAAGGGGGTGTTGCCTGCCCTAGCCGTGCGAGTCGGGTTAGATAGACATCCGCACAGCGCCGGATAGAGTAGCTTTGGATGTAGATCCGGATGAACGCCCGTTCCCGTGGCCTCAGCCGTCTCCCTCGCCGCGTCCAGGCCCGAACCGCCCAGCGCCACGCGGCTGCCTCTTCCATGATTATCTCCCGGGTCATCGGGCCGATCCCCATCCGGGCCAGCATCCGGTCAGACTTCCCGGCTTGCGTTTTCCCTCCCGGCCCGAAGACATGGCCTAGCTCGTGTAGTAAAGCAATCCTCGGCGCCCGAGCACCCACCTTGACAACCATGTCTTCGAAGTTTACGCTAGAGTCGAAGTCTAGCGCCTTGACGTGTCGAGTTACCTTGAAATTGCGAATTATCCCGAAAGGCTGCTTGCGTGGCATCTACTCCCCCCTCGGCGCACAGCCGGGCATGTAGTCGTAGCCATCGAACCATATCCCTTCCCGCCGAGTATCCGGCCGACTGCAATGCGCTTGTGCTTCTGCTAGCGTGACATTGTTGCGAATCACGCGCTTCCTGCCACTTCGCCAGAAGCGGATGATCCTGTAGACTCTGAGATTCGCTGCGGTCGGTTCAGGTAACATGATCTTACCCCTTCGCCTTGATTGCGATGACGACAAGTGGACGGCAGCGTTCGCAGAGGTTCACGCCGAAGCTATGCTGGCAATTCGGCCGCGCCATCAGTAGCTCCCCACTTTCCCGAACCGATTCCGGGTCCGTTCATTGCTCACATAAACCTGAATCGATTCATGCCCGGCCGGAGCGCAGACGGTCTCGTTCCGCCGCAAGTCTAGCTCCATGTCGTCCTTCCCCACGCTAACCGGCGTCTCGACTCGCCGAACCTTGACGAACCGCCTGCATCGCGTGCAGTAGAATTGAACCTTGCCCTTCGGAATCCGCCCCAAGTGTCTCGAAAGATGAAGTTCGATCACAGCACCCCCCCTTGCTCCGTGTCAAGTAGCAGATACAGCCCAAACGCGATCATCGCCAGCGCCACCCAGTGTCCGATCATCAGAAGTTCCCCCATACGGTCATATAGAATTGAACGAAGCGAATAAACAGCGCGGTCAGCAACGCAACAAGTTGAAACATGATCCCGCAGACTGCGATTTCCTTTAGCGCTTTCATTAGTCCGTGTCCTCCTCGATCCGTTTGTCGATTTCGTCCATTGTCGAATCCAGCACCCGAGGTAGGATAACGATCATCCCGCAGCCGCATTCCCATCGCGGCTCAATCGGCATTTCGCCGTATTTCGGAATGACATCCCAGCTTGGCCGTAGTATCATCGCGACATCGCATCGCGGACACCGCATCGGGCTCTTGACGACCGCGACGAACTCCTCCGTCTTCGGAACCTCGATTAGCTTAGGCATCACCGCTCCTGTGCAGGGCTTTCCTCACCTGCTCATTCACCCACTTGACCGGCTCTTTGATCATCGAATCATCCAGATGCGCGGGTGCGATGTACAGGTCATCCGGACCCATCCCGACATACGCCCGAATCGCGGCCGGTCCGTTCCTGAAAATCTCCGACCATGCGATGTGAGCCCAACGTGCGTCTTTCCCTAGCTTCACGCATAGCCCAAGGTGCACCCGCCGGTCAAACGCACAATGCGCCAACACGAACCCCGCGACGCTAAGGTCTAGCGGCCGCGTTTCCAGCCGCGTAACGACGATCATATTTCCGTCACCCGTCCAGGAAGACGTGTTCGGCGTTAGAGACATGATGTGCAGATCCACCGGCCGGATGGCTTGCAGCTTACTCACGAGCGCGAGAATCGCCACGCCCCTAGCCAGTAGCGTTTCCAGACCATACCTTGCGCTGCTTGTCGTCGCGACATAGATACTCAGTGGCATATGCTCGCTCGCTACGCTCTGATATCCACGCATCGGAGTAGGGCTACCCGCCAACGCCTCGGGCACAATCGGGTACGCTCCCGCGGGCATCGCCGTCCATTGTCTGCCCTCTGTTTCCGCCGTGAAGCGGTCTACTTGATCAAGCAGCGCCTCCGCCTTGGCCGCGATTTCCGGGTCTCCTCGCCGGGCATTCACGGCCATAGTCTGCCAATCTAGCCCGCCAAAGAAGTTACCCACTTCCGGCGCCCCTCTATCCGCCCCGCTTTCCTCCGCGAGTCGAAGCAATGTCTCGACATCTGGGACGCGGATCAGCGTGTCAAGCGGTTTGTCCTTCTCATTCACTAGCCCAAGCCGCGCAAGTAGCTTGTCTAGTTCAGGCTTTTCCATTGGTCCTCCGACATGCCCTTGCGAAGGGTAATGCGTTCAACTTGCTCGCGAGCCATGCCAACCGCAAGCAGAGCCGCGCCGAAGTAGCTAGCCCGAGGCGTGATCAGCACCTTGATTCCAGCCTTCTTAACTGCCTTGCGGATGCCCTGCACTCGCGTAACCCATTCCGTGTTCCCGACCGTGGCTAGCTCTAGCGCCTCATCCACGTCCCATTCGATACAGACGAAACGGTCCAGGCTGGCCGCGTCAAGGCGATTCCGCCCAACATACTCCGCCGTCCCGCCAAGCCCCCAAGCATTCGCGGCCGCGATTGCCACGAAATCCGGGTGACGCTTCACAATCGCGTCCGGGAACGCGCAGTGCCCGTTAGCCAGCGCCGCGTTGAATGGCAGCGTCGCAGACGGGTGACTCCCGTCATACTCATCAAATAAGAACACCCCGCCGTTTTCGTATCGCTCCCGAAACGGCGTCCGGATCACCTTCCCATGCGCGTCGATGAACCCGAGCAAGGGATACGGGGTATCGATGGCACCCGTAAATGCGTATTCCATGCCTAGCGCGTTCGCTGCGTTGAAGGCGGCCGTCGTTTTCCCGCTCCCGGCTGGGCCGGTCATCCACACGTTCAGCCGGTGTCCGTCTGCTTGCTTGGCTTGGACGACACTCAGAAGCATCGGGAATTGCTTGTGCTGAACACCTAGATCCTTGACCTCGCCCGTTTCCGTGTTCTTCACTTCGATCACTGTTGGCTTGACGTTGCCAATCGCATCCACCTTGCGACGGAGCGGAGCAATGGCCGTCTCGACTAACCCCGCTACCTCTTCCGCGCTCACAGCCGCCTTGACGCGGTCGGCGAGTAGCGGCGCCAGGGCATCCGCCAGCGTGCTTTCGAGGGAACCGGGAGTCGATGGCATAGGCTGCGCGGGCTCCGGCGTCTTCCCCGCCATCGCTTCATTGCACTCATCATGCCATGCCCGGCCGTTCACCGTGCGATTCCAGCGGATAGGCTGGCCTTTCTGAATCCGTCCGCCTAGCTTACAGTCATTCCCGGCCGCGCAAGTACCATTAAACTTGGCCTTGAACGGCGTTGCGTTGCTCATT
>Ga0075433_10003185_pt1 | contig 12648 bp, 10 predicted proteins | sample RhiMethybrSRZTD2_FD_75299 | JGI IMG/M metagenome (GOLD analysis project Ga0075433, IMG submission 75299) | Populus rhizosphere microbial communities from Tennessee, USA - Rhizosphere MetaG P. TD hybrid SRZTD2 | ecosystem: Host-associated > Plants > Roots > Rhizosphere > Soil | place: USA... | reverse complement strand
CAGAAGGTGATCGCCGAGTTCGACCGGTTCGGTGAGTCGCTGCTGGGCAAGGAGGCCTACTGGCAAAAGGCGAGCGGCCGGCGTGCGGCGGCGCGCCCCGACACCGATGTGGTGGCGCTCGACGTCCGGCCCGACGACGACAAGGGCTGATGGCGCCCAGGTGACAGTGGTGCGGTTCCGCAGCGGACATGGCGTCAGTGGTGGAACCATAATCGTCGGTGCTCCGCGATCAGGGCAGCGCGGAGCGCGGTACCGCAGGGGAGGCACGGTGTGAGCATCGGCGAAGCCCTCGCGGATGCGCGGCGCCGGGCGGATCTCACCGTGACCGAGGTCAGCCACCAGACCCGCATCCGGGAAACGATCATCACCGGCATTGAGGATAACGATTACTCGGCGTGTGGCGGCGACCTTTACGTCCGGGGGTACATCCGCAGCATCGCGCAGGCCGTCGGGGCCGACCCGGAGCCATTGATCAGGGAGTACGACACGGCCCGGCTGGCGCCGCGGCCGATCGCGGACGACTGGACCGAGCCGGTCCCGCCGGTCAGGAAGCGCAGGCGGCTCCGGCTGAGCTGGATCGTGGCGCTGGTACTGGTGTGGCTCGGTGTGGCGGCGTACAACCTCCTCGCGGGCCCACTCCATACCACGAGCGCCACGCCCGCGGCCACGGCTCACCCGGTGACCCGCTCCCCGGCCGCCGCAGGCACGCAAGCGCCGCCGACGCCGAGCCCAACCACTCCTGCTACTCCGACAACCCCGGCCAGCGCCGGGGTGCGCACGCTCACGCCGGCCAGTGCCGCCGCGTTCAATCCCGGCGCGGGGCAGGGCGACCACAGCGAGCTCGCGCACCTCGCGATCGACGGAAAATCCGCTACGGCATGGCGTACCGACTGGTATACGACCGCCCGTTTCGGGAATCTGTATCCGGGCACCGGCCTGCTCGTCGATATGGGCAAGCCGACGACGATCACCGCCGCCCGGATCACGCTCGGCAGTGCTCACGGCGCGGGCTTTCAGCTGCGCGTCGGCGCCTCACCCGCCATGGCCGACCTGCCGCCCGTCGCCCACGCGGCCAACACCGGCGGCGTGGTGCGCCTGCGCCTCAACAGCCCGGCGCACGGCCGTTATGTGCTCATCTGGTTTACCAACCTGCCGCCCGACTCGTCCGGCACCTTCCAGGTGAGCGTGTACAACGTCCGGCTGCAAGGCCCAGCCTGATCCGGCCGGGACGATCCCGCCGCCGCGCGCCCGGTCAGGTGCGGGCAGCGCGGCGGTACCGGCCGGCGAGCTGGCCGAGGTGCCGCACGAGCTCCGGGTGGGCCTCCGGGTTCTCGATCTCAAAGTCGGCGCCGAGCATGCCGAGGTAGAGGGCGAGCATCTGCGGCGTGTCGGATCCAACGCGGACCCGGCAGGTGTTCCTGCCGATCGGGTCGATCTCGACAGACGGCGGCAGCCGCGGGATCAGCGTGTCCGCCGCGGCGTGGGCGATCACGTCGGCACGGTAGTTCCACATTGCCGCGCCGGTGCCCTTCAGCACGTGGAGCGCGGCGTCGCCATTGGGGATCTGGCGGGGCGCGAAGCGGGGACCGGCGGGGTTCGGCCGCAGGCTGACACGATCGACCCGGAAGGTGCGCCATGCCTGGTGGCCGGTGTCCCAGGCGACGAGGTACCAGCGGCGGCCGGCGTTGACGAGGCGGTGGGGTTCGACGTCGCGGCGGCTTTCGGTGCCGTCGTGCCGCCGGTAGCCGAAACGAACCCGCTGCTGGTCCCGGCACGCCGCGGCGAGCGTGATCAGGGTTCCGGCGCCGACGGCCGGCCCTGCCGTGGGAGCGGGAACGGTGAACGCCTCGATGGCGCTCACGCGGCGGCGCAGCGGGGCGGGGAGGAGCTGTTGCAGCTTGGCCAGGGCGCGAACGCACGCCTCTTCGATCCCGGCGACGGATCCGCCCGCTGCGGTGCGCAGCCCGACCGCTACCGCGACGGCCTCCTCGTCGTCAAGCAGCAACGGCGGGACCACCGCCCCGGCGCCGAGCCGGTATCCGCCGCCGACCCCGGGAGTAGCGGCGACCGGGTACCCGAGCCGCCGCAGCCGTTCGACGTCGTTGCGCACGGTGCGGGTCGTCACTTCCAGGCGCGACGCAAGCTCGGTGCCCGTCCAGTCGCGGCGGCTCTGCAGGATCGACAGCAGGCGCAGGAGCCGGGCAGAGGTTTCCAGCATGTCCCCAAGATTCCCACCGAACGCGGAACGAACCGTTCCTGATTGCCTGCCATTCTGGCCGCATGGACACCACAGACAGCGACATCCGGCCCTTCCGCGTCGAGATACCGCAACGCGACGTCGACGACCTTCATGAGCGGCTCGCCCGCACCCGCTGGCCGCACGACCTCCCGGGCGCCGGGTGGGACCGGGGCGTGCCCGGCGGCTACGTGCGGGACCTCGCCGAGTACTGGCAGACGACCTTCGACTGGCGCGCCGCGGAGGCGGCGCTCAACCAGATCCCGCAGTTCATGACCACGATCGACGGCCAGCCGATCCACTTTCTGCACGTGCGGTCGCCCCACCCCGGAGCGCTGCCGCTGCTGCTCACCCACGGCTGGCCCAGCTCGCCGGTCGAGTTTCTGCGGGTGATCGGGCCGCTTGCCGACCCCGGCTCGCATGGCGGCGACCCGGCCGACGCGTTCCACGTCGTGGTCCCCTCGCTCCCCGGATACGGGTTCTCGACGCCGGTGCGCCAGCCCGGCTGGGGCAACCTGTTCCGCGTGGCGCAGGCGTGGGCGCAGCTCATGGCCCGCCTGGGCTACGAGCGCTACGCCGTGCACGGCACCGACGTCGGCTCGGGCGTGGCGGGCATCCTGGCCATGGTCGCCGCCGGCCGGGTGGCGGGCGTGCACCTGACCGGGACCGTGGCAGCGATGCCGTTCGGGCCACCCGTCCCGCTCGACGGGCTGTCCGGGGCCGACCGGCGCCGCGCCGAGCGGTTCAATGCCTACCAGGCCGACGGCATGGGCTACCTGCACCTGCAGGCCACCCGCCCCCAGACGCTCGGCTACGCGCTGACCGACTCCCCGGCCGCTCAGCTGGCCTGGATCGCCGAGAAGTTCCGGGAGTGGACGGACCCGGCGGCGGACCTGCCCGAGGACGCCGTCGACCGCGACCAGTTGCTCACGAACGTGAGCATCTTCTGGTTCACCAGGGCCGGTGCGTCCTCCGCCCACGCCACCTACGACGGCATGCAGGCCTGGCGTGAGATGGCCGCGCAGGGCGCGGGCGCGGCCGGTGCCTTCGGCGGCGGCCAGCCCGGTCCGCCGACCGGCGTGGCGGTTTTCGCTGCCGACACCGCCATCAGGAGCCTGATGGACCCGGCGGGCCAGATCAGCCACTGGTCGCAGTACGACCGCGGCGGCCACTTCCCCGCCATGGAAGTGCCGGACCTCCTCGTCGGCGACCTCCGTGTGTTCTTCCGCGGCCTCAGGTAACCGCTCCCGTCTGCCGGGCCTGAGATAGCCGCTCCCGTCTGACGGACCCGAGGTGACCGATCCCGTCTGACGGTCCCTAGGTGACCGGCCCGGTCCCCGGCGCCGCGTGTGCTCAGCCAGAAGGTCCCCGCCCGGCGGTTGCCCGCTGTGCGGTGCGGTAGAGGTCGACCAGTTCGCCGGTGGTGGTGGCGTCCTGCGGGGACTTGTCGTCGCGCCAGCGGCCGGTGAAGCGCGGGAACCGCATCGCCAGCCCGGCGTCCTCCTTGATCTGTCCCCAGCCGGCCGTGTAGGTCGGCGAGAGGGTCAGCTCGGCGCTGAGGACCTCCAGCACGAGCCCGGGCTCGAACCACACGTCGGGCTCCTGGCGCGCGTCAACCCGGGCGGGCTTGTCCGGGTGGGCCAGCGGCGCCAGCCGGGCGGGCAGCGCGGCCAGGTCGGCGTCGGAGAACCCGGTGCCGCACTTGGTGACCGTGCGGAAGACCTCCGCGTCCGGGTCGTAGGCGGCCAGCAGCAGCGCGCCGTAGACGCCGCGGCGGCGGCCACGCCCGGCGAACGCGCCGACGACGACCAGATCGACGGTGTCGGACAGCTCGGTGCGGTAGTCCCGCTTGAGCTTGATCCACAGCCAGCCGCGGGCGCCGGCCTGGTAACCGGCGGCCGGGCTCACCGACTTGCACACCAGCCCTTCGCAGCCGTCGGTGACCGCCTGCTCGAACGCCGCGTCCAGCGCGGCCGGGGTGGCGACCTCGGTGGCGGTGGTGAGCCGGAGCCGGGGCGAGATGGTGATCGCCTCGGCCAGCCTCGCCCGCCGCTCCGGATAGGACAGCCTGGTGAGGTCCTGGCCGTCGGCGTAGAGCAGCTCGAAGCAGAACAAGCTCACCGGTATGTCGCGCACGGCGTCGGTGATGCCGTACTTGCGCCGCCGGAACATGACCTCCTGGAACGGGCGCAACTCCCCCGCGGCCGGGTCGAACGCGACGACCTCACCCTCGACGATCGCCTCGGCCGGGCCCAGCCCTGCCGCCAGGACCTCGACGACGTCTGGGAACTGGGTGGCGACGCGCTCAAGCCGCCGGGTGAACAACTCGATCTGGCCGTCGGCGGTGCGGTGCGCCTGGACCCGGACGCCGTCGTACTTGTACTCGGCCGCGCACCGCCCGCCCAGCTTGGCAAGGATCTCCGTGGCGTCCGACAGCCGCTGGGCGAGCATGGCCCGCACCGGGTTGCCCGGGCGCACCTCGAGCCGCTCGACCGCCGCCAGCCCGCTGTCGGCGAGCGTGGCGGCGACCCGGCCGAGGTCGCAGCAGATGTTGTAGGCCCGTTCCAGCACCGGCCGGGCGGACCGCCCACCGGCGCGCGCCTGCGCGAGCGCGTCCAGGATGGTGGGAGTGCCGATCCCCAGCCGCAGCCCTCCGGTGACCAGGCGCAGCAGGTAGCGGGCCTCCAGGGGGGTCGCCTGGGTGAGCAGGCCGGCCAGCAGCTCCAGCTTGCGCCCCTGCGAGCCTGGCCCCTCGGCCTCGGCGATCCGGTGCAACGTGTCGACCACGACCGTGACGAGCAAGCTGGCGGGCCGACCGGCGGCGGTCGCGGCCAGCAGCTGCTCAGCGGCCTGGCCGAGGTCGCCGGTCTCCCGTACGCTCGCGGTGACCTGCTCGGGCCCGGCACCGGTGGCGGTGGCGACCGCGCGGACCGCGAGCTTCTCGGCGAGGCCGAGGTCCACCCCGGCGAACTCCGGCGCGATCAGGCCCTGGCACAGGTAGCAGACCGTGGGCAGCAACTCGTCCGGGGTCCCGGCGAGCAGGGCGGCCAGACGCTCGGTCAGCGCCAGCCGGCCGGTTGCCTGCTCCAGATCACGGTAGGCCTCGGCGACGGTCTCGTACTTCACGGCGCTCCCTTCGCTCCGCTCGATCATGACACGCCGTGGTTCGGAGCCAACGCAGCAGATCAGGCGCGGCCACGGCGGGTGACCGTAGCCGGGCCGACGTACGGGTCATGCCCAGGTGCCGGATACCTACCGCGACCCCGGAAATGACGGCGAGCCTGCGCGGCCATGGTCGGCGCGGCGGCTCGGTGGTGCGAGTACCACCTGTGATGGCGGTGCTGGCCTGCTTCCCGGCTGCGGGCGGTGCGCGGACAATGAGCGGCAGGATGTCGTCCGAAGGCGGGGCGTCGTGAGCGCGGTGTGGATGCGGCTTCGTTCGGAGCTGCGGTCCCGGTGGCGGGCATGGCTCGGTCTGGCTCTGCTGATCGGCCTTGTGGGGGCGGCCGCCGTGGCGGCCGCGGCCGGCGCACGGCGCACCGAGACCGCGTATCCCCGGTTCGTCCGGGCCCAGAACGGTTATGACCTGATCACCGGCGGGTTCCCCGGGAACATCGATGCGGGGCGGGCGCTGGCCCGGATGGAGGCGTTGCCCGAGGTCGGCCAGTGGGCCCGCGTGGACATGGTGGCCTCGTCGGCGATTTTGCCGTCTGGCCGGGTGGCGCCGGCGCCGGAGCTGATGGCCATCACGGACCTGGCGGGGCGGGCGGGTTTCCGGCTCAACCGGTTCAAGGTCATCTCCGGCCGGATGGTGAACCTGCGCGCACCCGGTGAGGCGGTTGTCGACTTTCCCACCGCCGACCGTGAGGGGCTGCGGGTGGGCAGCGTCGTCAGGTTCATCGTGGGCGATCCGAACGCCAAACCCGCCCGGCTGGCCGCTGTCCGCGTCGTGGGGATCGTGGCATCTCCGGGGCAGTTCCCGGCGGTCGGCGCCTCGTCGGCGTTTGGCAGCGTGTATGTGACGCCTGCGTTCGTCCGGTCGAACGGCATCCGGCCGTCGCCGCGTGATGCGGCGCTGCTGGTCAGGCTGCGCCACGGCGCCGCGGGCGGCGGGGCGTTCGTTCGGCAGATGCGGGCCGCGGGCCTGGCTAGCGTCGATATCCCCGAAGTGCAGCCGATCCAGACCGCGGGGATCCAGCGGTCGATCCGGCTGGAGGCCCAGGCGCTATGGGCGCTGAGCGTTCTCATCGGGCTGGCGGCGTTCGCGATTGTGGGGCAGTCGCTGGCCCGGCAGACCTACCTGGATTCGGCCGATCTGCCGACCCTGTGGGCGCTGGGCTTCTCCCGTGCGCAGCTGTTCTCGCTGGGGATCGCCCGGGCAGCGATCATCGGCTCGGCCGCCGCGTTCGTGGCTGTCCCGGTTGCGGTCCTGCTTTCGCCGCTTACCCCGGTAGGCCTGGCCAGGATCGCCGAGCCTGACCCCGGGTTCGCCGCTGACGGCTTGCCGCTCGCTGCCGGCGCGGTCCTGGTCGCCTTCTTGACCATACTGGCCTCCGCGATCCCGGCGTGGGCCGGCGCGGGGACGGCGACCAGGCCGGAACGTCCAGGGCCACGCCGTGGACGATCCCCGGCGTTGCCGCACGCGCTGTCCCGGACCTGGCGCTCGCCGGCCGTGGCCGCCGGGGTCCGGATGGCGCTGCAGCCCGGCCGGGGCCGGGCGGCGGTCCCGGTGCGGTCGGCGATCTTCGGCGCCACCCTGGGCGTGGCCGCCCTGACCGCCTCGCTGGTGCTCGCCGCCAGCCTTGGCCACCTGCTGGCCACGCCCCGGCTCGCGGGGTTCACCTGGGACGCCTTCGTATCGGTTGAAGGCGGGCTGCCGAAAGCTGCCACGGCGCTGCGCGCCGACCCGAAGATCGCCGGCTACACCCGTGGCGGCTTCACCGGCGTGCGCATCGGCCAGCTCCGGGTGATGGCGCTCGTGCTCCGCGGCCAGGGACCGGCCCGGCCGGTGATCACCGCTGGGGTTGCGCCCACGGCCAGCGACGAAGTCGCGCTCGGCGCAACGACCATGCGGGCCGTCCACACCGCGATCGGCCAGACCGTGAACCTCGCGATCGACCAGGCCGGAGGGCACCCGAAGCCGGTCCGCATGCGGGTGGTGGGGACGGTGATCGTGCCACCCACCCCCTTCGTCGCCACCAAGCTGGGGGACGGAGCCGCTCTTGCGCTGCCCGGCCTACTGCGGATCGACCCGGCCGCCGCCCGGCAGCTCGGCGGAGCGCCCTTCCTGGTGCGATTCGCCCCCGGCGTCAGCCGCGATGCCGGGCTCGCCGCCGTCGCCAACGACATCAAAGGCCTGCCGAACCCGTACGTCAACGCCGCCGAGCGGCCCGCCAGCGTGGTCAGCCTGGCCAGCATCGCGGGCCTGCCGGTCGCCCTTTCCGGGCTGCTGGCCCTGATCGCCGCCGGGACGCTGGCCCATACACTCGCCAGCTCCACCCGGCGAAGACGCCGCGACCTCGCGGTCTTGAAGACGCTCGGATTCACCCGGCGGCAACTCCGGCAGGCGGTCGCGTGGCAGGCCACCACCATCGCTGCGATCGCGCTGCTGATCGGGCTGCCCGTTGGCATCGCCGGCGGGCGGTGGGCGTGGCATTATCTCGCCACGCAACTCGGCGTGCTGCCCGAGCCGGCCATCCCACTCACCACGATCATCATCACCATCCCCGCAGCCCTGGTCTTGGCGAACCTCATCGCAACAGCCCCGGGGCAGGCAGCCGCGCGCACCCAGCCCGCCACCATCCTCAGGACCGAGTAAGACTGTTCCGGCTCAGGCGGGCCGCGGGTATGCCGCTGCTGTCAGGAAGGCCTAACCGCTGGTGTCCGCCGAGCCTCTGGCGGCCCGATCCTCCTGCGCAGGCGCGCGACGCCAGAGCGGGCCGCCGCGGTCATGGGCGACGTTCAGGAGCATGTCCAGCACGGCCGCGATCGCCAGGCCGATCGCCGCCCCGCCGACCACATCCAGCGGGTTGTGGGCCCCCAGGTACACGCGCGCCACGGCGTTGCAGGCCGCCAGCACCAGCGCAACGACGCCCCAGCGGCGCGGCAGCACCAGCACCAGCAACCCGGCGATCGCGAAGGTGATGATGGCGTGCCCGGAGGTGAAGCTCAGCCCGCCGTGCGGCACCCCGCGCAAAATCGCATCGGGCACCGTGGTGCCGGGCCGCTGCCGGTGCACCAGCAGCTTGGCGACCCGTTCCAGGACGAGCTTGCAGGGCACCACCAGCACCAGCGCGGCGGCCAGCCGCCAGCGCCGCCATAGCAGCGCCGCAACGGCGACCACCAGCGGAACGGCCAGCACCCCAAGGTACTGGGCGACCAGCATCGGCTGGTACAGCCAGCCGGGCAGCCCGTTGACGGCATGGAACACGGCCCGCTCCGCGGGGCCGACGCGCCCGTCGGCCGCGATCACCGCGCAGATGGCGAAGACCGCCAGGCTGGCCGCCAGCACGATGAGGTCCCGCCGGATGCGCCTCACGGCAGGCGGCCGAAGGTCATGACCTACTGGGGCGCCACGGCGCCCGTGCGGTCGCCCGATGATGCAGACCGGCTGCGATGAGAGCGGCCGAGGCCGCCACGTTGAGGCCGATCGCGAGACAGGCCGCCGGTGACCAGGACCGAGGCCGGCGGGTGACGGGTTCGATGAGCGTGCCGAATATGCACCCCAGGCCGATCACCGCGCAAACCGTCCCGGGGAACGCGTCCGGCTCTCGCTGGGCCGGAGCCGCGGCCATCACGGCTGCGACCGGCATCGGCCACGGCGCGGCGATACCGGCTCCCCAGCCGGCCAGCACGCCGACGGGCACCGATAGCGGAACGCTCACGCCGAAGGGCTCGCCCGGCAGCTGATCGCGGATCGCCACCGCGCTGCCCAGCAGCGTCGCGCCCGCGAATGCGAGCGACGCACCGAGCAGCGCCCGATCCGTATTCGCCTCCACCCGGCTCCCCCCACGTCTCGCCGGCCAGGCCCCGGCCATCTGCGCCGGAGTGACATCCCGGGCCTGGAGCGGGAGCCACGCCTCGGCGTCTGGCGTCAGGTAGTCCAGCGGTAACACGTCCGCCAGGGGACGGCAAGGACTAACCGCCGGGTAATTCATTTCTTCCTGCCTACGTCCCAGGGAACGCCGTGGCCGAGCTGTGGTCATGAGAACTCCCTTATGCCAGCTGGAGTGGTTCCGGGATCAGGACGAGCACTGCCTGGGCTGACAGCACTGCACGGGCCGAGAGCCGCCGGAGGACCTCATGAGAGTTCTCTCATCTTCCTCGTATTTCGCACGGCACGTGGGAGTGCAGTCATGACCGGAGCCCTTCTGGGAACCGTTATAGGGGGGCCGGAGGGGCTCCGGCCTCTTGGCTGGGTGGCTGCTCCTCTCTGGGTTGTCGGAGCCGCGTAGCCGCCGTGCCACTCTTCACTGACGGCGTGGCGGCGGTTGACCGGCTTAAGCGCGGGTAGACATGCGCTCCTGGGCAGGTGGGGTCGCCTGTCGATGGTGAGGGAACCGTTGGCCGCAAACCGTGCTGGCACTGGAGCACCGACACATCCACGGCTTCTGGACTGGGTACCGACCGTGGTGCGGCCGCTGCACTACGTGAGCGGGAAGAGTCCCAGCAACGGTCTATCCGTGTGGGCCGGCCGAGCCGCCGCCCGGCCGCGGAGCGACGGGCCGCCGGACCGGCGAAGGCTCTATGGGCGCCTGGCGGCCATGTTCTTTGCGGGCGCGGGCGTGCTCGGGCTGATCACGCTTCCGCTTCCCGCCCCGGGATCGCAGCCAACAGCAACCGCAGCGGTCTACGCCGTCGCGCTGGCTCTCGGCATCGCCATCTGGTTTGCGCCGTGGGGCAGCTGGCCGCGGGCGGCCAGCCTCGCGATCGTGCCGCCCGCGTTCGCCCTCATCGCTGTGGGGAACGCGTTCGGAGGCGAGGACCTGCACACCTACAGCGTCTTTTTTGTGGTCGCTTTCGTGTGGATCGGCATGGCCCATCCACCGCGCACCTCGGCTGCCATGGCCCCTCTGGCGGCTGCCGCCTACATCCTGCCCTTGTTCTTCCTGCCTGAGAGCATCGGAGCCGGGCTGGCCTCGGCGGCGGTCACCATCCCGGTCTGCGTCCTGGTCGGGGAAGGGATCGCGTGGAGCGTGGGAAGGCTGGAGCAGATCGAGCTGGCCCTGGCGCGGGAACGAGACCGGACCGAGCGGCTTCGTGAGCTGGATGAGATGAAGGACAGGTTCCTGTCGGCGGTGTCGCATGAGCTGCGAACCCCCATCACCATCTGCCGGGGCCATCTGGAGGTGCTGGAAGAGGGAGCCGATGACCAGGAGGTAGGCGCCGTCAAGGCCTTGCTCGTGGATGAGCTCGATCTCATGGGCCGACTGGTGGAGGATCTGACCACACTTGCCCGGGCGGATGACCGGGCTTTGCTCAAGCTGGAGTCGCTGCCCATGGACAGCTTCCTGAGAGACATCGCGGCGAAAGCCGGGACCATCCTGGGAGACCGAGTGCAGATGGAGGCCCGTACCCGTGGTGCGACGCTCACCGCAGATCCCCAGCGGCTGACACAGGCCCTTCTGAACCTGGTGCAGAACGCGGCAGATCATGCCAAAGGGGATGAGCCCGTGTGCCTTTGCGTGCGTGCCGAGCCTTCGAGCTGGCGTTTTGAGGTGGCCGACGATGGCGGCGGACTGCCGCCCGGCGATGAACGGGCTGTCTTCGAACCGTTCAACACCAGATCATCGCGAAGGGGAGGCATGGGCTTGGGACTCGCCATCGTCCAGGGGATAGCGAGAGCCCACAGTGGACAGTCCGGCGTTGTCAACCGGCCAGGAAGGGGTGCCACGTTCTGGATCAGGATTCCGCGGTGACGGTCTTGGTCGTCGAGGACGAGGAGCGTGTCGCGTCGTTCCTCGAGAAAGGGCTCCGCGCGCATGGCTACGCCGTCGAATGGGCGCAGACCGGCGAGGACGCGCTCCGCCGTCTCATGCACGCCGGGATCTCACTGGTGATATTGGATCTCGGCCTGCCCGGCCTGGACGGCCTGGATGTGCTCGCAGGCTTGCGGGAGCGGGGATCCGCGGTCCCGGTCCTGGTGCTCAGTGCCCGGGGACGCGTGGACGACCGGGTCAAAGGGCTCAATCGTGGCGCGGACGACTACCTCGGGAAGCCGTTCGCTTTCGAGGAGCTCCTGGCCCGTGTGCGGGCCAATCTCCGGCCCCGGGCCACCATCTCGCCCAGCGTGGTGCGCATCGGCGGCATCGGCATCGACCTGCTGCGGCGCGAGGTGACTGTCGGCGGACGGACGGTGAGCCTGTCAGCCCGCGAGTTCTCCCTGCTGAAAGTCTTCGCCGACCATCCGGGCAAAGTCCTGTCGCGGCAGCAGCTATTGTCCATGGCCTGGGGCATGGACTTCGATCCCCAGACGAACCTCGTCGATGTGTACGTGGGCTATCTGCGCCGCAAGCTTGGTGAACCTGTCATCGAGACCGTTCGCGGCGCAGGCTACTGCATGTCAGCCTAGGGACCACGCAGCGTCACCGAATGAGCCGGTGAACACGCGGGGACAGCGGCCGACCCCCGCTGGGCCGCCGTCAGTGGACGCCTGGAATCGCCGGTTCCTATTTGATGGCGGCCAGGAGCTCCCGGCAGGCCTGCTCACAGCGCCGACAGGCCTGCTCGCAGACCCGGCAGTGCTCATGATGCTGGGCATGCCGCCCGCACTCGTCACCACAGCTCTTGCAGGTGGCCACGCAGGCTTCCAGCAGCGGCCTGGTGATGCTGGCGTCGTAGTCCGTCTGGCGGCTGACCACCCCGGCGGTGGCGGCGCAGACATCGACACAATCGAGGCACAGCCGGATGCACTTGACCATCTCGGCCAGATCCTGCTCGGCCAGGTCGGCGTCGGCGTCGGCGGCGCAGGCCTGGGCGCAGTCGCTGAGCGCGTCGATGGTGGCGGCCAGCATGCCGGCGTCAGCGTTTAAGGTCCCTGGGTAGCTGTCCAGCAGCTGCCTGGCGTAGCTCATGGCCCCTCCTTCGCAGGCGATGCGGCAACAGCACCTAGGTACCCGTATTCCCGTGCGGGCTACCAGGGGGCCGGGTGGCAGAGCCTGGCGGGTGCCGGCAGGCTTGCCGGCTGACAGCCCCTGGCGCCTGCCTCAGCCGAGGGCGGTGAGCAGAGCCAGAGCCCCAGCAGCACGGCGGCGAACCAGGTGATCACCGTTGCGAAGCCCATGCTTTCCCCATCCGGTCCGGGGATTTCGCTCCCCCTAAGACCCGCATCCAAACGCCGCGAGCCTTCTAGTTCAGGGGACCCAGCGGGCCGACGGTTCGTTACCGCTGTGCCCGGTCGGTGGACCGGACGG
>Ga0075433_10003183_pt1 | contig 12650 bp, 10 predicted proteins | sample RhiMethybrSRZTD2_FD_75299 | JGI IMG/M metagenome (GOLD analysis project Ga0075433, IMG submission 75299) | Populus rhizosphere microbial communities from Tennessee, USA - Rhizosphere MetaG P. TD hybrid SRZTD2 | ecosystem: Host-associated > Plants > Roots > Rhizosphere > Soil | place: USA... | reverse complement strand
GCGGAGCCACGGATGGCGGGAGCGAGGGCTGCGGTTAGTGAGGGGCGCGCACGATGCGCGCACCGAACGGCCGCGCAGGCGACCCCGCCGCCCCGCCCGGCGCGCGCCCCCGGAGCGAGCACCGCGCCCGCCGAACCCGCCGAAGGAGCCGCGCTTCACGCCGTGGAAGGGGACGGGGCGAGACTCTCGCGGCGCAGGCGGAGGATCATGAGCAGGCTGAAGAGCGCGATCGCGAGGCTCGAGAGCTGGCTCTCGACGATCTCGACGCCGAATGCGCTGAGGAACGAGGTCTCCGGCTCGTATGCGCGCGTGAAATCGAGCGGGATGCGCACCAGCCCGTAGAGCATGAGCGACAGCCAGAACAACGTCCCCGGCGTGCTCATGCGCTTGCGCAGCACCCACACCGCCGCGAACAGCACGACGCCGGCGAGCGAGAAGTAGAGCTGGGACGGATGGATCTTCGCGTTCCCGAACTCGAGCCCGGCGAAGGACTCGGGCGGAAACGTCACGCCCCATGGCAACCGCGTGGGCCGCCCGTAGCAGCAGCCGTTCATGAAGCAGCCGACCCGACCGATCGCGCCGCCGATCGTGAGCGAGGGCGTGAGCGCGTCGGCCGTCACCCAGATCGGCAGCCCGAGCCGGCGCGCCATGAGCAGCCCGCCGAACACGCCCGCCACCATCCCGCCGTAGAGCGTGAGCCCGCCCTGCCACAGCGCCAGCACGCTCCCCCACTCGCGCCGGAACTCCGCGACGTGCTCGAGCACGTACAGCATGCGCGCCCCCAGCACGCCCGAGACCAGCGCGACCAGGATCACGTTCACCACCTTGTCTTCGTCGAGGTGGAGCCGCCGCGCCTCCCGAAGCGCGAGCCAGGTGCCGAACAGGAACGCGACCGCCATCGCCAGCCCGTAGGAGCGGACGTGGACGAAGCCCCAGTGGAAGATCTCAGGATGCAGCGGTCACATCTCCCTGCGCCGCAGCGCAACGTTTTGCAGCATGCCGATCTGGATCCCGTTCACGACCAGCGCGGTGCCCCCGTACGAGATCAGGGGCAGCGGCAGACCGGTCACCGGCGCCCAGCCGACGGTCATCAGCATGTTCACCATGATGTGGTAGAAGAAGGCGGTCACGATCCCGACCGCCATGAGGCTGGCGAACCCGTTCCGGCAGGTCACCGCCAAGCGGAATCCCCGCACGATGACGACCACGTACAGTAACACCACGGTCAAAGCGCCGAGCAGGCCCACCTCCTCGCCCACCACCGAGTAGATGAAGTCGGTGTGCCGCATCGGCAGGTACGCCAGCGCCTTCTGCGAGCCCTTGAGGTAGCCCTTGCCGACCACGCCGCCCGAGCCGATCGCGATCTTGGACTGGATGATCTGGTAGCCGGCACCGTAGGGATCGCGGCTGGGGTCGAGGAAAGTCTCGATGCGCCGCTTCTGATAATCGTGCATGTGCTCCCAGATGTGGGGCACCGACCACGCCACCGCGCCGTTGAGCACCAGCAGCAGGATCAGGGCCGGGATCCGCGGGCGCGCCGCGACCAGCAGCGCCACGAACAGGCCGGCGAACCACCACAGCGAGCCGGTCACGAAGAACAGCGCGACGTTGAACACCGGCGAGAGCGCGAGCAGGAGCGTGCGCATCCCGAGGCCGCCCCAGTAGTACATCGCGACCACCAGCACCGGGAACGAGAGCGAGGTGCCGAGGTCCGGCTCCTTCGCGACCAGGGCGAACGGCACGAGCGTGAGCACGATCGGCGGCAGCCAGTAGCGGATGCGGCGCAGGTCGACCTTGGGATCGTCGAGCAGGCGCGCGAGCAGGAGCACCGTGGCGATCTTGGCCAGCTCGGAAGGCTGGAAGTGGATCGGGCCCAAGTCGAGCCAGCGCTTCGCTCCCATCGCGGTCGTGCCCATCACCAGCACCGCCACCAGCAGCAGGAGCGAGAAGCCGTAGAACGGCCAGGCCAGCGCCTCGTAGACGCGGTACGGGACCGCGGCCGCGATCCACGCTGCGATGATCGCGAGTCCCGCCCACTGGAGCTGCTTGATCCACAGCCCCTCGTGGGCCCCCGGGACCGAGGTCGCGCTGTACACCGTGAGCAGCCCGATCACGATCAGCGCCAGCGTCGCGCCCGCGAGGCTCAGGTCGATCGCCGGCATGCGGAGCTTGAGCCGGACCGGACCGGGCATCTGCCAGCTAGTCGCCAACCAGCACCTCCCCCGTGGTGTCGGGCACCACCGGCCGCGGCGGCGGCAGGCGATTCTGGAGCGAATCCGGCAGCAGCATCCGGGTCAGCACGCGCGCCGCGATCGGCGCCGCCACCGTCCCGCCGTGGCCGCGGTTCTCCGCCACGATCGCGATCGCGACGCGCGGCGAGTCGGCGGGCGCGTAGCAGATGAAGAGCGAGTGGTCCTTGCCGTGCGCGTTCTGCGACGTGCCGGTCTTGCCCGCCACCCGGATCCCCAGCACGCGGGCGCCGGTCCCGGTGCCGTCGCTCACCACCTTCTCCATCGCGGTCTGCACCGCCGCCCAGGTCGCGGCGTCTGCGCTCACACCCGGCCGGGTCGGGCGCTCGGGCGCGAACTCCGACTCGCCCACGACCTGCTTCACCACGTGCGGCCGGATCGCGCGCCCGCCGTTCGCCACCTCGGCCGCGACCATCGCGAGCTGGATCGGCGTGACCAGGACCTCGCCCTGCCCGATCGCCAGATTCAGCATCATGCCCTTGCGCCAGCGCCCCGGCCCCCACTGCTGGTCGTACCACTGGGCGTCCGGGATCAGGCCGCGGCGCTCCTGCGGCAGGTCCACGCCGGTGCGGGAGCCGAGGCCGAACTCGCGCGCGGCCGCCGCGAGCCGCGGCAGCGTGAGCAGCGGGCCGATCTGGTAGAAGTACGCGTCGCACGAATTCTGGAGCGCGCCGATGAAGTCGAGCGCGCCGTGACCTTCCCACTTCCAGCAGTTGAAGACGCGGCCGCCGTAGTAGTAGCTGCCGGTGCAGGGCTGGAGCCAGGTGTGCGGCCCCGCCACGCCGGCGCGCAGCGCCGCCAGCATCACCACCACCTTGAAGGTCGAGCCCGGCGGGTACGCGCCCTGGATCGCGCGGTTCAGGAGCGGATTCGATCCGCCGCGCGACAGCTCCTTCCAGCGGTCCCAGCTCATGCCGTGCGAGAACTCGTTGGGGTCGAACGCCGGCCGGCTCACCATGGCGAGCACCGCGCCGTCGCGCGGATCGATCGCCACCGCGGCGCCGCGCTCGACGCCGGCCATCGCCTGCTCCATCGCGTTCTGCACCTTGAGGTCGATGGTGAGCACGATGTCGTGCCCGCCCACCGGCGCGCGCGGCGGCTCCTCGGTGAGGGTCGAGACCCGCTTGCCCATGGCATTCACCACCACGTACTCGGCGCCGTCGCGGCCGCGCAGGATCTCCTCGTAGTTGCGCTCGATCCCGGTGCGCCCGATCAGGTCGCCGAGCCGGTACCCGGAGGCGTTGAGCGAGTCGAGCTCCTGGTCGGTGACCTCGCCGGCGTAGCCCAGCAGATGCGCGGCGAGCTTGCCGTGGGGGTAGCGGCGCACCGGCTCGATCTGCACCTCGATGCCCGGCAGCTCGGCGCGCGACTCCTCGACCGCTGCCAGCACGCGGAACGGAGCGTCCGCGCGCAGCAGCGCGGTCTGGCCGCTGCGGTTGGCGGTCGTGACCGCCTTGCGCACCTCGGCGGTGTCGGTCTCGACCAGCGCAGCCACCTCGCTCATCCACACCGGGGTGAGCACGGCGCGCGCGCGCTGCGCGCTCTCGGCCGGGAACGGGCGGAACACGATGCCGAAGCTCGGCGCGCTGTCGGCGAGCAGCTCGCCTTCCGCGTCGTAGATCACGCCGCGCGGCGCGCGCAGCACTTCGAGCCGCACCCGGTTCTCGTTCGAGAGCGCCAGGTACTTCTCGTGATCCACCACCTGGAGACGCAACAGCCCGAGCACGACCAGCCCGAAGCCCGCGATCGCGAGCCGGGAGAGCACCCGGAAACGGAGCTCTCTATTTTCCCGAATCGGAGGCGAAAGCGACATCACCGAAGATGGGACGCCCGCTCACGCGCTGCACGATCCACAGCAGCACGGTGCCGAGCGGGGCGGTGGCGACAGCCGCGAGGCCGACGCGCGCGAGCAGGAAGGGCCAGCCCGCGAGCCCGCCGATCTCGAACGACAGCGTCCAGATCTGGTGGATCACGGTGGCTGCGCCGATCAGGATGAGATGCGTGGCCGGACGGTCGCGCATCAGGGTCTGGTTCAGGCGGCCGATGCCGTAGCCGATGAGCGCGAGCGCCAGGGTGTGACGTCCGAGCCAGTGCGCGGCGTCGAGATCCGCGGCGAGCCCGAGCAGGAAGCCGAAGGTGGCGCCCGACGTCTCGCCGTTGCGCAACGCCCACACCACGGCCGAGAACGCCAGCACGTCGAGCACGACGCCGCGCGCGGCCAGCGACGAAAGCGCGGTCGAGCGCAACAGCAGCGCGACCAGCATGAGCAGGAACAGCCCGCCGATGTTTCTCACGGCATTCCCGCCTGCCGCGTGCCGGGGATCACGAAGGCGTGGCGCAGCCGCGAGAGCTCGACCGCGGGCGCCACCTCCACTTCCAGCATCAGGCGGCTCGCGTCGGGCGTTGCGCTCACCACGCGCCCGACCGCGAGCCCGCGCGGGTAGTGGCGCGAGTACCCGGAGGTCAGCACGCGCTGGCCGACGTGCACGGTGTCGGTGAGCGGCACGTTGGCCAGCACCAGGCGCGCGTGCGGCGTGGAGGCGAGCTTCAGCACGCCGAGCACGCCGGTGCTCTCGATCTCGCACGCCACCGCGGAGTTGGGATCGGTGATCAGCGTCACCCGGCTCATGTCGTCGTAGGTCTCCCCGATCCGGCCCAGCAGGCCCTCGCCGGTCAGCACCGGATCGCCCTCCTCGACACCCTGGCGCCGGCCCGCGCTCACCGTGGCCGCGGTCGGCAGCACCTCGCCCGACAGCGCCAGGATCTCGACCGGGCGCAGCGCGAAGCGCCGCGCCAGCGGCAGGCTCTGCGCGCGGCGCAGCTCGTTGTTCTCGACGCCGGCCAGGACCAGCCGCTCGTTCTCGAGCTTGAGCTCCGCGATCTTCTGGTGCAGGTCCTGGTTCTCGCGCCACGCCGCCGCCATGCGGTCGGCGCTCAGCACGATGCGGTCGAACGGCGCGAACACCCACGCGCCCACGCCGCGCAGTGCGGCGGTGGGTATGCGCTCGCCTGCGAGCAGCAGGAACAGCGACAGGATCGCGTAGAGGGCCAGCAGGGCGCCGCTGCGCCGCTCGGCCGGCGGGAGGAACCCTCCCATCGGCTAGTCCTTGTGGCCGGAGAGAAGAACCTTTTCGTAGTCCCCGATGTTCTCGAGGATCTTGCCCGCGCCGAGCACCACGCAGGTCAGCGGATCCTGGGCGACGCGGATGTTCAGGTTCGTCACTTCGCGCATGAGCAGGTCGAGCCCCCGCAACAGGGCGCCCCCGCCGGTCATGAAAATGCCGCGGTCCACGATGTCGGCGGCCAGCTCCGGGGGCGTGCGCTCGAGCGATTCGCGCAGCGCGTTCACGATGCTCCCGACCGGCTCCTGCAGCGCCTCGCGCACCTCGACGCTCGATACCCGGAGCGTGCGCGGGATGCCGCGCACCAGGTCGCGCCCCTTGATCTCCATGTCCATCTCTTCGGGCAGCGGGAACGCGGAGCCGATCTCGATCTTGATGCGCTCTGCGGTCTGCTCGCCGATCAGCATGTTGTACGCCTTCTTCGCGTAGTTCATGATCGCCTCGTCCATCTCGTCGCCGCCGACGCGGATCGACGTTTTGGTGACGATCCCGTTCAGGGCGATCACGGCGATCTCGGTGGTCCCGCCGCCGATGTCCACCACCATGTTGCCGGTCGGCGTGTCCACCGGCAGGCCCACGCCGATCGCGGCCGCGATCGGCTCCGGCACCAGCTTCACGTCGCGAGCGCCGGCGCGCTCGGCCGAGTCCTGCACGGCGCGCTTCTCCACCGCCGTGATCCCCGAGGGCACGGTGATGATGATGCGCGGCCGGACGTTGAACTTGTGCTTGTGGACGCGGTGAACGAACTCGCGGAGCAGGGCTTCCGTCAGCTCGAAGTCGGCGATCACGCCGTCCTTCAAGGGGCGGACCGCCATGATCTCGTCCGGGGTCCGGCCCAGCATGAGCTTGGCCTCGGCCCCCACCGCCAGGACCCGGCCGCTGGCCTTGTCCACGGCCACCACGGAGGGCTCGTTCAGGACGATCCCCCGGCCCTTGACGAAGACCAGGGTGTTGGCCGTGCCCAGATCCATGGCGACATCCGTGGACAGGATGCCCATCAGGTTGTCGAGAAACATCCTTGCCTCTCTTGAGTTTCCGCCGATGAGCGCGGTCGTTGTGGGGTCCGCCGGAGCGGGAGGGCGGTGCGCGGGTTGCGTGTCGATCGAGGGAGTCATTCCCCGCGAGCTATCGGCACGCTAGCACCGGAAACTTGAGAGCCGCAAGTGCGACGGGCTGCGGGGTATCAGTTCGCGCGCGACTGGCGCGGGTCGCGCGCGGATCGATCCGAAAACGCCACAAATCGTTGACCCTGGTCCCGAGGCGATGCTACGCTCGTTTTCGACGTGATTTCCCCACCTGCATGACCGAATGACCAGCCCCAGACGCCTCCTCCTTCTCGTTATCCCGCTTGCGCTTGGGCTCGGGTCCTATGTCCTGCCCGGGCGCGCGCAGGAGACTCCCCAGGGGCGGTTCGCCTTCGCGGACACCACGCTGCTCCGGGACACCCTGGGCCTCACGTTCGAAGGTCTCTTCCCGATCGCCGACAGCCTGGGGATGCCGCCCGTGGATCTGCGCGCGCTTTCGATCCGGTACCGCTACACCCTCCCCCGCCTGCTCAAGCTCTCCGACAGCCTGCACATGGTGGTGGACAGCGTGGGCGAGTACATGCTGCGGGAGCGCTACAACCCGCTCGCGACCACGGCGCGGCGACGGGGGAACCAGTTCACGTACCGGAGCACGTACGACATCACGAGGACCGACTCGCGGTGGAACAACACCACGGACTTCTTCGTGCCGTTCGGCAAGGTTCTCATCAGCGGCAGCAGCGGCAGCGAATTCCATCGCGCCCAGGCCGGGGGGAGAACGAGTCTCGATCAATCGCGGACCCTGAGCACGCGGGCGGGCTGGACCTTCTCCAAGAACCTGTCTGCGACGGCCTCGGCGGATCTCTCCAGCCTCAACAACGGAACCCGCGGATCGCTCTATAACTCGAAGAACGACGACAACAAGTACTCCCTGTCCGGCACCAGCAAGTTCCAGCCGCGGCGGGGCACGACGTCGGAGTTCAGCTTTTCGGGCGGCGCCGAGAACTACAACGGGAGCGACCAGCAGCGAAAGAGCCTGAACGGGGGCCTGACCGGACGCCTCCGCAACGTGTCCGGCTCGTGGTTCACGCACGACGCCAGCGGGGGCTTCTCCGGCGATGTCGGGGACAGCCGGGTGCCCGGGCAGGCCGACTACCTGCGCGCGCGCAGCTCCAACGCCAATCTGCGCGGAACCCTGGGCCTCTTCTCGAACGCGCCCATCGGGCTCAACCTCAACTACAGCCTCCGGAATCAGAGGTATGAAACTCCCACCGATTCGGGCGTCGTCTTCCCGGTCCTGAGTGGCAGCAACGGCATCGACATGTCGCTGCGGTTCCGGCTGGACAACAACCGCTACATCACGGTCGCGCCGCGTCTGGCCAGCTCGAACACCGCGGCGGCGAACTCACCCCAGAGCCAGAACACGCGCCGCGATCGGGGCGTGAACGTTTCGGGCCGCTATGAGTTCCTGGGCGCGGCGCTGGACGGCAGCTTCGTGCGGACGCTCACCACGACCAAGTACCCGAAGCGCGGCGGTGACGCCGGCGGCTACGCCGAGGACCGCGACTCGCGCTCGGTGCAAGGCTCGATGAACTGGCAGCTGACGCGTAAGATCACCGCGAAGCTGACCGGTGAGGTGGACCTCGACCGTCTGCGCTATTCGATCCTGGGCAGCTTCCTCAACCCTCCCGTGCCGCGCGACCAGTACGGCCAGTCCTATCGCGCCGACGCTACGTACGCGTTCTCGAAGCAGTTCGACACGCATCTCGGCGTCGAGGTCCGGCGCTCCCTGTTCGTGAACATCCCCGCGGCCAGCACCGCGGCCAACACCGAGACGCGGGGGTACCGCGCGGTATGGGACTGGAAGTTCGCACTGCTCTCGGGCCTGACGGTGAACCAGAACAACACGTTGAATGCCAATTACACCTACTACACATTCCTTCCCGCGAGCGCGGACCGGTTGGTTCTGGACTACTTCACTTCGACCCGGATCGATGCCGATGTCACCCGGAGCCTGCGCATTGGGATCAAGAACGACTTCCGCTACACACCCACGGGGGGCTTCGCGCCGCTCGATCCCCCGAACGACAACGGGAATTCCTACTTCAGCCAGTCGGACGAGAATTTCCAGTCGGTCCTGAGCGCGAACATGAGCTACCAGCTGGGGTCGGCGATCACACTCAGCGTCACGCCCATCTATACGGCGACGGACCGCAAGGGCTTCACCGAAGGAATCGCGGTCCCCCAGACCTCGACGCGCTCCCTGGGCATGAACGGATCGGCGAATCTCAACATTCCGATCGGGCGCAAGGGAACTCTGACCGGCTTTCTCGGCAAGACCTTCAATGCGGACCACCGGATCAACTACAATTCCGGCGTTCCCGACAGCCAGCCGCGGGTCGAGATCGACTTCTGGTCGGGAAGCCTCGCGCTCTCGTGGGACCTGTGAACCGGCGCTTCCTGATCCGCTGCGGACTGCTGCTCACGGCGTGGCTCATGGCCACGGCGATGGGTCCGTGCGCCTTCTTCAAGCCGACCCAGCCTGAGCTGCCCAGCACGAAGCCCATCCCCACCGATTTTTCGACCCCCACCGCGACGCTCGCGACTCTGGCGCTCGGCATGGAGGACAAGTCCGGAAACGGCCAGAACGTGTACTTGAGTGCGCTCGCGGAGAGCACCGAGGCCAACTCCGGCGACGGTCGCGGTTTCCACGCCTTCTTCGACATCCGGGACATGATCGAGGTCCCGCCGCACGACCCGGACTGGACCCGGGATCTCGAGCCCAGTGTCTACAACCTGCTCGTTCAAAGGTATTCGTTGCCGTTCGAGATGACGTGGGAGCCATACGAGCCCGCGGGCAACGAAACCGGCACGGTGGATGACTCGCTGCTCCACCGCAAGTACCGGATCGTGACGGTATCCAGCGTGGGCAACACCGTCACGCGCACCACGATCGCGGTCGGCGCTGCCGATCTCTCCTTCGTGAAGTCGCAGCGTGACGTCGGCAAGTGGGTGATCGCGGCCTGGCAGGACTTCCGCGCCATCGGCTCCGACTCGGCCCTGGTCACGCTGGGCCACCGGCGACTGGAGTCCCGATGACCGACCCCGTCCGCCATGCGTTTCGCCGCGCCGCAGCGCTCTCCCTGCCGCTGGCCGCGCTCCTGCTGGCCGGCTGCTTCAACCCGTTCAATCCGCTGGTGGCGAAGGACCGCGCCGGCGCCTCCGATCCGCCGCCGAATCCGAGCCGCCCCGACCAGATCATTCGGCTCTTCGAGTGGTGCTGGGATCACCGCTCGATCACCGATTACGAAGAGGTCTTCACCGACGACTTCCTGTTCGCATTCGCGTCCACGGACAGCGCTGGCCGCTCGTTCCAGGGCGCGGTGCTGACCCGTACGGACGAGATCGAGACCGCACGCCACCTGTTCGTGGGCGGCGGCACCAGCCCGCCGGCGAACAGCATCTCGCTCCAGCTCGACCAGAACCTCTTCGCTCTGCAGGACACGCGGCCGGGGAAGAAGGACACCACCTACCACCGGGAGATCATCACCTCGGTGGTGCTGCGCATCGAGACCGACGAGGAGAGCTTCCAGGTGACAGGCGACGCCCGTTTCTTCGTGGTGCGCGGCGATTCGGCACTGATCCCGCAGGACATGGTGGACCGCGGGTTCCGCCCCGACAAGGACCGCTGGTACATCGAGCGCTGGGAGGACGAGACCCAGGGCTCCGGAGGCGGAATCGCGAACGCCGTGGTCCGCGACCGCGGGCGATCGGGCCTGTCCGCGCGGCCCTCCGTCACGGAAGGGAAACCCGTGGAGGGGCAGAGCCGGAGCCAGGCCGCCCCCCTCGGCGTCACTTGGGGATTCGTGAAGAGCGTGTTCTACCCGCGGCGCTGACGGCCGAAAGCGATTGTCCCCCCTCGGCGGGCAGGCCTATACTGCGCGCCACTTTCCCTGGCCCGGCGCTGCACGCCCGGCTGGAGCGCCTGCCCTGGAGGACCCATGCCGGACGAAGGCAAGAACACCCAGAAAGAGCTGAACCCGCTCGAGAACGCAGAGCGCCAGTTCGAAGAGGCGGCGGCGCGGCTCAACCTGCCGCAGGGCATCCAGGAGATGCTCAAGCGCCCGCGGCGCGCCACGATCGTCTCGCTTCCGGTCAACATGGACGACGGCACGCTCCGGGTGTTCACCGGCTACCGCGTCCAGCACTCGATCGTGCGCGGGCCGGCCAAGGGCGGGATCCGCTACCACCCCGACGTCACCCTCGACGAGGTCGCGGCGCTGGCGGCGTGGATGACCTGGAAGTGCGCGGTGGTGAACATCCCCTTCGGCGGCGGCAAGGGCGGCGTGATCTGCGACCCGGGCAAGATGTCGAAGGGCGAGCTGGAGCGCCTCACTCGGCGCTATGCCGCCGATCTCTCCGACCTGTTCGGCCCCGAGAGCGACGTGCCGGCGCCCGACGTGAACACCAACGAGCAGGTGATGGCCTGGATCGTGGACACCTACTCCATGCACGAGCGGCGCACGGAGTACGCGGTCGTGACGGGTAAGCCGCTCGAGGTCGGCGGGTCGGCCGGGCGGCGCGAGGCCACCGGGCGCGGCGTGCTGCTGTGCGTGCGGGAGGCCTGCAAACATCTGGCCATGCAGCTTTCGGGCGCATCGGTCGCGGTCCAGGGCTTCGGCAACGTGGGCTCGGTATCGGCCGACCTGTTGAGCAAGGAAGGAGCGAAGATCGTCGCGGTCTGCGATGTGACCGGCGGCGTCCATAACGCCGCCGGGTTGGACGTGAAGGACCTGCTGCGCTGGGCCGCGGACCATCGCGGGGTGGCGGGATTCCCGGGCGGGAAGCCGCTCACCACGCCGATCGTCGAGTACCCGTGCGACATCCTGATCCCCGCGGCGCTGGAGAATCAGATCACCGGCGAGAACGCCGGGCGGATCCAGGCCCGCATCGTCGCGGAAGGCGCCAACGGCCCGACCACGCCGGACGCCGACAAGATCCTCGACGACAAGGGCGTGTTCGTGATCCCCGACATCCTGTGCAACTCGGGCGGGGTGACGGTCTCGTACTTCGAGTGGGTCCAGAACCGCATGGGCTTCTACTGGCCGGAGGCCGAGGTGAACGGCCGGCTCGAGCACACCATGGTGATGGCGTTCCGCGACGTGCTGGCCAAATCCATGGAGCACGGGGTCAACATGCGGGTCGCGGCCTTCATGGTGGCGATCGAGCGGGTGGTGAAGGTGATCATGCTGCGCGGCGTCTACGCCTGACCCGGCGCGCGAGCGCATGAGCGGCCCGTGGGGGGCGTCCCCCCGCGGGCCGCGGTGTTTTGGGCGGTACCCAGGCTGGCGGCAGCCGGGCCGGCGGGCCCGGGGCGCAGCGGGCCGGCCGTGTAGCGGCGGCCAGGCCCACGTGCGGGAGCCAGGCCCCCGCGGAAGCGCCTAAAACGCAACGGGGGCGCCCCCATCGGGCGCCCCCGCGCGGTACTGCGGATCGGCTAGAACGAGTAGGTCGCCGTGACCTTCGGGAAGAACCCGCCGGTCGGCGAGGTGCCGCCCAGCAGCCCGTTCGAGAACTGGAACGCGTTGTTGGCGAGCACCGCGTCGAGCTGAAGCGTTCCCAGCTTGACGCCCGTGCCGATGTTCATGTCGAACGAGGTCGTGGTGATCTCGGTCGTGGTGGAGCCCGTGACGCGCGGCTCGACCTTGAGCTTCTGGAACGCGCCCTTGCTCGCGCCCATGCGCACCGTGAGCCACGAGTTCACGTGCGTCTCGAGCGCAGCGAAGATGCGCGGGAACATGCTCTCGGTGATGTCGGTGTTGGTGAGACCGGTGAGGGGACCGGCGGTGAAGAGCGCGTCATCCTGCTCGATCTTGTTCTGGATCAGGTCGACACCCCACACCAGCATGTCGTTCGAGCCCAGCGCCCAGTTCGAGGCCAAGCCGAGCTGCCAGCCCTTCAGGGTGTTGGTCTGGGTGCGGTTCCCGGCCGCCGTGATCATCTGGCGGGACAGGTCGTACGAGTACCAGTTCAGCACCGGGGTGATCATCACGTTGGACTGCCACTGCCACATGGCGCGGCCGGTGAGCAGGTACGTGGTCGGGCTGTCTTCCTTTTCATTCGTCCCTGCACCTACCGGGCTGACGGTGTTCTCGAACGTCCGGCTCTGGTAGAGCAGGCCGATGTCGATCGTGGTGTTGGGGTTCATCTCGAACGAGACGCCGCCGCCGAAGCCCATGATGTTCCGGGCCAGG
>Ga0075433_10003182_pt1 | contig 12652 bp, 9 predicted proteins | sample RhiMethybrSRZTD2_FD_75299 | JGI IMG/M metagenome (GOLD analysis project Ga0075433, IMG submission 75299) | Populus rhizosphere microbial communities from Tennessee, USA - Rhizosphere MetaG P. TD hybrid SRZTD2 | ecosystem: Host-associated > Plants > Roots > Rhizosphere > Soil | place: USA... | reverse complement strand
TGAAGAATCGAGCCCGTTGAAAGTGGTGCTGAAGCGCACGGGCGCCCACGGCTGGGCCGACGGTCAGGAGCGCGCGCTCGACTACACGCTTCGCATCGTGGCCTGGGCCGGACAGCCGGGCGTGCGGCTGATCTACAGCTTCGTGAATCGCCAGGGCAAGGCGATGAGTGACTTCGTGCGCCTCGACGGGCTCTGGCTGGAGGGCCAGCTCGCGCGGGGCGCGCCGGCCGCCCGGGTGGATCAGCTCGCGACCGAGCCGCGGCGGGCGGGCTGGTTCACCGCCGGCGGTCTCGGGGTGGGGCTCAAGTGGTGGTGGCAGCTCTATCCCAAAGGCTTCGAGGTGACGCCGGACGGACGGATGCGGCTGGCGATCTTTCCCGACAGCGCGCGCCCGCAGAACATCTACATGGGCGTCGGCAAGACGCACGAAATCTTGCTATCGCTCGACGGCCGCTCCCTCTCCGCGCAGCTGGAGCACCCCGTCTTCGCGGTCGCGCCGCCGCGCTGGTACACGCGCGACACGCGGGCGCTGGGACGGCTCGTCGAATCGTCGCCGGAGGCGTTCCAGAAGGAGTACTGGCCGCTGGTCGTCAAGTACGACGAGTGGCTCACGAAGGCGCGCGACCAGGTGCTGGCCAAGCGCGATCGCGGCATGCCCTTTCGCGGCGAGCCGCGCGACGAGTACGGCATGCTTGATTTCGGCGATGCCATCCACAAGGTGGAAGAGGATCCGAGCCAGCCCGACTACGGGGTGCACTGGGAGACCGAGTACTACGACTTTCCGCACACGCTGTTCCTGCACTTCTTCCGGACCGGGGATTTGACGTCACTGCGGACGGCGATCGAGGCGGCCGCGCACCTCGCCGACGTCGATATCGCGCACAAGGACATCCGGCCCGGCCACGACGGCTCGCCGCGCACCGGTCCCGGCCTCAATCACTGGGCGCGCTACACGGACGGTGCGTTCTTCGCGTCGCTGGGCTGGTCGTTTTACAAGAACGAAGGCCTTTTCGACCGCTGGCTCTTGACCGGCGATCTCTGGTCGCGCGACGTGGCGCGGCTCTCGTCGGACTACGGCGTCACGTCCGACGGTCTCGATCTCGACAACAACACCCGCTCGATCGGCCACGGGCTCTTCGCGATGATGAAAGCCTACGAAGTCTTCGGCGACCAGAAATATCTGGATCGCCTCAACTGGATCATCGACACCACCCACGCGTGGCAGGACGGCGACGTCCTGCGGCTCAAGCGGCTGAACTCGCGCGCCGTGTGGCAGCCGCGATACAAGAACGGCTACAGCGACCAGGCGTGGACGTACGGCATCACGCTCGAGGCGATGGCCCAGGCGCATCTCCTCACGAAGCGCAAGGAGATCCCGGGCTACATGAAACGAGCGGCCGACTGGCTGCTCGGCAATCCCCAGGAATGGGATCCGGTGACGCGGCGGTTCTTCTACTACCGCAATCTGGCCGTGATGCTCACGCCCGGATTCGCGTATGTTACCGAGACGAGCGGCGATCGCCGCTACTGGGACATCGCGCTCGAAGGATTCCGCCGTCAGGTCGGCGAGCAGGACCCGACCGAGCACCTGAAGCTCTTCGCGCAGTACTTTCGGAACTCGCAGCGATTCCTCTGGTATCTGTCCGAGGACGCGCGCGCGCCGATGGCGGAACCGTCAGCGACCAGGTAGACTGCCCGCGCCATGACAGAGCCCCGCCGCCCGCTCGAAGGAATCCGTGTGCTCGAGCTCGCCCAGGTCGTCGCCGGCCCGTTCTGCGGCGCGCTGATGGCCGAGTTCGGCGCCGAGGTCATCAAGACCGAGATGCCCGGCCGGGGCGACGACCTCCGGCGCCTCGGCCCTACCGAGGATGGCTGCACGTACTGGTTCGCGGTCGACAACCGCAACAAGAAGCTGATGACGCTCGACCTCCACCTGCCGCAGGGACAGGACATCGTGCGGCGGCTGGTCTCGCACTGCGACGTCGTGCTCGAGAACTTCCGCCCGGGTGTTCTGGAGCGCTGGGGCCTCGGCTGGGAATCGCTGCACGCGATCAATCCGCGTCTCGTGATGGCGCGCATCACCGCGTTCGGCCAGACCGGTCCGCTGAACCAGGGCCCGGGCTACGCGGCGATCGGCTCGGCGTTCGGCGGCACCTGGTACGTGAACGGGCCCGCCGATCGGCCTCCGTCGCGCCCCACGCCCGTGTATCCCGATTACATGACCGGGCTCTTCACCGCGTTCGGCGTGATGGCCGCGCTCCGTCATCGCGACGCCACCGGCGAGGGGCAGTGGATCGACGCGGCACTGTACGAGTCGGCGTTCCGCGTGATGGAGTTCACGGCGACGCTCTACGGCCGGCAAGGCGTCGTCCGTGAGCGCGGCGGCCTGCAGCACGCGGGCTGGCCCGGCGGCGCGTTCGAGACCCAGGACGGCAAGTGGATCGTGTTCACGGCGCCGGCGCAGCATCTGTTCGAGCGTCTCTGCGCGATGATCGGCCGGCCCGAGCTTCCGCGCGACCCGCGCTTCGCCGTCGCCGCCGAGCGCCCGCAGCACATTCCCGTCATCCTCGATCTGATGACGACGTGGTTCGCCGCCCGGCCCTTCGAGAAGGCGCTTGCGGAGCTCAAGAGCGCCGACATCCCGCACTCCCCGATCATGAGCATGGCCGACATCTTTACCGATCCGCACTACCGCGCGCGCCAGATGATCATCGACGTGCCGGTCGCGGGGCTCGGCGCGCTGCCGCAGCCCGGCGTCGTGCCCAAGCTCTCGCTGACACCCGGACGTGTCACCCACGCCGGCGGCGCTCTCGGCAGTCACACCGACGAGATCCTCGCGCACCTGCTCGGCATGGGCGGCGACGAGATCGCTCAGCTGCGCTCGGATCGCGTCGTCTAGCGGATCTCGTCTCCCCGGCGCGTCAGCCGCCGCGCCCGTCAGCCGTCGTCGCACAGCCGTCCTGAGTTCGTCACACATTTATCGACGATCCGTCACATTCCCATCATTTATTCCTGCGATAAGAGCCGCGGCGACGCACTGCACTGATCTTCCCCACACCCAGGAGGCTCGCATGAAGCGTGGATCGACGCGGCGGATCGGACGGCGTTCATTCCTCAAAGGCGCACTGGCGACGGCACCACTGCTGCTCGCCGGTCCCTCGCTCCTGAAGCCGGGACGAGCGCTGGCCCATGGCATCGCGCCCAGCACGACGACCGAGTCCTATCTGCTCCCGACCCTTTCGGGCGTGCGCACGATACCGATTCTCACCACCGGCGACACGATCCAAGGCTACCGGATGGTGGGAATCCCGGACGGGCTGGGCGCCTTCAACAGCGACTTTCACAACTTCACGCTCATCATGAATCACGAGCTCCTCGCGGCCAACGGCATCGCGCGCGCCCACGGCTCGAAGGGCGCCTTCGTCTCCCGGTGGAAGATCGATCGCCGAACCCTCGAGGTCGTGAAGGGCGAGGATTTCACGCCGTCGCCCGAGAAGGTGTTCTTGTGGGATCCCGCAGCCGAGAAGTACATGCCCGGCACCACCGTGTGGGAGCGGCATTGCTCGGGTGATCTCGCGCGACCCGGCGCGTTCTGGCATCAGGGGAAGGGCACGACGGAGCGCATCTACATGAACGGTGAAGAGGTGTCGCAGGGGCGCGCGTGGGCGCGGATCGCCACCGGCCCGCATGCCGGCGAGGCGTGGCAGCTGCCGCGACTGGGCCGGATGTCCTACGAGAACGCGGTGGCCAATCCGCATCCGCAGCGGAAGACGGTCGTAATGCTCACCGACGACGGCGCCTTGAGCACCGCGCCGACTGCGAGCGCCTTCCCGAGCGAGGTCTACGTCTACGTCGGCACCAAGACGAACAAGGGGAGCATCATCGACCGGGCCGGTCTCACCAACGGCGCCCTGTACGGGCTGAAGATCACGGTCGGCGGCCAGCCCGTGCCGGAGGAGAGCAACGAGTTCGGCCTCGGCACCGCCGCGAGCGGGTTCGTCGGCTCGGGGCGATTCAGCCTCCACAACTTCGGCGACGTCTCCTCGCTCGACGCGCTGGCGCTGGAGCAGGCGTCGATCGCCGCCGGGGTCACACGGTTTCAACGCCCCGAGGACGGTGCGTGGGATCCGCGCCGGCGCAACCGCGACAACTTCTACTTCGTGACCACCGCGAGCCTGACCCTGAACTGTCGGCTGTGGCACCTGCAATTCGACGACGTCGAGCGTCCCGAGCTCGGCGGCACCATCGAGATGCTCTTGAAGGGCACCGAAGGCCACGGCATGCTCGACAACGTGACGATCGACCGGCTCGGCCGCATCGTCATGGACGAGGACCCCGGCAACAACGCGCGCGTTTCGAAGGTGTGGGCGTACCAGATCTCGACCGGCGAGTTCGTGGAGGTTGCCCACCACAATCCGAAGTTCTTCGACCCGACTCAGATCGGCACACCGGACTTCATCACGCAGGACGAAGAGACCTCGGGGATCATCGACGCGGCGCACATCTTCGGCCCGGGCTGGTTCCTGCTCGACGTGCAGGCCCACAAGGTGAGCACCGACACCGAGCTGGTCGAAGGCGGTCAGCTGCTCGCGATGTTCATCGATCCCGACATCGCGGCCCCCGACCGCAGCAAAGACCACGGCCACGACCATGACGACGACAAAGACGATAAGGACGACGAAGACTAGAACGCCGGACGCAACGTGTAGCGCGGCGCTGGGCGTCTCGCCCGATCCCAGGCTATAGGCTGCTCAAACGGGTTCAGATGCGAGGCGGCGCTCGAAGGCGGCACGCGAGCCGTACCCCGGGTACGGCTCGCGTGCCGCCGAGGGTGCCAACGAAGCAGATGGGCCCGTTTCAGCAGCCTATCCGCGGGGAGTAGAGAGTGATGGCAGGACCGGTCGGCGGAGTAGTGTGGCGCCCAACGGGCCCAGCACCAGCGCCGCGCCGACCGCGTTGAGGATCGTGAATCCCCACACGCCCAGGATCATGCCGCCGGCCGCCGAGCCGAACGCGCCCATCATGCCCATGAAGAGATCCGCGATGCCCTGTGTCGACGCTCGCTCGGCGGGCGAGAGCGCGTCGGTGAGCAGCGCGCTGCCTGCGACGAACGCGAAGTTCCATCCGACACCGTTGAGAAACAAGCCGAGGATGACCAGCGCGCGATCGCTGCCCGGCGCGAGCCCGGCGAGCATCACGGCGCCGATGAGCACGAGCGCGCCGACCCCGATCATCGGGAGCCGACCGAGGCGGTCGCACAGCCACCCCGACAGCGGCGAGGCCACGTACATGCCGCCGAGGTGGAGGGACACGGCCACGCCGATCGTCTGCACGGTGTGACCCTGGTCGTGCAGGTAGACCGGCGACGTCGAGGTCGTACTGATCATGACGAACTGACTGATCGTGAGCGTCGCCAGCGCGAGCTGCACGCGGACGTCGGACAGGATCTCGCCGAGACGACGCGCCGGTTCGGACGAGCGTCCTAGCGCCGTGCTCTCGTGGAGCTGGTGCGCGACAGCCAGCGGGTCGGGGCGCAGGAACAGCTCGACGAGGAGCGCCGCCACAGCGTAGCCGGCGACGCTGATCAGGAACGCGCTGGCCGTCGGTTCCAGACCGAACGAGCGACCCAACCGCAGCGCCGGCTCCATCAAGTTCGGTCCGACGATCGATCCGGCGCTCGAGCCCCAGACGATGAGCCCCATCGCGCGCCCGCGCTGGGCGCCGGGGCTCACGTCGGCCGCGGCGTAACGGCTGAGTAAGTTCGAGGTCTGTGAGATTCCGAAGAGCGCCATGCCCGCGAGCAGCAAGGGGAAGCTGCGGATCGTCACGGCGGCCATCGCGATGAGCGCGCCGAGTACGGCCAGGCCGTAGCCGAGGGCCAATCCAGGTCGGCGCCCCGAACGCTCCATCAGCCGCGACAGCGGCCAGCTCGCGAGCGCGGTGCCGAGCGCGCCGACCGCGATCGGTATACCCGACCACGTGTTCGTCCCGGTGATGGCGGCGGCCATGATGCCGCCGATCGCCATGCCGATCGAGTGTCCGGTGCTGCCGCACACCTGCGCCGCGAACAGCGTGGTCATCAGCCGGCCGCGGCTCGGCGCCGTGCGAGGCATCGTTGCCTCTGTCGTCATCGTGTCAGTGTAGCGGGCGGGATTGGACTCGGTAAACGGCCAATCGACAGAAATCGACGAAATCATTGGCCCGATTGAAACGCGCGCGACGCTTGTCACTTGACGCGATGCCTCGCCGAAGGCTACACGTGATCGGGACTCGAACGATGGTGACACTCGTGAGCTTCGACATCGACGGCACCCTGGAGGTCGGTGATCCTCCGGGCATCGTGTCCATTGCGCTGGTGAAGACGGCCAAGCGCCTGGGCTATCTCGTCGGGAGCTGCTCGGACCGGCCGATCAGCCACCAGCAGAGTCTGTGGGAGCGACTCCGGATCACCGTCGACTTCACGGTCCTCAAGCACGAGCTGGCCACCGTGAAGTCGCGCTTCCAGGCGGCGGTCTACTACCACATCGGCGACACCGACGTCGACGACTACTACGCGACCGGCGCGGGGTTCAGGTTCCTGAAAGCCGACGCGCCCGGCCGTCAGGCCTGGCCGGTCGAGCTCTTCGCCGAGCCTCCTGGCGGCGCCGCGTGATCGCTCAGGCGCCGTCGCGCCGATCCGCGCTCGCGATCGCGCTCGCCGGGCTCGTCGCGCTCGCGGTTGCGATGGGCATCGGCCGCTTCGCGTTCACGCCGATCCTGCCGATGATGCAAGAGGACGCGGGCGTCTCGATCGCGACGGGCGGCTGGCTCGCGTCGGCAAACTATCTCGGCTACCTCGCGGGCGCGCTGTCGGTGATCTGGTGGCGAATCGCCGCGACGACCGGGATTCGCGTCGGGCTCGCCACCATCGGCGTCGCGACGCTCGCGATGGGTCTGGAGCACCATCTCGCGGTGTGGCTCGCGCTGCGCGCGCTCGCCGGTGTCGCGAGCGCCTGGGTGCTCATCTACGTGTCGGCGTGGGCCCTCGAGCACCTCGCGGCGCTGAACCGGCCGGCACTCGGCAATACGGTGTACGCGGGAGTCGGCGCGGGAATCGCGCTGGCCGGGGGAATCTGCCTCGCGCTCATGCACATCGGCGCGGGCTCCGCGCGCGCCTGGATCGTGCTCGGCGTTCTCTCGATCGTCCTTTCGGTCGCGATCTGGTCCGTGTTCCGAGGCTCGCCGGGCTCGGTAGTGGTCGCCGAGCGTCGGGCCGACCGGGGAATGGTCTGGGACCGCGAGTCGCTGCGGCTCGTGCTCTGCTACGGCGCATTCGGCTTCGGCTACATCATTCCCGCAACCTTTTTGCCGGTCATGGCCAAGCAAGTCATCCGCGACCCGGCGGTGTTCGGCTGGTCCTGGCCACTCTTCGGTGCCGCCGCGATGGGCTCGACCCTGGCGACCGCGATGCTGCGCAGCCTCGTGACCACTCGACGTTTGTGGATCGCGAGTCATCTCGTCATGGCGCTCGGCGTCGTGCTGCCCGTTCTCTGGTCCGGGATCGTGCCGATCATGCTCGCCGCACTCCTGGTCGGCGGCACGTTCATGGTGATCACGATGGTCGGCATGCAGGAGGCGCGCAGTGTCGGAGGGGCGCGCGCGACGGGGCTGATGGCCGCGTTGACCTCGGCCTTCGCGCTCGGGCAGATCGCCGGGCCGATCAGCGTGAGCCTCGTGTTGGGCGCCGGCGGCAACGTGTCGGCGGCGCTCGTGATCGCTTGCGCCGCCCTCGTGGTCAGCGCGTACGCGCTGACCTGATCTTCGCTCTCGGGGCACGCTCAGCGAGATACCGCCGCGCGCACACTCGCCATGATCGATCTCCGGGAGGCGGCTATTTGAGGTCCAGGAGCGCGCTGAGCCCGCGGTGAAACGTCGGGGCGCCGCCCGGGACCATGCACGTCTCCAGCACCTCGAACAGCTCCTCGCGCGTCGCGCCGAACCGCATCGCGCGCTCCATGTGCGCCACGAGGGCGGTCTTCTCGGATCCGCGGAATGCCAGGAGCGCGATGGCGATGAACTCGCGTACCTTGGCCGACACGTGCTGGCCCTCGCCGAGCCCGAGCTCGTAGATTCGGTTGTAGGCCTCGACGAAGTCCGGATCCTGGCGCGCCGCGAACTCCCACTCCGGATAGATGTAGCCGCGCGCCTTCTTCATGCGCGCGATGAGCGCTTCAGCGCGCTCGGCTCGATCTTTGTCCGCCGCGTTCTGGGGCATCGCTCTCCTCCGGCCGCCTAGCGTACCTTGCCGCGCGCGGCGACCGGCCAGGTGACCTCGACCGCACCGTTCCGGACGCCGTAGACCTCGTCGACCATGTTGGTGACGACGCAGCAGTGGTTCGGCACCACGCGGACGACGTCGCCGACCTTCGGCCGCTCCGCGCACGCGGAGAGATCGACGGTGCCGTGTTCTTCCGAGAGGCCCGTCACCACCGCTTCGGGATACTCCATCACGTGCCCGTAGCCCTTCATGAAGTAGAGATCCGACGTCAGCACCTTGGAGCCGGCGTCGAGGATGGCGCGCGTCGGCGTCGGTCGGCTGACGACCGTGGCCCGCACGTGCATCGCGCAGTTGTCCCAGGTGGCGGTGCCGGTCGAGACGACCATCGCGTCGTTGTAGACGCAGGTGCCGGCCCGATGCTCGGTGAGCATCGGGAAGTTCTGCGCCGTGAAGAGCGCGGGCGTGCCACCCCCGGAGACGACCGGCACCGGGATCCCCGCCTGCTTGAAGAGCCCCAGCGCGCGCTCGAAGAAATCGCGCGTGTTCGGGTCGCGATTGGGGAAGGTCATGAGCCCCTCGAAGTGCATTCGAGGCAGCCGCATGACCGCGCGGGCCAGGTCGAACGCCTCGTCCGGCGTTTGCACTCCCGTGCGGCCGAAGCCCGTGTCGCACTCGACGAGGAATCGCACGTCGGTTCCGGCGTGCGCCGCGGCTTCAGACAGCTCGCGCGCGACGACGGCGTTGTCGAGCACCACCGTGAGGCGGCGCACGCGCTTGACCAGCGCCATGAGCCGGTCGGTCTTCTGGCGGCCGAGGATGTTGTAGGTCAGGAGCACGTCGTCGGTGACGCCGGCGTCGACGAACACCTCGACCTCGCCGAGCTTCTGGCACGTGATGCCGATGGCCCCGGCCTCCATCTGCATGAGTCCGATCGCCGGGATCTTGTGCGTCTTGATGTGCGGCCGATTGCCGATGGAGTGCCGCGCGAGATGCGCCTGAACGCGGCGGATGTTGTCGCGCATGATGTCGAGGTCGACGGTCACAACCGGCGTGTCGAGGTCGGCGACTGAGGTCATGGATTCCTTTCGGTCACCTCCGTGGCGGGAATAGTGCGCTCGCTGGCGTCTGAAGACAAGGTTGGCGGCCCCCGTCACGCGCGATGATTGAAGGCGATGCGAATACCGCGACCGCGAGACGCATCACACATAACGTGCGGGATTCGCAGGGCTTGACATGAGGTCAACACGTGTTTAGTATCGAGCTCGTGGGGAGGTGTCTCCGATGAACCCGGTAGAGCGTGTGTTGCACCAGGAGCTGACAGGGCTCCTCGATCGCCTCGCGACGTCGCTTCCCGAAGGCGGCTTCGAGAGCATTCGCGCCACCAGCCCGACTTTGAAGACGCGGCTCGACGACGCCGACGCGAAGCTGGCGGCCGTGCGTGAATCGCTGCTCGACAGCTACGGCCGGTGGCGCCGGGCGCTGGAGGATCTCGAGAATCTCTGGGCGCTGGCCGCCTGGCGGTCAACCGCCGCCGAAGAGTCGACCGAGCAGTCCGCGGCGCTCGCCGCCTGATTCCGCGTGCTCCGCGTAGACCGTGCGCGCTGACTCGAATCGCTGCCAGTAGTCGGGCAGCTCGCGCGCCAGCACGACGTGCACGCTGAGGAGCCGCTGTGTCTCGTCGCCCGGCGCGCGCTCAGCGGCGGCGATTTTCTCGCGCTGCTGCTCGTTGAGCGTGGGCACGATTGCGCTGCGGAACTCGGCGAGGAACGCGTGCACGCTCTGCGTGAACTCTTCGCGGTCGCGCGTGCTGTCGGCGCTCGGCGCGGGAAGCGAGAGTGCTCGTCGCCGTTTCACGAGCGCCTCGAGACAGACGAAGTCCACCGCCTCCTCGAGGCGCTCACGGAGCTGCGCCTCGATGCGCGCATTGAGGTCAGCGGGTTGATTCGGGTCGCGACGCAGCGAAGTACCGAAGAACGAGCTCGGTGTCATAGTCTCGGGCTCACAATGCTAAGATCCTAAGGTGATCGTCGCTCGCATCGCCGGCGTGATGCTGATTGCGCTCTTCGCGCTGCCCGCGTCCGCCTTCGCTCCGCCCCGCGACGTTTCCGGCACGCTCGATTTTTCCGGAATCGATGAAGCCGCCAACGAGGCCGTCTCGAGCGGCGAGATCCCCGGCGTCGTGGTGCTGGTCGGCCGCGGTGACGACACCCTGCTGCATCGCGCGTACGGATCGCGCCGCCTGCTTCCGCACCCGGTCCCGATGACGGTCGACACCATCTTCGACCTCGCGTCCCTCACGAAGCCCTTCGGGACGTCGCTCGCGGTCATGAGCCTCGTCGAGAAGGGGTCGATCAAGCTCGACGCCCCCATTGGACGATACCTCAAGGAGTTTCGGGACAAGCAATACGACGAGATCACGATCCGGAGACTCCTGACTCACAGCGCCGGGCTCGCCGCCTACCCCCCGAATAGCGTGGTCTCGTCGGGCTTTCCGAGCGCCGCGAGCGCCATCGCCAAGATGCCGCTCGATTATCCACCGGGCTCGGCGTTCCAGTACAGCGACACCGGGTTCATCCTGCTGGCCGAGGCCGTCCGACGGGTCAGCGGCACTCCGCTCGACCGTTACCTCGAGCGTACCGTGTTCAAGCCGCTCGGGCTGACTGACACGAGCTTCCATCCCAGGGTGAGCGCGCTGCCCAGGGTAGCGCCGACGGAATTTGTCAACGGAGTCCTCCTCCGAGGTGAGGTGCACGATCAGCGCGCCCGCCTGCTGGGCGGGGTGGCCGGCCACGCTGGGCTGTTCTCGACCAGCGCCGACCTCGCCCGGATCATCCGGATGCTGCTCAACCATGGCTCCCTCGAAGGCCACCACGTGTTCGATCCCGCCACGGTGAAGGAGATGTGGGAGTCCTCGCCCGATAATCGCGTCGGCCGCGCGCTCGGCTGGGACGTCAGCTCGGCGTTCTCGAAGACCATGGCGCCATTTTTTGCGGAGGGCTCCGTCGGCCATCTCGGGTTCACCGGCACCGCGGTCTGGATCGACCCGAAGACCCGAAGCTACCTGATCGTACTGTCGAATCGCGTCCACCCCTACGGGGGAGGGGCCGCGCGCATCCGAGATCTCCGGATTCGTATAGCGGCGGCCGCGGGGTCTCAGCTCTTCCAGCCGCCCGTCGTCGCCGATCCGGGGCCCATCAGCGGCCCCGCTGCCGACGGGCCGCCGCCCGAGCTGCGGCTGCTGCCGGGCGAGCCCTCGTTGCCCCAGGAGCGAGTGCTCACGGGGCTCGACGTGCTCGCCGACCAGAAGTTCGCCTTGCTCTCGGGGCACTCGGTCGGTCTGGTGACCAACCAGACCGGAATCGATCTGCGCGGCCGCCGAGCGATCGACCTGATCGCGGCGGCGCCGGGGGTGCGTCTGCAGGCGATCTTCTCGCCCGAGCACGGCCTGACGGGCGTCTCCAATACCGATGTGCCCCACAGCCGGGACGTGATCACCGGCCGGCCGATCTGGAGCCTCTACGGCAGCACCCGGCGGCCGACCTCGGCCATGCTCAAGGACATCACGCTCCTGGTGTTCGACATCCAGGACGTCGGTGCTCGCTACTACACCTACCTCACGACCCTGGTCTACGTCATGGAGGAGGCCGCGAAGCAGAAGATCCCGGTCCTCGTCCTCGATCGGCCGAATCCGATCAACGGCCGGGTGGTCGAGGGGCCGCTGATGGATCCGGATCTGCAGTCGTTCACCGCGCCGCACCCCATTCCGGTGCGGACCGGGCTCACGATCGGCGAATTCGCCAAGCTCGCCGCCGCGGAACGGAAGATCCCGGTCTCGCTCACCGTCGTACCGCTGGTGGGCTGGGATCGTGACCGCTGGTTCGACGAGACCGGGCTGCCCTGGGTGAACCCGTCGCCGAACATCCGGTCGGTCACACAGGCGCTGCTCTACTCGGGTGTCGGTCTGCTCGAGGCGACGAACCTCTCCGTGGGGCGCGGGACCGATATGCCCTTCGAGGTCATCGGCGCGCCCTGGATCGAGCCGCGCGGCCTGGCCGACGCGCTCAACCGGCAAGGGCTCCGTGGCGTCAGGTTCGATCCGATCTGGTTCACGCCGACGGCTGACGTCTACACCAACATCTCCTGTGGCGGCGTGCGGATGGTGGTCACCGACCGTGAGGCGATCAGGCCGGTGACGGTCGCGTTCGCGCTGGCGCGAACCCTACGCGAGCGTCACCGCGACCAGTTCAGGCCCGAGAGCATCCAGAACCTTCTGGTGAACCGGTCGACGATGTGGGCTTTCCTCAGGGGCGAGGTTCTCGAGCGGCTCGTCGCGTGGAGCGAAGTCGACCGCAGCAGCTTCTTGAATCGCCGCGCGTCGTACCTCATGTACCGCTA
>Ga0075433_10003180_pt1 | contig 12655 bp, 7 predicted proteins | sample RhiMethybrSRZTD2_FD_75299 | JGI IMG/M metagenome (GOLD analysis project Ga0075433, IMG submission 75299) | Populus rhizosphere microbial communities from Tennessee, USA - Rhizosphere MetaG P. TD hybrid SRZTD2 | ecosystem: Host-associated > Plants > Roots > Rhizosphere > Soil | place: USA... | reverse complement strand
TCGGGCGAGGAGAAGGATCTCGAGAGCAACGTGATCGAGACCCTCGAAGCGCTCCGCGCCGATCCGCTGTTCGTGTTCAAGTACCCGAAGGCGGCATCGATCCGGCTCAGCATCACGCGGGAGCTGCTGCGCGAGTTGGGGTACAAACCGTTCGAAGCGGCGCGGCGCGTGGTGGTGGTGCGCGACGCGGACCGCATGCGCGAGGATCAGTACTCGGCCCTGCTCAAGAGCATCGAGGAGCCGGGCGCATCCACGGTGTGGATCCTCACCACCGCGCGCATCGCGCGCCTGCCGGCCACGATCCGCTCGCGCTGCCAGCGCGTGCGCTTCGCGCCGCTCGCAGAGCCCCTGGTGCGCGAGTTCCTGATGAAGCGCGCGGAGCTGCGCGAGCCCGAGGCGCGCATGCTGGCGGCGCTCAGCAGCGGCTCGCTGGCGCGCGCGCTGGTGCTGCGCGACGCCAAGCCGCCGGCGCTCGAGCTGCGCGACCAGGCGCTGGCGCTGCTCGAGCCCGCGCTGCGCGGCGATCCGGCCACCCTGTGGAAGACGTCGCAGGGCTTCGCGCGCTTCAGCAGCGGCGGGCGCGAGACCTTGAGGCTGGTGATCGAGTTCCACGAGCTGTGGCTGCGCGACCTGCTGCGCGCGCGCTACGGCGCGCCGCGCGAGGACCTGGTCCATCGCGACCGCGAGGCCGAGATCCGGAGGCTCTCCGCGAGCGTGGACGCCACCGAGATCCGCCGCCGGCTGCTGGTGCTGGAGGAGGTGCTGCGCGCGATCGAGGGGAACGTGGCGCCCGACGTTGCGCTGTTCTCCGGGCTGTCGCGGGTCGCGGGCGCGCGGCTGGGCGAAGGCGAATGGCCGCGCGCTGCGGCCGCGAGGTGGGACTACTAGCCTGCGGCTCGAGCGCTTCGTTCTTGCGGCGTTGTGCGCAGCGGCTCCCGGCCGCTTCGCCTTGTGCGCCACCGCCCCGGCCACGACCGCCGTGCCGCGCCACATGCCGATCGCGAACCGCATCCACGCGGGATTCGTCGAGACCGTGATCGCCGACTCGATCGACAGTCCGGTGAGCATGGCGATCGCGCCGGACGGGCGGGTGTTCGTGTGCGAGCAGGGCGGCCGGCTGCGCGTGATCCGGGAGGGCGCGCTGCTCGCCCGGCCCTTCGTGACGTTGCCGGTCGCGGTCTCCGCCGAAGAGGGCCTGCTGGGCGTCGCGTTCGATCCGGGCTTCGCGCGCAACCACTGGGTCTACCTGTGCTACACCGCCCCGGCGCCGGCGCGGCACAACCGCATCGAGCGCTGGACCGCGTCGGGTGACACCGCGCGCCCGGGGAGTGCCCACGCGATCTTCGAGCTCGACGACAACGTCGATCACGTGCACGTCGGGGGCGCTATGCGCTTCGGCCGCGACGGCAAGCTCTACGCCGGCACCGGCGAAAACGGCGCGGGCGAGTTCTCCCAGAGCCTGCGCTCCACCCACGGCAAGCTGCTGCGCATCGATCCGGACGGGCGCATTCCCTCGGATAATCCGTTCTACGGAGTCGCCGAGGGAGCGCATCGCGCGATCTGGGCGCGCGGCTTGCGCAACGCGTTCGCGATCGACGTCGAGCCGAAGACCGGCCGCATCTTCGTGAACGACGTGGGGGCCGACGCTTTCGAGGAAGTGAACGAGGGGGTGGCCGGCGCCAACTACGGCTGGCCGATGACCGAGGGCCCGAGCGTGAGCCCGCGGGTGCGCTCTCCGATCCACAGCTACGGCCACGACCAGGGCTGCGCGATCACCGGCGGCGCCTTCTACTCGCCGCCCGAGCGCGCGCGCGCCGCGTTCCCGCCGGAGTGGCGCGGCCGCTACTTCTTCGAGGAGTACTGTCGGAACGAGATCCGCTGGCTCGATCCGAAATCCCCGGCGCACGCCACGGTCTTCGGCACCACGCTCGTCCCGGGGCCGGTGGACTTGCGGGTCGGACCCGACGGCTGCCTCTACTACCTGGCGCGCGGCAACTCCGATCCGGTGGGCGGAGAGCACACATCGCGCGGCGTCGTCGTGCGCATTTCACCGGCCTCCGCCCGGGGTTCGAGCGCAGGTGCAAAGCAAAGCGCCGCAACGTATTGATAGTCTTGGCCTACGGGCCTATAGAAAGTGCTTTGGGCCCCCGCTGGATGGGTCGTATCCTTCTCGTGCTGCGGCTCGTCCCCCCATGGCTTTCAAGGAGCGGCCCGAGGAATCTCCATGAAGCCCAACCGATCCTGGATCGGCGTCGTTTTCACACTGTCCATTGCTTCGCTGCTCGTGGTCGCGGCCGTCGCGCCGCGCGCGATCGGTCGCGCGCCCGCGCTGCCGGGTGTGCTGGCCCATCCGAGCTGTGACCTCATCCTGCAGCAGAGCGACGGCAACCAGCCGCTCCCCCTCAACTACCGCGAGGGCGTGGTTCAGCCGATCGCTCCGCCGGCGAACGTCGCGGCCTGCAGCCTCACGGTGGACCCGACCTACAACTACGGCTTCGCGCGCCTGAACCTGGTGCAGTGGGACCCGGTGTCGCTCATGCCCGATCCCGCGACCGTGGCGCTGCGCACCGTGAGCTTCTCCGCCTCACCGATGCCGTGGAACCCGAGCCGCGCCGAATTCTATCCGCCGGTCGTGACGAAGAGCCTTCCCAACGTCGCGGAGCGGCCGGGCCCGGTCGCGATCGACTGGCGCAGCGAGGGCGGTTATGTGACCATGCGCTTCAACAACAACGGGCCCGCCGAAGCTCCCACCGCGCTGCGCTACCCGTCCGGCGGGGGCGCGAGCACGCCGCTGTCCGGGGAGCACCCGGTGCTGTCGCACGCGGTGTGCGGCGGTGATCGCGCGCTCCAGGATCTGCAGGTGGTCCAGAGCGTGATGACCACCACGGTGCTCTCGGACACCGATTGCTTCGAGCTGATCCAGCGGTTCCGCGTGCCGGTGCTCACGCGGCTGCGCTGGATCGAGGTCGCGTTCGGCGTGAATCCCCACCCGATCTACTTCGATCCGGTGATGGCGATCGTCGATGCCGCAGGGCAATCGGAGCCGCCCGTGACGCTTCCGCCGTCGCTGATCGAGGCGCCCTACGCCTATTTCGTGAGCGCGCCGTTCTGGGGCTCGCATTTCGACTTCGACCACTACATCACGCTCGAGCCCGAGCACGACTACTGGCTGCTGGTGCGGGTCGAGCACCGCTACTTCCTCTACTCCCGCCTGCTCACCGGCGGCGAGAGCCAGGATTTCACAGCCAACATCGGCCCGTCCTTCAAGCGCACCGCGTTCGACTCGAACTGGATTCCGAACCGCGGCCGCGCGCTGTGCTTCCGCCTGATCGGCGAGCCGCTCGCCCGCCAGATGCCGCACGGGCGCCTGAGACCCCGCCCGCTGGGAGAGGCGACGCCGGACGGACGGATGCCGCAGCCTTCGATCGCGACCCCCACGGACCCGTCTCGATCCGCGGCGCTGAGCCTGCGCGTGGCGCCCAACCCCGCGCGCGGGGCGTCGTTCGTGAGCTGGTCCGGCGCCGCGGGCGCGCTGCGCATCGAGGTGATGGACGCCCAGGGACGGCTGGTCGCGGCCAACTCCGGCCGTGCTTCCGCCGCGGGACAATGGCTGTGGAGCGGGGCGCGTGACGACGGGCGTCCGCTGCCGGCCGGGGTCTACTTCGTGCGTGGCACCGATGCCGCCGGACGCGTCGCCTCCGACCGAGTGGTATTGATCCGATAGTCCGGCTGGTCCGGTTCACCGTTCGAGCGGCCCTCGCGCTCGCGATCCTGGGCTTCATTCCGGGCCTGCTCGATCCCTTCAACCCTCCCAAGGCGGCCGTGCTGCGCATCCTGGGGCTCGCGCTCCTGGTCTACGCGCTGGGCGAAGCGCTGCTCGCCCGCCTGACCCGCCGCGATCCAACTCCCGCCGCGGGCGAGACGCCGCGACCTTGGAGTGCGCGGAACGAAACGCGAATGGATGTGGCGGTGGCGGCGTGGGCGGCCGCCGGCGTGCTCGCGCTTCTGGCCGGCGTGGCGCCGCGGCTCGGCCTCGAAGGCGAGATCGGGCAACGCGAGGGCGTGCTCACCACGCTCGCGCTCGCCGGGCTCTACGCCGGTGCGCGTCGCTCGCACCCGGGTCCCAAGGATGCGCGGCGCACGCTCGACGTGGTTCTGGCGTGCGCAGCACTCACCGCTGCCTACGCGGTGCTCCAGTCTGCCGGCCTCGACCCGCTGCGCTGGATCAGCGCCCTGAGCTACCCGGCCGGGGCCACAGCGGTGCGGCGCGCGTTCGGCACGCTCGGCAACCCGATCCTGCTCGGCGGCCTGCTGGCCGCGGCGCTGGCCGCCGGTGTGGCGCGGCTCGCGTGCGCGCGCGGACTGCCGTGGCGCCTCGCGGCGCCGGTCGTCCTGATCACGTGCGCCGCCGCCGCCACGCTCTCGCGCGGCGCATGGCTCGCCGCGCTCGCGGGGATCGCAGCCGCCGTGGCGGGAGCGCTCGCGCTGCGGCGCGCGCACGCCGCGCGCCGCGCGGGCCTGGCACTCGCCGTGGTCACCGTGCCGTCGGCGCTGTGGCTCGTGATCGCGCTGCGCGCGCCGATCGCGGCGCGGCTCGGCGAGACGGCGGGCGCGGTATCGGGCGCGGCGCGCGTCGAGATCGCGCGCGGCGCGCTGGCGCTGTGGCGGAGGCACCCGTGGCTCGGCACCGGACCGGATTCGTTCGGGCTCATGTTTCCCACCGTCCAGACCGCGGGGTTCTGGCGCACCGAATGGCTCGGGATCCCGGTGCACGCGCACTCGGCCGCGCTCCAGGCGCTCGCCACGCTCGGCGCGCTCGGCGCGCTCGCCGGGCTCGCATGGCTCGCGTGTCTGGCGTGGGCGCTGAGCGGCGGCGCGCGCGCGGCGAGCCTCGAGGCGGGCGAGCGCGTGGCGCTCGGCGCCGCCGCGATCGCCCTGGTCGTGGCCGGAGCGTTCAACCCGGTCGGGCTCGCGGGCGCTGCATGCCTCGCGGTGTTCTCGGCGCTGGCGGTGGGCGGCGAGGAGCCCGGATCCGCTTCGCGCCCGAGCCGCGCGCGCATGGAGGCCGCGGCGCGCCAGCATCGCACTGTGCGCTTCGTCGCGCGGGCGGCATGCTTCGCGACCGCGGCGGTGACCACGGTGTTCGCCGCGCGCGAGATGAGCGCGCTGGCCGCGGCCGGCATTGCGCGCTCCGCGCTCGAGCGCGCGGTCGGCGCCCCCGCGCTCGAGCGCGGCAACCTGTCGGCCGTGGCGGTGCGCCAGTCGCTGGTGGCCACTTCGAAAGCCCCGGGCGAGGACGAGCTGTGGCGGCTCGCGTGCGACGCGAGCCTCGCGCTGTCCCAGGCCGCGCTCGAGCAGCATGAGGTCCGAACCGCGGGCGTGGCGGCGACCAGCGCAGCGGCGTCGGCGGGCCGGGCGATCGCGCTCGCGCCGCGCCGCGCGTCGAACTACCAGCGCCTCGGGAATGCCCTCACCGCACGCGCGCGCATCGCGGTGGAGGAGAGCATCGGCCTCGAGGACGAGATCCGGCGCGGCCCCGCCATCGCGGCGATCGCCGATTCGGCGGACCGGGCGTTCGCCGAGGCCGCGCGGCTCGCTCCGTGCGACGGCTTGATCCTCGTCGACCAGGTGCGCGACCAGCTCATGCTCGGCAGGATCCCGCAGGCGCTCGTGAGCGCGCGGCGCATCGTCGCGCTCTATCCCGGTGCCGCCACCGGGCACGCGCTCGAAGCGGCGGCGCTGATCGCGCTGCACCGCAAGGTCGAGGCGCGCTCCGCCCTGCTGCTGGCGCGGGACGGGCGCTGGGAGGACGGCTCCGAATCCCAGCGCAAGGCCGTCGAAGGACTGATCCGCGAGTACGCCAACCCCGACTCTGCGCCCTGACGCCATGCGGAGAAGGGCACCGAGCCCGGGAGTCCGGCGGGGCCGCCTGCGCGGCAATCGAAGCCCTCGCGGAGCCACGGACGGCGGGAGCGAGGGCTTCGGTTAGTGAGCGGCGCGCATGGAATGCGCGACGCGAACGGCCGCGCAGGCGGCCCCGCCGGACTCCCGGGCTCGGTGCGCCGCCCGCGATGGCTCACGGCTCGATCACTTCCGGCACCATCGCCCCGACCGGCGGCGCCTGCTTCTTCCGGGCCGGCGCCATCAGGGGCAGCAACGGGATGCACAGGAGCCCCGCCAGCGCATCCACGGTGAGCGTGCGCGGATAGCCCCAGTGCTCCACCGCCCGGCCCTGCCAGGTCGCGCTGTAGCTGATCACCACGTTGAGCAGCGCCATGTAGGCCGTGAACTGCGTGGCCGCGACGCGCGGCACCGTGACGTCCATGAACAAGGCCGTGCGGGTCCCGTACATCAGCCCCTGCGCCACCGAGTACAGCACCACCATCGACCAGAACGTCGAGACCAGAGCCGCGGGCGGAACCGGACGGTTCGCGGCCTCGAGGCTCACCGGCAGGATCCAGTGCGACTGCTGCATCATCCACGCCAGGTAGAGCGTCGGGAGCGCGGTGCCGACCAGGTAGACCGCCAGCATGCGGCGGCGGCCCAGCCGGTCGGAGAGCCATCCGCCGGCGACGCAGCCCAGCGCCGACGCGACCGTGGACCACAGGTTGAGCAGCCCGACCTGCGCGTCGTTCATGCCCAGCTCGACCGCGAGGTTGGACTGCAGCGCGAGGCCGAGCGCGTATGCGCCCGCCGGCATCAGCGCGATCACCACCCCCATGAACGCGCCGCGGCTGCCGGTGAAGGCGCGGAACGAATCGACCGCGAATTGCCGGATCTCGCGCGCCGCGCTCGCCACACCTGAGCCCTGCGCCGCCGGCCGCGGCGGACCCGGCGGCTCCTTCATCGGCAGCGCCACCAGGAGCGTCACCGCGAGGATCCAGGCCGCCACGAAGAAATAGGTGTTGGCGAATCCCACGTGGGGCGTGAGGAACAGCACGCCCGAGCCGCCGATGGTCTGGCCGAGGTAGGCGCCGCCGAACATCAGACCGTTGGCCAGTCCGCGCTCGTCCTCGCGCAGCGTGTTCACCGCCAGCGCGTCGATCGCCACGTCCTGGGTGGCGCCGAACGCGTTGTGGATCAGGATCAGCAGCGTGAAGAGCTTGAGGTCGGCGCTGAAGTTGACCGGCAGCGCCGCCATCAGGCTCGCCACCATCAGGCACTGCATGGCCACGATCCACACCCGGCGCCGCCCGAAGCGGGCGGACCCGAACACGTCCACGAACGGCCCCACCACCCACTTGAAGGCCCACGGCAGGTAGAGCGAGCCGACGAACGCGCCGATCGCGGCGGGCCCCAGACCCTGACGCCGCATCTGGGTGGCGACCGCGGTGGCGGTGAAACCGAGCGGGATGCCTTCGGTCAGGTAGAGGGCGAAGAACGCGGCGAGGCGGCCGTTCCGGGTGGCGAGCAGGTTCCGCAGCATCGCGCGAGGGTTAAGGACCTTGGGTTCGAGTGTCAAAACGCCACGCGACCGGCGCGCCTCGCCGGCCGACGAGCGCCGCCCCTGGAGGGCCGCGGGGGCGGCCCAAGCGCGGGCGCTTGTGATAGGTTTCACCCGCTCCAGATGCCCCCGTTCCCCATCATCTCCGGAGGTGCTCCGTGAACACGCCGCATCGTTTCCCTGCGCTTCTCATCCTGGCCGCCTCTGCCTGCGCCGTGTTTGCCCCGGCCAAGGCGCGGTCCGAGCTGCCCCCGCTCGTGGCCCGCGAGGTGTTCCTCGGCAACCCGATCAAGTCCCAGGCCCGCATCTCGCCCGACGGCAAGATGCTCACCTACCTCGCGCCTTCCCAGACCAACGTGCTCAACGTCTGGCTGCGGACCATCGGGAAGAGCGACGACCGGATGATCACGAACGACGTGAAGCGCGGCATCCGCCAGCACTTCTGGGCCGAGGACGGCAAGCACGTGCTCTACCTCCAGGACGTGGGCGGGAACGAGAACTTCCACGTCTACTCGGCGGACATCGCGAGCAACGACGTCAAGGACCTGACGCCGTACGAGGGCGTGCGCGCGCAGAACCTGCTGGTCGACCGCAAGCACCCCGACGAGATCCTGGTGGGCCTGAACCAGCGCGACAAGAGCGTGTTCGACATGCACCGCATCAACCTGGTCACCGGCGAGTCGAAGCTCGACACCCAGAACCCCGGCGACGTCCAGGGCTGGGGCACCGATGCCGACTTCGTGATCCGCGCCGCCATCGCCCAGAGCGAGGACGGCGGCACCATCATCCGGGTGCGCGACAGCGCCACCGCTCCGTGGCGTGACCTGGTCGCGTTCTCCGCCGAGGAGAACGGCGACTTCGTGGACTTCACCGCCGACGGCAAGTCCTGCTACGTGGAGAGCTCGCTGGGCTCCGACGTGACCCGGCTGGTGCGGCTCGACGCCACGACCGGCAAGGAGCTGGAGCTGATCGCGACCGATGCGCGCTGCGATGTGGGCGGCATCATGGTGAACGACGTCTCGCACAAGGTCGAGGCGGTCGGCTTCAACTACCTGCGCAACGAGTGGAAAGTGATCGATCCCGCGCTGGCTGCCGACTTCGATGCGATCAAAAAAGTGAAAGACGCCGACTTCACGGTGGTGAGCCGCGACCGCGCCGACCGCACCTGGATCGTGGCCTACTCCGACGACGACGGGCCGGTCGCCTCCTACGCATACGACCGCAAGAGCAAGAAGGCCACGTTCCTGTTCGTGAACCAGCCGGCGCTCGAGAAGGCCCAGCTCGCCACGCGCAAGCCGGTGGTGATCACCGCACGCGACGGCGTCAAGCTCGTGAGCTACCTCACCTGCCCGGTGGGCGTGCCGGCCAAGAACCTGCCGTTGGTGCTCTACGTGCACGGCGGTCCGTGGGCGCGCGACCAGTGGGGTTACGATCCCACCGCCCAGTGGCTCGCGAACCGCGGCTACGCCGTGCTCCAGGTCAACTTCCGCGCCTCCACCGGTTTCGGCAAGAAGTTCCTGCACCTGGGCGACCGGCAGTGGGGCGGGACCATGCAGGACGACCTGACGGACGCCGTGAAGTGGGCGACCGCCCAGGGCATCGCCGACCCCAAGAAGGTCGCGATCATGGGCGGCTCGTATGGCGGCTACGCCACGCTCGCCGGGCTCACCTTCACGCCCGACGTCTACAACTGCGGCGTGGACATCGTCGGCCCCTCCAACCTCAAGACCCTGCTCCAGTCGATCCCGCCCTACTGGGCCACGATCAAGAAGACCTTCGACGTCCGCATGGGCGAGGTGGACAAGGACTCGGTCTTCAACCAGAAGGTTTCGCCGCTCTTCCACGTGGACAACATCAAGGCCCCGCTCCTGATCGGGCAGGGTCAGAACGACCCGCGCGTCAACGTGCGCGAGTCCGACCAGATCGCGGCGGCGATGCGCGCCAAGAACCTGCCGGTCGAGTACATCGTCTACAGCGACGAGGGCCACGGCTTCGCCCGTCCCGAGAACCGGATGGACTTCTACGGCCGGGCCGAAGTCTTCCTTTCGAAGCAGCTGGGCGGCCGGGCCGAGCCGTTCGTGGACGTGAAGGGTTCGGCGGCGCAGGTGAAGTAGGCCGTGGGCGGCGGGGGCGTCAGGCCCCCGCCGCCGATGCGCCCGGGCGTGCAACCTGCCGATAGCTGCGATAGACTATCGGCAACTCGATGACCCTCCGGATGCTGTCCGGGAGGGCTGCTCATAGCCGGAGCCTCGGGGACCGCTCGGAGAGGGGGCGACCCGGTTCCGGATCACGAACATCCATACGAGCCGGCTCCCAAGCCGGTTGATCGGGCGGGTTCCCCCGCCCCATAGAGGCACCATGAGCGAGATCGTGCAGGTTTCCCTGCGCGGCACGCGTAAGGAATTCTTCCTCAACTCGCGCAACCTCTGGCTCCGTCTCCGCGACAAGGTGATCGTCCAGGCCGAGCACGGCGAGGCGATGGGGTCGGTCTTCCTCAAGGACCCGCAGCTCATCGAGCTCAAACGCCCCGGCAACGTCACGCGCGAGGTCATCCGCAAGGCCGAGGAGGAAGACCTAGACCAGGAAGACCACAACCGCCAGCGGGAACAGGAAGCCTTCGACTACTGCCGCGAGCGCATCGAGTTCCGCGAGCTGGCGATGGATCTCTCCGACGTCGAGGTCTCGTTCAACGGCCACCGCATCACCTTCTACTTCTCGGCCGAGCATCGGGTCGACTTCCGCGAGCTGGTGAAGGATCTCGCCTCCCGCCTCCACGCCCGCATCGAGCTGCGCCAGATCGGCGTCCGCGACCAGGCCCGGCGGCTCGACGGCTGCGGGCCGTGCGGGCGGGCCTTCTGCTGCTCGACCTGGCTCAAGGACTTCCACCCGGTCACCCTCAAGATGGCGCGCGAGCAGCAGCTCGCCTTGAACCCCGGGAAGATCTCGGGCGCATGCGGGCGGCTCATGTGCTGCCTGGCCTACGAGCTGACCCAGTACCGGGACAGCGCAGAGGGGCTGCCGCCGGTCGGGGCCGTGCTCCGCACCGGGCAGGGCCAGATGACGGTGCTGCGCACCGAGGTCTACCAGCAGGCGGTGTGGATCCGCGACGACGAGGGGGGAGAGCACCGCATCGGCATGACCGACCTGCCCCCGGGGCCCTACCACAAGTGCGGCGACTGCAACTGCGGGAAGAAGTCCAAGGCGGCCGGCAACGGGGCCGCTTCCCACGAAAGCGCGGCGGATTCCGCGGCCGATGTGCCGCCCGACGAGTTCATGCACGAGGGCCCGTCGGACGCGGGATAGGCGAGGCCCGCGCGGCCCGCTCTAGTTCCGCTATAATCCCCGGCGCTTTTCGCCCGAGCCTCAGGTGGCCGCACCGCCTCGGGGGCGAGCCGCCTTCCCGAAACCCGGAGACCCAGTGCCCAGACGTTTTTACATCACGACCGCCATCGACTACGTGAACGGCCGGCCCCACCTCGGCCACGCCTACGAGAAGGCGCTCGCCGACGCGATCGCCCGCTACCACCGCCAGCGCGGCGACGCCACCTACTTCCTGACCGGCACCGACGAGCACGGGCAGAAGATCGCGCACGCAGCGGCCCAGGCGGGGATCGAGCCGCGGGCGTTCGTGGACCGCATGGTTCCGCACTTCCGCGAAGCGTGGAAGTCGCTGAACATCGGCTACGACAAGTTCATCCGCACCACCGACCAGCGCCACGAGCGCGCGGTGCAGGAGCTGTTCTCACGGCTCAACGCCGCGCGCACGCCCCAGACCGGCTCGCCGGCGCTGTTCGAGGAGGACTACGAGGGGCTCTACTGCGAGGGCTGCGAGGAGTTCAAGCAGGAGAAGGACCTCGACCCCCGCGGCCGCTGCGTGATCCATCACACCGTGCCGAAGAAGGTGCGCGAGACCAACTTCTTCTTCCGCCTGTCGGAGTACGGGGACGCGCTGCTCCAGCACCTCGAGCGCCATCCCGAGTTCATCCAGCCCGACTACCGCCGCAACGAGGTGGTGAACGTGATCCGCGAGGGGCTGCACGACGTGAGCATCACGCGTCCCAACGTGCCGTGGGGCGTGCCGCTTCCCGACGAGATCGAGGGAAGCGCGGGCCACACGGTCTACGTGTGGGCCGATGCGCTGCTCAACTACCTCTCGGCGATCGGCTGGCCCGAGCGGCGTTACTCGCTGTGGTGGCTCGCGCGCGAGGGCGAGGTCGGAGGCCCGGGCGCCGCGCGGCAGGACGAGTTCGAGGATCTGGACGGGCAGGGCCGGCCGGGGGCCGCGCGCGCGGGGACCTCGCAGCCGCTCTTCACCAATGCGTTCCACCTGATCGGCAAGGACATCAGCCGCTTCCACTGCGTGCTGTGGCCGGCGTTGCTGCTGGCGGCGGGCGTGCCGCTGCCGCGCCAGGTCTACGTGCACGGCTTCATCAACGTGCGCGGCGAGAAGCTCTCGAAGTCGCTGGGCAACGTCGTGGATCCGCTCGGCCTCGCCAACGAGTACGGCGCCGACGCCCTGCGCTACTACCTGCTGCGCTCCTTTCCCACCGGGCGCGACGGCGATTTCACGCTCGACCTGTTCGTGGAGCTGTACAACACGCACCTCGCGAACGATCTCGGCAACCTCACATCGCGCACGCTCACCATGGTGCACAAGTACTTCGACGGGCTGCCGCCGGCCGAGTGGGATCCCGACACGCTTCAGGATCCGGCGGCGCGCGCGGCGCTCGACGCGCTGATCGCGGTCGCCACCGGCGGCGCCGCCGAGGTGGCGAAGGCCTACGAGGAGCTGCGCCTCCACGACGCGCTCGCCTGCGCGTGGAAGCCGGTGGTGCGCGCCAACGAGTTCATCGAGCGCGTGAAGCCGTGGACCGTGGCGAAGGACCCGGGCCGGCGGAAGGAGCTGGCGACCGCGCTGCGCGCGCTGCTCGAGACCCTGCGCATCACCGCGATCCGGGCGTGGCCCGCGATCCCGGGCAAGTGCGAGGAGCTGTGGAGCATGCTGCGGCTCCCCGGCAAGCCGGGCGAGACGCGCGAAGCGGCTGCGCGCTTCGGCGCGGCCGAGCGGGCGGAGGAGAAGCTGGCAGAGGTGAAGAGCCTCTTCCCCCGGCTCGAGGCCAGGACCGACGCGCAGGCGTGACGCCCCTCGCGCGGGCCCGGCTCTTCGTGACGCCGGGGCCGCGCCCATGACCCGTCGCCCGGTGGTCCGCG
>Ga0075433_10003176_pt1 | contig 12659 bp, 7 predicted proteins | sample RhiMethybrSRZTD2_FD_75299 | JGI IMG/M metagenome (GOLD analysis project Ga0075433, IMG submission 75299) | Populus rhizosphere microbial communities from Tennessee, USA - Rhizosphere MetaG P. TD hybrid SRZTD2 | ecosystem: Host-associated > Plants > Roots > Rhizosphere > Soil | place: USA... | reverse complement strand
GCCGACGCCGCGATCGCGACCAACGCATGCCTCGGGCTGATGGAGCCGACGGCGAACGGGCTGGGCGGCGACCTGTTCGCGATCCTGTGGGACCCGAAGACCAAGCAGGTGGTGGGACTCAATGCTTCGGGGCGGGCGCCGCTCGCGCTCACGATCGACAAGGTGAAGCCCGAGAAGGACGGCACGATCCCGCTCTACTCGCCCTACTCCTGGACCGTGCCGGGCTGCGCGGGCGGCTGGTTCGAGCTGCACGCCAAGTACGGCAAGCTGCCGATGAAGCAGATCCTGGCGCCCGCGATCCGCTACGCAGAGGAAGGCTTTCCGCTCTCGCCGGTGATCGCGGACGACTGGGGGCGCTCGGTCTCGCGGTTCCAGGACAAGCCGGGCTTCCGTGAGGTGTTCATGCCGGGAGGCCGCGCGCCCAAGGAAGGCGAGATCTTCAAGAACCCGGCGCTGGCGAAGACGCTGCGGCTGCTCGCGGAGCAGGGCCGCGACGGCTACTACAAGGGGCCGATCGCCGACGCGCTGGTGCGCTACTCGCAGGCCAACGGCGGCTCCTTCGCGAAGGAGGACTTCGCGCGCCACACCTCGACCTGGGACGCGCCGATCGCGACCGAGTACCACGGCGTCAAGGTGTGGGAGCTGCCGCCCAACAGCCAGGGGCTCGCGGCACTCCAGCTCCTCAACCTGATCGAGAACTTCGACCTCAAGAGCATGGGCCGCGAGTCGGCCGACTTCTGGCACGTGTTCGTCGAGGCCAAGAAGATCGCCTACGCCGACCGCGCGCGCTACTACGCGGACCCGGCGTTCGCGAAGATCCCGGTGGAGCAGCTCCTCTCCAAGGACTACGCGAAGCAGCGCGCCGCGCGGATCGACATGAAGCACGCTGCGCTCACCGACACGCCGGGCGAGGTGGCGGCGCTCAACCGCAAGGAGACTACCTACCTGTGCGCCGCGGACGAGAGCGGCATGATGGTGTCGCTGATCCAGAGCAACTATACCGGCTTCGGATCGGGCTACGTCGTGCCCGAGGTGGGGTTCGGGCTCCAGGACCGCGGCGGCCTGTTCTCGCTGCACCAGGAGCACCCCAACGCGCTCGCGCCCGGCAAGCGGCCATTCCAAACCATTATCCCGGCGTTCGTCACCAAGGACGGCCAGCCGCTGATGGCGTTCGGCGTGATGGGCGGCGACATGCAGCCCCAGGGTCACGCGCAGGTGATCGTGAACCTCATCGACTTCGGCATGAACCTCCAGGAGGCGGGCGACGCGATCCGCTTCCATCACACCGGCTCGAGCGAGCCGACCGGCACGGTGATGAGCGACGGCGGCGTGCTCCATATCGAGGACGGGCTCCCCGCCGCTGTGCTCGAGGAGCTGGCGCGCCGCGGCCACGTGCTCAAGCCCGAGGGCGCTGGCCAGTACGGCGGCTATCAGGCGATCTGGCGCGACCCCGCGACCGGCGTCTACTCCGGCGCCACCGAGAAGCGCAAGGACGGCTGCGCGCTGGGGTACTGAGCCGGGAGATTGCCGGCGTTTGAACATTCCGGGTCACTCTTCGTCCCGGAGTTGCCGAAACGGGGAGCAAGAAGCGGCAGGTTTTTTCCCGCCGGACGCAGATCGGACTTGGACTTGGTCGGCCGTGCCGCTAATGTCGTGCCGTCGGATCGTGTCGCGGGTGTCGAACGTCATACTGGGAGGACGTTGATTGAAAGAGCTTCGCGTCTGGACCACCAAGGATTCCGCCTCGCTGTACAACGTGGCGGGCTGGTCGAGCGGTTACTTCGGAATCAACGACGCGGGTCACGTTCAGGTGACGCCCCTGGGACCGGGCGGACCGAGCCTCGATCTCTACGAACTGGTGCAGGACGTTCAGCGCCGCGGCCTCGGCATGCCGTTGCTCATGCGCTTCTCCGACATCCTGAAGAGCCGGGTGGAGGCGCTGGTCGGCTGCTTCGACAATGCGATCCGCGACTACAACTATCAAGGTCGCTATCGCGGGGTCTACCCGATCAAGGTGAACCAGCAGCATCAGGTGGTCGAGGAGCTGGTCGAGTTCGGCCGGCCGTTCGGCCTGGGGCTCGAGGCCGGCTCGAAGCCCGAGCTGCTGGCGGCTCTCGCGCTGCTCGACAATCCCGATGCGCTGCTGGTGCTCAACGGCTACAAGGACGTGGACTACGCCGAGACCGCGCTGCTCTCGCAGAAGCTCGGGCGCTACCCGATCGTGGTGATCGACCGCTACCGCGAGCTCGAGATGCTGGTCCAGGTGGCGCGCCGCCTCGGGATCCGCCCGCACATCGGCGTGCGCGCGAAGCTCACCACGCGCGGCGCCGGCAAGTGGATGGAGTCGACCGGCGACCGCTCCAAGTTCGGCCTCACCGCGACCGAGATCGTGGCGCTGGTCGACCGCCTGCGCGAGGCCCAGATGCTCGACTGCCTCGAGCTGCTCCACTTCCACATCGGGTCGCAGATCTCCTCGGTGCGCGCGATCAAGGACGCGATGACCGAGGCATGCCGGATCTACGTGGAGCTGGCGAAGGCGGGCTGCGGGCTCAAGTTCATGGACGTGGGCGGCGGCCTGGGCGTGGACTACGACGGCTCTTCGACCAACTGGTCTTCCTCGACCAATTACACGATGCAGGAGTACGCGAACGACGTGGTGGGCACCGTCCACGAGGCCTGCGAAGCAGCCGGGGTTCCGCACCCCGACATCCTGAGCGAGTCGGGCCGCGCGCTGGTCGCGCACCACTCCGTGCTGGTGTTCAACATCCTCGACGTGAACCAGGTGCTGGCCGGTCAGGCGCCGCCGCCGGTGGACGCGTCCGAGCACCCGGTGATCCACCAGCTGGTCGAAACCTGGCGCTCGGTCTCGCGCAAGAACTTCCAGGAGGCCTACCACGACGTGCTCCAGCTCAAGGAGGAGGCGACCAACCTCTTCAACGTCGGGTTGCTGGATCTGCGCGGGCGCGCGCGCGTCGAGCAGCTGTTCTGGGGCTGCTGCGAGGCGATCCTCAAGATCATCCGCGAGCTCGAGTACGTCCCGGACGATCTCGAGGGCCTCGAGAAGGGCCTGGCGGACACCTACTACGGCAACTTCTCGGTGTTCCAGTCCGCGCCCGACCACTGGGCGGTCAAGCAGCTGTTCCCGATCCTGCCGCTGCACCGGCTCGACGAGCGGCCGACGCGCCGCGGGGTGATCGCCGATCTCACGTGCGACTCCGACGGCAAGATCGACCAGTTCATCGAGCTGCGCGACGTGAAGAGCGCGCTCGAGCTGCATCCCGACGACGGCAAGCCCTACTACCTCGGCGTGTTCCTGGTCGGCGCCTACCAGGAGATCCTGGGCGACCTTCACAACCTGTTCGGGGACACGAACGCGGTGCACATCACGCTCGCCGACGGCGGATACCGCATCGCCCACGTCGTGGAGGGCGACTCGGTCACCGAAGTGCTGGGCTACGTGCAGTACCAGAAGCAGAACCTGGTGCAGCGCGTGCGCCAGGCCAGCGAGGAAGCGCTGCGCAAGGGGCTCCTGACCTTCGAGGAATCGGCGCTCCTCATGCGCCGCTTCGACGAAGGTCTCTCGGGCTACACCTACCTCGAGGAAGAGCCGGAGCCGCGCATCGCCAACGGCAGCCACGGATTGGCCGAGGTTCCGGCAACCTCGCGCTCCGAGCCGTTCGCCGCCCCGCGCACGGCTTCCGCCGACGGTCGCACCGCGCCCCAGGTGATCCGGGAGCCGGTCGAGGAACGCCCGATCCCGCGCGGCTGAAGTTCGCCGTCCATCGTCTCCGCGTAACGGCCGAAGACCCGGTGGTAATCTGACCAGCGGCGCCGGGCTCTCCACCGCCCTTAGGCCGGGCGCCGCCCACCCGGGGTCTTCGGGGAGACGTTCATGGACGAATTCGAGTCGGCCCGCGCCGATCTCGACCGCTATCTCGAGCAGGTCGGCGATCTCAACGTGCGCTACCGCGCGGGCGGGATCCATGTCCGGGTGCCGGAAGCTCTCGCGAGCGACGAGCCGCTCGAGGATCTGGTGCGACGGCTGCTCCCGGCCTCCTCCGCGGCGCTCGAAGCCGCCGCGCGCAGCCTCTTCTTCTCCCTGCCGGTGGCGTTCGATCCCGCGCACTCGGTGGGCCCCTATCTCGCGACCGTCGATCGCGCTCCGGACGGCGATCCCTACCGCTTCATCGACATGGGGGCGATGATCGCAACGCATGCCCTGGGCGAGAACGACCCGGGCGTGGTGGAGGCGCTGCTGCGCGAGATGGCGTGCGTCACCTCGCGCTACGCGCACTCGGAATACCAGACCGCGCTCTCGTTGCGGCTCAAGGCGCGGCTCGACCGCATCGCACCGGCCGGCACGCCGCGGCACTTCGTGGTGAACACCGGCGCCGAAGCGGTGGAGAACGCGATCAAGGCGGTGCTGCTGAACCGGGTCAAGACCTCCGGCGAGCCCGACGGCGGTTTCATCGTCTCCTTCGAGGGCGCATTCCACGGCCGCACGCTGGGGAGCCTGGCCGTGACGCACCGGAAGAAGGCGCGGCTCGGATTCCCGACCTTCGAATGGCCGCACGTCTCGTTCCCGGCGCTCGACGGCAGCGATCGTGAGAACGCGCGGCGCGAGGAGCGGAGCCTCAAGCAGCTGTGGGATCTCCTGGTCTCGGGCGTGCTCACGGAAGCGGACCGGAGGCGGGAGGGCTTCCGCCGCGAGCTCGAAGCGATCGACGGGTTCCTGGCGCGGACGGGCGAGGATGCGCTCGCGTTCGTCGCGGCCCGGCGGGCGGAGCAGAGTCCCGACCTGCTGAAGCGCAGCCGGCGGGTGGCAGCGGTGCTGGTCGAGCCGATCCAGGGCGAAGGCGGAGTGCGGATGACCAGCGCCTCCTTCATGCGGCGGCTCAGGCTCCTCACCCGGATCTTCGACGTCCCGCTGCTGTTCGACGAGGTCCAGACCGGCTGGGGCGCGACCGGGCGCACGTGGGCGCACGAGCGGTTCGACCTTCCGCTTCCGCCCGATGCGGTGGTCTGGGCCAAGAAGGCGCAAAACGGTGTGCTGTTCGTGAGCGAGGAGCTGGCGACGTTCTTCCAGGAGGAGAAGAAGTTCAACACCACATGGGAGGGCGACTCGACCGGCATGGTGCGCTTGCTCACGATCCTCGACCGGCTGGATCTCGACCAGGTCGAGCGCACCGGGAAGCGCGCACGCAGCGGGCTCGAGGCGCTGGCGCGCGACCATTCCGGGCTGATCGGCAACGTGCGCGGCGCGGGCGTGATGCTGGGATTCGACGTGGCGCGCGCGGACTGGCGCGACGGGCTCCGCGATCGCGCCTTCCGCCTCGGCCTGGTGCTGCTGCCGGCGGGGGAGAGGGCGCTCCGCTTCTATCCGCGCTACGACACCGAGCCCTACGCGATCGACGAGGCGCTCGCGATCCTGCGCCGCGCGGCGGAGGACCTGGTGCGCGGGCGGACCGAGCCCGCGGCGGCGCCCGGACCCGAGATCCGCGTGGGCGCACTCGAGTGTGCGCTCGAGGCGCTCGAAGTGATCGACGTCGGTCCCGAGCAGTTCGCAGAGCACCGCGCCGGGATCATGGCGGTCGAGATCGACCGCTACGGCGACGCTTCGCAGTATCCGCCCGACGTCATGCACGCCGGAGGCAGGCCGCTGCTCCAGTTCCCGCCCGAGATGCTCGAGAACACCATGACCAATCCGGGCGCGCTGTGCGTGGTCCTCAAGGACCGCGTCTCGGGGCGGATCGTGGCCTACGCGCTGGGCAGCGCGCTCGAGGGCCACGACGAGGTCGGCGTCAGCTCCGACCCGCATCTCGGTGACCAGGACACCTTCTACCTCCAGGCGATGGCGACGCTGCCCTCGGTGAAGAACCACGTCGAGGTCGAGGACTACCTGCTCGACCGGATCCGGGAGCGGGCGCTCGCCGCCGGATACAAGCACCTCTCGACGCTGATCGAGGAGCGGTTCCAGGGCGCCGGACCGGGCTGGTTCCGAGGCGCCGAGGTGGTGCGATCGTTCGAGAACTACCTGCGCAGCGGGATGCGCTTCGTCTACCTGCATACGTCGTTGAACGGGCCGCCGGCGATGGAACCCGCGCCGGTCGCCGATCGAAGGGGGATCTCGCCATGAACGAAGTCGGAATGTGGATGGACCGCGAGAGCCGCGCGGCGGCGGGAGGCGAAACCATGCCGGTCGAGAATCCCGCCACCGAGGAGATCATCGCCACCGTGCCGCGGGCGCAGGCCGCGGACGTGGCGGCCGCGGTGAAGCTCGCCCGCGCGGCGCAGACCGCATGGCGCAGGGTGCCGGGCCTCGAGAAGGCGCGGCTGCTGCACGAGGTCGCGACCCGCATCCGCGCGATGCACAAGGAGCTCGCCGAGGTCATGACGCTCGAGGGCGGCAAGCCGATGATCGAGAACCTCGACGAGATCGAGTGGGTGACTGCTTGCTTCGACTACTACGCCGAGATCGGGCGCAACTCGCGCGGCAGCACGATTCCGCCGAGCTTCGAGCACCAGGTCAACTTCACGGTGAAGGAGCCGTTCGGGGTCGTGGCCGCGATCGTGCCGTTCAACTACCCGCTGCTGCTCATGGCGTGGAAGGTGGCGCCGGCGCTGGCCGCCGGCAACACCGTGATCATCAAGCCCGCCGACCAGACCCCGCTCTCCACCCTGCGTCTCACCGCCGCCTTCGACGTGCTGCCGCCCGGCGTGGTCGGGATCGTCACCGGGACCGGCGCGGAGGCGGGCGAGGCGCTGGTGCGCCATCCCCACGTGGACATGATCGCGTTCACCGGCTCGACCCGCGTCGGCAAGCACATCATGCGGCTCGCCGCCGACACCCTGAAGAAGGTGAATCTCGAGACCAGCGGGATCGATCCCTTCATCGTGTGCGAGGACGCCGACCTCGACGTCGCGGCGCGCGGCGCGGTGTGGGCGCGCTACCTCAACGCCGGGCAGGTGTGCACATCGGCCAAGCGGTTCTACGTCGTCGACAGCATCGCCGACGCCTTCGTCGAGCGCTTCGTCGACCTGGCGGGCGAGATCGTGGTCGGGGATCCGCGGCGGCCCGAGACCGACATGGGGCCCCTGATCTCGAAGGAGGCGCTCGGCCGGGTGAAGGGCGCGATCGAGAGGGCGCAGGGCGAGGGGGCGCGCCTCGCCGCCGGCGGCGGACGTCCGGCCGGGCTCGCCCGCGGGCACTTCTTGGCACCCACGGTGCTCGATCGGGTGCGGCACGGGAGCACGGCGACGCGCGAGGAGGTGTTCGGTCCGGTGGCGGCGATCGTGCGCGTGCGCGACGTCGCGGAAGCGATCGCGCTCGCCAACGACAGCGAATACGGCCTGGGCGCCAACATCTACACCAACAACCTGCGCTACGTGATGCAGGCGATGGAGGAGGTCAAGGCCGGTACCTTCTGGGTGAACGATCCGCTCACCGACAACGAAGCCGGCCCGTTCGGCGGCATGCGCCAGAGCGGCATCGGGCGCGAGCTCGGCGAGGAGGGCCTCGAGGCCTTCCGCGAGCCCAAGCACGTGCACATCGACTACATCCAGGAGCGCAAGAGCTACTGGTTCCCCTACGCGAACCGGACCTGGTGACGACCATGAACCACCTGCCCCTCTACATCGGCGGCCGTTTCGAGCAAGGCGCAGAGCCGACGCAGCCGGTCGTGAACCCCGCGACCGGCGAGACCATTGCCCATGCCGCCCGCGCCACCCCGGCCGAGACCGACGCCGCGATCCGCGCAGCGCGCGAGGCGTTCGACCAGGGTTCGTGGGCGACGGCAACGGCGCAGCGGCGTGGCCGCGTGCTGCTCGAGGTCGCGCGGCGCCTGCGCGAGTCGGCGGCCGAACTGGCGCGGCTCGAGAGCGAGAACATGGGGAAGCCCATCATCGAGTCGGAGTTCGACGTCGCCGATGCGGCCACCTGCTTCGAGTACTACGGCGGCCTCGCCACCAAGATCTCGGGCGACGTGAACCCGGTGCCCGACGATGCGCTGAGCCTCACGCTCAAGGAGCCGGTCGGCGTGTGCGGCCAGATCATCCCGTGGAACTACCCATTGCTGATGGCGGCGTGGAAGATCGCGCCGGCGCTGTGCGCGGGCTGCACGGTGGTGCTGAAGCCGGCGGAGGCCACGCCGCTCACCGCGATCGAGCTGGCGCGCATCCTCGATGGGATCGAGGATCTGCCCAAGGGCGTCGTGAACATCGTGACCGGCGACGGCCCGCAGGTGGGGGCGGCGCTGGCCGCGAGCGACCAGGTGGACAAAGTCGCGTTCACCGGGTCGACCCGGACCGGGCGCAGCATCCTGCGCGCGGCGGCGGAGTCCAACCTCAAGCGGGTCACGCTCGAGCTGGGAGGCAAGTCGCCCAACATCTTCTTCGCCGACGCATCGTGGGAGCCGGCGGTGGAAGGCGCGCTGTTCGGCGTGTTCGTGAACCAGGGCGAGGTGTGCTCTGCGGGCTCGCGCATCCTGGTCGAGCGCCGCATCCACGACCGCTTCCTCGAAGCCATGGTCGAGAAGGCTCGCACGATCCGGCTCGGCGATCCCTTCGATCGCGCCACGCGCATGGGACCGCTGGTGACCGCTGCGCATCGCGAGCGCGTGGCCGGCTACATCGAGCAGGGCCGGCGCGAAGGCGCGCGCCTGGTCCTGGGCGGCGGCCGTCCCGGCGGAGATCTCGAGGCCGGGACCTACCTCGAGCCCACCATCTTCACCGGCGTCGATCCGGGGATGACGATCGCGCGCGAGGAGATCTTCGGCCCGGTGGTGTCGGTGATCCCGTTCGAAGGGGAAGCCCAAGCGCTCGAGATCGCCAACGCCACGCCCTACGGGCTGGCGGGTGCGGTGTGGACGCGCGACATCTTCCGCGCGTTCCGCGTGGTGAGGAAGCTGAAAGCAGGGATTGTGTGGGTGAACCACATGCAGCCGACCTACGTCGAGGCTCCGTGGGGCGGCATGAAGATGAGCGGCGCCGGCCGCGAGCTGGGGCGCTACGGCGTCGAGAACTACCTCGAGCTGAAGCAGGTGCACGTGAACCTGAACGACGCCCCGATGGGCTGGTACTCGTGAGCGCCCCGGCGCAGAAGGGCGCGGTCGCGGAGCCCGCGATCAAGATCCGCACCGAGCTGCCGGGGCCGAAGAGCCGGGCGTTGCTCGCGGAGCGGCGGCGCTGGGTGCCCGCGGGCGTGTCCGAGGCCCGCCACGGCATCTTCTTCGAGCGCGCGGAGGGCGCGCGGCTCACCGACGTCGACGGCAACGTGTTCCTCGACTTCGCGGGCGGCATCGGCTGCATGAACGCCGGACACGGAGCGCGGCGCGTGCTGGCCCGGGTGCGCGAGCAGCTCGACCGGCTCCAGCACGCGTGCTTCATGGTGGCGCCATACGAGCCGTACGTGGCGCTGGCGCGCGTGCTGTGCCGGATCGCGCCGATCGCCGGCGAGACGCGCGCTGCGCTCTTCAACAGCGGCGCCGAGGCGGTCGAGAACGCGGTCAAGATCGCGCGCCGCGCCACCGGGCGGCCCGCGGTGCTGGCGTTCGATCCCGGCTTCCACGGGCGCACGCTGCTCGCGCTCACGCTCACCACCAAGACCACGCCCTACCGCGACGGCTTCGGTCCGTTCGCTCCGGAGGTCTACCGCTTTCCCGTCCCCGACCCGCTGCGCCGCCCGCGCGGGATGGCGGTGGAGGAGTGTGTGGCGCGCGGCATCGCCGACTTCGCGCGGTTCCTCACCAGCGGCGTGAACCCCGCTTCGCTGGCGTGCGCGGTGATCGAGCCGGTGATGGGGGAGGGCGGCTTCATCGTGCCGCCGCGCGCGTTCGTCATGGAAGTCGGGCGCGTGTGCCGGCAGCACGGGATCGTGCTGGTGGCGGACGAGATCCAGACCGGCTTCGGCCGCACCGGGGCGATGTTCGCGAGCGAGTGGGCCGGGCTCGAGCCCGACCTGGTGTGCATGGCGAAGTCGCTCTCGAACGGGTTCCCGCTGTCCGCGGTGGTCGGGCGCGCTGCGCTCATGGATGCGGTCCAGCCCGGCGGCCTGGGCGGCACGTTCGGCGGCAACCCGGTGGCGTGCGCCGCCGCGCTCGGCGCCATCGAAACGCTCGAGCAGGAGGACCTGCCGCGGCGGGCCGCCACGCTCGGCGCCATCGTCGAGCGCCGCTTCGCGGAGTTCGCCGAGCGCTTCCCGTTCGTCGGCGACGCGCGCGGCGTGGGCGCCATGCGGGCGCTCGAGCTGGTGACCGACCGCGCCAGCCTGGCACCCGACAAGGCGCGCACCGAGCGGGTCCTGGCGCGGGCGGCATCCCGCGGGCTGCTGCTCCTGTCGGCCGGGCTCTACGGCAACGTGATCCGCACGCTGATGCCGCTGTCGATGAGTGAAGCGGAGCTGGCAGAGGGGCTCGCCGTGCTGGAGTCCTGTCTCACCGATGTGGCCGCCGCGGAGATCGCCCCCGCGGCGCCGAGTGAGCCGTGAAGCCGCGCGTCGTCATTCTGGGTGGCGCCGGCGCGATGGGACGCATCACGGCGCGCGACCTGGCGCGGACCGGCCGCGGGCGCATCGAGGTCGTGGTCGCCGATCGCGGCCGTATGCCGGAGCACATTCCCGGCGTGCGCGGGGTGCCGCTCGACGTCGAAGACCGCGCGAGCCTGAAGCGCGCGCTCGCGGGTGCGTGGGCCACGATCGCATCGCTGCCGTACCGGTTCAATCTGCTGGCGATGGAAGGCGCGCTCGAGGCCGGCGCTCACTACCTCGACCTCGGCGGGTTGTTCCACATGACGCGGCGCCAGCTCGCGCTGGGGGGCGAATTCGAGCGCCGCGGCCGGATGGCGATCCTCGGCATCGGCTCCGCGCCCGGGATCCTGAACGTGCTCGCGGCGCAGGCGGCCCGCGATCTCGACAAGGTCAGCGAGGTGCACTGCCTGGTCGGCGCCAGCGACCGCACCCGCTATCGCGTGGCGTCGCCGCTCGGGTTCGGCTACTCGGTCGACACGCTGCTGGACGAGTTCGCGATGCCGTCCGCGGTGTTCCGCGCCGGGAAGTTCGCGATGGTCCCCGCGCTCGATCCCAAAGAGCGGATCGCGGTGCGGTTTCCGGCCCCGGTCGGCGTCATCCACGTCGACACCACGCTCCACTCCGAGGTGGCGACGCTGCCGCACTACTTCGAGGAGCGCGGGATCCGGGAGGTCACCTTCCGGCAGGGGTTCGATCCCGTGTTCATGGAGCGCCTGACGTTCCTCGTCCGCCTCGGGCTTGCCTCCACCAACGGCGGTGCGCCCTCTCCGCGCGATGTGCTGCTCCGGCTCCTGGAACGGCTCCCGAAGCCCGAGTTGATCGGGCGGCCGGTCCGCCACGAGGTGCTGCGCACGGTGGTGCGCGGCAGGCGGGGGCGGAGGGCGGTGACGATCACCACCGACTGCGTGGTGGGGCCGCGCGCCGGAGGCGGAGTCGGTCCCGACATCGACACCGGCGCGCCGCCGTCGATCGCCGTCCAGCTCATGATCCGGGGCGAGATCCCGGTGCGGCCGGGGGTGTGGTCCCCCGAGCAGGCGATCCCGCCCGAGCCCTTCGTGCGCGAGCTCGAGCGGCGTGGCATGCGGGTGGCGCGACGGATCACGGTGCCGGCCCGGCGCCAACACGCCGCCAGGCGTCGCGGCTAGCCTGGACGATTCAGGCTAGGTCGAGGCCTGCTCGCCCCGCTTCGACTTCGGCGCGTTCGCCAGCGACGCGATGTCGGCGAGGACGCGGCGCTCGTGCCGGTAGGAGAGACGGCGGCGCGCGTCCTCCAGGCTCAGCCACTCGAGCGCGTCCACCTCGGCGTTGGCGCCCGCGAAGCGTGAGTCGCCGTCCACCTCCATGTGCCAGAAGAGCACGACCTTCGGCGCCCGCTTCGTGAGGTAGGTGCAGCCTCCCGCGAAATCGCCGATCCGGACCGACAGGCCGGTCTCCTCCTCGACCTCGCGGATGGCGGCTTCCTGCCAGCTCTCGCCGTCCACCAGCTTGCCCTTGGGCAGGGTCCAGTCGTCGTATTTGGGGCGGTGGACGATGGCGATCTCGCGGCCGCGTGACGAATTGCGCCACACCACACCGCCCGCGGCGTGGATCACGCTCTCGTGCGCCAAGTCTTTGGGCGTCATGCGGCCCAATGTACGGCCTCGCGGCCGCCGGGTCACGCATTTGCCGTGCTGAAACGAGCGCAGGGGCTCTGCCACCGTGGTCCGGGCAGACTTTCGTCCGGCCGCGCCCGGATTGACCACCTTGGGTCTTGAGAGCACGGCCCGGCTCCGGTAACGTTGGCGCGAATCCTGCCGCCCGATCCCGGAGAGAGTGACCATCCCATGACGGCAACGCGCACCACCCCTGCTTCCGCGACCCGCTACCACGGACTCAAGGCCGCCGATCTCATCGGCCTCTACCGGACCATGTACGCGTCGCGCCGCCTGGACGACGAGGAGATCCGGCTCAAGAAGCTCGACAAGATCTTCTTCCAGATCTCGGGGGCTGGGCACGAGGCGGTGCTGACAGCGGCCGGGAAGGTGCTGAAACCCGGGCACGACTGGTTCTATCCCTACTACCGCGACCGCGCGCTGTGCCTCGAGCTCGGCATGACCCCGAAGGAGATGCTGCTCTCGGCGGTGGCCTCGGCGCAGGA
>Ga0075433_10003170_pt1 | contig 12675 bp, 9 predicted proteins | sample RhiMethybrSRZTD2_FD_75299 | JGI IMG/M metagenome (GOLD analysis project Ga0075433, IMG submission 75299) | Populus rhizosphere microbial communities from Tennessee, USA - Rhizosphere MetaG P. TD hybrid SRZTD2 | ecosystem: Host-associated > Plants > Roots > Rhizosphere > Soil | place: USA... | reverse complement strand
ATCTCGCCCTTCGGCTCGCGACCGTCGGCCAGATCCTGTGGCTAGATCAGCCAACCGTCGTCTGCCACGTCAACACGCCAGGCTCCGCGTCCGCCTCCTCAGCGTCGGTCCTGGGCCACCCAGACGCGCTGCGCCAGATTCTGGAGTTGCCCTTGCCGGCAGATGTACACGCGGCTCTGAAGGCTCGCATCGCGCAAGCCTGCCATGCTGCGTCTGAGTTCTCACGCAGCAACGGGGCTCGGCGCGAGGCATTCCGTTGGCACTTTCGATCGCTTTGCGAACACGGCGGCTGGCGCTATCTTCCATATACGCGGCACCTGCTGCGAGACTTGCTCGATCTTCGTTTCAGGTCACCATTGGCACGCTGAGGAACGCGGATGCGCGTGCGCGCGCGCCACTCGCTGAGGACTTAGCTTCTCAAGCTCGCCGCCCGATCGTCGGGAAAGTGCGGAGCAAAGTGGCCTCGCAGTGATCACCCCCGATGTCACGGAAAGACGCGAGAAAAACTGGTGGGCAGGGACGGGATTGAACCGCCGACACCAGGATTTTCAGTCCTGTGCTCTACCAACTGAGCTACCTGCCCACCAGACGCGTGAGGATAGCAGACGCGCGCGGGGGCGTCTACTTTCAGGCGGTGAAACTGTTGGAGATACGTGAAATAACCGCTGTTGGGGGAACCGTGAAATGACCGCTCTTGCTGCGGTCCGTGGAAGGAATGGGCACCGAGGAGGTGTCCATGGCCTATCCGCAGTCTGCTGTGGAGCGCGCCATGAAGGTGCAGGAAGTGATCCTGCGTGCGATCGACGGAAAGCTCACCTGGCTGCAGGCGGCTGACATCCTAGGCTACAGCCCCCGCACGATTCGTCGTCTCCGGTGGCGACTGCAACACTTCGGCTAGGAGGGGCTCTTCGATCGCCGGCGGCAGACGCCGTCGCCGAAACGGGCTCCCGTCGGCGAGGTCCAGCGCGTGCTCTCGCTCTATCGCGATCGCTACCAGGGCTTCAACGTGCGGCACTTCCATCAGCTCGCCCGCCGGGAGCACGGCGTGCCCTTCTGCTATGCCTTCGTGAAGAAGGCGTTGCCGGCGGCCGGACTGGTGGCCAAGCAGCAGCCGCGCGGTCGGCATCGGCGTCGCCGCGAGCCCCGGCCCTGCTTCGGCGAGCTGCTGCACCTCGACGGCAGTCGCCATCACTGGCTCGCCCGCGTGCCCGACCAGTGGCTCACGCTGATTGCGGTCGTCGACGATGCGACGAAGCAGCTGCTCTACGCCGACCTGCGCGAAGGCGGCGAGAGCGTGGCCGCGATTATGGCCGCCTTGCGCGCGGTGCTCGAGCGCTACGGCCTGCCCATGGCGCTCTATACCGATCGCGCCCACTGGGCCGTGCACACGTCCACGGCCGGCAGCGCACCGGATCGCCGCCGGCCCACCCAGGTCGGGCGCGCGCTGGCTCGCCTCGGCATCGAGCACATTCTGGGCTACTCGCCGCAAGCGCGCGGCCGCAGTGAGCGCGTCCACCGCACCTTGCAAGACCGCCTGGTCAACGAGCTGCGCGTCGCCGGCATCCGCACCGTCGCCGCCGCCAATCGCTATCTCCACTCGCGCTTCCTCCCGGCCTTCAACGCCGAGTGCGGCCGTCCCCCCGCCGACCCGACCTCGGCCTTCGTCCCCCTCGGCCGCGTTGAGCTCGACCAGATCCTCTGCGTCGAAGACCAGCGCGTCGGCGGGCGCGACAATGTGGTCACGGCCGGTCTCGTGCCCTTGCAGCTGGCCAAGCAGCCCGGCCGCCGCACCTGCGCGGGTCTTCACGTTCTCGTCCGGCATCATCTCAATGGTCAGCATTCGGTCTGGTACGGCGCCCGCTGCCTGGGCGCTTCACGCCGCAAGGCCAGCCGCGGCGCGCCGCGTGAGCCCATGCCTCTCACCCGAGCGGCCAACTCACGGTGTCAAACAGTTGCGGTCAGATCACGGATCAACAACACTTTCAGGCGGTGAAACGCGCGCTATTCGACCGGCGAGACGACGCCGACGGCGCCGGATTTTTCGAAGTAGAGCGTCACGATCACGACTTCGCCGGGCTTGAGCTCACGGGTCAGCTCGGAGAGGGCGACGCGCTCGCCGTCGGAATGCAAGCGGGTGAGCGTCGTCGCAGGCACCGCGATCTTGGTCAGCGTCTCGCCCGTCCGGGTCAGGAGCTGGGCGCGCTTGGCGATGGGCGTCTCGACGCGCACGATCGCGTCCTCGAACATGCCCGTGCTGTTGATGTCGACGAAGAACAGCGCGCCATCGCCGTTGCGCACCACGCGTCCGTGCTCGGGCACCAGGCGTACGCCGCCCACGTCCTCGACCGTCGGATAGTAGACGCAGCCGCCCGCGAGTAGCACCAGGAGCAGCAGGACCGCCGTCGTCGTTGGCCGCGCGTGGCCTCCCGGAGCCGGCCTCATGCGCCCTTGAACGCGCCTTCGGCGGCCATGGCGCCGAGCGCTCGCTCGTAGGCCTTCACGGTGCGCTCGAGATCCTCGTCCCCATGCACGGCCGAGATCCAGCCGTGGTTCATCGACGAATCGACGCCGTTGTTCATGAGTGCGCAGCGCAGCAGATGGTAGAGACCGCCCCGCCGCGGCCGGTCGGGGCCCGCGAGGCCCGGCTTGCCCTCGAACGACACGTGGAAGATCGAGGCCTCGCCGTAGCAGGTGCCCGGGGCGCCGACGCGCCTCATCACGTCGGACAGGCCGCGGCGCAGCTCGTCGCCTGCCTTGTTGGCGCGCGCCTGCAGCGACGCATCCGCGCAGAGCTCGAGCGTCGCGATGGCCGCCGACGCGCACAGCGGATTCGCGTTGAACGTGCCGGCGTGGGCGACGCGCTGGCGGCGATCCCAGTCGGGATCGCCGCGGAACGCGAGCAGCGACATCAGCGCGCGCTGGCCGCAAAGAGCGCCGCCCGGCAGGCCGCCCGCGACGATCTTGGCCAGGGTCGTCAGATCGGGCGTGACGCCGAAGTACGCCTGCGCGCCGCCCGGCGAGTATCGGAAGCCGGTGATCACTTCGTCGAAGATCAGCACCACGCCGTAGCGCGTCGTCAACGCGCGCAGTTCTTGGAGATACCCGGGAATGGTCGGCGTCGTTCCCGACTGGCCGCCGGCCGGCTCCAAGATCACCGCGGCGACGTCACCACGCTCGCACGCCACCTGCACCGCCTTGATGTCGTTCGGCGGGCAAATCAGCACCTGATCGAGCAGCGCGCCCGGCACGCCGGCGGACATCGGCACGTCGTACGGCGGGTTCACGCCCGCGACCGCGCCGTCGTGCCAGCCGTGGAAATGGCCGGTGAACTTCACGATCCGCGAGCGCCCAGTGTGGGCACGCGCCACGCGCATCGCCAGGTGCGTCGCCTCGGTGCCCGACATCGTGAAGCGCACGAGCTCGGCGCACGGTACCAGCTGCGTCACGAGCTCGCTCCAGCGCACCTCGAGCTCGTGGCAGCCGCCCAGATGCGTGCCGCGCGCGACCTGTTCCTGCACCGCGCGCACCACGGCCGGATGGCAGTGACCGAGGAAGAGGGCGCCGTGCCCCATCCAGTAGTCGACGTACTCGTTGCCGTCGACGTCCCACTTGCGCGTGCCGTTCGCGCGCTCGATGTAGGTTGGAAACGGCGACAGATGACGGATGTCGTGCGTGATGCCGCCGGGGATCGAGCGCCGCGCGCGCTCCCAGAGGGCTGCCGACTTCGCGTGCTTCGCGCGATATTCCTCGTGGATCGTCATGGTTCTCTCCTGATGTCCGTCCCAATCATAGACGAGAACGCGCCGCCAGCCGAAGCAGATCGACGACGGCGGCGTGCGTCTCGGCGCTCAGCCCGTCCACCGTGTGCTCGCGCCGCCGGGTCACACCGTCATGAGCGCCGACGGCCACGCAGGCCTCGATCAGCCGGCGCTCGAGCTCCGGCGTGTGCAGGAGATCATTGCCGGTCAGCCGGGCGAGCGCGGCGACGATACCGTAGCCGCCCCAGTTGGAGACGCCGGCCACCACCAGATGGTCGACGGGCACGACCGTGGCGATCCGCGCGCGAAGCGGGTCGAGTCGTGCGATCTTCGCGCGCACGGCGCCCATACCGATCTCGTTGCCACCATCACCGATGCCGACCGTCACGGGCCCTCGTGCGCGACGTGGGGTCGCTTTTGAACGAGCCCGTCGTCCGGGCGTGCGGAGCCGGCCCGTGCCCTTCGCAGGCCACGCGCGGTACGAGCCGGCCTTACGTTCCTCGCTACGAAAAAACAGCTCGTCGATCGGCGCGTTCCAGCTGGCCACCGAGTGGCCTCGCATGTTCAGATAGTCGCCCGCGCGGTTGCGGCCGGGCCGCTCGATCGCGATCAGGTGCGTCGGCCTCTCCGATGCGAGGAGGCGGCGCGCGCCGTCGGTCTCGGCGGGATAGAGGAGCACCTCCGCCGGTTCGTCGAGCGTCTTGAGCGCCGCTTCGACGAGCGGCACGTTGGGCTGGTCGGTGACATAGGTCACACGCGCGCCGAGCCGGCGCAGCGCACGGCCGAGCACGGCCGCGCCGGGCGGGCCGTCGCTCTCGGGCATGTCGGGCTCGACCGTGAAGCCGGTGACGATCAGGACGCGACGCGCGCCGCGCAGCGCTCGCGCGGCTGCGAGAGCGGCGCCCGATCTCGAGAATGCGGCGATGTCGCGATGGCCCGGATCGAGGGCAAGGATCTGGTCGATCAGATCGGGGCCGCGCGTCACGAGCCGGACGCTATCACCGCCTCGCCTCGTACAGCAAGCACTGGTAGGGCGCCAGCGGCACCGCCGTGCTCGTGCCCGCGAAGGTCTCGGCGTCGCTGTCGATCAGCACGCGCCAGTCCGGCGCCTCCAGGGTGAGCGCCTGGGTCTTCGAAGTCAGGTTCGCGACCAGCTTGACCTCGTCGCCCTCGGGCGTCGCGCGCGTCACGACCAGCACGGCGCCGTCCGCCTCGCGCGCGACGCGCGCGAGCTGCTTGTGGCGCGTGCCGAGCGCCGGATGCGTGCGCCGGAGCGTCAGCCAGCGGCGGTAGAGCTCACGCAGGCCGCGATGCTTCGGCGCGCCGGTCAGCGAGTGATTGAGCCGCGAGCTGACGAACGTGTTCGGGGCGTTGGGATCTGCGATCGGCCCGCGCCAGTCCCATCGCGTCATCTCCTCGGCGCGGCCCTTGCGCACCGCTTCGGCCAGGTTGCGGTCGAGGAACGAGCAGAAGAACTGGAAGCGGGCGGTCTCGCCGTACTCCTCGCCCATGAACATGAGCGGGATGGCCGGCGTCACGAACATGAGGCACGCCGCGAGCTTCACGGCCTCGAAGGGCACGAGCGTGCCGAGCCGCTCGCCCTGCGGGCGGTTGCCGACCTGATCGTGGTTCTGCAGGCAGATCACGAAATGTTCGCCGGGCAGATCGCCGCTCGGCGTGCCGCGCGGCCGGCCGAAATACTCCGACGGCTCACCCTGGAAGGCAAAGCCCTCGGCGATCGTCCGCTCCAGGTGCTGCTCCTCGCCAAAATCGACGTAGTAGCTCATCGACTCGCCGGTGAGCCGCCGGTGCAGCGCGTGGTGAAAATCGTCCGACCAGACCGCGTCGAGGCCGAGGCCGCCAACGCTCGTCGGCAGCACGATCTTTCGGTCGTTGTCGTGCGACTCGGCGATCACGTGGACGCGCCGGCCCAGCCGCGCCGCCTCGCTCCGCACTGCGTCGGCGAACTCGGTGAGCACGTGCACCGGGCCCGTATCGTAGATCGCGTGGATCGCGTCGAGCCGGAAGCCGTCGATGTGGAATTCGTTCACCCACATGCGCCCGTTCTCGATGATATGACGGCGCACGCCCTCCGAGCCGGTTCCGTCGTAGTTCACCGCCGGTCCCCACGCGGTCTGCGTCTTGTCGGCGAAGTAGGGACCGAACTCGGCGAGGTAGTTTCCCTCGGGCCCGAGGTGGTTGTAGACGACGTCGAGGTACACCGAGAGCCCGCGCGCGTGGCAGGCATCCACGAGACGGCGGAGCCCGCGCGGCCCGCCGTAGGTCGACTGCGGCGCAAACAGGTGCACGCCGTCGTAGCCCCAGTTGCGCGAGCCCGGAAACTCCGCGATCGGCATCAGCTCGATCGCGGTCACTCCGAGCTCGACCAGCCGAGCCAGGTGCGGAATGATCGCCTCGAACGTGCCGGGTGGCGTGAAGGCGCCCACGTGGAGCTCGTAGAAGACGAGCTCGCCGAGCGTGTGGCCCGGGAATTCCTGATCGGTCCACACGAAGCGCGTGGGATCGACGACGACCGACGGCCCGTGCACACCCTCGGGCTGAAATCGCGAGGCGGGATCGGGTCGGTACCGGGTCGCGTCGAGCCGGTACTTGTAGCGCACGCCCTCGGCCAGCCCCTCCAGCGTGGTCTCGAAGAGGCCGCCCTCGCGCATGTGGAGGGCCTCGATCGCTCGGCCATCGACGACCACGTCGACCGAGCGACACCGAGGCGCCCAGACTCGAAATGTGACGCCGTTCGCGAGAAGGCTTGCACCGAGCGCGCTCATACGGTCCAATGAAGACCCCATGGCCTCACCATTCGCCTTGGTACTGCATACCCATCTTCCGATGGTGGTCAATCACGGCCGCTGGCCCCATGGCAGCGACTGGCTCTGCGAGGCGGCGTTCGAGTGCTACCTGCCGCTGCTCGAAACGGCCCACCGCCTGGTCGCCGATGGGATTTCGCCCAAGTGGACGATCAACCTCTCGCCGGTGCTGACCGAGCAGCTCGCCTCGCCCGAATTCCAGAAGGAACTATCTTTTTACCACGATAACGTTCGCCGCGCCTGCACGGAGTCGCGAGAGCATTTCACGCGTGCCGGCAACAAGGAGATCGTCGGCCTCACCCACTTCTGGGAGGAGTTCTTCGAGCGGATGTGGGAAATGCACCGGCGAATCGGGGGGGATATTCCCGGCACGTTCGCTGATCTGCAGCGAGCGGGACACATCGAGATCATCACCTGCGCCGCGACCCACGGCTACCTGCCCCTCCTGGCGAGGGATGAGTCGATCCAGCTGCAGCTGCGCACCGCCGTCGAGACCCACCGCCGGCATTTCGGCCGCGCGCCGCGGGGGATCTGGCTGCCAGAGTGCGCCTACCGGCCCCGATACGAATGGACGCCCCCGACCGGTCCCGAGAGCGGACGCGATCGGCGCATGCGACCGGGCATCGAGGAGATGCTGGCGAAGAACGGGCTCGAGTATTTCATCGCCGACGCCCACCTGGTCTCCGCCGGGCAGCCGCTCTTTCTGTACCGCGATTTCCTGCCGTTGAAAGCGCAGGAGAAGAGTGAGCCCCTGGCGGCGGTACCGGCCGGTCAGGCGCGCTCGCCGTATCAACCGTACCGCGTAGCCTCGCGCGGCGGCCGCGGGCAGGCCGTCGCGTTTTTCCGTGATCCGCGCACGACCTTACAGGTGTGGAGCCGGGAGCACGGCTACCCCGGCGAGTACGCCTATCTCGAGTTCCACAAGAAGCACTTCCCGGGAGGCCTGCGGTTCTGGCGTATCACCGACAACCAGGGCGATCTCGGCACCAAGGTCGTGTACGACCCCGAGGTCGCCGCGCAGAAGGTCCGCCAGCAGGCGCCGCACTTCGTCGACCTGGTCGTCGACACCCTGACCCACGCGGGGAAGGGCCCGTCGCTCGTATGCTCCCCGTACGACGCCGAGCTCTTCGGCCACTGGTGGTTCGAAGGGCCCATGTGGCTCGAGCACGTGGCGCGTGAGATGGAGCGCCGCAGCGTCCCGCGCATGACGCTCGGCGAGGCCCTGGAGGCGGTGCCGGCCCGAACGACCCTGTCTCTCCCCGAGGGCTCCTGGGGCGAGGGCGGCGACCATCGGGTGTGGTTGAATCGCGGCACCGAGTGGACGTGGGATCGCGTCTACAGCGCCGAGGCGGAATGGGTCGGGCACCTCGCGAAGCTCAATGGCCGGCCCGAGCTGCAGCGGGTGATCGCCCAGGCCACGCGCGAGCTGCTGCTGCTCCAGTCCTCCGACTGGCAGTTCCTGATCACGACCGGCACGGCGTCGGACTACGCCGAGCGGCGCGTGGCCGAGCACTACGCCGAGTTCAAGCGTCTCTGCGAGATGGCGCGCGCGCTCGAGGCCGGCGATACGCTCTCGCCCGACGCGGCCCACTCGCTCGGGCGGCTCGAGCGCGACGACTTCTGCTTCCCGGATCTCAACCCCGCCTGGGGTCTCGATACGCCCGCGGCGAGCTGAGTACCATGCCCCGTCGCGCTCGTGTGCTCGCGATGGTCATGGCCGGTGGCCGCGGCGATCGCCTGCAGCCCCTCACCCGCGAGCGCTCGAAATCGGCGGTGCCGTTCGGCGGCCGACATCGCCTGATCGATTTCGTGCTCTCGAACTTCATGAACTCGGATATGCCCTCGCTCTACGTCCTCGTGCAGTACAAGGCCCAGTCGCTGATCGAGCACCTGCGCTTGGCCTGGCGGACGAGCGGCATGCTGCCCGATTTCTTCGTGACGGTCGTGCCGCCGCAGATGCGGGTCGGCGCCGCCTGGTATCGCGGCACCGCCGACGCGGTGCTGCAGAATCTGAACCTGATCGACGACTTCAACGCCGACGTCATCGCGGTCTTCGGCTCCGATCATGTCTACCGGATGGACGTGAACCAGATGCTCGCCTACCACCAGGAGTCGGACGCCGACGTGACGATCGCGGCCCGACCGGTGTCGCTCAGCGACGCACGTCAGTTCGGCGTGCTCGGCGTGGACCGCGCGGGCCGCGTCGTCCACTTCGACGAGAAGCCGGCGAAGCCCACGCCCCTGCCCGACGATCCCGAGCGCGCGCTGGTGTCGATGGGCAACTACATCTTCTCGCGCCAGCCGCTCGTCGACGCGCTCGTCGCCGACGCGCGCCGGTCCACCGACCACGACTTCGGCCGCTCGATCATCCCCGAGATGGTTCCGACCGGCCGGGTCTTCGCGTACGACTTTCAGAAGAACGACGTACCCGGCGTGAAACCGTACGAGGAGCAGGCGTACTGGCGCGACGTCGGGACGATCTCGTCCTACTGGGAGGCCCACATGGACCTCCTGGGCGAGTCGCCGCGGTTCGACCTCGACAACCGGCTCTGGCCCGTCCGCAGCGAGCATCACGCCGGCCCGGCCGCCCGCTTCATCGGGGGCGACGTCGACAACGCGCAGATCGGCGAATCGTCGCTGGTCAAGCGCGCGACGATCAGGAACTCGATCCTCGGTCGGTCCGTGTGGGTCAACGAGGGCGCGGTGATCGAGGATTCGATCGTCATGGATCACACCACGGTCGGCAAGGGTGCGCATCTCAGGCGCGCCATCGTCGACCGTTTCAACATCATTCCAGCCGGCGCCGAGATCGGTCACGATCTGGCCGCCGATCGCCGCACCTATCACGTCGATCCTTCGGGCCTCGTCGTGGTGCCCCGGGGCGGCCGCCGCGAGTTCCTCCGCGGCATCGAGGAATTTTGAACCGCGCCATCGTCATTCACGGTCACTTCTATCAGCCGCCGCGCGAGAACCCCTGGCTCGAGTCGGTCGAGGTGCAGGATTCGGCGGCGCCGCATCACGACTGGAACGAGCGCGTCACCGCCGAGTGCTACGCGCCGAACACGGCGGCCCGCCGCGTCGACGAGCAGAACCGCGTCCTCGACATCGTCAACAACTTTGAGAAGATCTCGTTCAACATCGGGCCGACGCTCTTCGCCTGGCTCGAGCGCCATCGGCCGGACGTCTACGCGAAGATCATCGAGGCCGATCGCGCGAGCGTGGCCGCTCGCGGTCACGGCAACGCGTGCGGGCAGGTCTTCAACCACATGATCATGCCGCTGGCCACGCGCCGCGACAAGGTCACGCAGGTGCGGTGGGGCATCGAGGACTTCCGCGCGCGCTTCGGACGCGATCCCGAGGGCCTCTGGCTCCCCGAGACCGCGGTCGACAACGAATCGCTCGAGGTGCTGGCCGAGGCCGGCGTGAAATTCACGATCCTGGCTCCCTACCAGGCCGCTCGGGTGCGCGCCCTCGATACCGAGGCCTGGGAGGACGTCGGCGGTGGGATCGACCCAAGCCGTCCCTATCTCTGGAAGGGGCCGCGCGGCCTGAGCCTCGCGCTGTTCTTCTACGACGGGCACATCTCGCGCGCGATCGCGTTCGAGCGGCTGCTCGAGCGCTCCGAGAACCTGGTGGCATGGCTCAACGCCGCCTTCGCCGACGCGCGCACCTGGCCGCAGCTGGTTCACTGCGCCACCGACGGCGAGACCTATGGCCACCACAGCCGCTTCGGCGAGATGGCGCTGGCGGCGGCGGTCCAGCAGATCGAGGCCGAGGGTACCGTAGCGCTCACGAACTACGCCGCGTTCCTGGCGGCCAGTTCGCCGACCCACGAGGTCGAGATCCACGAGCGCACCTCATGGAGCTGCGCGCATGGCATCGAGCGGTGGCGCTCGGACTGCGGTTGCCGCACGCGCGGCGACTGGCACCAGCGGTGGCGGGCTCCGCTGCGCGAGGCCCTCGACTGGCTCCGCGATCAGATCGATCCGTTCTTCGAGGCGCGCGCCTCGGCGCACCTGAAAGACCCGTGGGCCGCGCGCGACGACTACGCCGCCGTGCTCCTCGACCGGAGCCCGGAGCGGCTCGACGCGTTCTTCGAGAGCCACGCCCGTGGGCCGCTCGACCAGGCCGCGCGCGTCGAGGCGCGGCGCCTGCTCGAGCTCGAGCGCAATCGCCTGCTCATGTACACCTCGTGCGGCTGGTTCTTCGACGAGATCTCAGCGATCGAGCCGGTGCAGATCCTCCGCTACGCGGCGATGGCGCTGCAGTACCTGAACGATCTCGGCGGCGGGCGGCTCGAGGACGAGTTCGTCCGCCGGCTGGCGGCGGCGCCGAGCAACGTGCCGGAGATGCGCGACGGCGCTGAGGTCTATCGCCGGCTGGTCCGACCGACCGCGGTCAACTTGACTCGCGTCGTGACCCACTACGCGATCACCGGACTCCTGGACGAATACCCGGCGGACGCGCGGATTTACGCCTACCGGGTCGAGCGGCTCGACGAGGCGCGGGAATCCGCCGACGGCACGACACTCGCCGTCGCGCACGTGCGGGCCAGCTCCGCGGTCACCGGCGAGGCGCGGGAGATGACGTACGCGCTGGCCCATTTCGGCGGCCACGACTTTTCGTGCGGCGTCCGGAGCTGGGACGACCAGGCGACGTACGATGCGCTGAAGACCGACCTGCTCGCGCGCTGCGCGCGGCTGAGCGTGGCCGATCTCGTGCGCGGGCTCGACGAGTACTTCCCGGGCGGGCTCTCGTCGCTCAGCCACCTCTTCCTCGACGAGCGCCGGCGCGTCCTGCGCAACGTCATCCGTGCCATGCTCGAACGCCACGAGGAGACGTACCGGAAGATCTGGGAGGAGACCCGTAAGCTCGTGCACTACCTGCGCGAGGCCGACGCGCCGGTGCCCGAGACGCTCGCGATCGTCGCCCGCCATGTGATGGAGGAGCAGATCACCGCCGAGCTCCTGTCGCTACCGGAGCAGCTCGTCATCCCCGAACGTGTCGTCGGCATCGTCGACGAGGCCAGGGCGCTCGGCCTGACGCTCGACCTCATGCCCCAGCGGTTCCTCATGCACGCGGCCGTGGCGCGGGCCCTCGACGCCGTCGCCGAGACGCCGTCGCGCGAGCGCGTCGCGCAGGCGACCGCGCTGATCGAGGGCGCGCGTCGGCTCGGCATCCGGTACGGACACTGGGCGACCCAGAACCGCTTCTTCGAGATCTGGAGCGAGCGGCCCGAGGCGCGCGGCGAGCTCTCGCCGCTCGCGACCGTCCTCGCCTTCAACCTGTCGCGGTGACCCGGCCGTGAGCACCCGCTCGATCGACACGCCCCGCCGGACCGTCGTCATCGAGAGCATCGCGCCGGCCGTGGACGACGGGCGCTATCCCATCAAGCGCGAGGTCGGCGCGGTGATCGAGGTCACCGCCGACATCTTCAAGGACGGCCACGACGTGCTGGTCGCCTATCTTCGCTATCGCCGCGACAGCGACAGGGCCTGGCGGGAGAGCCCGATGCACCACGTGGACAACGACCGCTGGGCGGGCACGTTCACGGTGGAGGCGACCGGCCGATATCGCTACACGATCGAAGCGCTCACCGAGACGTTCCAGTCCTGGCTCGCGGATCTCCAGAAGCGCCACGCGGGCGGCCAGGATCTCACGAGCGCGCTCGGCGAGGGGCGGGCGCTGATCCGCGACGCGACGAAGCGGGCGGGCGGCGCGGATCGCACCGCGCTCGAAGCCTACGCCGGCCGCATCGAGCGCGCCGGCTCGCCCGCCTCAGCCGTCGCCGCAGCCGCCGAGCCGGAGCTCAGCACGCTGATGGCCAGATACCTCGACCGCTCGGAAGCGACGTGGGCCGAGCGCGAATTCGAGGTGACCGTCGATCCGGTGCGCGCGCGCTTCGCCGCGTGGTACGAGTTCTTCCCGCGCTCCGGGACGGCGTCGGACCGCAGCGCCACCTTCAAGGAAGCCGAGGCGCAGCTCGCTCGGGCCTCCTCGATGGGCTTCGATGTGGTCTACCTGCCGCCGATCCATCCGATCGGGAAGGCGCATCGGAAGGGACGCAACAACGAGCTGGTCGCCGCCCCGGA
>Ga0075433_10003167_pt1 | contig 12677 bp, 16 predicted proteins | sample RhiMethybrSRZTD2_FD_75299 | JGI IMG/M metagenome (GOLD analysis project Ga0075433, IMG submission 75299) | Populus rhizosphere microbial communities from Tennessee, USA - Rhizosphere MetaG P. TD hybrid SRZTD2 | ecosystem: Host-associated > Plants > Roots > Rhizosphere > Soil | place: USA... | reverse complement strand
TGGGACTGGTTGCGGCGTTCTTCGTCGGTGCAGCGGCGCTGGGGTACCTGCTCATCGAGCTCTCGGAGCGGTTGGCCGCACCGCCGGCGCTCGCTGCCGTCCGCGTCGAGCGTGTGCCCTGGTTCGCGTTCTTCCTGTTCTGGCTCGCGCTCGCCGCCGTGATCGACTCGTCCGGGACGTACTACGACGTCCGCCTGCTCGACGACCGCGCCCCGGTCCCGAGGGAGACGCCCGTGCAGGCGTATGACTCGTGGGCGAAGACAAACGCGCACGGCAAGGCCGTCCCGTTGCTCTTCGTGTCGACGTCGGGCGGCGGCATCCGCGCGGCGTACTGGACGGCGATCGTGCTCGAGTGCGTCCTCGAGGGAACCGGCGCCGACGCCTGCGCGAACGGACAGGCGGCGGCGAACACGCGCGCGGACCGCGCCCTCTTCGCCGCCAGCGGGATCTCCGGCGGCAGCCTGGGCCTGGCCACCTACGCCGCGCATCTCGCCAATCCGGGGCCCGGCCCTGACTGGCCGGCGCACCGGCTCGGGGGCGACTATCTGGCGCCGACCGTCGGCTGGGGGCTGTTCGTCGACCTGCCCTTCGCACTCCTGCGGCGCGACGGCGGCACCGACAGGGCCGAGGTGCTGGAGCGGGGCTGGGAGCGCTCGTGGATCGACGCGAAAGGACAGCCGTCGACGCTCGCGGCGGGCCTGATCCAGCGCTGGCGGCGGCGCCCGTTCCCACTGCTGCTGCTGAACGGGACGAAGGTGCAGGACGGCTGCCGGTTCGAGACGTCGGTGCTCGACGAGTCGATCAAGCTCGCACAGCAGTCACAGAACAACGAGACGCTCGTGGAGGACTGCCTGTCGCTGCGGCTGTTCGAGCGCAGCAGCAACTACTACGTCAGGCCCGCCGACCGCACCGGGTGGGCCCTGGCGTCCAGCGAAGACCTGGTCGACTACCTGTGCCCGCGCCAAGACGTGCGGCTTTCGACGGCGGCGCTGATGTCGGCGCGCTTCCCCTACGTGCTCTCTTCCGGCCGGCTGCCGAAATGCGACGGCTCGACGGCGGTGAACCTCGTCGACGGCGGCTACTTCGACACGTCCGCGGCGTCGCCGGTCGTCGAGCTGTGGGACCGGCTTCGGCCGCTCGTCGACGCGCAGAACGCGCGGGCGGGAACGTGTGTCGTGCCGGTCTTCCTGCAGATCGACAACCACTACGCCGGGGAGCCGTCGGCAGGCGGGCGCACGAGGCCGTGGGAGTCGTCCGTGCCGGTGCAGGCGCTCGGCGGATCGCGTAACGCGCGCGAGGCGAATGCGAGGCAAGCGGCCGCGCTCGCGTTCGGGAACGAATCGTTCGGAAGCGTGCAGTCGGTGGTCGCACCGGCCGGAGCGATCGATCGCGTCGCGCACATCTACCCGCGCGCGCATCCCGGCTCGAAGGCACCGCTGGGGTGGACGCTTTCGAAGTCGTCGATGGACGACCTGCGCCGCCAGTTGCAGACGGATGCGAACGGGCTGGAGATCGCGAAGGTGCGCGACTGGTTCTCGGCGGGCTTAACGTGCCGGCGTGGACCTGCGTGACGAGTTCCTGCTCGACCCGGACATCACCTTCCTGAACCACGGCTCGTTCGGCGCCTGCCCGCGGGCGGTGTTCGAGCGCTACCAGGAGTGGCAGCTCGAGCTCGAGCGCGAGCCCGTGCTCTTCCTCGCGCGGCGCGTGGAAGCACTGCTCGCGGAAGCGCGCGTAGCGCTCGGTGAATACCTCGGCGCGGATCCCGACGACCTGGTGTTCGTCCCGAACGCGACGTCCGGGGTGAACATCGCCGCGTGGCCGCTCGGGCTACGGGCCGGTGACGAGGTGCTGAGCTCGAACCTCGAATACGGGGCGCTCGACCTCACGTGGGAGCACGTGTGCGGCGACTTCGGGGCGCGGTATGTGCGCGTGCCCGTACCGCTGCCGATCGGCGGCGAGGAGGAGATGCTCGAGACGATCTGGGCAGCTGTGAACGACCGAACGCGCGTGCTCTATCTCAGCCATCACACGTCGGGGACGGCCCTGACGCTGCCCGTGGCGGAGCTTTGCCGGCGCGCGCGCGAGCGCGGCATCGTCACCGTGATCGACGGGGCGCACGTCCCCGGTCACCTACCGCTGAACCTGCGCGAGCTCGACCCCGACTTCTACGCCGGCAATTGCCACAAATGGCTGTGTGCGCCGAAGGGCGCGGGCTTTCTGTACGTCCGCCGCGAGCTGCAGCGCAACGTGCACCCGCTCGTGTTCAGCTGGGGCTACGAGGGCGACGATCCGACCTTTCTCGCCCGGCACGAGAAGCAGGGGACGCGCGACCCCTCGGCATACCTGACGGTTCCGTACGCGATCGAATGGCAGCTGTCTCGTGACTGGCACCTCGTGCGGGAGCGCTGCCACGGGCTCGCCCGCCGCGCCGCCGCGGAGCTCGGCCTCTCCCCGGTCGTGCCAGACACCCGACACGGCCTGTACGGACAGATGGTGTCGCTGCAGCTCCCCGACGACGCCCCACCGGACCTACAGGAGCGGCTGTTCGATGAGCACCGCATCGAGATTCCGGTGATGGACCGCAGCAGCCCGCGGCTGATCCGCGCGTCGTTCCAGGGCTACAACGACGAGGCGGATCTCGAACGGCTCAAGGCCGCCCTCGACGCCTTGCTGTAGCTACGCCGTCCAGTAGCTACGCCGCGTAGGCGAACGGGTGCCGGAAGACGTCGAGCGCCCGGTCGGGCGGAGCCTGGACCTCGAAGCTCTCGCCGGAGCGGCTGTCGGCAACCGCCACCATCAGCTGGTTCGTCATCCGGCTCCAGAGCAGGGAGATCTCGATTCCGTCCGCTGAGCGGTGATCGAGCTCGGTGAGGGTGAAGTCCATGCTCATGAATGTCCCAGGCATCGGCCGGGCCGACCACGGAGCCATCCCCCGAATGGTTGTACGGCTGTCCCCCTATTCGTGGGGGAGGTTGACCCCCAGGAGCGTCAGCACGACGAGCAGCGCGACGAACGCGAGCCCGCCCGCGACGTAGAGCCGCGGATGGCGGCTCCGCCGGAGAGAGTCCCAGCCGATGCGCCCCCAGAAGACGACCAACCCGGCGAGAGCGCCCACACCGATGACGAGCACGGGCGCGAGCAGGGCCGCGCGCTGGAACGAAAGGTCGCTGACCGCGACCGCTAGGACCACGACGGCCGTGACGGCGACGGACGCGGCGAACAGCCGGGCGCTCACTGGACCACAGGCTATGCTCGAAAGGATGGTGGAGGCGAACTACGTCTCGGGCGACGACTACGTCATCGAGTTCCAGGACCACCGCTTCGGCTTCAACGCGGGGGACTTCGAGGAGCGAGTCACCGCGGCGGCCGTCCGACTCGGCCTCGTCGCCGACAACGATCTCGACGACGACGAGACGGCGGATCTCGTCGAGCTCGTCTGGCGCGACTGGATCGACGAGCCGCGCAGCGGGCTCGGCCGGTACCTCGTGCGGCACTGGGAGAGGGTGTCGCTCGTCGGCGGGGAGTCGCTCGTCTACTGGCTGAAGAAGCTCGTCTTCCGCAGCGCTTGGCTCGACCACCGCGTCAAGGAGGGCATCCTGGACGTCGCCTGGGACGAGGAGCTTGCCGACTTCGCGTACCGCGACCCGAACGGCGACCGCGCCCTGCTCGAGCTCGCTCCCGTGCCGTCCTGGCACGAGCTGCAGTTCCGGCGTTGATTCGCGCCGGCCTGATCGCCGGTTATCTCGCCGCGCTGCTCGCGGTGGACACGCAGGTCGACCTCCGCGGCCAGCTCGCGCTCGGGGCGCTGACGTGGCTCGCGCTCGTAGCGGCCGCATGGACGCTCCCCAGGGAGCGCCGGCTGCAAGTTGCGGTCGTCATCTGCGCCGCGACGGTCGCGGAGCTGACCGGCTCGATCCTCTGGGGCGTCTACACCTATCGGCTGCACAACCTGCCGACGTTCGTGCCGCCGGCGCACGGCCTCGTCTTCATCGCCGGCCTCTCGCTGAGCCACGCCCTGCGCGTGCACACCCGACCGCTCGTGCTCGCCGCCGCGGCGATCGCGGCCACCTGGGGCGTTCTGGGAGTGACCGTCCTGCCGCGCACGGACGCGGCCGGCGCGCTCGGCGTGCCGCTGCTGCTCGTCTTTCTCTGGCGCTCGCGCGCACGCGCGGCATACGCCGGCGTCTTCCTCGTCGTCGCAGCGCTCGAGCTGTATGGCACCGCGATCGGCACGTGGCGCTGGGCGGATCACCTGCCCGGGGTCGGGATCCCAGACGGCAATCCGCCCAGCGGAGTCGCTTCCGGCTACGTGTGGTTCGACGTCATGGCGCTCCTGCTCGCTCCACGGCTACCAGCTGCCTGGCGCGGGCTTGTCCGCCTGGTAGATCCATACGTGGAAGAACTGCGTCAGATCCTGGCCGCTCATCTTCCCCGCGAGCGTGATGAACTGCCGCGTCGTCACGTTCGCGTGCCGGTTCTGCGTCGCCCACGTGCGCAGCAGGTCGAGGAACGCGAAGTCGCCGATCTTCTCGCGTAGCGCCTGCAGCGTCATTCCGCCGCGCTCGTACACGGTTCCGTTGAAGAGGAGAGCTGGATCCGTGAAGTCCGCAATTCGCCGACGGCGTGTAGTCGAGCGTCAACGAGTAGTTCGAGACGTCATAGCCCCCGTTCCCGGCCAGCGGAAACATCGGGTCGCCGAGCCCTTCGGATCCGGGCGTGAGCGAGGCTCCCAGCGCCGTCGGCGCGAGGACGAGCGCGCCAGCGACAACCACCGCGCGCAAGACATGGAGCGGCCGCAGAGATACCTCCGCGGCCGCCTGTCGAGGAATGTGTGGGCTGCGGCTCCCCACGATCCTCTGCGTCTCAGGATCGAGGCGGAATCGCGATTTGGCTCTCCCCCGGGAGGGTGAAGTGAAGTGCGTGGATGAACCACCCGAAGGGGGACGAATCAACCGATAAGCCTGAGCGATGCTCCCAGTGTCCTCAACAGCTCTGTACTGCGGCAGAGCAGCCCCCACAAAACTGCGGTACTGCGGCGGGGGCGGACATTTCCGGGGCGGAACCTATGCGGCGGGTTCCGCCCCTTTTCTTTCTGGTAGCGCGAATCCCGGCTTGCGATCCTCGTCGGCCGGCCCGAGCGTGATGCGCCGGATGGAGCCCACCGGGACGATCAGCTGCTCCGCCTCGACGCTCAGCGTCAGGAACCCGTAGCCGGGCTCGCCGGAGAGCGACAGCAGGTCCAGGCGCTCGCCGTCCGCCAGCTCCACCTCGACGTGCGACCGATCGGCTGCGTGCGTCGCCGTGAACTGCTCGATCTGCCGGTGGACCCGCTCGACGAAGTCGTCGAGCGACGGCTCGGCCGCCCCCGGCACCCAGAGCTCGGGGCTCAAAACAGCTTCGCGTCGGCGGCTGCTGCGGCGGCGCCGACGTGCTCGCGCCCGAGGGCGGTGATGATGCGGCCGCGCGGCGTGCGCTGCAGGAAGCCGAGCTGCAGCAGGTACGGCTCGTAGACGTCCTCGATCGTGTCGCGCTCTTCCCCGAGCGCGACCGCGAGCGTCGACAGACCCACCGGGCCGCCCTCGAACTTCACGAGGATCGCGGAGAGCAAATCGCGGTCGATCCGTTCCAGCCCGGTCCCGTCGACCTCGAGCAGCTCGAGTGCCTCGGTCGCGACGGCGTTCGTGATCACGCCGTCGTGACGCACCTGCGCGACGTCGCGCACGCGCTTGAGGATCCGATTCGCGATCCGCGGCGTCCCGCGCGAGCGGCGCGCGATCTCGTCGGCCGCCTCGTCCTCGATCTCCACGTCGAGGATGCGAGCCGAGCGGCGCACGATCGTCCCTAGCTCCCTCGCGTCGTAGTAGTCGAGGCGGAAGGTCATGCCGAAGCGGTCGCGGAGCGGCGTCGTGAGCAGCCCCGTGCGCGTCGTCGCGCCGACGAGCGTGAACGGTGGCAGGTCGAGCGTCAGCGTGCGCGCAGCCGCGCCCTGTCCGACGATGATGTCGAGCCGGAAGTCCTCGAGGGCCGGATACAGGATCTCCTCGATCGCGCGGTTGAGCCGGTGGATCTCGTCGACGAAGAGGACGTCATGCCGCTCGAGCCCCGTGAGGATCGCCGCCATGTCCCCCTTGCGCTCGAGCGCCGGCCCCGCCACACAACGGATGCCGACGCCGAGCTCCTCGCGGACGATGTGCGCGAGGCTCGTCTTTCCGAGGCCCGGCGGCCCGACGAGCAGGACGTGGTCGAGCGCCTCGTCACGCGCCTTCGCGGCGGTCAGGGCAATTGCGAGCTGATCCTTGATGCGCTCCTGCCCCACGAACTCGGCCAGGCGGCGCGGACGGAGCGACTGCTCGAGCTCCTCCTCCTCGGGGGCGACCGCCGGGGCCAAAAACTGGGTGCTCATCTCATGCAGCTTTCAACGCCTGACGGACACGTTCCTCCGGCGGCAGCTCCGGGTCGACCGCGGCGAGAGCCTGCTCTGCCTCCCCCACGGAGTAGCCGAGCTCGACGAGCGCGTCGCGCGCGACGAGATGCGGTCGCGTGCCCGTCGCCGTGGAGATCGGCACCGGGGCATCGCCGAGCTTTTCCTTCAGCTCGAGCACGATGCGCTCGGCCGTCTTCTTGCCGATGCCGGGAATCGCCTGGAAGCGGGCGATGTCCTCGAGCACGATCGCTCGGCGAAGCTCAGCCGCCGGCGAACCGGACACGATCGCGAGCGCGACCTTCGGCCCGACGCCGTTGACCGACAGCAGCTGAACGAACAGCTCGCGCTCGCCGGCTTCCGCGAAGCCGTAAAGCTGCAGTGCGTCCTCGCGCACGTGGAGGTACGTGTGCAGCGAGACCTCCTGAGCGCCGTCAGCGAGCCGGACCGCGGACGGCGTGGCAGCGAGGAGGTAGCCGACGCCCCCGACGTCGACGACGAGCCCCTCCGGTGTGTTCGCCACGGGGCGTCCGCGAACACGCGCGATCATCCGGCGACCCTCAGTAGCGGCGGCGCGAGGGCGTGGCAGATGGCGACTGCGAGCGCATCCGAGGCGTGCGACGGTCGCGGCGCGGCCTCGAGCGACAGGATGGCCTTCACCATCTTCTGCACCTGCTGCTTCTCGGCGCGGCCGTAGCCGCACACGGCCTGCTTCACGCGCGCGGGCGGATACTCAGCGCACTCGACGCCGGCGTTCGCGGCCGCGACCATGACGGCTCCGCGCGCCTGTCCGACGGAGAGCGCGATGCGGGCGTCGGCGCCGACGAAGGACTCCTCGAGCGCGACGGCATCCGGACGGTGCTCCTCGATGAGCGCCGCGACCCCGTCGAAGATCGTCTTCAGGCGCAGCTCTGGGCGCTGCGCCGCGGGGGTTCGCCACCACCCGTGGTCGATGGCCCTGAGGCGCCCTTCTCTTTCGTGGACGATGCCGAACCCGCACGAAGCAGTCCCTGGGTCGATGCCGATGACCTTCACGCAGCCACGTTAGGCGGGACATCGGACGTTTCCTTCTTGACAGATGCGCGGAAAAACGGGGCCATGGCAGTGGACATCTGGCTGACGTTTCCGGACGGGACCGAGATCGAGCTGAAGGACAGCGTCTCGATCGGACGGGACACGAGCAACGACCTCGTCATGGAGTCGTCGGCGGTGAGCCGCGAGCACGCGACGGTCGCGTTTCGCGACGGCCGCTGGTACATCGAGGACCGCGGCAGCTTCAACGGCACCTACCTGAACGGGACACGTGTCGTGCCTGGCACGCCGTTGCCGCTCCGCCACGCCGATCGCATCAGCATCGGCCCCGAGACGCTGGTGTTCTCGTGGCCGGCACAGCTGGACGACCCGGACACGACGGAGCCGCTCGGGGAGGTCGCCGCCTCGAACGGCGTGCAGCTCTCCGCCTTCCAGCGCCAGGTCGTGCAGGCGCTCTGCGGGCCGTGGCTCGCCGGCTCGAGCCTCGAGACGCTGCCGTCCAACGAGCAGATCGCGGCGCAGCTCGGCACGCCGGGCGCCACGGGCACCGTCAAGGCGGCGCTGCGGCGCATCTACGCGAAGGCGGGTCTTTCCGATCAGCCGGCGCACGCGAAGCGGCGCGCCTTGTGCCGCGTCGCCCGACAAAACGGGTGGATCTGACGAACGAGAAATGCGCGGAGGAGCCAAGGCTCCCCCGCGACCCCCTCCGTACGAATCGAGAAGCGTAGAGACGCGCTCAACCAAGCTGAGTGACCGCGTGAGTAACCAGGGTCACGAACACCGAGCCCGGGGCCGGCACCTTCGACCTCTCCGACTCTGACCGGGCAAGCAGGCGCCGACGATCGACGGCGCCGAGGCCGACCGCCTGCGCGACGCCGTGAAGTCGTCCAGCATGACGTCTGGACGGGCAAACAGGACCGGCTGCTGATGAAGGCGGAGCTCGGCCTGAGCGTCCCGTCGGAGTTGCGGCGAGTGCTCGGCGACGTGGTCGGCGCGAAGGTCGACTTCGAGCTCGCGATCGCCCACCTGGAACCAGCCTGTGACGGTCGCGCCGCCCGGCTAGCTCAAGCTACGGCTTCGAGAACCCGCTCGGGGATGTCGAAGTTCGCGTACACGTCCTGAACGTCGTCGTTCTCCTCGAGCTGGTCGATCAGGCGCAGGATCTTCTTCGCGGCACCTTCGTCGGCGACCTCGACCGTCGTCTTCGGGCGCATCGTCAGCTCGGCCGAGTCGACGGTGAAGCCGGCGCCCTCGACCGCCTCGCGCACGGCCGTCAGCGCCTCGGGCGCCGAGACGATCTCGTACGTCGAGCCGTCCAGCGAGACGTCGTCCGCCCCGCCTTCGGCAGCCGCGAGCGTGAGCTCGTCCTCGTCGACGCCGTCGGTGGCGACGAGCACGACACCGCGACGCTCGAACAACCACGCAACCGCGCCAGACGTTCCGAGATTCCCGTCGTTCTTGTCGAAGGCGTGCCGCACCTCGGAGGCAGTCCGGTTGCGATTGTCCGTCAGCGCTTCGACGATCACGGCGACGCCGTTCGGCCCGTAGCCCTCGTACACGACCGTCTCGAACGCCTGCGCGTCGGACTCGGCCCCCGATCCGCGCGCGATCGCCCGCTCGATGTTGTCCTTCGGCATCGAATAGGAGCGCGCCTTCTCGATCGCGTTCTGCAGCGCCAGGTTCCCGGCCGGATCGGCTCCCCCCTCCTTCGCCGCGACGATGATCGCGCGCGACAGCTTGGAGAAGAGCTTGCCCCGCTTCGCGTCGGCCGCGCCTTTCTTGTGCTTGATCGAGGACCACTTGCTATGCCCTGACACTCGTCGCCTCCCGCACCTGGTCGAGGAACAGTTCGTGCACGCGCGTATCTTCGGTCAACTCCGGGTGGAACGACGCGACGAGAAAGCGTCCCTGTCGCAGTAGGACAGGCTCACCGTCGAGCTCGGCTAGCACCTCGACGCCGGTCCCGTGGTCGCGCACACGCGGCGCGCGGATGAAGACGCCGCGCAGTGGATCATTCTCGTCCGGCAGCCGCAGATCGGCCTCGAAGCTCGCGACCTGCCGCCCGTACGCATTCCGGTCGACCTCGAGGTCCATGAGATCGAGATGCCCGCGGTCGAGGACGATCATGCCGGCGCACGTTCCGAACACCGGGCCGCCGAAGGTACGAACGGCCTGGTCGAGCCCGTAGAGGCGCATCAGGCGCATGAACGTGGTCGACTCGCCGCCCGGCACGACGAGGCCGTCGAGCCCCTCGAGCTGCTCCGGCTTGCGTACCTCGACGACGTCCGCGCCGAGCCGCCGCAGCATCGCCGCGTGCTCGCGAAAATTCCCCTGGACTGCCAGAACGCCGACTCTCATCGGCTCGAAATGGTAGTAGGGTCGGCGCGCCGTACAAGACTTCGGCCGGCTACACCTTCCCGTTCGGCGACTACGGCGGGCTCACGGTCGACTCGGCGGGGACGAACTTCGCCATCTGGGGCGAAGGCGACGGGATCTATACCGGCGGCGGCACCGGCGGATCCTCGTGGACGCGCGGGCGCTGGCGCGGCTGCTGCCTGGCACGACGGGCTCGATCTCCCAGCGCACGACGCCTCGCGTGCCGCGGCCGATGTCCGCGGTGCCAGTCACGAGACACGGCCGTTCGGCGTCGACGACGGTCGTCCGCGCCACCCGCGAACGGCCGAGCGGGCCCCTGACGCGCACACGCCCGCCGTTCGGCTGCATCTGCTCGAGCTCGAGGAAGTGCGGCTCGAGCAGCCAGTGATTACGGAGGTCGGAGAGGAACTCGAAGACGGCGTCGGGCGCGTGCGGGACGTGTCCCGACGCGGTGCCCGATGCGCCTACCAGCCGCGCGTCTCGAGCAGCTCTTCCGGCCGCAGCGCGGCGGCCGAGAGGCCGCTCATCGCGTCGCCGAGGCCGCGCGACACGCGCGCGAGGATGTCGGCGTCGCTGTAGTGCGTCGTCGCCTCGACGATCGCCTTCGCGCGTTCGCTCGGATTCCCCGACTTGAAGATCCCCGAGCCGACGAAGACGCCGTCGGCACCGAGCTGCATGCACAAGGCGGCGTCGGCGGGGGTCGCGATCCCTCCGGCGGTGAACGTCACGACGGGCAGACGTCCGTTCTCCGCGACCCAGCGCACGAGCTCGACCGGCGCCTGGAGGGTCTTCGCCTCGGTGTAGAGCTCATCCGGGTCCATGGCGCCGAGCCGCTTGATGGCGCCGAACACCGAGCGCATGTGCGTCACGGCGTTGACGATGTCGCCGGTGCCGGCCTCACCCTTCGTGCGGATCATGGCCGCGCCTTCCGCGATCCGCCGGAGCGCTTCGCCGAGGTTCGTGCAGCCGCAGACGAACGGAACGGTGAACTTCCACTTGTCGATGTGGTTGGCGGTGTCCGCCGGCGTCAGGACCTCCGACTCGTCGATGTAGTCGATCTCCAGTGCCTCGAGGATCTGGGCCTCGACGAAATGGCCGATCCGCGCCTTCGCCATGACCGGGATGCTGACGGCCTCCTGGATCTCCACGACCTTGTCCGGGTCGGCCATGCGAGCGACGCCCCCTTCGGCCCGGATGTCCGCGGGGACGCGCTCGAGCGCCATGACGGCAACGGCCCCGGCCTCCTCGGCGATCCGTGCCTGTTCCGCCGTCGTCACGTCCATGATCACCCCGCCCTTGAGCATCTCGGCGAGGCCGCTCTTGACGCGCATCGTTCCGATCTCAGCCATCCGCCCCGATTCTAGCCTCAGCCTTTGAGGCAGCCGTAGACCGCGTCGATCTCCTCCGACGGCGGCGTGACCGTCCAGAGGAAGACGACGTTCTTGTTGGTACGGAGGACATCGGTGATGTGGGGCCGGAGCTTCTTCGGCGCGAACCGGCGGTAGCCGTTCTCGATGCCGGGCACGTCGTCCGCGTTCTCGCCGAAGGCGATGCGGATGGCGTTCCCCGGATGGTGCACGACCAGTCCGCCCCGGGCGGCGTGCCCCTCGACGACGCCGAGCGAGGCGGGGTCGCTCGCCACCCGGTAGTGGAGCTTCTCGCGAATGCACTTCCCGGTCGGCTCGGCGTTGTACGCCGAGGGCTCGGTGTTGCAGCCGGCCGCGAGGGCGGCGACGAGGAGGAGCGCCCAGAGTGACCGCCGCATCGCGCGGCGACTGTATCTCCCGCGGTCGCGCGGTGCGCGGGCTATGAGGAGGGGATCCTGAACGCCACCTCGTCGACGTAGCACCAGCTCCAGTCCTCCCCCGGCTCCGCCGAGCGGATGATCGGGTGGTCGCTCTCGTGGGCATGCGCGGTCGCATGCTTGTTCGGCGACGAGTCGCAGCAGCCGATCTTCCCGCAGGTCATGCACATGCGCAGGTGAACCCAGCCGCTACCGATCTTCAGGCATTCCTCACACCCTTCGATCGGCGCCGGCAACGCCGTCACCTCGATCTGGTCGAGATGGGTGCAAACCGAGCCCTGTCCGGACATCTACGTCTCCTTTCCCGAGAGAAGGGCGACCCCGAAGTCGCCGGCGGCGTCCGTCCACCACGACTCGAGGGCCAGGCCGGCGCCAGCCGCATCTTGCTCGATCCCGGCGCGCCGGAACTTCGTGCTGATCTCGACCCGCAACCACTCGCCTGCTGCGAACGTCAGCTCGATCGGGGGACGCTGCAGCTGGACCGAGTGCGCCTCGCGGGCGCGGAGGCCCATGTCCATCCACTCGTTCGCCGGGTCCCACCGCGCCTCGTACGCGAACCGGCGCTGGTCGAACGTCGCGTCCAGCTCGCGGTTGACGTGGGCGAGCGCGTTACGCACGAACGCCTCCGTGACTCCCGACGCGTCGTTGTACGCCGCCTCGAGGCGCACGACGTCCTTGACGAGGTCGACGCCGATGACGAGCGCGTCGTCCTTCTCGAGGATGGCTGCCAGCGCGCCGAGGAGCTTGACGCGCTCGTCGGCATGGAGGTTGCCGATCGTGCTCCCGAGAAACGTGACCAGCCGTGGGCCGCGCCGCGGCAGCTTGTCGAGGTCGTGCTCGAAGTCGCCGACGACGGCGTCGACCGACACGCGCGGATAGGCGGCGGCAACCGCCCGGGCTCCCAGCTCCAACATCTCCGGGCTCGCGTCGAACGGGACGAAGCGCTCGAGCGTGCGAGCCCGCTCCAGCGCGTCGAGGAGATAGCGCGTGTTGCTCGCACTCCCGGCGCCGAGCTCGACGAGCGTCCGCGCCTTCGTGCGC
>Ga0075433_10003166_pt1 | contig 12678 bp, 13 predicted proteins | sample RhiMethybrSRZTD2_FD_75299 | JGI IMG/M metagenome (GOLD analysis project Ga0075433, IMG submission 75299) | Populus rhizosphere microbial communities from Tennessee, USA - Rhizosphere MetaG P. TD hybrid SRZTD2 | ecosystem: Host-associated > Plants > Roots > Rhizosphere > Soil | place: USA... | reverse complement strand
ACTGCACTGACACGCCGGGCAGGGCAGGTCAGCCGCGGCGTGAAAGTGGAAGGAAAGGTGCAACCGAAGGCGATTAATGTCGCCTTCGATGCGGATAGTGGTTCACACGGGCTCGACTGATTCCCGCTGGATCACCCCGGTGGCAACCCTGCGATCGGGCGTATGCCTTAGCGTCGTTCGCCGGTCGGGCAGCTGGCGACGATCGATCTCGGCGCGCACTCGGGTCGAGAGTTCCACGAATTCCCGCAATCCATCGAGCGTGAGCCGGCCTTGCTCCTGGAGCAGCCGCAGTCGCAGCTCGCACTGCATCAGGACGTTCATGATCTCATCGTATTCGCCGGGTGGCTGTGCCATTGGCCTCCTCGCTCGCAGCAGCCGGTGTGAGAGCAATATCCGCGCCCTGTACTGCAGGCTCGGCCTAATGCAAACGCGTGAACGCACCGACAACCGATCTGATGCCGCGCTATTGCATCGTGGTGAAGTCCCCGAACGAGGGCCTGTTTCGAGCGCTTGAAGAAGCGTTCCTCGGGCAGTCGGACTTCAGCGTGGTGATGGAGCGACGGATCAGCCGGTCGACGGCGGCCCCAACGGAAGAGCGGCGCAAGGCGCGGATCTGGGAAACCGGAGAGCTCCTGTTCGCGGAGCACCGCGGGGAGTAGCCGTCAGCCTTCCTTCAGTGAGACGACGGGATTGGCGCGGGAGCCGCGACGCGCCGGCCACCACGTCGCGAGCGCCCCGGCCGCAGCCAGGAGCAGCGACGCGGCGAGCAGGGTGACGGGGTCGAACGGCCGCACGCCATAGAGCTGATGCTCGAGCACGCGGGTCGCGGCCCGGGCGCCGAGTAAGCCCAGCGCGAGCCCCGCTCCCAGGACGAGGGCTCCCTGCTTCAGGAAAAGCGCCACCACACGGCTGGCTCGAGCGCCGAGCGCCATGCGGATGGCGATTTCGCGCTGCCGCTGCTGGACGGCGTAGGCTGTCACGCCATAAATGCCCAGAACGGCGAGAAACCCCGCAATCGCCGCGAACCCCGTCAGCATCGACGTCAGGAAGGCCGTCCCCGCGAGCTGGCGGTTCAGGCCGGCCACGGGTCGTAAGGGGTTGACCACCGCATGCGCATCGAGCGCGGCGGCAGCCGCGCGTGCATCGGCCAGCAGAACGGTGGAGGGACGATCGCTGCGAACGTAGAAGTTGCCGAAGCGGCTCATCGAGGCGGGGGCCCACGGTGAATACATGTCAGCCAGATTCGGATCAGTGTATTCCTGGCGTACATCTCGTGCGATGCCGATGACCGTCCTCCATGGCCCAGGGGTCGAGCCGCCCTGGGTCTGCAGGACGCTCCGCAGCTGACGGCCGAGCGCCTGACCGTCGGGCCAGAGCCGGCGTGCCAGGCTCTCGCTCACGATGGCCACCGGCGCAGACGAGACATCGGCCGCGGTGAACTCCCGCCCGGCGCGCAACGGAATCCCCATCGCAGGGAAATAGCCGGGCCCGACCTCGATCGTTCCTCCTTGCACCCCCTGTCCAACCCGGCCGTCGATTTCGATCGACTGCGTGGGAAGGTCGAAGAACGGCGGCCAGCTCGAGAACACGACCGGTGCGTTCGCCGCCGCGGAGAACCGGTCGCGGAACTGCTCGTAGAAGCGGAAGAATCCCGCCGGGTCGCCGCCGTAGTCGCCGCCACGCAGGACGACCTGCCCCCGCACCAGCCGATCGGCGTCGAAGCCGAAGTCGGTGTTCACCATTCTGGCGGCGCTCCGCAGCAGCAACCCGCACCCGACGAAGAGCATCAGCGTGCCGGCGACTTCGAGCGCGATCAGGCCGGAGCGCAGATGACGCAGGGTCCGACCGTCGGTCGCCGCGCCGCCGCTCCGCCGCAGCGCATCGGCGAGCCGCCGCTGCCAGGGTGAGACGAGCGGCAGGAAGGGCAGCGCCAGCGCGATGACGAGCCCGGCCGCGCCGACGATCGACAGGACCGTGCCGTCGACGGCGATCGACGCGGTGCCTCCGGGCGCCGGCCGTCCGAGCTCGGTTTCGATCGCTGACGCCAGTATTCCGAGGAGCACACGCGTGAGCAGGAGTCCGCCGCCGAGCGCCGTCAGGCAGAGGAGCGCGCCTTCCGTCACCAGCATGCGCGCGATGTGCCGCCGTTCCGCGCCGAGGGCCGCGCGTACGGCGATCTCCGTCTGGCGGCGCATCGAACGCAGGACCATCAACACCGCGACGTTGGCGCAGACCACGACGAGCACGAGGCCGGCCGCGACCGTGATGCCCGCGAGGACCGGCCGGAGCTGACCAACGTAACGCTCGTGCGCGGACTCGAGCCGCACGCCGGTCCAGTCGGGCGTCAATCCCGTCGCCACGGTCCGCGCCGCCTGTGTGAGTCGCTGTTCCGCGTAGGCCGGCGGCACGCCCTCGCGCAGTCGCACCATGTATGTGCGCGTGGGAGAGAACAGCGGCGTCAGCAGATCGACGCGGGCCGTGCTGTCGCGGCCGAAGTAGAAGTCCGCCGGCAGCACGCCGACGATTTGAAAGGATTCGGGCGCGCCGCCGCTCTCGGGCTCGGCCCGCAGCTGGCGGCCGACGATCGCGGGATCCGATCCGTAGCGATCGCGCCAGAGCGCGTGGCCGATCATCGCCACGTGTTCGGCTCCGGAGATGAAATCGGAGGGCTCGAGGACGCGACCAGCGATGGCCCGCACGCCCAGCCCCGCGATCAGCCCCTGGCCGCCGGCGAGGGCTCGCACGCTCTGACCGTAGCCGGCGTCGGTGAGGTAGTAGGTCCGGCCTGCTGCCGTGATCGGATGTTCGACGACATCGGCGACGGTGCGCCAGTCGAGCGCCGACATGCCGCCGGGTTCCCAGGGCCCGGGCGGCGCATACATCACGTGATACAGGCGATCCGCCTGGGGAAAGGGCAGGGACCGCAGCACGTAGGCGTTGAGGACCGCCACCGTCGAGGCGGTCAGCGCGAAGCCCACCGCCAGCGACGTGATGGCCGCGATCGCGAACCCGGGGCTGCGGCGGAGCGTGCGGACCGCCAGCCGCAGGTCACGTGTCAGCTGATCGAGCCAGCGCCAGCCCCAGACGTCGCCGGCGTCCTCACGCAGCCGCAGCGTGTTGCCGAAGCGGACCGGATCGCCCATCCGCGCGCGGTGCTCTTCCATCTCCTGCCGCAGCGACGCCTCGAAGCGTCGCCGGTTGAGCAGGTACCAGACGCGGCGCGACCATTCACCCACTGCAGACATGTCGATCTCGCGCGGCGCTCAGAGGGCGTCCATGACCGCGGCAATCGCGGTCGAGACGCGGTGGTACTCGGCGCGCTCGATCTCGAGCTGCTTCCGGCCCGCCGGCGTCAGCCGATAGGTGCGCACGCTGCGCCCGGTGTCGGAGACCGTGGCCGCGGCCTTGACCCAGCCCTTGAGCAGCAGCTTCTGCAGCGCCGGGTAGAGCGACCCTTCCTCGACGCTCAGCTCCTCCTTCGAGAGCACCGAGATCCGCTGCGCGATCGCGTAGCCATGCAGCGGCTCGGCGGAGAGCACCCGGAGAATCAGCATGACGAGCGTGCCGGGCGGAAGCCCATCTGACCTAGGCATAGGTGAACTATGCCTGTCGCCGCTGGCGCTTGTCAACGGTCGCTGGTCCGCTGGTCCGCTCGTCCGCGGTCCGCTCAGAGCCTGGCTGGTTAGAGGCAACCTGCCGCTTGGATCAGCAAGGCCGGCTAGTCTGGCCATCACCGTAGTGGTTGCCCCGAAACGGACTGGCGGACTGGCGGACTGGCGGACTGGCGGACTGGCGGACTGGCGGACTGGCGGACTGGTGGACTGGCGGACCGCGGACCGCGGACCGCGAATGAGCTACAGTCAACCCGAATGCCCGAATATCGACGGTCCGGAGGCGAGCCGCAGCAGGTCTGGGCGGATGTCGATCGCTATGCGGAGGCGCGCCTGGCGCCGTCGGATCCGGAGCTGGACGCGGCGCTCGCGCGCAGCGAGGCCGCGAGCTTGCCGCCGATCAACGTCACCGCCAGCCTGGGCAAACTGCTGCATCTGTTCGCGCGCCTGGTTGGGGCGCGCGCCATCCTCGAGATCGGGACGCTCGGCGGCTACAGCACGATCTGGCTGGCGCGCGCGCTGCCGGCTGGCGGCCGCCTGGTCACCATCGAAGTCGATCCCGACGTCGCCGAAGTGGCCAGGACCAACATCGCCGGCGCCGGACTCTCGACCGTCGTCGATCAGCGTGTGGGGCGCGCGCTCGACGAGTTGCCGCGCATCGAGGCGGACGGCCGCGGCCCGTTCGATCTGATCTTCATCGACGCCGACAAGCCGAGCACGCCGCAGTATGTCGAGTGGGCGATTCGTCTCTCCCGGCCGGGCAGCCTGATCGTCGTCGACAACGTCGTGCGCGCGGGGGCGCTGGCGGATGAGAGCAGCGACGATCCGAGAGTCCAGGCGATGCGGCAGGTGGTCGAACAGATCGGCCGCGACCCGCGTCTGAGCGCGACGCTGACGCAGACCGTCGGCGGGAAGGGCTACGACGGGTTCATTCTGGCGGTGGTCAGCGGGGCGGCGTAGAAACCGACCGCAGTGTGTATGACGGCCGGTGCCACACGACCGCTCCCGGCCGTTTGACCCTGACTTCGATCGTGCGTCGCCTCTTCGTCGGATCGGGGTTGGTCGATTGGTAGCCGAGCAGGTAGTAGTCGCTCGTCTCCTGATCGATCCGTTTGAGCGCCTTCACCAAATCGTTCTGGTTGACGGCGGCGACGCCGCCGGTCAGATCGGCGAGCACGCGCAGGGTGTCCTGCTGATTCCGGACGAGGTCGAGGTATTCCATCCGGTCGACCTTGGCGTCGAGATCGGGCCCGGCCACCAGCCCCCGCGGATCGATGGTGAAGATCGTGGTGTTGGCCCGGACCGCGGCGCGGGTCAGCTCGCCGAGCTCGCCCACGAGATCGGCGAAGGCGAACTGGTTGCCCTGCTGCCTGAGCGCGGGGTCGTTGGGATCGGCCTGGTCGGCGCTGTCGCGCAGCGCGTTGTAGCGCTCGGCTTCGTTTTTCGCGCGGGTCTTCGCGAACGGATCGAGGTCGTACCCGTTGCTGATGTAGATCAGCGCCTTGCGCCGGTCGTGGGTCTGCTCGAGCTGCCGGACGATGTCGGCCGCGGTCGAGAACGCGACGTGGGCGCGATGCCGGACCTCGGGAGGCCCCTGCGATCCCGCCGGCACCGAGATGATGTCGTTCGGCGTCAGCGCGCCGCCCGCGAACTTCGACGCCGCTTCGTCCAGGCGCTTGCGGTCGTACGTGAGATTGATCGCGATCGAGGAGGTGCCGGTGGAGACGACGCCGAACATGTCGCCCTCGTGCACCAGTTCGTCCGAGATTTGTTTGAACAGCTGGCGGATGCGGCCGGTGTCCCGGAAGTCGAGATGCGAATCGTCGACGAAGATGAAGAACACGCGGCCGCTCTCCGACGCCGCCGGCCGCGGCGGCGGCACGATGATGCCTTCGCCGAGCTTCGGGGGCGGCGGCGCGTCGATGTTGAACGTCCGGCCACCGTGGGTCATCGAGAACGAGACGAGCGTCTGCGGCACGCCATCCTCGAGGACCTCGAAGTCTTCCTTCTTGAGATCGGCCAGGAACTGGCCCTTCTTGTCGCGCACCACCACGTCGGTGGTGACCAGATCGACGCGGCTGGTGAAGTCGGGCTTGCGCTGCTGCTGTGCCTCCCCGGTCAGGCCCGCCAGCAGGACGGCCTGTGCGACGCAGGCCAGCCGAGTTGCGTTCAGGCCGGATCGAGGGATTCGTGAGTTCGACGTCGTCATCGGGGCCCGCTCCTCGAGGCTAGCCAGGTAAGACGTCCGTCGGGGAGAAATGGTCGGCCGGCCTACCGGACGGCGGCGCGTGACGCGATCTCGGTCCTCAGCTGCTCGATCATCAGCGCGGCGTCGCGTTTCAACAGGCGCTTCAACAGGAATTCCGGCACCTCGAACGACGGCTTCGCCGTGAGCTCGTATCTGATGGCGGTGGTTCCGGCGCTCTCCCTGATCGTCCACGCCCCCTCGTATCGGCCGAAGCTCCGGCCGCATCGATCGCGGAACCGGATGGCGCGATCCGGCTGCTCGTGTATCTCGAGCACCAGGTGAATCTGCTTCGAGAACATCATGAACCGGGCGATCGCCTCCTGTTCGACGACGGCGTATCCGGGCGTGCGCTCGAGCACGGTGCTGGAGCGGACGGCCGGCATGAATCGGGGAATGTTCTCGTAGTCGGTGAGCGCCGCGACCGCGATCGCCGCGGGCTGGGCCACCGTGAACTCGGCGACGACCCGGTACACGCCGCCGTCCTCCCGCACCAGGGGCTGGCTCCCCGGATCCGGCGCGGCGGCACGTGCCGGCGCAGGGGTGACGAGCGCCAGCATGAGAAGGACGAGCCACCGCTGGACGCCTGCGCGCCGGGCGGTTCGAATCGAGAGTCGTGCCGTAGTCGCCATGGTCGTCGGTGAATGGTCGACGTCCTGACGGGCAATGCCCGTACCGCATGGGCACCGCGAATTTGCCACGGAACCGAGCGAAATCGGCATCGGCGTGAGTGAGGACCGTGAGATTTTCCGCGCGGCGCGGATTCTTCCGCAGTGCGGCGGCGCCAGCGGGGAAGCCACGGCAGCGTGCGATCGCTGCCGCGTCGCGTCATTTCAAGGCGCAGATGCGGCCTGCCACCGCGCGGAGGTCACGGGCACATGCGTTGCACAGTCGGCCGCTGAGACATGGTGGAGGCTGACATGAACGTGCGTCCTTCGATTCTCTGTCCTATCGACTTCTCGGACGCGTCGGCGGGTGCGCTCCGTCATGCAGCCGCGATCGCGACCCACTTCGCAACGAGGCTCATCGTGCTGTCGGTGGAGGATCCGCTGCTCACCGAGGCCGTGGATCTCGGCACCGGCATCCACTGGGATCCGGAGGAGTGCAAGCGCGAGATGGCGCATTTCGCCGCCCGCACGTTCGGCGCCGACTCGCCGATCCTGCGCACGCTCGAATACGACGTCGCGGTCGGCAAGCCCGCCGCCGAAATCCTTCGCATCGCACGCGAGCGATCCTGCGATCTGATCGTCATCAGCACGCACGGGGTCACCGGGATGCGGAAGCTGTTCTTCGGATCGACGACCGAACGCGTGCTGCGCGAGACCACCCGGCCCGTGCTCGTCACCCCGCCGGTGGATCCGGGGCCGATCTCGCTCGACGACGCCAGGCGGCTGCTGCGGCGGATCGTGGTCCCCGTGGATCTGTCGCCGGCCTCGCGTCATCAGACCGCGGTCGCCGCCGGCGTGGCCGACGCGGCCGGGGTCCCCTTGCTTCTGGTGCACGTCATCGAGCCGTTGAAGAGCCGGCTCACGGCGCGCCTCAACCTGGCGGGTCTCGAAGCCGACCGCCGGGCGATCGCCGAAGACGGCCTCCAGGAGATCGCCGCGACGCTGCCGCCCCGCGTGCATCACGAAGCGCTGCTCGTCTATGGCGACCCCGCCGAGGAACTGGCGAAGGTGGCGCGCGATCGCCAGGCGGGCCTGGTCGTGATGGGGCTGCACGGATCGCCGCTGCTCGGCCCGCGCATGGGGTCGGTGACCTACCGGCTGTTGTGTCTGTCGCACAGCCTGGTGCTGGCGCTGCCGCCGGCCCGGTCGGAGACGTGGACCGCCGCGGCCCCCGGCAGGAAGGAGTACGCGGCCGGGTAAGGGCGCCGGAGGACCCGTCCGCCGTAGCCTTGGCGAAGGCGGAAGATCAGGCGCCGCGAGGTGCGGCGCCTGATCTCTCTGCTGGAGTCTGCGCAAGCGGGAGTGCGACCTCGGCGATCGTGCCGCCGCCCTCCCGCTGGCCGAGCGCGATGCTGCCCTCGTGAAGCTCGATCAGGCGCTTCACGATCGCCAGGCCGAGCCCCGTGCCGCCGGCGCGGGTCGTGAAGAAAGGCTCGAACACGCGCTCCCGGACGTCGGGGGCAATGCCCGGCCCGCGATCGTGGACGGCGATCCGGCAGCAGGCACCGTCCGCGGCGATCGAGATGTGCACCGGCGCGGCGCCGCCGGCCTGGCAGGCGTTCATCACCACGTTGAGCAGTGCCGCGCGGATCATGTCGACGTCGGCGACCGCCGTGATTCCGTCGCCGCCGCTGACGTCGATAGGCGGGCAGACGTTGCCGGTGCCGGCGCGCGCGCTCACCGCGACCTCACGCATCAGCGTGCCGATATCGACCGCCCGCAGGCGGGGCGGCTTGGGACGCGCGTAGAGCAGCAGGTCCTCGACCTTTTCGTTGAGCTCGTCGATCCGCCGCACCATCGCGGTCACGATCTCGCGATCCCGCGGCTCTGGTACCCGGCTCTCCAGGACCTGCAGCGACGCCCGGAGTCCGGCGAGCGGGTTGCGAACCTCGTGTGCCACGACCGCCGCGAGCTGACCGAGATGGGTCAGTGCCGCCTGCTCCCGCAGCTGCGCCTCCGCGCGCTTGCGCGCGGTGATGTCGCTGCGGATCGCCAGGTACTGGCGTGGTTTCCCCCGTCCGTCGAGGAAGGGGACGATGGTGGTATCGACCCAGTAGAGCGAGCCGTCTTTGGCGCGGTTGCGGATTTCTCCCCGCCACACGCCGCCCCGCGCGATCGTCCGCCAGAGCTCACGCATGAAGTCCTTGGAGTGGTACCCGGAGTTGATGATCCGATGGTCCTGCCCGATCAGTTCCTGCCGCGAGTACTTCGAGATATCGCAGAACTTGTCGTTGACGTAGGTAATCAGGCCGCGATGGTCGGTGGCGGCCACGATCGCCGCCTGGTCGAGCGCATAGCGGATCTCGTCCAGGCTCTTGAGCGACTGTGACATCGCGTCCATGTCGTCGGCGGGCTTCATCCGCGTGCCATCCAGCCGACGGTCAGGGCGCCGTCGTCAACGAGAACTTCTCGATCCGGTACCGGATCTGATCCCGGTTCAGGCCGAGCAGGCCGCCGGCGCGCGTCTGGTTGCCCGAGCAGCGCCGGAGCGCCTGAATCACCAGGCTGCGCTCGAGCTGTTCGAGGTCCACGCCTTTGGCCGGGAGCTCGAACTCGTCGCCCGCGCTGATCGCCGCCGTCATCGCGGGGAAATCGCGCGCGTCGAGCCGATCGTGATCCGAGAGCAGCATCGCCCGTTCGATGACGTTGCGCAGCTCGCGGACGTTGCCCGGCCAGCCGTAGCGCTGCAGGAGCGTGTAGGCCGCGGGCGTCGCCCCGAGGACGTGCTTCCGGAACTCGGTGTTGAACCCGTCGATGAAGTACTCGACCAGCAGCGGAATGTCTTCGGCATGCGAGCGGAGCGACGGCATCGCGATCGGCAGCACGTTGAGGCGATAGAAGAGATCGGATCGGAACTGCGATTTCGCGACCTCGTCCTCGAGGTTGCGGTTCGTGGCGGCGATCACGCGAACGTCTACGCGGATGTCGCTCGATCCGCCGACGCGCTTGAAGCTCTTCTCCTCGAGGAACCGCAGCAGCTTCGCCTGCAGGGCCGGGGTCATCTCGCCGATCTCGTCGAGGAACACGGTGCCGCCGTCGGCGGTCTCGAGCAGACCCTTCTTCTGCAGGCGCGCGTCGGTGAACGCGCCGCGCTCGTGGCCGAACAGCTCGCTCTCGAGCAGCTGCTCGGGCAGCGCCGAGCAGGTGATGTTCATGAACGGGCGGGCCGCACGATCGCTGGTGTAGTGAATGATCTTGGCGACCAGGTCCTTGCCGGTCCCGCTCTCGCCGGTGAGCAGCACCGTTGACGACGGGCTGACCGCGACGCGGGCGACGAGGTGCCGCAGCGCGGTGATCGCGGGAGAGGCGCCGACGATCCGCTGCAGCGTGTACGGCCGCGCCGCGTTGGTCCGGAACTGCCGCACCTCGCGGCGCAGCCGCGTCGTTTCGAGCGCGCGCTCGACCATCGCCGCTACTTCGTCCAGGTTGAACGGCTTGTTGGCGAAGTGATAGGCGCCGAGCTTCATCGCTTCGACCGCCGTCTCGACGCTCGCGTACGCGGTCAGCAGGATCACCAGGATGTCCTGGTCGAACTCCTTGATCTTGCGGAGGATGGTGACGCCGTCGGTGTCGGGAAGCCGGTAGTCGAGCAGGACCAGGTCCACGCCTTCCGGCAGTTTCTCCAGCGCTCCGCGGCCGGTGTCGGCCTCGAGCACCTCATATCCTTCGACCTTGAGCTTCTCGGTCAGGGACCAACGAATCAATGCCTCGTCGTCTACGACGAGCACGGTGGCTTTGGGCATGGTGGCTCTCTGTGCACCGGCGGTGCCGGCCGCAATCGCGCGATTCAGGCCTGATTTTGCACCTGGCCGGTCTGGAAGTGGGGATTATTTCGCGGGGTGGGGAAAAATCCGCGCTGGGGGTCTGACCCCGGTCCGACCTCGGTCCGACCCCGGTTCGACCCCGCGCCCGCGCACGCGGCAATCTTCGTTCGGAGGAACTGCTTGCCTTTGCTGCCGATGAACCACGACCAGCGCGTACGGGGCAGCATCGCCAGGTTGAGGCAGAAGGCGCCTTCCTGCATCCGGTTGAGGTACACCTCCACGTTCGATCCATAGAACGCGCTGACGATGTCCCCGTGCGCGCGGACGTACTCGCCGATCTGCCGCAGCGCCGTCGGCCCGCCGAAGTCCCCGACGACCGGCACGATCAGGTTGCGCGCCTGCAGATCCTTCACGAACGCGAACGCCTCGTCGCTCGACAGGTAGCTCCGCGGCCGCCCGGACACATCCTTCGCGGTCATCAGCGTCCGGTACGACGGCCCCGGCGGATCGCTCGGAAGCAGCCGCGCGTAGTGGATGTCCGGACCGTCGCTGAAGAAGGCATTGAACGCGTAGTCGATCCATTCCAGATCGCGCGGCGTCAACCCGAACTGGTGCTGTTCGAGCAGGCGTGCGCGAACGAGCCTCGCGGTCTCGTCCCGGAGCCGTGCCTGCGGCTGGATCGAAGCGTACCTCTGGAACAGTTCCCCGGCGGACAGGCCGGGATCCGCGTCCCGCAGACGATCGCGCGAGAACAGCCGCGACACGAAGTCCACGCGATCGACGGCGATCTCGAAGAGCGCCTTGTAGAGCAGGTGGAGAGCGCGGTTCTCGGCCCGCACGTCGACGATGAACGCCATGACGGGCTGGACGCCGGCGATATAGGTGAAATTCTGTTCGGGCCCCACGCCGATATAGACTCCGCCGCCCCGGCCCAGCGTGCGCATCGTGTCCGCGAACAGGACCTCGTTGGAGACCAGGTTGTCGGAATGCGTGAATCTGCCGGCGGGCTCGGAGAAGCCGTTGGCCAGCGCCCAGAAGTCGCGATCGGACAACTGCGGCGGAAGCGTGGACTGTCTGAAGACCGATCGGCAGCCGCTTGTGAGGGGGAGGAGGATCGCGAGCGCTGCCGCGACGCAAAGCGCCGCCCCCCCGCGCATGGCGCGGGCGCGAGCGGCAGGCGTGATCAAGGGGAATCGGGTGCGAAGCGGCACGGCCGTCGCGGAACTGTACTCGAACGCGACGGCCGGCGGAGACGAGCGTGACTGGCGGCGCCGAGGCGCCGCTCAGGACGCTTTGAAACGAAGCACGGTCGGTGCGTTCGCGAACATCCGTCCGACCGGCCACGAGCGCGAGTCGTCCAGGCGATATCGCTGCTCGGCGTCGCACGCGAGCTTGCCGTCGCGCATCAGCGACGTGAGGATGCGCTGGCAGACGTCGGGCCGCAGCCCGAACAACCGTTGCGCCTGTCCGGCGGTCAGCCGCAGACAGGGCATCTCATGGAATTCACCGTAGACGCGTTGCACGAGTGCGTCGCGCGAAGATTGAATGCGTCGCTCGCGGCCGAGCGACAGGGGCGTTGGTCCTGGAGACATGGTCGAAGTCCTTTCAGGAGTCGCGCCTAACCGAACAACGCAGGGTCTCTCGTCGAGGGGCTGGTAGCACGACCATACTCTCAAGTGAGCCATTAGTCTTCAGAAATCGTCATCGATTTTCACAGTCAATTGGCAGATGGCTGTCAGGGGGATCTCCGCGAAATTCGTGCCGCGCAACGACGGCGCGTTTACGGAGATCCCCTGGTCTCAGGCGAGAATTCGCCAAGGGATTCCTGTCTGCGCGTGGAAAAAATGCGCAGCCCTGCACAATGGCCACGGACCAGCTGGGAGAGCTGTTCCACCAGCGGCGGTCAACCGCGGCGCTCGGGGACGTTCACAGATGCCGGAGGCGCCGCGGCGGTTGGCGGCAGCACCTGCTGCCAGCCGTCGAGCCGCATCTGCTCCTTCCAGCGCTCGGCGATGGCGAACGCCTCGGCGGCATCGTCGCACCGCTCTTCGAGCAACAAGTCGCGGTCGATGAGGACCCGCAGCAGCCAACTGGCGCGCCGGGCGATGAGCGCGCACCGGGCGCTATGCTCCTGACGGCGCATCGTCCAGAGCGTCCCCACGTCCTGCGGGTCATGTATGCGCGTCGCGCCGAATCCAGCCGTGGTCATGGTGCGCCTCCCCGGCGTGTGCAGGCCCTCCGAGCCTCCCAACTATGGCGATCCGGTGCGACGGCCACGTGAGAACGCCGTAAATACGTGACAACACACCAGCTCAGGCGCCGATCCAGGCGGGCCGGGCTACTGCGCGACCAGGTTGGCCGTGACGATTCGCTGATCGAACACGAAGACG
>Ga0075433_10003163_pt1 | contig 12683 bp, 26 predicted proteins | sample RhiMethybrSRZTD2_FD_75299 | JGI IMG/M metagenome (GOLD analysis project Ga0075433, IMG submission 75299) | Populus rhizosphere microbial communities from Tennessee, USA - Rhizosphere MetaG P. TD hybrid SRZTD2 | ecosystem: Host-associated > Plants > Roots > Rhizosphere > Soil | place: USA... | reverse complement strand
GACCTTGCCCTCGTCGATCGGCTCGATCCGGTGCACGTGGATGATCGAGATGTGGTCGGCGTCGCCTCCGTTGGCGAACAGCGGAACGACCGGCTGTTTCGTCTTCGGGTTGCCGTCGTCATCGACCAGCACCACCTCTCGCAGCTTGGCTCTCTTCGCTCCCATCGCCCATCTGCCGCACACTTTCCCGTGGGATGCCAGGGGCCAGTTGGCGGCGCTCGGCCGGCCCCGAGCTGGCCTTGCGCTGGGCCGATCGGCGTAAGTAGCCCTGCGGCTCGAGGTGTGCATCGATCTGCGGCATGGGAATGTTCAGGGTCGAGGTCGAGGCCACCGGCGCCCATGGATGCGACCGCGAGATGCCCGACGGCTCCAAGGTCTTCGGATGCGGGCGCATGGGCTGCCCCGACTGCATCGCCCGGGAGTTCGTGGCGGAGCTGCAGCGCAGGGGCGTCTCCGTCTCGACCGCCCGCATCGTGCACTGGCCCGGCCAGCTCGGCCAGGTCGTCGACAACCTCCTGACGCGCGAGCGCACCGGCGCCTTCCCTCCCACGCGCTAGCGGCCCCCGCCCTCTTTCCGGTTCCTGGCGGCCGCCCGCGCGACCTGTGGTGAGCAGGATGGCCGCGCGGGCGGCCCGAGGGTTTCTTCGGAGATGCCCGTCTCGCTGCCCAGCTTGAGCCTGGCGGCGTTTTCCGTCCAGCAGTGGGCTCAGAGACCCGGCAGCCGCATCTGAGGCCGCTCAACCACGAAGTGCCCGGCCATCCACCTGACCGTCCCGTGGTCCTTGACCAGCTTCTCGATCACCCGGTCGGCTGCCCATGTCCTACCTGTGAGCACGACGATCGTCTCGCGCTCCGGGTGGCGCTGAGCCCGCAGGCCGGACTTCACCTCGCCGGGTAGCCGGCGCAGCTCCTCGAGCACGGCGTCCGATCGGGGCACGAGAGCAATCATCGCGTCTCGCTTCTCAGCTTGCCCCTGGAGCCGCGTTTCGTCTACCAGGGAGCCGACGCCCACCCCGCCTCGAGGCTCTGCCTGGGCAAGGGCGGTGGCCATCATGTCGCTGGGCGCTGCGAAGCTCGCGCCGGGAGGCGCGCACGATGGCCGGCCGGTGCGTGCTGACGCCCTGGTGATCTCTTCCGGAGCGATCACGAGGTTCCGCAGATCGGGGGCGGCGCCGGCGGCTGTCGTTCCGCAGATCTTTTTTGCTCCACAGGTTTTCCACCGTTCGTTCCGCAGATCTTTTCGCCTCCAACGGCGTGCGCGGAGCGTCGATCTCCTCGGGGCGGCCGGCCGGGGGCCTCGGGGCGTGGGCCTGGCTCGTGGATCGCGGAGCGCGCACGGACGTCCGCCCTGGCGGGCTCCGTCCGCTTCCTCTTTTCGCCGTGGCTCGGAGGCTTCAGGGGCGGGCGCGCTGGCGCCGGCGCCGCCCCGTCGTCAGGTCGGCGGCGGCCGCTCGATGTGCCGGCGGAACTCCTCGAGCTTGCGGGCGGCCTCGAGCTCTTCGTTGCTGAACGCGTGACCGCGTCCTACATCGCGCAGGTAATCGCGGACATCCGCGTCGGTCGCATCCGGCGTCGGAGCCTGGGCCTTGCGTGCCTGCTTGCGTCCCCACGCCTTGCACATCTCTACCAGCCGCTGCCCCCCGATCGCGCGCCAGAATGCCTTTCTGATGCGCAGGAGCGCGACGCGGCCACGCCACGCGCCGCGATGATCGTCGAGCTCACGGCCCTGATGGCGGTGGATGAAGCCGGCCGCGACAAAGTCGGCGATCACGCGATCGAGCTGCCAGAGCGACGTGCAGCCGGTGCGCCTCGCGAGCTCATCGCGGTCGAAGAAGCGGCTCACGTCGCCGTCCTGGTAGATGCCTACGAGACCGGTGCGCGCATCGGCGTGCGTCGCGAGCACGATGGCGAAACGGTGGTGCACCGCCGTCCGATCGCCGCGCTTGAATCTGCGGTTTGCAGCCTCTCGCGACTCCGTGCCGTGACGCTTGCTGCGTCGGCCACGCCGACGGCGCAGCAGCTCCGAAAGGAGCCTGTTGCGCGCGTCGTAGGTCTCGCGGCTCCGCCAGAACTTCACTGCCTGACGGATGTGCTGCGGCGCCTTGTCGGGCACGCCACGCGGAGGCTCGAGCCACGGCGACGTGGGGTTGAAACCCCAGCGACTCGGGACCGGGCGGCGCTTGCCGTCGGCTGAATAGATTGCTTCAGCCGCCATGATGGTGGGAGCGACGTTTCACCGTCGATTTCCTCGGGAGGGTGCAGCGACGCCGCCACCCCACGGCGTCGCTGCGGGCAGGAGATGAGGAACTGAACTACTCGCCGCTCGGCGTGGGCCGCGCGCGTAGGCGCGCCCGCTGTGCTCCGCCGCATGGGCGAGCTCGCAGTTGCCCGGGCACAGGCGGGCCGCGCAGAAGCCTTCGCCGTCGAGGCCTGCGCCGATGTCGTAGGACATCGGGCAGAAGGCCCGGACGGCGAAGGACAGATCGCGGCCGCACCTCGCGCAGGTCATTGGCTGAGCAGCACCCAGGCCAGCGCTCCGGCGAGCATGAAACACGTGATCGCAAGAGCCAGCATCCCCTCGCGGCTCGGATCGCGGTACGGCCCCCGCAGCGGGATCATGGCGGTGACCTCCCGTGGCCGTTCGAGGCGATCCAGCCGCCTTCGGCGCGCCCCTGCCGCTGCCACAGCGCCTTGAGCGCGATCTCGTGCGCCCGCTCGAGCGCGCGCCGTTCGTCCTCCTGGCGCTTGCCGAGATCCTCCCGTGCGCGCGCCTGCCGCTCCTCGAGGCCGCGGAGCTCGGCGGCGTGCCGCTTGCCGAGTTCGGCCGTCTCGGCCGCGCGCCTGCGTGCGCGGCGCTCCCGCTCCTCGAAGATCGCCGCCGCAGCCCCCGTCATGCTGCCGCCCTCCCGCCGCCCAGCGCGCGCTCGATCGTGCGCAGCAGATCGCACGTGCGTACCCGGATCTCGCCGTCAGCCTCGAGCAGCAGCTCGGGCACGGCGTCGATCGCGACGATGCGCCAGCCGCGGCCGAGCGGGTCCGCCTCGACCAAGAAGCGGCCGGCCGGATCCATCCAGCGATCGGGCACCACCCCGAGCGCCTCGAGCTGCGGGCCGATCCGCAGCAGACGCCGCGCCTCTGACGTCGTGAGCGTCCTCATGACGTCTCTCCCCGCAGGAACGCCAGCACCGCCGCGGCCACGAGATCCGACAGGTGGCTGTCAGCGTCGCCCAGGCCCTGCATGAGGGCATGCCCGATCGCCTCCGCGAGCGTCTCGGCGCAGGCCGAGCAGCAGGTCTCTTCGTCGTCGTCGATCCACGAGCACGGATCGCCGTCCTTGCCGATGCACGCATCGTCCTCGGTGCAGCCGCAGAAGACGCAGATCCCGGGCTCGCCCTCGACCGCCTCGAGCAGCTCGTCGCTGCGATCGCTACGCGGCTTGCCCACGGCCCGCCTCCTGCGGCTCGTGTGCCCGGCGCGCCGGCGCTCGCTCCGGCTGGAAGGAACCCCCATCTCCAGGATCGATCACAGATCCCCTGTGCGTAACAAGAGCCTGGATCGCTGCGGCGCGGCGCGACCGCTCGACGCCCGCCCGGTCAAGGGCGCGCGAGAGCGTCTTTGGATCATGGGTGTGCGTGGTCAGTCGACGGCACCGGAGGTGCCAGGCGAGATCGCGCAGGGTGGCCCCGCGCTCGAGGAACCGCCGCGCCTCCGCGGCCGCGGCGGCTGACAGCAAGACGGCTGGGCGAGCCATCTCATGGCCCCCCGTCCGGGTGGCAGTCGTTCACGCTCGGCACGCACAGGAGCCGGCCCGATCCGGCGAGACATCCGGCCAGGTCCTTGCCCCCGAGCGTGCAGATCGCGCGCGTGCTGCTGCACGAGTCGATGACGGTGTCCGCCGGGCAGAGCGGCAGCCCCGCGTCGGCGGCCATCACGTCGGCCACGACCAGGTCGGCGCTCCGATCGGCGCCCGCGGCCTCGCCGGAGTACTTCTCGGCGGCGGAGGCCTCCGCGGCCGCGTCGTGGTGGCAGATGCCGACCTGGCGCGTGACCGTGCACCCTGCCGGTAACCCGAGGAAGAGCAGGGTTACCAGCAGCCCGAGCTCGCGCAGGACCTCGACGGCCGTGCGCGCGAGCTCGAGCGAGTGGATCGGATCGGGAGCGGGCTCCCGGCGGCCCTCGCGGTAGTGGGCGTCGAGCGCGTGCAGCGATCGCGCGACCTGGTCGAACGCTCCGGCCGGCAGCGCGCCCGAGGTGCGCGCCGAACGATGCAGCTCCGTGTCGTCGGCGGTGCTCATGCTACTCCGCCTCCTTCCCGCCGCGCCTCGGACAGACCGGATCCGCCGCCGTGTGCCCGCGCAGCCCGCAGGCCGAGCAGGGCACGAAGTCCGAGGGTTTCATGCCCTCCTTGCGCGCCTGGATGAGCTTGCCGAGCGGCGAGGCGCCGCCGACCTTCTCGATCACGCGCGAGGCGAGCATCGTGTGATACCCGGCGCCCTTGCCGCGATCGCGGTCGAGCTGCGCCATCCTGACCGTGCTCGCGAGGATCGCGCGCACGCTCTCGATGGTGTCGGCCTGGAAGCCTACGAGCTGGCGCTCGAGGTCCTGCCCCCCCCCGGCGGCCGCCGCGTGGCCGTTACCGTTGCTGCCGTTCGTGGACGGCGCCGCCGGCGACCTCGGCGGCGGCCGCAGCTTGGCGAGCGCCTGCTTGACGAGCTCGGCCGGGGGCAGCCGCAGATCGAGCCCGGCGACCACGCCGGAGTACTCCGACCGCTTGAACCCGAGCTCCTCGAGCGCCGCGCGCAGCTCGGCGAGACGCGGATGCACAGGCGCGGCCGGACGCGCCGGCGGCGCTGCCGGTTCCGGCTCGAGCTTGCCATTTTTCCGCAGCGATCGCAGTGAGCGCTCTACGTTCCCCGGCGACGTGTGGAGCCTCTCGGCGATCTCGTCGGGCCCGAGGCCCTCCTGCGCGAGCTTCAGTACCTTGGCCGCCTGGCCGTAGACGCCGCCCTTGGATCCCATCGGCGCGCGTGGAGCCACACCGAGCGCCTCGTCGAGCGCGCCGCGGATCCGCGCCACCTCGGACTTGAGCGCCTCCTTGGCCGCCTCGTGGTCCTCGCGCGTCTTGTCCACGCGTGCGCGCAGCTCGGCGATACGCTGCTCGATCGCCCCGAGGCCCGGCTGGCTGTTCTTCCTGGGAGACTTCATGACGCCGCTCCCGCGTGAAGCTCAGCCTCTGCGCGCACCCGCTGCAGCAGGTAGCACCCGGAGATCCCCTCCACCATCACCACGGCGGTGTGGCCGCCGAGAAGCCAAGCCGCCGACCTGGTCGTGGTCGACATCTGCCGGCCGTCGTCGAGCGTGACTCGTACCTTCGTGCCCTCGGGATACCTCCCGTTCCAGTCGTCGATCCGCTGCTGCTGCAGCTTCGCCGCGCTGGCGTAGTTCGAGCGGCGCATGGTCATCGCCTCCCGCCCTCGCCGAGGAACACCCGGATCGTCCCCGCGAAGACGCCCGCCTGGACCGCCTCCATGATGCGATCGCGGTCAGGCGCGTCCAGCGCGAGCGAAGCGATCTGCTCGAGCGCCGAGGCCCGGCGCGCGCGCAGCTCGGTGGTGATGAGCGCCTCGAGGCGAATGAGCAGCTCGCCCACGGACGACGGGTCGTAGACCGGCCAGCCGTCGCCAATGCGCAGGGCGGGCGGCATCGACGTGCGCGCCTGCTCGAAGATCTCGTGCAGCGTCGGCCCCACGTAGGGCGCCGGCGGCAGCTCGTTGCTGGCCGCGGCGGTCATGGCGTCCTCCGGGCCCAGCGGAACCGCATCCACGAGTCGATCGGCTTCGAGAACTCGTGGCCGCCGATCGGGAGATGGAGCATCCCCACGCGCGCGCCGTGCACCCAGGCCACCTCGTAGCAGACGACGATCCCCGTCGCTTTGCGCACGGTGTACTCGCCGTAGTCGTCGGAGCGGCACTCCAGCTCCTGCAGCTCGAGCACCGCGCCGCAGTGGATCGGCTCGCCGTCGAGGTACTGGCGCCAGCCGCCGCCGTCGTTGCCGTCGCGGATCTGGCCCCACTCCCGCGCGCCCGCGCTCCGGCCAGCCAGCGCCTCACGGTCGAGCCCTTCGAGAGACTTCTCGGAGGCAACCATGGCTACGCGCCCTCCGCGAGCTCGTCGCCGGCGACGAAGTCGTCGCAGATGCAGCCCGGGATCGAGCACGTGCCGTCGAGGCGATGCACGCCCTCCATGTGCTGGCAGCAGTCGCCGCGCAGCTCGCCCTCGAGCGGCTCACCGCCGAAGACGCGCTCGGGGACGAAGTTCGAGCAGGTGCACATCGAACAGTAGCGGCCGGGGCCGTTGTCCGACACGTGGGCGCCCTCGGCGTGGCTGCAGCCGCAGGCCTTGATCTGCGCGGCTGCGAGCAGCGCGCGCGCTTCGGTCTCGTCGACGGCCTGCCAGTCGGTGCGGGCCTCGCGGTGGAGGACTGTGCGATGCGTGGCGAGCTCGCCGCGCGCGTTCCGGATCTCTGCTGATTTCATCGGGCTCTCCTTCGTGGGTTGAAGGAGGGCCGATCGATCTCCGTCGGTGCGAGTGAACTTGCCCCGGGGCGCCGCGTGCACTACTTATCGGAGTGCGCGCGGCAAAGAACTCTTAATCCTTTGGTTCGGGGTTCGATTCCCTGCGCACCCACAAGGATCTCTCGGTCCTCCGCTGCCTAGACATCAACGGGAATAACCGAGGGCTCCGAGAAAGCCCGGTGACCGCCAAGTCGCCGGGCTTTCGCTTGTCGGGGTGCCCTGCTCACCTGCTCGGTGGGACACCTCCTCTTGCACGGGCGGTAACGCGGACCGGCGGATTGACGAGCTCGGTCTCGAAGGTGACGCCGAGGTCGAATGTCTGCGGCTGGATCGCCAGCCAGCGCCCATCGGGCCCGCGCATCTCGATCACGAGCTCGACGTTCAGCCGGCGAAGCAGCTCCGTCGCGATCTGCTCGACCTCATGGGGCAACAGGTAGGCGGCAACTCCCTGCGCGACGTGCACCTCGAGACGGAGCAGGTGCTCGCCGCTGGGCCGTCGGAGCGGTCCGGCGGCGATCGTGACGGCGTCGCCTCGCTCGGTCCGGATCGTCGTGCCCATCAGCCGCACTCGCCCGGCGTTGACCGCGCTGCGGCGGTGGTTACGGTCTTTGGATGAGCGGCGAGTACTCGGACCTCATCGACCAGCTCGGGCACGCCGAGGATGCCTGGGCGGAGAAGTTCTACGTGAGCATGCGGACGCAGGTCCTGCGCTCCGCCCTCTTCGCCGAGGCCTTCAAGGCGGCCGTGGCTGCCAGGAAGAAGGGACACCTCGTCGACCTCAAGGAGTGGTCGACGAGCGAGACGTTCGAGCTCGCTTTCCGTGGTCGCTCGGTCAGGTTCAGCCGACGTCCCGGCAGCTCTGCGATCGACGTATTGCGCGACGGCTTTCCCTTCGATGTGGTGCCGCTCGAGAAGAGGAGCGACGCGATCGCGGCGCCCGAGCACCCGGGGTCCGCTCCGGAAGTCGCGACGGATGCGATCCGGGCTGCTCTGTCCCTGCTGATCCAGCCCGGGTGACATCAGCGTCCCCGCCCGTTGTCGTTGCTGGCGCGCGCGGCCGCCGGCGCCGGCGGCGGGCCCCCGCCGTCATCGTCGGCGCGGCCGTTGTCGTTGGCGGCCATGCTCTCGAGCTCGGCCGTGCACTCCTCGAGGCCCGCGGGCAGCGCGTGCGCGTAGTAGAGGCAGAGCATCTGGAAGTCCGACCAGCCGCCCCACTGCCGCGCCGCCTCGGTGATCCCGCGCCGGCGGATCATCCAGGAAAAGCCGGTGTGCCGCAGATCCATCGCGGACAGCGGCGGCAGCCCCAGGCGCACGCACACGAGCGGCAGCGTCTTCGAGATCCCCGGCCAGGGCTCGACGAGTGGATCGCTGGCGACCGGAGCACGACCGGTGGAAACAAGGCGCTGCCGTCTGGCCGAGAGGACCGACACGAGCGGGCTGGGACACCGTACACGAAATCCCCAGGGCTTGCGCGTCTTCGTGGAGCGGATCAGCATGGTTTTCGTAGCGCTCTGTAAGTCGACGTCCGACCAGCACATGCGTTCAGTGTCGCCGTTGCGCTGGCAGCTCCAGATCTGCAGGGCCACCCGCTCGGCGCGCCGGAGCGGCAGCGCCTCCATCACCAGGCGCAGCTCGGCGGCGTCCTTCAGGATCCTCGCGCGCGGCCGGATCGGCGGCAGCGCCAGCTCGGGAAACTGCGGCGGCCGCTCGAGCTCGCCGCGGCCGACCGCCAGGCGGAGCGCGCGCCGGAGCGTGCTCGCGCGCTTGGCCACGGTCTGGACCGCGAGCCCGCGGCCCTCGAGACCGCCCTCCGTGCGCCAGTGCTCGATGAGCGCGACCAGCACCGGCGGCGACAGCGCGGCGATCGGCACGTCTCCGAGGCGGCCGTCCGGCAGACCGGTCTCGGGCCACGCGAGCTGCTCCGTCATCCAGCGCACGTGCGAGGTCTGCATCGCGAGCGTGTGCCGGGAGCGGACGCCGTCACGAACGCGGCGGGCCGTGTGCTCGAGCAAGTGATCGAGCGCCAGGGCGAGGGAGATGGTAGCGGGTTGACTTGTCGGTTGCTGGGCGTACGGTGGCATGGCGGTCTCCGTCGAGAGCGGAGGCTCGGGGGTCGGGGGCAAGACCCTTCGCCCCTCGGCGGGTGAACCAACATCTGCCGAGGGGGCGCTGCCCCCCTCAGGGGGAGACAGCCGAGCGGGTTATGTGATGTGGGTTACGCGAGGTGATCGATCTCCTGTTTGGACCCCCCTTGTCAAGAAAGCATGCAATGTGCCCGGCGCAAGTGCCGAGGAATCCCCGGGTGGGAGATCGGCGCCGTGCCGGCCGGGCCCGCCCGGCGTGACGTGGCGGCACATGCAGAATCCATAAATAGGGGCTTGTTACGCACAAGGGTTGGTGTTCCATCCTGGCGATGGGGGCACCCTCCGAGAACAACACGGCGCTGATTCAGTTCCTGGCGCCGCCGGCGATGCGCCGGGGCGCCGCTGCCCGGGCCGCGGCCGCCGACATCAGCATGGCGCAGTGGATGCGGCGGATCGTGGCCGCCGCGCTCGAGGCGACGAACGGCACGAGCTCGCGGCCGCGGCCGCGGCGGAGGACGCGCCGCTGATGCCGCGCCTCGATCTCGTCGGCGACGACGGCCGCGTGCTGTTCTCGGGGCAGGTCGCGCAGAAGCACGTCGACCAGGTCGCGCGCTGGCTCAAGAACAACATGGCCACGCTGCAGACCATCGCCAACGGCAAGCGCGCGATCGACGACCTGGTCGAGGCCGCGCAGCGGGTCCTCGGCGCTGTGAATCCGCCGCCCGTGCGGCGACTCAGGGGAAGACGCTGAAGGGAACCACCAACCAGGAGGGCACATGGGGACCAAGGACAAGAGGACACCGTCAGACGAGCGCGCGGACAGCGGCCACCCGTACCAGATCGGCAAGCCGTACTTCATCCGCACGATCACCCACTACTACACGGGGCGGATCGTCGAGGTGACCAACGACGAGATCGTCGTCGACAAGGCGGCGTGGATCGCCTGCACCAAGCGCCTCGCCGACACGCTCAAGACGGGCAAGTTCGAGGAGGTCGAGCCGTTTCCCGACGGCAACCTCATCATCGGCCGCGGCACCGTGGTCGACGCCTTCATCTGGCCGCACGATCTGCCGCGCGAGCAGGTATGAACGCCGCGCTGCTGAGAACCGGCCTCGACGTCGCCTGGAGCGGGAGCGGGAGCGGGAGCGGGAGCGGGAGCAGGAGCAGGAGCGGGAGCGGGAGCGGGAGCGGGAGCTGGAGCAGGAGCGGGAGCTGGAGCAGGAGCGGGAGCGGGAGCGGGAGCTGGAGCTGGAGCTGGAGCGGGAGCAGGAGCTGGAGCGGGAGCAGGAGCAGGAGCTGGAGCGGGAGCAGGAGCAGGAGCTGGAGCGGGAGCAGGAGCTGGAGCGGGAGCGGGAGCTGGAGCTGGAGCAGGAGCGGGAGCAGGAGCGGGAGCAGGAGCGGGAGCTGAAAAACAAAGGTGGCGCGCCACGGCCTCACGGCCGGGCGCGCTCGATTGAACAAGTGGAGGTCCGGACGTGCACATCTTGAAGCGGATCATCACCATCATCGCCCTCATCAACCTGATCGCCGGCTGCAAACATCCGACGGGCGCCGGGCCCGACTCGGGCGGCGGTCTAGGCCCGCGCATCGTCTCGTGCGCCAGCCAGGAGGTGCAGCAGAGCTGGCCGAAGATCCTGCCGTCCGTCAACGGCTGCCTGGTCTTGCTGGTCGCCGCCCAGGTCACGCCCTGCCTCCTCGGCCTCGTCAAGCCGGCCATCGGCATCACCGAGGATGTGATCGCGTGCGTGGTGCGGGGCTCGGGGGATCGCTACGCCGACGCTGCCACCGCCAATCGCGACGACCAGGTCAGCGCTCGAGCCGCGGCCAATGCCTTCGAGTTCATCAGGCAGCGGGGGTATCAGTTCTCGGACGGCGGAGGTGCGCGGTGACGTTCGGCATAGCGCTCGAGTTCCTGAAGGCAGGCGGCCGCGTCGCACGCGGCGGCTGGAACGGCAAGGACATGTGGCTCGGCCTGCAGCGCCCCGACGAGCACAGCAAGATGACCCTGCCGTACATCTTCATGTCGACGGTGCAGGGCGATCTCGTGCCGTGGCTCGCCTCGCAGACCGACATGCTCGCCGAGGACTGGGTCGAGGTCGCGGCATCGTGAGCTACACGCCGCCGCGGCACTTCGCCGTCGTCAACCGCAGCACGCTCGTCACCGATCGCGACGTCGCCTTCTGGGCGGAGGCCTGCGCGCGCCAGCTCGCCGAGGATGTGTGCCCGGCGTGGGGGATCGACGAGCCGCCGGGCGTCGCGTTCTACGAGCCCGACGTGCGGTTTCCGGGGGAGACGGCGATCGTGGCGGCCTTCGTCGACGACCTGCACGATCCTGGCGTCTCCGGCGAGCACGGCATCGCGGGCAAGCTGCCCTTCGTGCTGGTGGACGCCCACGCCTCGGAGAACCCGCCCGAGACGCTCGGGCACGAGCTCGGCGAGGGCACCGTCAACCTGCGCCTCGATCGCTGGACCACGCCGATCCTGCGCGGCGGGCACAGCTACCGGTACCCGATCGAGATCGACGACCCGACCGAGGGCCAGCCCTACACGAAGTCCGTCACGATCTTCGGCGAGACCCGCCTCGTAGACGTCCCGAACTTCGTCTACCCGGCGTGGTTCGACCCGAGCAACGCGACGGGGCCGTGGGACCACCTGCGGCAGCTCTCGGGGCCGCTCCAGATCGGACCAGCGGGCTACGCCGCGCCCGAGAAGGACGGGCGGATCGTGTTCATCGGGCCCGGCGAGGAGCTGGTGCTCAAGGCGCGGAAGTTCTCGGCCTGGTCGAGGACCTCGAGACTGGTGCGGGGGAGGGCGATCGGGCGATGACCCGAGACGAAGCCGACAAACGCCGCCAACGGGCCCACCGCCTCGTCCAGGCGGCGATGGCGGAGGTGAAAGAGGCGGAGCGGCTGCTCGCGGACCTGGTCGATCCCGTGGCTTGCAAGGCCGAGGGTCTGGTGTACGCCGCGAGCCTTGCCCTGCGCGACGCGGAGGATCTGCTCTCATGAGCTTCGAGGACATCAGCGCGTTTCCGCTGTCGTGGCCGATCGACCGGCCACGCTCGAAGTACCGGACGACAGCCAAGTTCGGCGTGCGCTGGAAAGACGCCAACGGCTACTGGAGCCACGGTCGGGTCACCATGCCCGCGGCGCTCGATCGCCTGACCGCGGAGCTCCGCCGCTTCCACGCAAGGAGCTTCGTCGTCTCCACGAACCTGCCCGCCGGCCGCGGCGGCATGCCGCTCGCCAATCGGGAGACGCCGGCGGACGGAGATCCGGGCGTCGCGGTGTATTTCGTCCTCGAGGGCGATCCGATCTGCCTGTCGTGCGACAAGTGGAACCGCGTCGCCGACAACATCAACGCGATCGCGCTGCACATCGACGCCATCCGCGGGCAGCTCCGGTGGGGCGTCGCCGACGTCCGGCGCGCGTTCGCGGGCTTCAAGGCGTTGCCGGCGATACCGCCCTGGTGGAAGCGCCTTGAGCTGCAGGCGCCCGTCAACGACGCCGGCGCGATCCGCGCGCGCGTGCGCGAGCTCGCCCTGGCCCACCACCCTGACCGCGGAGGCAGCTCCGCGCGCATGGCGGAGATCACCGCCGCCGCCCAGGAGGGCATGGCCGAGCTCGAACGCAGAGGCGCCGGCTGATGGCTGCTCGAGCGCTTGCCGGCGTTCGGCCGAATCCCACCGTTGCAGCGGTCCGGCACAAGCTCGCGGCCATCCTCGAGGCCCTGCCCGCCGGTCACTACCGGGCGCTTCTGAACATCACCCGCGTGAGGTTCAGCCGTAAGACCGGCAAGGAGACAAGCGCTGCCATGGTGAGGGTGCTGGTGGCTGACTTCGCGGTGCCGCGGCGGCGACTGCGCGGGGGACGCGCCTGATGGGCGATCCCGCGTTGCGCGAGGCGCTCGCCGTCCACGAGGCGTTCCGGCGACTGGGGTTCACCGCCGACGAGATCTTCCTGAAGCTCGGACCGATGCACCGCTCGCCGTCCGTGCACACGCACCTGCAGGTGGTGCTCCGGGC
>Ga0075433_10003160_pt1 | contig 12685 bp, 11 predicted proteins | sample RhiMethybrSRZTD2_FD_75299 | JGI IMG/M metagenome (GOLD analysis project Ga0075433, IMG submission 75299) | Populus rhizosphere microbial communities from Tennessee, USA - Rhizosphere MetaG P. TD hybrid SRZTD2 | ecosystem: Host-associated > Plants > Roots > Rhizosphere > Soil | place: USA... | reverse complement strand
CGCCCAGGATCTCGTTCAGCAGAGGGACCAGGACCTTGCGGTTGCTCACCCGGTTGGCCTCGGTGTCGAAGCGCGGATCGCGGATCAGGTCCTCGCGATCGAGCGCGCGACAGGTGCGGTCCCAGAGCGAGTTGTTGGCGACCCCGAGGGTGATGTAGACGTCCTGGGCCTTGAAGACCTCGTAGGGCACGATCGACGGGTGCTCGTTGCCCCGCCGCGCGGGACGACCGCCCCCGTTCCAGTAGAGCCCGGCCTGATAGGTGAGCAGCGAGGCCATCACGTCGAGCATCCCGATCTCGACCTTCTGCCCCTTGCCGGTCTTCTCGCGGCTCAGCAGCGCGAGCGTGATGCCCTGCGCCGCGGCCATGCCCGCCACCAGATCGCCGATGGAGTTGCCCACCTTGACCGGCGGCCCGTCGGGGAAGCCGGTGATGTCCATGACCCCCGACTCGCCCTGCACGATCAGGTCGTAGCCGGGCCGGTGGGCCTCGGGGCCGCTCTCGCCGAAGCCCGAGATCGAGCAGTAGACGAGCCGCGGGTTCGCCTTCCTGAGCGTCGCGTAGCCGAAGCCGAGGCGCTCCATGGTGCCGGGGCGGAAGTTCTCGAGGACCACGTCGGCGGAGGCGAGGAGCCTCTTCAAAATTTCCTGCCCCTCGGGGGCCTTCATGTTGAGCGTGAGGCTCTTCTTGTTCCGGTTCACCGAGAGGAAGTAGGTCGCCTCCCCGCTCACGAAGGGCGGCCAGCCGCGGGTGTCGTCGCCCTTGCCGGGCTCCTCGATCTTGATCACCTCGGCGCCCATGTCGCCGAGCGACATGGCGCAGAAGGGCCCGGCCAGCACGCGGGTGAGATCGATGACGCGCACGCCGGCGAGCGGCGGTCGGGCGCGCCGGGACGCGGCGGGCTTCGAGGCGCGACGGGGAGCGGCCTTGCGGGATCGGGTCCTAGTCGTCGCCACGGGTCCTCCTGTTCCAGATGCCTTTGACCACGCTCTTGCCGATGGCCCCGATGCGCTCGCCGCGCGCGCCGGCGCGCCGCCAGAACAGGCGCGCGCGATCGGTGAAGCCCATGTTCGAGAAGTAGAAGACCGAGTCTACCGCCTCCACCGAGACCCGGGTACCGATCTTGACCCCTTCGGTGGCCGCCCCGTGGCAGAAGAGCCGCGCCCCGCCCTCGAGCTGGACGAGGGCCAGGTGGAGCGGGGCCCGGAAGCCCTCCGGCGGCGAGTGGAGCGTGGTGAACGAGACCACCTCGCCGAGCGGCGGCAGCGTCGCCGCCTCCATCTTCACCGGGTGGTCGGGGCAGAGACTGGCCGGCGGCACCACCAGGCGGCGGCAGCGCGGGCAGCGAGAGGCGCGCAGCTCGTCCGGCATCAGCGTCGCACCTCCAGCAGGGTCACCCAGTTGTTGGTTGCGAGTCCGCCGATCGACTGGGCCAGCCCGACCCGTGCCGGCACCTGGCGACCTGTCGCCGTGCCGCGCAGCTGCCAGCACAGCTCCACGAGCTGGGAGATCCCGGTCGCGGCCAGTGGGTGCCCCCGCGCCTTGAGGCCGCCCGACGGGTTGATCGGCAGGCGCCCGCCCATCGCGGTCTCGCCGTCGAGGGTCGCGCGGCCCGCCTTGCCCGGGGGCACCAGGCCGGTGTCCTCGAGCGAGATCAGCTCGAAGGGAGTGAAGGCGTCGTGGATCTCGGCCACCTCCACGCGCTCGGCCCCGAAGCCGGCCATGCGATAGGCCGCCTGCGCGGCCGTCTGGGTCGCCCGGAACGTGGTGAGGTCGCTGCGATAGCGCACCGCGATCGAGTCCCCGCCCTGCCCGATGCCGGCGATCCGCACCGACCGCCGCTCGGCGGTGACCACGAGGGCGGCGCCGCCGTCCGAGATCGGGCAGCAGTGAAAGAGGCGCAGGGGATCGGCCACCAGCCGGCTCTCCATGACCGCCTCGAGCTTGACCGGCTCCTGGAAGTGAGCGTATGGGTTGCGGGCGCCGTGGGCGTGGTTCTTCACCGCCACCTGCGAGATCTCGCGCAGGGTGAAGCCGCGGCGATGCATCGCGGCCCGTGTGACGAGGCCGGCCAGGGCCGGCATCGTCGTGCCGTAGCTCTTCTCGTGAGGATCGATCGAGCGCCCGATGATCTCGGAGACCCGCGGCGTCGGCAGGTGGGTCATCTTCTCGCCGCCCACCACCAGGACCGAGCGGTGCAGGCCCGCCGCGACCGAGGCGAAGGCGGCGTAGACCGCGGCGACCCCGGAGGAGGTCGCGGTCTCCACCCGCAGCGCCGGCACCAACGAGAGGCCGAGCCGCGTGGCGATCAGCGAGCCGTAGTTACCCTCCCCGGTGAACTCCTCCGGGTTCATGGCCGCCACCACGAGGGCGTCGGGCCGCTCGATGCCCGCGTCGGTCAGGGCGGCCAGCGCGGCCTCGGCCATGAGGTCGGGGAGATTCTCGTCGCGCCGTCCGAAGCGGGTCATGCCCGCCCCGGCGATCCACACGTCGGTCACGGGCCCATTTCAACCGGCCCGTGACCACGTGTCAACGGGTTTGCGGCATCACCGGCGCCGCGTCGCCTCGGCGCGGCGGCACCGCGGGCGGCGGCACGCGGATCTCGAACTCGCGGATGAGGCGCAGCAGGTACGTGCGCTGCAGCCCCAGCGCGCGCGCCGCGCGCGTGCGGTTGCCGCCCGCCTGGGTCAGCGTGGCCTCGAGGAGCCGTCGCTTGAAATCGGAGACGGCGCCGTGGAAGCCGGGCAGCGGGCGCGCGATCGCCGCGGGCGGCGCCGACGCGGGAGCGGACAGGCCCTTGGGCAGGCGTGGCAGGGACGGCCGGGGAGCGGGCTCGGGAGCGGGCATCAGGAGTGTGGTCATGCGGGAGAGCACTACAAGCGGTGTGCCACGCCGGCTCACCGCGGGGGGCGCGGAAATACGCGGGGGGCGCGCGGCGCGTGCACCGGCCCGTGTGCAGGGGCGGCCGCGGCGTGCCGTCGCGGGTGGGCACGGACACAAAAACCGGGAACCCGCCAGGCGGCGGGTTCCCGGGAATGAACCGAGCGGACGGGGAGTCGACTACGCCTTGGTGGCCGGCTTGACCCCCGGGTTGTCCTTGAAGAACTGCTTGTTCAGCTCGATGAAGTTCTTCCAGTTGGCCGGAGTCTCGTCTTCCGCGAAGATCGCCTTCACCGGGCAGACCGGCTCGCACGCGCCGCAGTCGATGCACTCATCCGGGTGGATGTAGAGCATGGTCTCGCCCTCGTAGATGCAGTCCACCGGGCAGACCTCGACGCAGGCCTTGTCCTTCACGTTGATGCAGGGCTCAGCGATGATATACGCCATTCCGGCCTCCTGTTAACCCGGGGAGATCCCTCGAAACCCCCACACTTCTACCAACTTGGGTCACACGTGTCAAGGCGTTTGACCGTCCTAGAGCGTGCGCAGCTTCGGGTCGAGCGCGTCGCGCAGCGAGTCGCCGAAGAGATTGAACGCGAAGACGGCCAGGCTGATCGCGAAGCCGGGGAAGAGCGCCATCCACGGGGCCGCCTCCGCGAAATCCACCGCGGCGCCGCGCAGCATGAGCCCCCAGGCGGCGGTCGGCTCCTGCACCCCCAGCCCCAGGAACGACAGCGACGACTCGGCCAGGATGGCCTGGCTGAGGAACGCGGTGAGCATGATCAGGTACGGGGCGACCACGTTGGGCAGCATGTGGCGCAGGATGATGCGCGCGTGCCCGAAGCCGGCCGCGCGCGCCGCGTCCACGTACGGCATCTCGCGGATCGTCAGCGCGGAGGAGCGGATGACCAGCGCGGCGCGCGGGATCATGGGGATCGTGATGGCCATGATCACGTTGGGGATGCTGTTGCCGAGGATGGCCACCAGGGCCAGCGCGAGAATGATCAGCGGGAACGAGAGGAAGATGTCCATCAGGCGCTGGAGGTAGAGGTCCACGCGGCCGCCGAAGTAGGCGCTGCCGACGCCGAGGACCGCGCCGAGCGTGGCCCCGATCACCGCGGCCCCGAAGCCCACCAGCAGCGCGGTCCGCGAGCCGTAGATCAGGCGCGAGAGCACGTCGCGGCCGAAGGCGTCGGTGCCGAGCCAGTGCGCCGCGCCGGGCTTGGTGAGCATGGCCCCGAAGTCCACCGCGAGCGGGTCGTACGGCGCCAGCACGCCCGCGAACACCCCCACCACGAGCATCACCAGCACCACCGCGGCCCCGATCGCCCCGAGGGTGCGGCGACGGGCGAAATCACGGACCGCGGCCCAGCCCGCCGCCGCGGCGGTACGCTCCTTCGTCGCGGGAGCCTGGTCGATCGGAGTGGTTATCGCCATGAGTCGGGCCTGGTCGGGGCTAGCGGTAGCGGATCCGGGGGTCGAGCCAGGCGTACATGACGTCCATCGCGAAGTTCACGAAGATGAAGATGCCCGCGACCAGCATCACCAGGGCCTGGATCAGGGTGTAGTCGCGGTGGGCCACCGCCTGCACGAAGAGCAGGCCGATGCCGTTGAGGTTGAACACCTGCTCGGTCACCACCAGACCCCCGATGAGGAACGCGAACTCGAGCGCGATCACGGTCAGCACCGGGAGCATCGCGTTCTTGAGAGCGTGGCGGACCAGGATCAGGCGCTGCACGAGCCCCTTGGCCCGCGCGGTGCGCACGTAGTCCTCGCGGAGCACCTCGAGCATCGCGGAGCGGGTCATGCGGGTGGCCACCGCGGAGTAGCGGTATCCCACCGCCAGCGCGGGCCAGATCAGCTGCTGCAGGTTCTGCCACGGGTTCACCCAGAACGGGGTGTAGACCATCGGGGGCAGCCACTTGAACACGATGAGGAAGGTCAGGATCATCAGGATCCCGAGCCAGAACGAGGGACACGCGAGGCCCGCGATCGAGAAGATCCGCACCGCGTAGTCGATCCACGTATCCTGGCGCAGCGCGGCCAGCAGGCCGAGCGGCACCGCGAGGGTCACCGCGACCAGGGTGGCCATGATCGCCACCTGCAGGGACAGAGCGAAGCGCAGCTTGATCTCGTCCCAGATCGGGGAGCCCGTCCACATCGAGGTGCCGAAGTCCAGGCGCGCCACTCCCGCGATCCACGTGGCGAACTGCTTCCAGACCGGCTGGTCGAGGCCGAAGCGCACCCGCTCCGCGTCGATCGCGGCCTGGGAGGCGGCGCCGCGGTCGCCCGCGAGCCGCAGCTCCACCACGTCACCGGGGATCACCCGGATGAGCAGGAAGGTGACCACCGCCACCCCGACGAGGGTGGGGAACATCAGCAGGAATCGCTTGAGCAGGTACTTCCACATGGGCGGTCGCGCGGCCCGGGCCGGCGCGTCGGCCGGCCCGGACCCTCCCCTCGCCTACTCGGTCAGCCAGACCGTGTCGAGCTGGTTGTTCAGGTAGTGGCTGGGCGTGATCGTCCAGCCCTTCACCCGCGCGCTGTGCGGGATGATCCGGTGCCACTGGAGCGTCCAGATGACGTGCGCCTCCTCGTCGAGGAGCCGCTTCTCCAGCGCGCGGACCAGCTTCTTGCGGTCCTCCACGTCGACCGCCCGTGCCTGCTTCTGGTATAGCTCGTCGATCACCTTGTCCTTGTGCCGACCGTAGTTGGCGTCCGACATGGTGACGAAGCGCACCAGGTCCAGGTCCGGCTCCACGATGAAGCCGCACTGGAAGTCCATCGCAACCTCGAAGTCGCCGCGCTTGAGCATCGGATGGTACGCCGAGGCCTCGATGGTCTCGATCTTCACGTTGAGCCCGATCTGCCGCCACTGGTCGACGAGCCAGATCGCGATCGGCTCGTAGGGATGCGGGATCCCGCGGTTCTTGAACGTGAACGAGAAGCCGTCGGGCACACCCGCCTCGCGCAGGAGCCGCTTGGCCTCGGCCCGGTTGGCGTTGATGTCGCGCCCGTAGCCAGCCAGCTTCTCCAGCTCGGCGGGCGGCGTCGCGTACGGCGTGCCCGGCACCTGGATGCCGCTCACGTCCTTCACGATGGTGATCTTGGAGAGCTTCTGGGAGGCCTCGTACCGGTCGAGCGCGAGCGACAGGGCCCGGCGCACCCGCTTGTCGTCGAACGGCTTCTTCTCGTGATGCATGGAGACGAAGTTCAGACAGTCCCAGGGAGACTCCTGCACCGTGATCTTGTTGCCGAGCGCGGAAACGAGCTGATCACGCTCCGGCGGGCTGAAGCCGCGGAACTGGATCTGGGCCCGCTCCCCGCGGATCGCGGCCACCTGCGCGGCCGACGAGCTCATGAAGGTGGCCCGGAAACCGTCGAGGTAGGGCTTGCCCTTGTCCCAGTAGTTGGGGTTCTTCTTGCCCACCCAGTGCGAGCCCTTGACGTGCTCGACGAAGATGAAGGGCCCGGTGCCCATGACGTGGGTCTCGTACCAGTGCATGTCCTTGGCGAGGAGGTCCGCCTTGTAGATCCAGTTCCACGGCGAGGCCAGGTTCAGCAGGAGCGAGGACTCGGGGTACTTGAGCCGGAATCGCACCGTGTAGGGATCGGGCGCCTCCACCACCTCCACCGAGCGGTAGGACTCCTTGCGCAGCGACTTCACCCCCGCGGGCGGGAAGATGATCTTGTCGTAGGACGCCTTGACGTCCTTCGAGGTCATCTCGCTGCCGTCGTGGAACTTCACGCCCTGCCGCAGCTTGAAGGTGTAGACCAGGCCATCCTTGGAGATGGTCCAGGACTCGGCGAGATCGCCCACCGGCTTGGTGCCGGTCTTGTCGAAGGGGTCGACCCGCACCAGCAGGCTGTAGTGCGGGGCGATCGGGTGGATGACCCCGAAGGTCTCCTCGGCGTGGGCGTCGTAGGACGGCGGCTCGGACGGGACGACGAAGTCGAGCGTGCCGCCGGACCGGGGCTTCTCCTGGGCCGCGGCCGGAACGGGCCCGGTGGTGGTCAGACCAAAAACCATGGCGACGAGGGCGGACAGAATCCAACCACGACGATGGCGCATGAGCCACCTCCCCACTGAGATGGACGACCGGGTCGTCTGCTGAATCAATTCGTAAGGGCGGGTTCAGGTTCCGTCAGATTTTCGCTACTTTAACGGCCCCCACCCGGGCTGTCAAGGCGCGCGGGGGCTCACACCCGGATGCAGGCCGCCCGATGGCCGGGCCTGATCTGGCGAAGCTCGGGCACCGTGGTCCGACATTCGGCCACCGCGATCGGGCACCGGGGGTGGAACACGCAGCCCAAGGGCGGGTTCAGCGGGCTCGGCACCTCCCCGCCCAGCACCACGTGCTCCCGCCGGGCCTCGACCACCGGGTCCGGGATGGGCACCGCCGAGAGCAGGGCCTTGGTGTACGGGTGCAGCGGGTCCTCGTAGAGCGACTTGCGGTCGGTGATCTCGACGATCTTGCCGAGGTACATGACCGCGACCCGGTCGGAGATGTGCCGCACCACCGACAGGTCGTGAGCCACGAAGAGATACGTCAGCCCGAACTCGGCCTGCAGCTCCTCGAGCAGGTTGATGATCTGGGCCTGGATCGACACGTCCAGGGCCGAGACCGGCTCGTCGCAGATGATCAGGCTCGGCTCCATGGCGAGCGCGCGCGCGATCCCGACACGCTGACGCTGGCCGCCGGACAGCTCGTGCGGGTAGCGGCGGGCCATCGCGGGCAGCAGGCCCGCGTGGCGCAGCAGGTCCTGCACCCGCGCCGCGCGGGCGGCCCGGTCCGGCACGATGCGATGGACCGCGAGCGGCTCCGCGATGATCTGGCCCACCGTCATGCGCGGATTGAGCGAGGAGTAGGGGTCCTGGAAGATCACCTGCATGCGGCGCCGCATCCCCCGCATCTCGCCGTCGGAGAGGGTCGACAGGTCGCGCCCCTCGAAGATCACCCGCCCGCCGGTGGGCGGCTCGAGGCGCAGGATGCAGCGCCCGGTGGTGGTCTTGCCGCAGCCGGACTCGCCGACCAGGCCGAGCGTCTCTCCGCGCCCGATCTCGAAGCTCACCCCGTCCACCGCCTTGACCACCGCGGGCCGCCCGCCGAAGAGCCCGCCGCCGACCTCGAAGTGCTTCACGAGATTCTCCACTCGCAGGATCGGCTCGGGCGTGCTCATGCGGTCAGGCGGGAGCCGGGGCGGGCGCGTGAAGCTCGCTGGCGAGCCAGCAGGCCGAGAGGTGATCGGTCGCGACCGGCTCGAGCCCGGGCTCGTCCTCGCGGCACCGATCGATGGCGAAGGCGCACCGGGGCGCGAAGGAGCAGCCCACCGGCAGGCGCGAGAGGTCGGGGGGCTGGCCGGAGATGGGCTGGAGCTTCGCCCGTCGCGGCTCGTCCAGTCGCGGCACCGAGCGGAGCAGGCCGAGGGTGTAGGGGTGGCGCGGGTTGGCGTAGATCTCGCGGGCGGTGGCCCGCTCCACGATCTTGCCCGCGTACATCACGTTGACCCGGTCGGCGTACCGCGCGACCACCCCGAGGTTGTGGGTGATCATCATGATCGCAGCCCCGAGCCGCCGCGACAGGCTCTTCATGAGCTCGAGGATCTGGGCCTGGATGGTCACGTCGAGCGCGGTGGTGGGCTCGTCGGCCAGGATCAGCGCCGGATCGCACGCGAGCGCCATCGCGATCATGATCCGCTGCCGCATGCCGCCGCTGAACTGGTGCGGGAACTGGCGCAGGCGGCGCGCGCCGTCCGGGATGCCGACCAGCGAGAGCAGCTCCACCGCGCGGGCCTGGGACTGCGCGCCGGTCATGCCGAGGTGGGTCTCGACGGTCTCGGTGAGCTGGCGGCCGATGGTGAGCACCGGGTTGAGCGAGGTCATCGGCTCCTGGAAGATCATGCCGATCTCCCGCCCGCGCACCCGGCGCATCTCCTCCTCGGCGAGCGCGAGAAGGTTCCGGCCCTTGAAGACGATCTCGCCCGCGACGATGCGGCCCGCCGGCGCCGAGACCAGCCGCATCACCGAGAGGGCGGTGACCGATTTGCCGCAGCCCGACTCGCCGACGAGCGCGACCGTCTCTCCCTTGCGCACGTCCCACGACACGCCATCCACCGCGCGGATCACGCCGGCCGACGTATGGAAGTGCGTGCGAAGACCCCGGACGTCGAGGAGGACCTCCATGTGGCGGGGAGTCTAACACACCGCCACCGGCCACCCGGCGAGAGCGCCGGTCAGCGCGACCGCAGCGGCGCCCGCTCCTCCACGCCCGGGAGCGCGATGCGGAAGGTGTCGCAGTCCTGGAGCCGCCCGGTCTCGAGGCCCCGGCGGAACCACCCGGACCGCTGGCGGGCCGACCCGTGGGTCCAGGTCTCCGGGCTCACGCGCCCGCCCGACTGCTTCTGGATCCGGTCGTCGCCGACCGCGGAGGCCGCGCCCAGGGCCTCTTCCACGTCGCCGGTCTCGAGGAGCCGCCGCTCGTTGGTGGAGTGGGCCCAGATCCCGGCCAGGCAGTCGGCCTGCAGCTCGAGCCGCACCGAGAGCGCGTTGGCCCGCGACGGGCTGCGCTCCTGCTGGGCCCGGACCTGGTCGGTGCGCCCCAGCAGGTGCTGGACGTGATGGCCGATCTCGTGGGCCAGCACGTAGGCCTGCGCGAAGTCGCCCGGCGCGCCGAAGCGGGTGCGGAGCTCGTCGTAGAACGCGAGGTCGATGTAGACCTTGCGGTCCTCCGGGCAATAGAAGGGACCGGCCGCGGTCTCCGCGACTCCGCAGCCGGAGCGGGTGCCGCCGGTGAAGAGCACCAGGTGGGCGCGCTGGTAGTCGCGGCTCATCTGCTGGAACTCGCGGGTCCACGTGTTCTGCACGTCATCCAGCACGAACGAGATGAAGTCCGCGCGCCGCTCCTCCTCCGGCGAGGCCTTCCGCGGCGGGGCGGACGGGGCGCCGCCGCCCGGTCCGGTGGAGACGTCGCCGCTGCCGTCGAGCAGCGCAAAGAAGTTCTGGCCGAAGACCAGGCTCAGCACGAGCAGGATCACCGCGCCGCCCAGCCCGATGCCGCCGCCGATCCGGAGCCCGCCCCCGCCGGTCGGCCCCTCGCCGCGCCGGTCCTCGATGTCGTCGCTACGATCCCCTCGCGTCCAGCGCATCGCCGCCTCCGCTAGCCGCGGCCGGGGGCGCCGGAGGCCACGCCGAGCTCGCCGAGCACCGTCCGGATCGCGTCCAGCACCCCGCGCATCTCGGCCTCGCCCAGCGCGCCGATGCAGCCGATGCGGAAGCTGTCCGCCACCGTGAGCTTGCCGGGATAGATCAGGTACCCGCGCTGGGCGAGCCGCTCGTAGAACGTCTCGAAGTGGAACTTGGGATCGGCCGGCATCCGGACCGTGACGATGATCGGCGCCTGCAGCCGGTCCGGCAGCAAGGTCTCGAAGCCGAGCGTGCGCAGCCCCGTCACCAGCTGCGCGCAGTTGCGGCGGTAGCGGGCGCCGCGACCGGCCACCCCGCCCTCGGCCGCGTGCTGGTCCAGTGCCCGGTCCAGCGCGGCGATGACGTGGGTCGGAGGGGTGAAGCGCCACTGGCCGTTCTTCTCCATCGACGTCCACTGGTCGTGCAGGTCGAGGCTCAGCGACGGGGCCTGCCCGCGCGCCTCCTCGAGGGCCTCGCGCCGCACGATGGCGAAGCCCACCCCGGGCACGCCCTCCAGGCACTTGTTGGCCGAGGCCACCACCGCATCGAAGGCGACACGCCGCGCGTCGAGCGGGATCGCGCCCAGGGCGCTCATCGCGTCGATCAGCAGCCGGCGGCCGCGCCGCGCGGTGACCGCCGCGATCTCCTCCACCGGGTTCAGGACGCCGGACGTGGTCTCGCAGTGCACGACCACCACGTGGGTCACCGCGGGATCCCGCGCGAGCGCCGCGTCGAGGGCGACCGGATCGGCGGGCTGGTCCTCCGGCGTCTCCTGGACCGCGCAGGCGCGCTGGTAGTACTCGCACATGCGGACCATGCGCCGCCCGTAGGCGCCGTTGACCAGCACCAGGAGCTTGCCGCCGGGCGGCACCAGGGTGCCGATCATGGCCTCCACGATGAACGTCCCGCTGCCCTGGAGCGGCACGCACACGTGGCTACCGTCGCCGGAGACCAGCTCGAGGAGCCGCCGGCGCACCCGCGCGTTCATGGCGATGAACTCGCCGTCGCGTGAGCCCCAGTCGCGGAGCATGGCTTCCTTCGTGGCCCGGCTGGTGGTCAGCGGGCCCGGGGTCAGCAGAAACGGCTCGCGAGGCGTCCCGTCCATGGCGCTCGATCCTTTCTCCGGCCGACTCAGCTTCTGATCCGCAGCCCGCGCGGGTCGTACGGGGCAGCGAGACTCGCCCGCGCCGGCACCCGGTCGCCGCCGATGTCGAGGGCGAAGGCGCCCGCGACGTACCGCTCGTCCACGCCCGCCGGCTCGTGCACGTAGCCCATCGCCACCGCCCGCCCGAGGGTGTGGCCGAACGCGGCCGAGGTCACCGCGCCCACCACGCGCCCGTCGCGCAGGATCGGCTCGTCGCCCCACGGCAGCGCGGCCGGATCCTCGAGCACGAAGGTCAAGAGCCGCTTGGTGAGCGGCCGACCCCGCCGGCTCAGCAGGGCGTCTCGGCCGATGAACGGGACCGCCTTGTCGATCCGCACCGCGAAGCCAAGGCCCGCCTCCCACGGGGTGTCCTCGGTGGTGACCTCCCGCCCCCACGCCCGGTACCCCTTCTCGCACCGGAGCGAGTCCATCGCGTAGTAGCCGGCGTCGCGCAGCCCCAGGTCTCGCCCGTGCTCCCAGAGCTCATCGTACACGCCCGCGGCCTCCGCCACGGGAATGTAGAGCTCCCAGCCCAGCTCGCCCACGTAGGTGATGCGCGAGGCCCGCACCGCGGCCCCTCCGATCGCGATCTCGCGCGAGGCGCCGAAGGGGAACGCGGCGTTGCCCAGGTCGGCGCCGTTGGCGCGCGCGAGCAGCTCGCGCGAGCGGGGGCCCATGACCCCGAGCACCGCCCACGCCTCGGTCACGTCGGTGACGGTGACCCGCGCGCCCTCCGGCAGGTGGCGCCGGATCCAGTCGAGGTCGCGTGTGCTCTGGGCCGAGCCGGTCACGACCAGGTAGGCGTCGGGAGCCAGGCGGGTCACGGTGAGGTCGCTCTCGAAGCCGCCCTGCTCGTTCAGCATGCCGGTATAGACGATGTGGTCCGGCGCGACCGCCACGTCGTTGGCGCAGAGCCGCTGGAGCGCCGCCTCCGCGTCGGGGCCCCGCACGGAGAGCTTGGCGAACGAGGTCTGGTCGAAGATCGCCACCGCCTCGCGCGCGGCGCGGTGCTCGGCCGCCGCGTAGGGGAACCAGTTCTGGCGCCCGAACGAATAGACCGGCTCCGGGGCGACGCTCTCGGGAGCGAACCAGTTGGCGCGCTCCCAGCCCATCTTGGCCCCGAAGGCGGCGCGGCGCGCGCGCAGACGCTCGTGGAGCGGGGAGCGCCGCAGGTCCCGGCCGCTCGTGAGCTCGCGGTTCGGGAACGCGATGTTGTAGTGCACGCCCACGATCTCGCTCACCCGCTCGCGCAGGAAGCGCGGATCGGCGTGGAAGGGCGCGAAGCGCCGGATGTCGGCCTGCCAGAGGTCCATCGGCGGACGGTCTTCCGCGATCCACTCCGCGAGCGCGCGCCCGGCGCCGCCCGCCGCCGCGATGCCGCCCGAGCAGAAGCCGGCGCCCACGTAGTAGCGGCGCACCTCGGGGGCCTCGCCCAGGATGAAGTAGTTGTCGGGGGTGAAGGACTCGGGCCCGTTGAGG
>Ga0075433_10003157_pt1 | contig 12689 bp, 8 predicted proteins | sample RhiMethybrSRZTD2_FD_75299 | JGI IMG/M metagenome (GOLD analysis project Ga0075433, IMG submission 75299) | Populus rhizosphere microbial communities from Tennessee, USA - Rhizosphere MetaG P. TD hybrid SRZTD2 | ecosystem: Host-associated > Plants > Roots > Rhizosphere > Soil | place: USA... | reverse complement strand
CGCCAGGGCGTCCTGGAACGAACCAGCCGCGGAGCCGGCTGCCGGAGGTGCTCGCGAACGCGACGTCGACAGCGCCGAGGCCGGTAGGTGCCGGACCTATGACGTGCGGCGACGCAGCGGTGAAGGCGCGCGTTACGACACCGCAGGACGTGAGGATGCCGAGACTCGATGAAAGCACCACAATGTTCCGAATCCAACGCCGCGACCGCACCACGCTCCACTCCCTTCCCGCGCGGGCGCTCGGCGCCCTGGCTCTGATCGACAAACCCAACCGCGTTCAGAATGTGGCTCGCGGTCCGCGAGCCAACCAGTGCAAGCTCGGGACCTATCGTCGAGCGGGCGCTCACCATCAGCGGTCGAGTTGGATTCGGCTGAAACGCTCGCCTCATCGCGTGGCTCACCGCGCTGAAGATCGCCGCGCTGCTCTTCATCGCCGTGATGGCCGTCGCGCTCGGCGCCGGCCACTGGTCGAATTTCGCCCCGTTCGTCGCACAGCGCGTCGGCTCTGATCCGTTGCCGGGAGCGCTCGCCGCTGCCTTCGTCGGAGCGTTCTCGCGCTTACCGCGGCGCTGCTGATCCTCCTCGCGGGTCACGACCCGCTGCAGGCGGCGCTCGGCGTCGCCATCGTGGCGCTGGGCGCACCGATGTATTCGTTGACGTTTGGACTCAAATACAGGAAGGCGAGACTCCATGACATGGATCCGAACCATCCCGCTGTCTGAGGCGGACGAGAAGCTCCGTCGAGCAATGGAAGCGCAACGTGCGCTGTATCCAATCGAGTATGCCAGCCCGGTGCAACCAACAGCCGACGGAACGTCCGGCATCGTCGCGTCGCACAGCCTGATCCCCGATGCGCTGTATCACGCCTTCTCGACGTTCGGCGTGCTGATGTCACCCGAGCTTCCGCTCACGCGGCGCCAGCACGAGATGATCACGACGATGGTGTCCGTCACCAACCGGTGCCGGTATTGAATCACTTCGCACGCAGAGTTTCTGCGTCGGGTGACGTTGGATGAGGCGCTCGTCGCGGCGCTGGAGAACGATTACGCGCAGGCTCCGATTTCGGCACAAGACCGCGTGATGCTGGACTATGTCGTGCAACTGACGCGTGACGCGACGGGGATCGGTCGATCGGACCACGAGGCGTTGCGCGCGGCCGGATTCGACGACCGGGCGATCCTCCAGATCACGCTGATCGCGTCGTGGTTCAATTACATCAACCGCGTGGCCGACGCGCTGGGGGTGGGCCGCGATTGAGCCGTGGTCAGATCATACTGCGCGCGGTGTGAGCCCGCGTGCCTGCGCATGACGCACGAGCTGCAGCAGCCGGCGCATCTCGGCCCGCGCGACCGCGAGACCGAAGCTCGTGATCCGATAGTACCTCCGACGCTCGTCGTCGGCGCGCGTGCGGCGCTTCTCCACTTCGACGATCAGCCCCTGCTCGACCATCCGCGCCATCGCCCGATAGAGCGTGCCGGCGCTGAGCCGCAGCTCCCCGTCGGTGCGCGCCTCCACGTCCTGCATGATTGCGTAGCCATGGCGGTCCGTCTCGGCCAGCGCCAACAGGATGTGCAGCGTTGCCGGGGGAAGCGGGAGCAGCGCGTCGGGCGTCGGATCGCTGGTCATGGCCTGTGTGCCTGGAAAGTGTCGCGGATGGTCTACTACCGTCGTGTAATATATCCACTGTGGCTATACGCGCCATAGCCCATGCGCGCGACCACAGACGTCGAAAGCGGCGACGTGGCCTCTATGTGCATTGACAATATAGCCACAGAGGATATAGTGGAGACGGCCCGGCGCACGAGCCGAGGAGCGAGTGCTGGACCTCAACTTGGGAGCCGTCTCCATGAGCCTGTCGTTCTACAAGGCCCTGTTGCGCCTCTATCCGGCGTCCTACCGCGTCGAGTACGAAGCGGAGCTGTTCCGCACCTTCGCGGAAGCCACGCGCGGGCGGGGGCGCCTCGCCGCCACGCTCGCCGCCATTGGCGACGTCGTGCCTAACGCGCTTCTCGCCCACTGGGAGATCCTGCGACAGGACCTGACCTACACGGCGCGCACCATGGGCCGCTCGCGCGGCTTCGTCACCACCGTGGTGCTCGTGACCGCCCTCGGCGTCGGCGCCAACACGGCGACGTTCTCGGTCGCCGACGCCGTCCTGCTGCGGCCGCTGCCGTTCCCGCGGCCCGAGGAGCTCGTCAGGCTCTGCGAAGGACCGAAGGACGGAAGCGGCTGGGGGTGCATGAACGAGCTCTCCCCGGCGAACTTCCGAGACGCTGCCGCCATGGCCACCAAGACACGGGGATGGGGTGCGTTCACCTGGGCCGAGGGAAACCTCGTCGGCATCGGCGAGCCCGTGCGAATCTCCGGCATCGCCGTCACGCCGGAGGTGTTTCCGGTCCTCGGCGTACGGCCGTTGCTGGGCCGGGTCTTCGACGGCGCGGCCAACGACCGCGACGAGGGATCGATCGTGCTGTCGTACGGCCTCTGGCAGTCGCAGTTCGCCGGCGACCCGGGAGTCATCGGAAGGGCGATTCGGCTCGACGACACGCCGCGCGTGGTCATCGGCGTCATGCCGCGAGCCTTCAACTTCCCGATGCCTAACGTCCAGATCTGGACCCCGCTCGTGCTGCGTGAAGACGACTACGCCGATCGCGGCGACACGTATCTCCACGCGATCGGCCGGCTGGCGCCCGGCGCGACCTTCGAGCAGGCGCGGTCCGAGCTTGCGGGCATCTTCAAGCGGCTCGCCCAGGATCATCCCGAGACCAACGCCGAGACGGGATTTTCCTTCTTCCGGCAGCGCGATTTCGTGCTGCCTCGCTACCGGATCATGCTCCTCGCCCTCTGCGGAGCGAGCCTGAGCCTCCTTTTGTTGACGCTCGCCAACCTCGCGAACCTGCTGCTGGTCCGCGCGGCGGGGCGCGAGCGCGAGCTGGCCGTGCGTGCGGCGCTCGGGGCCGGGCGTGAGCGGCTCGTGCGGCAGATGCTCACCGAGAGCATCATGCTCGCGCTGGTCGGCGGCGCGGCCGGCGTCCTCGTGGCGACGCTCGCCGTGCCCCTGCTGGCGCATCTCGTTCCCACGTCGCTGCCGCTGGCCGAGCAGCCGCGGGTAGATGTTCGCGCGCTCGGAATCGCCGGAGTGTTCACGGCGCTCACTGGCATCGGCTTCGGACTCATTCCCGCCGCGCTCGTCGGACGTACGGGATTCACGGCCCTTCGGGAAGGGACGCGCGGTGGCGGCGGGCGACGTCAACGGCTGCGAACGGTGCTCGTCACCATGGAGGTCGCGGTCTCCGTCGTGCTGCTCATCTCGTCGGGCCTGCTGATTCGCGCTGTGTGGAAGGTGCAGGGGGTGGACCCCGGCTTCGCGTCGGAGCGTGTGCTGACGCTGCGCACCGCGCTGACGGCCTCTCGATCCGCGGACTCCGTGCGGCGCACGGACTTCTACGATCGCGTCCTTGCGGGCATCGAGAGCCTGCCCGGCGTTCAGGCAGCCGCGTACACCAGCGGACTCCCGATGGTGCTGACCGGTGGCATCGCGGGCGTCGAGATCCCCGGCGCCGAGGTGACCAACCGGAGAACCAATGGCGTGAGCCTCCGGTACGTCTCGCCGCAGTTCTTCTCGGTGTTAGGCATCCCGGTCGTCGAGGGCCGTGCCGTCGAACCGGGAGACCGCATGGGCCGGACGCGGATCGCGGTGGTGAGCGAGTCGTTCGTGCGGCGGTTCTGGCCTAACGACAACCCCCTCGGCAAGTCGTTCCGGGTGCGCGGGCTGGAGCCGACGGTCGTCGGCGTCGTGCGCGACATCAAGGTGCGCGGGCTCGAGCGCACGAACGAGCCGCAGCTCTACATGGCGGCGGCCCAGGCGCCCGGCGCCCTCGGCGGCCTGTACATCCCCAAGGATCTGGTCATCCGCGCCGCCGTGCCGGGCGAGACGCTCGTGCCCGCCGTACGCGACGTCGTCCGCCGCGTGGATCCGGAGCAGCCGATCTCCAACGTGAAGCTCCTGAGCGACGTCGTCGCCGACCAGACTGCCGACCGCCGCGCACAACTGAACATCCTGAGCGCGCTCGCGGCCGTCGCGCTCCTCCTCACAGGGATCGGGATCCATGGGCTGCTGGCGTTCATGGTGGCGCAGCGCTCGCGCGAGATCGGCGTCCGGCTCGCGCTGGGTGCCGAGCCGGCACGGGTGGCGCGGATGATCGTCGGCGAGGCGGCGCGGCTGGCGCTACTCGGGGGAATCCCCGGCGTGTTCGTGGCGTACGCCGCGGCGCGCGCTATGAGCGCGCTCCTGTTCGGGATCCCGCCTGGTGATCCCCTGACCCTCACGAGCGGGACGCTCGTCGTAATCCTGGTGACGCTCGTCGGAGCGCTCGCCCCTGCGGTCGCTGCGGTGCGTGTCAGTCCCCTACTCGCGATGCGCGCGGATTAGAGTCCCCGATTAGCGCAGGCCTCCGTCGCCGGGGACGACTTCGGTGCGGGCCCAGGCTCTTTTCGGTTAACAACGATTTGACGGAAGAAGCAGAAACGGCCGGATCCGGCTCTGCAAGTCTGTTGTCATCCCGAGCGAAGCGAGGGATCCTCAGGCGCCCGACAGAGAGCCCTCTACCAGCACGATGAAGATCCCTCGCCTGATGGCTCGGGATGACAATCGGCCTCGGGTGAGGCGTCATCCCGTTAGGCAGTATCCGGTAGTTTCCGGCCACTTCTGTTTCATCGTTGTTCCCCAAAAGGCTTGGCGAACATCGGATTCTGCCATGCTCCGTCGACGACTAACCTAACGACTATTCGGCCGTTGCCTCAGACTCGCTCGGCCGACGCGCCGCCGGACGCTGGCGCTCGTACATGCCTTCGCCGAACTCCTCGATGATCTTTTTCGTGAAAGCCGGGATGTCGTCCGGCTTGCGGCTCGTCACGAGTCCCTCGTCGGTCACAACCTCGCGGTCCACCCAGTCAGCCCCGGCGTTGCGGAGGTCGGTGTGCAGCGATGGCCACGACGTCACCGTGCGCCCCCGAACGACGTCAGCCTCCACGAGCATCCACGGCCCGTGACAGATCGCACCGACCGGCTTGCCCGCCAGGAAGAACGCTCTCACGAAGCGCACAGCCCGCTCGTCCTGGCGCAGCTTGTCGGGATTCATCACGCCACCCGGTAAGAGCAGCGCGTCGAAGTCGTCGACGCGCGCACGTTCGAGCGGCACGTCAACGCGGAGCTCGACACCCCAATGATCGTGCTGCCACGCCTTGATCCGTTCCGGCCGAGGCGAGACGAGCGTTGTGTGTGCACCTGCCGCATCCAGTGCCTTCCGGGGTTCGACGAGCTCGACCTCTTCCACGCCATCGGTCGCGAGGATCGCGACGCGCTTCCCGTTGAGCCTGCCCGCTGCCATATGCTGTTCCTCGAAACAACGAGTGAGTAAGAACAAGAGACCGGTGATCGGGCGTGAAGGCGGCCGCAAGCACTGAGCCGCGATCACCGGATCCGTCGAAATATGGCGACGCGCCGATGGACATCCACCCGCCCGCCGCACCATGCACCGATCCGACAATCGCGACGGCCATCGCGTTAGGCACGACGGCGGCCGATCCAGCGTCGGCCCGCCGCCCGCCCGGGTTTGTTAGAAATCTTCAACCCATCCGTCAGGCTCGGCAATTGCGGAGACCGTGCACTGGTGTCAGTTTGCGAGGCCGGAATGCCGTATGCGGCTCACGGACGCAGCCGACCCGAACCTCTGGTGCTGCGCGACGTCACCGAAGGAGCAGGAACGGGAAGTCCATGCACCACCGAAGGCGGCCGGACGCGGCATGAGCGGCGTGGGACAGATGAAGTCAGCGCGCGAACGTCCAGTCGACACGCCTAACGCATCGACCGGCGAGCACGCGTCCCCGGCGGCCGACGCCGCCGCCTCGGTGTTCGTCGGCGGCGGGGAAATGGGCGCGCTCATGCGCTCGCTCGATTGGTCGAAGACACCGCTCGGGCCCGTCGAGACCTGGCCGCAGAGTCTCAGGATGATGGTGCGGTTCCTTCTCGCGAACCGCTTCCCGCTTCTGCTCTGGTGGGGTCCCGAGTACGCCTCGATCTACAACGATGCGTATCGCCCGATTCTCGGCCGAAAGCATCCGGCATCCTTGGGCCAGCCGGTCCGTGAGTGCTGGCATGAGATCTGGCACGTCCTCCAACCGCTGATCGACACGCCGTTCAACGGCGGTCCATCGACGTGGATGGAGGACATTGGCCTCGAGATCAACCGCCACGGCTACGTCGAGGAGACGCACTTCACGATCGCCTACAGCCCGGTCCCCGACGAGACCGCGCCTCGCGGCATTGGCGGCGTGCTGGCCACCGTTCACGAGATCACCGAACAGGTGATCGGTGAGCGTCGCACCGCGATACTCCGGGATGTCGGCTCCCGTTCGGCGGAGGCGAAGACGGCGGACGAAGCGTGCGCGATCGCGGCGCAGATTCTCTCGACCCACGTCCACGACATCCCGTTCGCGCTGCTCTACCTCTGCAATGACGACGGCACGCATGCACACCTCGCCGGTGCGTCTGGCGTCGGGATGGGCGAGGCGATCAGTCCCTACACGATCGAGCTCGGTGATGTGCCCTCGGCCGACAGCGATGGGGGCCTTCGCGATGCGCTGGGCGCCGCGCTTCGCACCGAATCGACCCAGACGCTTGACGATCTCGCGTCACGGTTCGATTGCGTGCCGGCGGGTCCGTGGGGCGATCCACCGTCGTCCGCCGCGGTGCTCCCGATCCCGTCGAACAGAGCGCACCACGTCGCGGGATTCTTCGTCGCGGGGCTCAGCTCCCGCCTCGCGTTCGACGAGCGGTATCGGACGTTCCTCGATCTGGTGACCGCCCAGGTTGCAACCGCGATCGCGAACGCGCGCGCGTACGAGGAAGAGCGACGGCGCGCCGAGGCACTCGCGGAGCTCGACCGTGCGAAGACGGCGTTCTTCGCCAACATCAGCCACGAGTTCAGGACCCCGCTCACGCTGTTGCTCGGACCGCTCGAGGAAGTGCTCCGGCGCGAGGAGCGCGTCGCGCCCGCCGTCCACGATGAGCTGGCGACGGCCCACCGGAACGCGCTTCGCCTGCTCCGGCTCGTCAATTCGCTCCTCGACTTTTCGCGCATCGAGGCGGGACGCGTGGACGCGCTGTTCGAACCGACCTCCCTGGCATCGTACACGGCGGAGCTGGTATCGACCTTCCGGTCGGCGACGGAACGCGCGGGCCTCACGCTGGAGATCGACGCCGACGAGCTGCTCGAGCCGGTGTGGGTGGACCGGGCGATGTGGGAGAAGGTCGTGCTGAACCTCATCTCGAACGCGTTCAAGCACACGTTCGAGGGGACCATCACTGCAGTCGTGCGCCCTGCCGCGCAGGGTGTGACGCTCGAGGTCCGGGACACCGGCGTGGGCATTCCCGTGGACCAGCTCCCGCATCTGTTCGAGCGGTTTCATCGGGTGCCTAACGCACGCTCGCGGACCTACGAAGGCACCGGCATCGGGCTGGCCCTCGTGCGCGAGCTCGTGCGGATCCACGGTGGACGGATCGAGGTGGAGAGTCACGAGGGCACCGGGACGTGCTTCACCGTCTGGCTCCCGTTAGGCTCCGACCATCTTCCGCAGGACCAGCTCAGCACATCCGGCGCGAGGCTTCACCGCGCGTCGACCGCGCTTGGCGCCGCCGCCTACGTGGAGGAAGCGCTCCGCTGGCTTCCGGCCGGGATGTCGGACGCCGACGCGGCGGACCTGATGATGGTCGCGAGCTCGAAGACCGAGTTCCTGCCGGGCACCGGCGCCGGATCGGACGCCGCCGGTGCGCGAATCCTGCTCGCCGACGACAACTCCGACTTGCGCGACTACGTCGCCCGTCTGCTTCGCTCACAGGGGTGGACGGTGGATGAGGCACCCGACGGGCTCACGGCGCTCGAGGGCGTCCGCGCCCGTGTGCCCGACCTCGTGCTGACCGACGTCATGATGCCCGGGCTCGACGGCTTCGCGCTATTGCGTGAGCTGCGCAACGACCCGCGCACGATCAACGTGCCGGTCGTGGTGCTCTCGGCGCGAGCCGGCGAGGAGTCGCGCGTGGAGGGTGCGGAGCACGGCGCCGACGACTACCTCGTGAAGCCGTTCTCCGCGCAGGAGCTGGTCGCACGCGTCGGGGTCCACCTGCGGCTCGGGCGCCAGCGGCGCGAGGCCGAAACAGCGCTCCGCCGGCGTACGGCACAATTCGAGACGCTGCTCGGCGAAGCGCCGTTAGGCGTCTTTCTCCTGGACAGCGACTTCCGCATCCGCGAGGTCAACCCGATCGCCTTGCCGGCCTTCGGCGACATCCCCGATCTCGTCGGCCGGGACTTCGGCGAGGTGATGCACATCCTCTGGTCCCCGGAGTATGCCGACGAAGTCGTCCGGGTGTACCGTCGCACCCTCGAGACCGGAGAACCGTACTTCGCGCCCGAGCGGATCGAGCAGCGTCGTGATCGCGGCGTGGTCGAGTACTACGAATGGCAGATCAACCGGATCACGCTTCCCGAAGGGGGGTACGGCGTGGTGTGCTACTTCCGCGACATCTCCGCGCAGGTGCACGCGCGCCACGAGGCCGAGCAGGCGCGCGAGCAGGCAGAGATCGCGAACCGCACGAAGAGCGAGTTCCTGGCCGTCATGAGCCACGAGCTCCGCACACCACTGAACGCGATCGCTGGGTACGTGGAGCTGATCGACATGGGCGTCCACGGCCCGGTGACCGCGTCGCAGCGGGATGCGCTGAGTCGCATTCAGCGGAGTGGAAAGCACCTGCTCGCGCTGATCAACGACGTGTTGAACTTCGCGAAGCTGGAAGCGGGGCGCGTGGAGTACGAGCCGCGCAACGTCACGCTGGCCGACGCCGTGGCAGCCGTGTCGCCGATGATCGAATCGCAGCTGAGGGCGAAGGGGCTGTCGTACGAGGAGCGCGTCGACCCGAACCTCGTCGCGCGTGCGGATCCGGACAAGCTGCAGCAGGTGCTTCTGAACCTGCTTTCGAACGCGGTGAAGTTCACCGCTCCGGGCGGACGCGTCGTGATCGAGACCCCGGAGCGCGACGTCGATGCCGACAACGTGATCCTGCGCGTCTGCGACACCGGGATCGGGATTCCGCGTGACAAGCTGAGTCTCATATTCGACCCGTTCGTGCAGGTGCATCGGAGGCTGACGAATTCGGCCGAGGGGTCCGGCCTCGGGCTGGCCATCAGCCGCGATCTCGCGCGCGGCATGGGCGGCGACCTCCGCGTGAGCAGCGCCGAGGGCGAAGGATCGGTCTTCACCCTCGTGCTGCCGCGGAGTCGTGAGGACGTGGCCGCCTAACGTGCGAACCATACGCATAACGTCTCACCCAACCGGGTTGCTGTCATCCTGAGCCGTCAGGCCTGTTGTCATCCCGAGCCGGCAGGCGAGGGATCCTCATCGTCCCGAGCGAGGGCTCTCAATCGGGAGCCTGAGGATCCCTCGCTTCGCTCGGGATGACAAACGCTCGGCGAGAGCCAGCATCGGTGCAAAGGCGGATCCGGCCGTTTGCAACTTCTTCCGCCAAATCGTTGTCAACCTGAGAAGGCTTGCCCTTGCGCCGAAGTCGTACGCGGCGCCGGAAGCAATCCGCGTGTGTCAGTCACGACCCTCAGTCCACGATGTACAGCCATTCCCCCGTGTTCTGCTTCTGCCAGACCGTGAAGTACTTCCCGAGCGTCTGACCTGCCGCGTTGAAGACCCAGCCGACACTGAACGCCAGGTCACCACTCGATGCCGCCCGCGCGATCTCCGGCGCTCACGAAAATACGCCTACCGGCTCGCCTGCATGTGCCGCCGCGATCGCCGCGCGGCCAAACTCCCAGCCCACACTCGCGGCATTCCCGGACTGGGCGGCCGTAGGCGCCGCATAACGAGAGAACGACTCGGCGTTGCCGACGATCTGCGCGAGGTCGCTGAATGCCATATCGGTCGCCGCCACCACGGCTGCTTCGGCCTCGGCGTCCGTGTTCGGGAAATAACGACGGTGTCTGGTGTCGGGCGTCTCGAAGCCTGATGGAGGGGTGAGCGAAAGCGAGCCGGCGGCGCGTGGGATGCGCTTGTACGCTTCGATCTTCCAGGACCCGTCGCTCTGCCTGGCCCAGTAGGCGAGATATCGGCCCGGCAGCACGGCGCCCGACGGTTGCGTGAGCACGGTGTAGCCCATCGTGTACCCTGCCTTGCCGTCGGACGACACGTCGACGCGAATCGCCGTCCACGCCCATTTCGACAGCACATTGGCCGGTGTCGCGGACAGCGCCGCTCGTGCTGCCGCTGGCCCGCGCAGAATCGTCGGACCGGGCGCGAGGAATACGGCGTCTGGCGCGAGTGGCGCCACGAGCGCGTCGATGAGATTCACGGACTTCGCGGCTTCCGCATACGCGCGATCGACGGTGAGCAGCTCGGATCGCACATCGCGCAGGTCAAGTCGCGCGTTTGCCGATGCCTCGCTGCCCTCACCCGAGTTGGCATTGGCGGCTGGGGACAAACGACCCTGTGACAATGGTGCCGTGGCGTGGTCGGCAGTACAGCCGGCGGCCACACAGGCAATGAGGACGAACGATCGATGACGCATGAGACCTCACGGAACGAGACGAAGTGCGCGCGACGATACGCGCCCGTGGATCTTCGTGGTCGAATCACGCAGTCCCAATGAACCGGTGACGACATGCATCCGCGTCGTACGATGCGGACGCTCGTGGGCCGAGACTCCGGCATTCGGCGACGATCGATGGATCTCGCGCGCCGGTCGTCGATCGGTAGCATATAGGGATCGAGCAGGCAGCTCCCACCTCCCTTTTGCGGGGACAAACGGCACGAGGCATGGAGACGACCGCACAAGTCGACCAGCTTCTCGCGTCGGCCGAACCGTCGATTCGCTACAAGGTTCGGGTCGGTGTGCTCGGCGAAAGCGAGTCGTCACGGGGCATTCGGTCGCTGCGCCGAGAGATTCGCGCGTCGCCGCGGGTCGCCGCGCTTCTCGCCGGCCGAGCGAGCGATGGCCGGCTGCTGCGCGGGCGTCATGTTTATCAGAAGTGGCAAGGCGCGCACTGGGTGATGGCGGCGCTCGCCGATCTGGGATTTCCGCCGGGCGATCGGGATCTCGCGCCGATCCGCGACCAGCTTCTGGACGCGTGGCTCGCTCCGCAGTTCTACGACGAGTTCGAGTGCTCGAGCAAAGCGAAGGCGTATTCGCGGGACGGTGTGCCGGTGATGCACGGCCGACACCGGCGCTGCGCATCGCAGCAGGGCAACGCCCTCTACGCGATCGTGACGCTGGGCCTCGCCGACGAAAGGACGGACGCGCTCGTCGAAAGGCTACTCCACTGGCAATGGCCGGACGGCGGCTGGAATTGCGACAAGGATCCGGGCGCGGATAGCTCGTCGTTCATGGAAACACTCACGCCACTTCGTGGGCTCGCGGCGTTTGCACGGGAGTCCGGCGACGCCACAGTCGGGACGGCCGTCAGTCGTGCCGCGAGTGTCTTCCTCGAACGCCAGCTATTCAAGCGGCGATCGACCGGCACGGTCATTCGCGACGAGTTCGTCCGGCTTCACTACCCGCTCTACTGGCACTACGACATCCTCGGCGGTTTGAAGGTCATGGCCGAAGCGGGCTTCATTCACGACCGGCGATGTTCTGCCGCACTGGAGCGGCTGGCCGGCAAGCAACTGCCCGACGGTGGCTTCCCGGCGGAAGCGCGTCATTACAAGACCTCTCGCACTATCGCGTTAGGCGTCGATGCGGTCGATTGGGGCGGTACGAGCAAGCGCGTCGCGAATCCCTGGGTGACGGCGGATGCGCTGAGCGTGTTGGCCGCGGCCGAAATGGCGTCTGCCTAACGGGACTGTTTCGCCGCCGCGCGTGGCGGCGGGATGACCAGCACGGAGCAGCGCCCGTCGCGAACGATCTCGGTCGTGACGCTTCCAAGGATCCACCGCTCCAACCGCTCGTGGCGGAGGCTGCCAATCGCGATCAGGTCAGCGCGGCTCACATCAGCGCACGCCAGCAGCTCCTCGGCCACGGAACCATGCCGTGTGACGAATTCCACCCGGACCCCAGGAGGCGCGCCGAGCTCGCGCACGAGCTGCTCGAAGGCCGCTTCGACACCAAGGCGCTTGATCAGCGCCGCGCCCGCCGTGTCCTCGTGCGCCCCATCCACGCCGCTGCGATCGACGTACACGAGGCGGAGCACCAGGGTATTCGTCCGCGCCGGGCGGACGAGCACATCGAGCGCCGCACGCGCGGCCCGAATGCTAGCCGGCCCAAAATCGATCCCGACGATGGCCCGGCGAGGCAGCCCCTGGAGGCTCGGAACCACGGCCAGCACGGCACCGTGGGCTCGCCGCGCCACCGTCACTGTGGTTTCATCGCGGAGGACGCGATCGACAACGCCGTGATGGCGGAGTCCCATGACGATGAGTGCGGCGTCCTGCCGTTCGGCGTACCCGAGGATCTCGTACGGGACGGAGCCGACGGCGATGTGGACCGGCCACTCGTTAGGTTTGCCGAGCCAGTCGCTGAACTGCTGGCGGCGAGCGCGGGCATCTTCGGCGTAGGGAGCGTCCCCGATGAGCTCGCGAGCGAAGGTGAATGCGCTGTGCAGCGGAGCGGGGATGTCCGACACGTCCAATAC
>Ga0075433_10003149_pt1 | contig 12704 bp, 10 predicted proteins | sample RhiMethybrSRZTD2_FD_75299 | JGI IMG/M metagenome (GOLD analysis project Ga0075433, IMG submission 75299) | Populus rhizosphere microbial communities from Tennessee, USA - Rhizosphere MetaG P. TD hybrid SRZTD2 | ecosystem: Host-associated > Plants > Roots > Rhizosphere > Soil | place: USA... | reverse complement strand
CAGGTTGGTGATGTGAGCGCGGTGAAGCTGTTGCTCGGTGCTGGCGTTCCCATCGACGCGCGCGAGACGCGGACGGGAACCACCGCTCTGATCTGGGCCGCGACGGCGAATCGCGCCGATGCCGTTCGCGCACTGGCCGAGGCCGGGGCGCAGATGAACGTCGTGTCGAAGGTCACTGCCTATCCACACACGCAGAACGGCGTGGGTCTGAACGGTCTCGAAGAGGGCGTGTCCTACGTTGGCCAGACCGTGTTGCCGCGAGGCGGCTGGTCGGCGGCGATGTTTGCCGCTCGCGAAGGCGCGGCAGACGCAGTCAGGGCGCTGGCCGATGCCGGTGCGAATCTCGATCTGGTCGACCCCGAGGGCACATCGGCGCTCATCATCGCGATCATTAACGGAGAGTATGGGGTCGCGGAGGTACTCCTGGAAAAGGGAGCCAACCCGAACATCGGCGACATCAAGGGCATGACGCCGCTCTACGCAGCGATCGACATGCACACTGTGCCGACGACCTTCGGTCGTCCAGACCCACCGCACGCGGTCATCGAGGGGAGTGTCGACGCAGTCGAGATGTTGCTGGCGGCGGGCGCCGATCCGAACGCCCGGCTCACGGGCCCGATCCTGAAACGTGTCTACAACCCCGGGGACCCTCGCCTGGCCGAAGGCGCCACGCCTTTCATGCGGGCTGCAAAGGGAGCCGACCTGACGGTGATGCGGCTGCTCATTGGCGCTGGTGCCGACCCGAAGCTCGATCAGAAGAACGGAAACACGCCGCTCATGCTCACGGCCAGCGCCGGCTCCGGCCGTGGCAGCGACAACAACCCGGATCACGTGACGGAGGCGCAGGCGCTCGCGGCCCTGGACTACTTGATTGGCCTCGGCCTCGATCTCAACGCCACCAACGACGAAGGTGACTCCGTGATGCACGTGGCATCGACGACGAATCTCGGGTCGCCCGCTGTCATCCGATTCCTGTACGGCAAGGGGGCGCGCCTGGACGTGAAGAACAAGGCGGGCCGTACGCCGCTCGAGGCCGTCTTGCGCGCGCGCGAGACGAGCGAGGACACCGTTTCGCTGCTGAAGCAGCTATCCGCGGCCACGACAGCCGGCGCTCGCGACGCGGCGCCCACCACGAACTGATCGCGTTCGCGAGGAGAGGACCACATGCGAAACCGACGAAGGGTATACCTGCTGTTCGCCATTGGAGCATGCGTTGCGCTGGCGCTGGCCGTTCATGGCCTCAGTGCGCAGACGAAAATCCAGAAGCTGCCGGTAGGCGCCGGGGCGATCGGAAAGGGACCGGACGCGATCGTACTGCCCGGGTACGAAGACGTGCCTCGGCCTCCTGCGTTCACCGATGCGACGAGGAAGCTTGCGCGGGAGCAGGAACAGGCGATCGACAACTACACGCCGCAGCCGGCGTTTGCCGGGCAGACACGTGCACCGAAGCCGTCGAAGGTCATTCCCTACAGCGTCGAGGTGTTCGGCGATCCAATCTCGAATCCCTGGTCCATTGCCTTTCTCCCGGACGGCCGTCTCCTGGTCACCGAGATGAACAAGGGGCTGCGGCTCCTCGACAAAAATGGCAAGTCTCTCTGGTACATCAACGGACTCCCGCTCGATTTCTCGAAGCGCGGGCAGCAAATGCTCGACATCGTGCCGGACAAGGATTTCGCTCGCACGCGTACGCTCTTCTTCCTGTACCGGGTGCCGCCGAAGGAGGCCGGTGATATCGGAAAGAACGAAGAAGATTTTCCGATTCACTATCCGCAGATCGAGATGGTCGGGCGCGGTCAGCTGTCAGCCGACGACAAGTCGCTGACGGATGTGAAGGTGCTGTTGAACACGCACGGGATCGAAGGGCGGATGATTCAGGCGCCGGACGGCAGCCTGTTCATCGATTCAGGTCCGCTCGCTGGCCGCGGGATTCTGTCGCGCAACTGGACGCAATCGCAGCTGCCGGGCAGCCTCATGGGCAAGGTCCTGCACATCAACGCTGACGGATCGATCCCGGCGGACAACCCGTTCATCGGCAAAGCGGATACCCGTCCCGAAATCTGGGCGTTCGGCGTACGCGATGCGCAGAGCATGGCCTTCGATTCCCAGGGTCGCCTGTGGAGTGCTGAGAATGGCCCGATGGGAGGAGACGAGCTCAATCTGATCGAGAAGGGGAAGAACTACGGCTTCCCGATCATCTCGTATGGCCGCGAGTACTCAGGTGAATTGATCAACGGAGGTCTGACGGCCAAGGCTGGACTCGAACAGCCGATCTACTTCTGGACGCCGTCGATCGCGCCGTCGGGAATGATCTTCTACTCGGGCAAGCTCGCATCGGAGTGGGCCGGCAACCTCTTCATGGCCGCCATGTCGCCGCGGTTTGGCAGGAAGGTCATCAGGCTGGAGCTGAAGTCCACACCCGAGGGGATGCGAGTGGCCGGCGAGGAGTTTCTATTGGCCGAGCTGAATGGCGTGCGCTTCAGGGACGTCAAGGAAGGGCCCGACGGGGCGTTATACGTAGCGAGCTCAGAACTGATCCACCGCGTGGTGCCGAAACGCCCTTAACGGCGCGTCCGCGGGTATTCCTCGGCACGGGGTCTGGGATGTTCGCCGGCAGACCGGGCAACGTTTTGTACTGAGACGGGGATAATCATTTCAGTCAATCGGATCTGCGAGGCCATTCCATGCTCCAGACCCCGCGCTTTGCGGCGCTCGTCGCCGTTTCCGTCCTGACGCTCCTGTCGGCCAGCACCTCCGCTCAGTGGCTGACGCAACCGACTGCAGGGATTCCTCGCCTCCCTGACGGTAAACCGGACCTGTCTGCGGCGACTCCGCGATCGGTCGATGGCAAGCCCGATCTCTCTGGGCTGTGGCACGCCGGGCCGAAGTGGGATACCGATCTCAAACAGACGGACGTTCAGCAGTGGGCACAAGATCAAGCACGACAGCGACTGGCGAATCCCGCGTCGCTCTCATGGAGTGTGCTGTGCCTGCCGCCGGGCCCGATGATCACGTTCACCGGGCCGTTGAAGATCATTCAGGCCCCGCAGATCGTCGCCGTGCTTTACGAAGTGCCGAACAATTTCCGTCAAATCTTCCTTGATGGCCGGAGTCTCCCGAGGGACCCCAATCCCACATGGCAGGGCTACTCGGTCGGACGCTGGGAAGGGGAGACGCTTGTCGTCGAGAGCAACGGCTTCAATGACAAATCATGGCTCGGGCGGCCTGGCGTCCCGCACACGGAAGCGCTGCGTGTCACAGAGCGCTACAGCCGGCGGGACTTCGGTCACATGGACGTACAGATCACTTTCGATGACCCGAAAAGTTTCGTGCGACCGTGGACCGCAACGACGGAACTCCTCTACGACCCTGACACCGAAATGCTGGAATACGTCTGCAACGAGAACGAAAAGAGCGTACAGCATTACGTCCAGCCGCAGGATGCCCCAGCGATCAACGTCGACCCCGCATCCCTGGCGAAGTTCGCCGGTGTCTACCAGATGATGACGCCGCGCGGCATGGCGAATGCGACCGTCACGGTGGACGGCGGCAACCTGATGATTGATGTGCCCGGGTTCGGCAGCGGCCGCATGGTTCCGCAATCGGCGACGATGTTTCAATTCCGCGGCGCCGCGCTGGAGTTTGTGTCGGACGAAAAGGGCGACGTGACGCACCTCATCGCGCACGTCGTCGAGGGCGATTTCAAGGGACCGCGGATCAGATAAAAGCGGTCCTCCAAGCACGGCAGCGGGCGGCGAATCAGCCGCCGCTTCCCATCTGCGCGATGGCCTTCCTCATCTCTTTTTCGCTGACGTTCTTGACGTGCGTCATGACGGACCATTCATTGCCGAAAGGGTCCTCGAATCGCGCGCTGCGATCGCCATAAAACTGGTCGGTCGGTTCCTGCGTCGAGCGCGCGCCCGCGCTCAACGCCTCCTTGTACGTCGCGTCGCAGTTCTTGACGAAGATCGAAAGCGAGGCCTTCTTCGACGGGAACTGTGGCGGCATCGGGCTTCCCAGCATCAGCACCGCGTCACCGAATCCGAGCTCGCAGTGCGCGACGTGTCCGTTCGGCATGTCGAACCGGAGGCGCTGCTTCGCGCCGAGCACCTTCTTGTACCAATCGATCGCCTGGGCACACTCGTCGAGGACGGTCACCGACGACAGCACAGGGTAGCCCTTCGCAAGCCAGGACACCTTTGCGGGCTTCCTCGCAACGCGCACGGGCTTTCGGGCTTTCGACGTCACCTTCGATTTCTTCCTGGTTTTGGCCACGATGTCCTCCAGCGCAGGAATCATACTGCGGGAGTGCACCGTGGCCGCTACCTGTCGAGAACTGCGTCAGCGCAACGGCTGCAAAGTCGTATCGCGGCGCATTCCGGGAGGACAGGGCAACAACGTACTCGTCCCACCGGCTGGTGGAGTCGTGACACCCGGTGCGACCGCGGTTGGCGATGGCGGCGTCAGCGTCGGGTTCGTTGGCGCGCTTGGTGATACCGGGCTCGCCAGGGTGCCAGGCGTGCTGCTTCCCGCCACGGTCTGCCCTGTCAGACTACCTGGTTGTCCCGTCGTGCTTCCCGGTATCGAGGATGTCGATCCTGGCGATGTCGTCGACGGCGGCCCCAGCAATGTGCCGGATAACTGTCCGGGCGTCGTTATCGACGGGACTCGGGGTGTTGTCGTCGATGGCGGCGTGGGTGATGCCGTGGTTGGCGGAAGCGATGGTGTGGTCAACGGAGTCGTTGCCGATGGGGGTGCTGTCGGATTATCCGGCGTCGTTTGCGGTATCGGAACGCAGGGCGCGAATGGTTGCTGCGAAGCGGACGATTGCGAAGCCACGAAGGTGAGCGCCCCTCCGGAAAGGATGAGAGCGGTGATGGTCTTGAACATGATCGTCCCCCGACGAGATTGGAGATCCATGACTTTTACTGCACGTGCCGTACCGACTGCGCGGGTAAGCTCGGCTCTGAGTCTCGCGAAATCATCGCGGACAACTCAACGACGATTCGAACCGTCGAAAAGCGCATGACAGTCACGCGACTCGCTGAAGAGCTTCGACAGGATCTTCGCTACGGGGTGCGTCTGGTGCGGGCAACCCCCGGTTTCACCGTAGCCGCTGTGCTGTCTCTCGCCTCGGCATCGCCGCCAACACTTCGATTTTCACGCTCTTCGACCAGGTCCTCCTTCGTCTCCTCCCTGTCCAAAACCCCCGCGAGCTCGTGCAGTTCCGCATGGAGGGCGGACGGTTCGGGAACCAGAACGGCGACGGCCTGCATAGTTCTCGTACCCGCTGTTCGGGGCGTTCCGCGATCGCAACACGGTCTTTACCGGCCTGACGGGACAGGCCACCAGCTCGGTGAGTCTCGTGAGCGGTGAGCGCGGTCAGGTCGTCGAGGGCGGATGGGTTGCCGGCAACTTCTTCCAGGTGCTCGGCGTGAAGCCGCACATCGGACGCCTGCTCACATCCGAAGACGATCGACCGGGCGATGACAGTCACGTGGCGGTGCTGCAGTACGACTTCTGGCAGGCGCGCTATGACGGACGACAGGATGTGCTTGGGTCCACGATTCGTTTGAGCGGCACGCCGTTTACCGTCGTCGGCGTAGCGGCGCCGGACTTCGAGGGCACCAATCCGGGTCTCCTCACGCAACTGTGGCTGCCGGTCAACGCCAGGGGAGCACTGATTCCGGATTGGAAGGAGACCCTCGCGAACGAGCGGTCGGCCTGGTTCTACCTGTTTGCGCGGCTGAAGCCTGGCGTCACCCTCGAGCAGGCCCAAGCCGAGATGCTCGTGCTCCACGATCGACAGAAGCAGCAGGAGCTTCAGGGCGACTTCTTCTCGAAGTTCCCGGATACCAGGGACCGCTTCCTGCGTCAGACGCTCTCACTCATCCCAGCGGGCCGCGGGATGTCTGCGATGCGGCGGACGTTCGAGCGGCCGCTGATTGTGCTGCAGTGGCTGGTTGGCCTCGTGCTTCTCATCGCGTGCACAAACGTCGCCGGCTTGTTGCTGGCGCGCGCCACGGCACGTCAGCGTGAAATCGCGATCCGCGGCGCGCTCGGTGCCCGCCGATTTCAGGTGGTGCGCCAGCTCTTCGTCGAAAGCTCGATGCTGGCAGTTGCCGGCGGCATCACTGGCTTGGGACTGAGTGTGCTTCTGACACGCGGGCTCGTGCGCTTCCTGCCGTACAACCAGGACGTCATCTCGCTGTCGACGACGCCTGACGCGCGAATTCTGTTGTTCACGACGATGGTGACGTTGATCACGGCATTCGTGTTCGGCCTGCTGCCGGCATTTCGCGGCTCGAACGTCCCTGCATCGGCGGTGCTCAAGGACGGCGCCGGATCGGTCACCGGAAACCGGGAGCATGTGCGGCTGAGAAAAGCGTTCGTGGCGTTGCAGGTGTCGACGTCACTCGTGCTGCTGATCGGCGCCGGCCTCTTCGTTCGCACACTCGACAATCTGCGAAGGGTCGACCTCGGCTTCAGAACAGAGAACGTCGTCATGTTCACGGTGAGCCCCGCAGGGCGCTACGAGCCGGGCCGGAAGCTGCAGATGTATCGCACGCTCATGGAGAGCCTCGCGACAGTGCCGGGCGTCCGTGCCGTCGGCGCGAATACGACGCGGCTCTTCACCGGAGGACGCTGGGACAGCCAGATCACGCTCCAGGGCCGTCCGGCTCCAGCCGATGGAAGCGTTCCGTGGAGCTTCTTCAATGCGGTCACGCCCGGCTACTTCGAGGCACTGGGCATTCCGGTCACGATGGGGCGAGACTTTACCTGGAACGATTGGGGTGGATCCCGACAAGTGGCTCTCGTCAATCAGGCGCTTGCCACGGAATATTTCAAGGGGACTCAACCTGTTGGCCAGCAGCTCGGACAGGGCCGCAACGTTCCGGTGGACACCGAAATCATCGGTGTCTTCGGCGACGCTCATTACCACGATGTCCGTGGCGAGATCCCGAGACAGACGTTCGTGAACCTCGACGCCAAGATCGACCTCGTCAATACGCTCAACATATACGCGCGCATTCAGGGCGACCCGCGAGCGATCATGCCCCTGCTTCGTACGCAGGTGACCCGCGTCGACAACGATTTCGTCGTCTCTGAGATGCGCATGATGGACGAGCAGGTCAACCGGCGCCTGGCCAACGAACGTATGCTGTCGTTCCTGTCGGGAGGATTTGCAGTCCTCGCCACGATCCTCGCCATTGTCGGCCTGCATGGCGTGCTTGCGTTCATCGTGGCCCGGCGGACGCGTGAGATCGGCATTCGCGTCGCGCTCGGTGCGGCGCGAACTGGCATCGTCCGGCTGGTCGTGCGCGAGATGCTGGTGATGATTCTGCTCGGCGTCGCCGCGGGAACGGTGGCGGCGTACCTGGCCGGAAGCTACGTCGAGACGCAGCTGTTCGGCGTCAAGGCAGCGGATTGGTCAGTGTTTGCGGTGGGTGTGCTCACGTTGCTGACGGCCGCGCTCCTGGCGTCATTCCTGCCCGCGCTGCGCGCATCGCGGATTCATCCGATGCGCGCCCTTCGTCACGAATGATGGGAGTCATCCTTCACCAGTCGACTGTTTCGAGCCACTTTCTTAGACCGTAGACCGGCGGCGAGGGCCGTGTCAGACTTACGCGTTTCGGGCCATTGGCCCGAGGCCTCGCGGCAAGTCGCCGCGCAGCGTGAGCTGAGCCGACCACATGCCACAGCAGAAGAAGCGCCACGAAGAACGCACTACCGGCGTGGAGGCGGCTGCCCGATCCGAATCCGGCGGTGTGGCGGCGTCCGCGCAGGTGGTGGTGGAAGTGAGCGGGCTATCGCATCGAGGTCTGGTGCGGGAGAACAACGAGGATCATTTCCTCGTCTCGCGCGTCGATCGCACAATGCAGACGCTTGCCACCAACATGCCTCCGGGCGCGGTGCCCGATCGGTCGGAGGACACGGTCTACGGCATGCTCGTCGCCGACGGCATGGGCGGCCACGCCGCCGGGGAAGTGGCGAGCCGCACCGCGATTGCTACGCTCGTGGACCTCGTCCTTCGCACGCCCGACATCATCATGCGCCTCGATGAGCATTACACCGAAGAAGCGCTGCTGCGGTTCGAGCGACGCTTTCAGGAGATCGCGAAGGTCCTGAGGGAGAAGGCGAAGGCCGATGTTCGCCTGGCCGGCATGGGCACAACCATGACGCTGGCGTGCAGCGCTGGCAGTGACCTCATCGTCGCTCACGTGGGCGACTCGCGCGCGTACTTGCTGCGGGAAAGGCGATTACAGCGCCTCACCTCCGATCAAACGATGGCGCAGTACCTGGCCGACAGCGGAATGATCTCCCACGATGAAATCGAGAGCCATCCGATGCGGCACGTGCTCACCGGTGCGCTCAGCACGGGTGACGGTCCCACCGACGTCGACCTTACCGCGCAGCGGCTGCTCAACGGGGACCAGGTGCTGCTCTGCACCGATGGGCTGTTCGACATGGTTTCCGATACATCCATCACTGCACTGTTGCAACAGCCCGGGTCGACGTCGGAGGTTTGTCAACGGCTTGTGACTGCAGCGCTCGAGGCCGGCGGTCGCGACAACGTCACCGTCGTGCTCGCGCGCTTTCGAATCGGGAAAGAAGGGACGTGAAAGAACTTGTGAACGCCTACTTGCATTCTCCAATGCGCTTCGCGCTGACCTTCGACGTGACCGTTCCGTGCTTCGTCTTTCCTTTGGAGACGTTGTTGTACCAGTCGGGACCGTACGTGACGTCGTTGGTGTAGGTCGAGGTGCCGTCCTTATCCTTGCAGGTCATCTTGAACGACAGCTTGCCTCCGGCTGCCGTCTTGACGTCGCTCACCTTGCAGTTGGTTTCCTGTCCGGAGTCGGCTACCGTTTTCAAGACGTCTTTCGCCTCTGCCGGCGACATGCACAACGTGTCTTTGTGCTTCCCGGCGTCGCCTGCCGCCTCCGTTTCGTGAACACGTTCGTACAGCCCTGGCGTGAGACTCACTTGTGCCTCGGCCCGTGTGCAAGTGGCGAGCGAAATCGCTACGACGATAATCCCTACTCCGGTCCTTTTCATCTGTCACTCTTCCTTCCAACGTTTGGTTCGAAGCTGCCAGCGCCGAGCGGTTCGCCCAGAGCCTTACGGATGATCGCCGCCGCCGCCGGGAACTCTTTCTTCGCATTGCAGCAGAAGACACCCTCCGCAACGTTCAGCGGCGTCCAACCCAACGTCGTCTTCGTGCGCACGTCGGCGCCCTGATCGACGAGGTACTGCACGATGGACGTCTGGTTCGACATGATGGCGCCGATGATCGGTGTGCTGCCGTTCCAGCGCGGATCGCCGACGCCGAGGTCGAGCAGCTTGTCGATATTGTGCGGGTAGTAGAGCAGCGTGTATTCCACGTCGCCTTCCATCGGGTAGTCGCCGAAGTTGGCGCGTGCGTTGACGTCGGCGCCCAGTGATACGGCGAACTTCACCGCCTCGAGCCGTTCTGCTTCGGGCACTCCCGTAAACGGACCTGGCGTTTCACCCTCCCAGGTATCCAGACCTGCGGCCACCATCAACGGCGTGACGCCGGTGAGCGTCGTGATCGTCGGGTCCGCCTTGAACTCGATGAGCAGCCGCATCAACTCGATGTCGCCGTTCTTCGCCGCGACGTAGAACGGTGTCGCGCCGCGGTAGCTGATAAGGTGACGACCCAGCCGGATGTTCGGCGGGTTGCGCGCGGTGCCGCCTTCCTTGCCGAAGCGCGGCTCATTCCATTCGACGCGCGTGTTGGGATTCGCGCCGTGCTCGAGGAGTTTCCTGGCGAGCTGGATGGCCGTGACGTTCCCGGTCTGCTGCGGAGTGCCTACCGGCGTGTTGCCGACGCCGGCGGCGCCGTCGGCGCCAGGCTTGCGCAGCCACGCGACGGTATGGAGTGGTGACCCGCGCGGGTCGGGCAGGTTCGGATTTGCGCCGTGCTCGAGCAGCACAGAAGCAAGCTCGAAGTAGGCATTGACCGCAGCCACGCTCAGCGCGCTGGAGCCATCCGGCGCAACGTCGTTGACGTTGGCGCCGCGCTTCAGCAGCGCGACGGCTGTCTCTGCGTGCGCGTTGCGAACGGCAAACAGCAGTGGCGTGAAACCGCCCGTGGATTTCAACGTGGCGTCGGCGCCCGCTTCGAGGAGTACGTTGGTGGCGGCAGTATTGCCTTCGGCGGCGGCCCACATGAGCGCGGTCTGACCTTTGTACGGTTCCTTCGTATCGACTTTCGCGCCGCGCGTCAGCAGCAGCCTCACCGCATCTGGCTTTCCCGACAGCGCCGCGGTCATCAGCATCGTCTGACCTTCTTCAGCGGTGCCGTTCGGGTCGGCGCCGGCGTTGAGCAGGCGCTCGATCACCGCGGTATTGCCGTTCATCGCTGCGAGATACAGCGGCGTGATGTTGTAGCGCGTCGATGCCTTGACGTTGGCGCCAGCGCCGAGCAAAAGCTCGACGAGCTGGAGGTCGTTTCGCTGCGCGGCCCAGTGGAGCGCGGTAAAGCCATCCGCCTCTGGCGTGTTGACGCTGACCTTTTGCTTGAGGAGGGCGCGAATTGCCTCGAGGTCTTGTTTCTTGACCGCGTCGATCAGTGGTGACGAGCTTGTCTCGCCGAAGCCTTCAAGCGAAGGCGGGCCTGCCAGCTTCGCCGTGGCAGACTGAGCCGCAGAGACGGAACTCGTTGCCGCAAGCCAACCGATGGCGACAACGTGGAGCCACCCACGAAACGTCATATCTCCTCCGTCCCGGGACGTGCGCTCAGGACGCCTTGAGTCCATGTCGATCGGGCGTCGAATGGACGCGCTACGGAAGTTAATATACCCCCTTATTTGAATGGCCTAGCAGCCGGAAATAAGCGGAGGATGTTGTGAAGCCCGAGCGCTTCTTCGTGTGAGCCGAATTTCTCGACGACGCGGTCCAGGGACTGACGCGAGGCGTAGAGAGCTCTCGTGCCGAGTCAATCCGGTAACACCCGTAGGCCCAAAATGCAGCTGTCAATTTGATCTGATCGAGCGCACTCTCTGCTGTCGGTATTCCACGGAGATCTCAGCAAGGAGGCGTAATGGACATCGTCAGTCTGATTGTGCAGCTGATCAGTGGCGCGGTCGGGGGTAACATCGCTGGAGCAGCGCTCAAGAATCAGCCTCGGACCCGTCGGTAATTCAATCGTCGGCATTCTCGGCGGTGGGATCGGAGGGCAGTTACTCAGCTTGCTCGTTGCGGGCGCTGCGACAGGGGGTGGTCTGGATGCCGCCTCTATCATCTCCAGCGTCGCAGGCGGTGGGGTCGGAGGAGGAGTGCTGATGGCCATCATCGGCCTCATCCGGCAGCAGATGGTCAAGTCCTGACGTAACGCCTCGAACAACGACCGGGCGCCGTCAGTCGGCGCCTTTTCAACAGAAGCGTATTCGCATCGGCGATGACGCATTCGACTGGTGCGATCAGCACCGTGTTCTTTCACCCCGAGCGAGCCGATTGTGAGGACGCCCTGAGCCCTTTCGAACGGGCGTCGAAGGGCGCGTCAGGGAGTAATATAACCCCCGTATTTGAATGTCTTACAGCCGTTTACTCCGGTGCGCCGTTCTGAGCTTTGCAGTCGCTCTCGCCACTGCGAGGCCGGGTGCACAATCGCCTGCAGCGCTGCCTCAGCCGGCGCCCGCCGCGGCATCCGCGACACTCCTGAAGCAGTACTGCGTCACGTGCCATAACGAACGCCTGAAGACCGGCGGCTTCGTGATCGATCCAGCCGATGTCGCCAATGTCGGTTCAGGCGCGGACCGCTGGGAGAAGGTCGTTCGCAAGCTGCGGACACAGTCGATGCCGCCACCGGGTGCGCCACGTCCGGATGCGGCGAGCTATGACCGCGTGGCCACGTTCCTCGAAACGGAGCTGGATCGGACCGAGGCCGCGCGTCCTCATCTCGGCAAGCTGCCGCTGACGCATCGCCTCAGCCGCACTGAATATCGAAACGCCGTCCGCGATCTGCTCGCGCTCGAGTCGCTGCCGCGTGAGGTCAGCATCGATTACCTGCTGCCGCCGGACAACATCAGCAGCGGCTTCGATAACATCGCTGACCTGCTGTTCATTTCGCCGAGCAACATGGAGCGTTACCTCGATGCCGCGCGGAAGATCAGCCGCCTGGCGATTGGCGATCCCGCGATGCCGGTGATGGTGAATATTTATCGCCTCGACCCCGAGCATCCTCAGGACGAGCGTGTCGACGAACTGCCCTTCGGTACCCGCGGCGGTATCGCTGTTCGGAGCGAGTTCCCGGTGGACGGCACGTACATCGTCAAAGTGGAGGTCGGCGCCGCGAACGGCCACGATCTCGAGCTCACCGTTGATGGCGAACGCGTTGCACTCCGGTCGCTCGGTAGCGGCGGACCTGGGGCTGCGTCCGTAGATGCACCGCCTGGTCAACCCGATCCGTCAGATCCCGATCCCACACCTCCCTCCGTTGATCGACCGGCCGTGCAGGGCAGAGGCGCGGGGCCGACGGATGCAGCAGGTTCAGCGGGCGCAGCAGGTGCGCGCGGCCGCGCCGGTGGTCGAGGTCGTGCCGCGGCGCCCCCTCCGCTGGAGTTTCCGCTTGCTCTGAAGGCCGGCCCCAAGCTGATTGGTGTCGCATTCGTGCAGCGCACTGAGGCGCGCGACGAAGCAACGCTGCGCCCCCGCATGCGCAGCCGTGGCACGCAACCGGC
>Ga0075433_10003145_pt1 | contig 12713 bp, 9 predicted proteins | sample RhiMethybrSRZTD2_FD_75299 | JGI IMG/M metagenome (GOLD analysis project Ga0075433, IMG submission 75299) | Populus rhizosphere microbial communities from Tennessee, USA - Rhizosphere MetaG P. TD hybrid SRZTD2 | ecosystem: Host-associated > Plants > Roots > Rhizosphere > Soil | place: USA... | reverse complement strand
AAAGATTTGATGGCGTGCTGGTTTCGAACGGACCTGGAGATCCTAAGATGTGCTCAAGAACCATTGCTCATGTACAAAAGGCGATGCAGAGAGATCTGCCGGTCTTTGGACTTTGTCTCGGCCACCAAGTCCTGGCATTGGCTGCCGGTGCTGACACTTATAAACTAAAATTTGGCCATCGGAGCCAGAACCAGCCTTGTATCGAAGCGGGATCATCACGCTGCCATCTCACCTCGCAAAACCACGGTTATGCGGTCGCTGTTGAAACTCTGCCTAACGGCTGGGAACCTTGGTTCACTAATGCTAACGACGGCACTAATGAAGGAATTAGACACCGCGACCGGCCATTCATGAGCGTGCAATTTCATCCCGAAGCAGCGCCAGGGCCCGTGGACACCAACTTTATCTTCGATGAGTTCTTGAAGATGTTATGAAAAACACTCGTGTCAAAAAAGTTTTGATACTTGGGAGTGGCGCCCTGAAAATCGGTGAGGCAGGCGAGTTTGACTACTCGGGAAGCCAAGCCATCAAGGCTCTCAAAGAGGAGGGAATCAGCACCGTCCTGGTAAATCCTAATATTGCCACCATTCAAACCTCGGACTATTTGGCTGATCAAATCTATTTTTTACCGGTCACCGATTTTTTCGTCAAACGAGTAATCGAAAAAGAGAGGCCGGACAGTATCATGTTAGGCTTTGGAGGCCAGACCGCTCTCAATTGCGGATTGGAACTCGATCGAAATTGTGTGCTGAAGAAATATGATGTAGAGGTCCTCGGGACTCCGATTCAGGCAATTCGGGAAACTGAAGATCGAGATCTGTTTGTGAGGAGATTGACCGAGATCGGGATCAAAGTTCCCCGTAGTTCCGTGGCTACTTCAACCGACGAGGCCGTGGATGTTGCCCGGAAGATCGGCTATCCCATCATGCTTCGTGTGGCCTTTGCCCTGGGGGGTCTGGGTTCCGGCTTATCCGCAAACGAGGAAGAGCTTCGTGAGCGAGCAGTTAAGGCCCTGGCACATAGTCCGCAGGTTCTAATTGAGGAATATCTAACCGGTTGGAAAGAAGTGGAATACGAGGTCGTGCGCGACCGGTTCAACAACTGTGTCACTGTCTGCAACATGGAAAATTTCGACCCCATGGGGATCCACACGGGTGAAAGCATTGTGGTCGCGCCGAGCCAGACGCTCACCAATGCTGAGTATCACTTCCTAAGGGACGTCGCCATTAAGGTCGTGAGACATCTAGGAATCGTTGGGGAGTGTAATATTCAGTTCGCCCTCAACCCTCATGCTTTAGACTACCGGGTAATCGAGGTCAACGCTCGTCTTTCCCGAAGTTCTGCTCTGGCGTCCAAAGCAACTGGATATCCTTTGGCGTTGATTGCCGCGAAACTCGGATTAGGATATGGCCTTACCGAGTTGCAGAATTCCATCACAGGTGTTACCACCGCCTGCTTCGAGCCGGCGCTTGATTACATCGTGGTCAAGATTCCCCGCTGGGACTTGCAAAAGTTTCGTAGAGTGTCTCAAAGAATCGGCTCAGGAATGAAATCGGTTGGTGAGGTCATGGCCATAGGCCGTACTTTTGAGGAAACCCTGCAAAAAGCGCTCCGCATGCTGGAGATAGGGGTCTCGGGACTGGTGGGGAATGACAACTTCCGCTGTTCAGATCCCGAGAAGGAGTTACGCGAGCCCACACCGGAACGAATCTTCGCCATCCCCGAAGCGCTCAGACTGGGGTACTCCATCAATCACATCCATGAGCTCACTCACATCGATAAGTGGTTCCTCCATAAGATCGACAATATCGTCCGGGTTGCGGATGATTTGAAGCGACATAAGATTCATTCTTGTCCCGAAGCGCTCCTCCTGGAAGCGAAACAATCTGGATTTGCGGATCGGCAGATAGCCAAGCTGACCGGCTCGCTGGAATCTGAAGTTCAAGGATCCCGGAAAAAGTACAGAATCGCTCCTTACGTGAAACAGATTGACACTTTGGCCGCAGAGTATCCGGCGAGGACCAACTATCTGTACCTCACTTACAACGGAAGCGAAAACGATTTAGATTTCGAGGGATCCAAGTCGGTCATCGTTTTGGGCTCCGGGGCCTACCGAATTGGCAGCTCAGTCGAATTTGACTGGTGCTGTGTCAACGCCGTACAGGCGCTCAAAAAGCTCCAGTATCGGACGATCGTCATCAATTACAACCCGGAGACTGTCAGTACCGACTACAATGAATGCGACAGGTTGTACTTTGATGAGCTGAGCCTTGAGAGCGTGCTTGAGATCTGTCAGAAAGAGAGTCCGATCGGAGTGATCATCGCCATGGGAGGCCAGATTCCCAATAATCTAGCGATGCAGTTTTACGAGGCTGGACTCAATGTCCTTGGGACATCCCCTCTTGGCATCGACACTGCCGAGAACCGTCAGAAGTTCTCCCAGCTCCTTGATCAGCTTGGGGTCGAGCAACCAGCATGGAAGGAGTTGAGCACAGTTCAGGATGCCGTGACCTTCGCCCATAGCATCGGATATCCTGTCTTAGTGCGACCTTCCTATGTGCTCAGCGGCGCTGCGATGAGTGTCGCTTCCAACGACAGCGAACTAGTCCGGTTCCTTCAGAAGGCGACCGACGTGTCCCAGAAGCACCCTGTGGTAATCAGCAAATTCGAAGAAAATGCGAAAGAGTTGGAAATCGACGGTGTCGCTGCCTCTGGTGAGTTGGTCGTTTCCGCTATCTCCGAGCATGTTGAGAACGCAGGCGTTCATTCAGGCGATGCAACGCTAGTTCTTCCTCCCCAACGGACCTACCTGGAAACTATGCGCAGAATTAGGAAGATCACCGGGCAGATCACACAGTCGCTCAACATCAACGGACCATTCAACATTCAATTTATCGCCAAGGGAAATGAGGTCAAGGTGATTGAATGCAACTTGAGAGCCTCACGAAGCTTTCCCTTTGTCTCAAAGATCCTGAAGGTGAATTTCATTGACTTAGCCACCCAGGTCATCATGGGGCAGCCTGTGTCAAAGATTAGCGAATTCCACGTTGGCGCTGACTATGTTGGCGTCAAAGCACCTCAATTCTCCTTCATGAGACTCGAAGGTGCAGATCCTACATTGGGAGTGGAAATGGCTTCGACAGGGGAAGTGGCTTGCCTGGGCGACGATTTTGAGGAAGCCTTTCTCAAAGCTCTCCTCTCTGTAGGGTACCATCTGCCGGTGCGCAGCGTTCTCCTCTCGACCGGGCCCATTGAGGCAAAGGCAGCCCTTCTGAAAAGTGCAAAGACGCTCAGCGATCTTGGTATCAAGCTTTACGCCACGAGGGGAAGTGCAGACTTCCTACGCGAAGGCGGCGTCGGAAGCCAAGTCCTTCACTGGCCGCTGGAGGGTGCGGCCCCGGATGTTAGAGACTACCTCGTTCGAGGAAAGATTGACTTAGTCATAAATATTCCCAAGAATTTTCAGGAAGAAGAGCTTACCAACGACTATATCATTCGCCGCCTCGCGGTTGACTTTGGGATTCCCCTGATAACGAATTCCCAGTTGGCTCAGCGGTTTGTCGAAGCAATTTCGCGAAGGCAAATGCATGATCTAGAAATCAAAAGCTGGGGCGAGTACAAGGCACACTACTCCGCTTTTGCATACCCCAGCGAACCCTCGATCTCTCACTGACGCAAATTCTTTCGCGTCAGCGCGGGCCTTGGGGAGCAACCAGTCAACCAGTATGGTTCAAATGCCTGGCCCAACTCCTCCGACTTCATCATTCACAAATAAGCTGTCAATTATTCCGCGGAAGCTTGTTTCTGCAGGACGTAAGTTGAGGTCTGTCGATGAACTCTGCGGACCAGGTTTACAGCGTCAGATCGCCGGTAGGTAGCGGCCGTAATCATTTCCGCCAGCAGGCCGAAGATCAACACCTGGATGCCCAGTGTGATCAACAAAGTACCTAGGACCAGGAGGGGGCGGTTCCCAATCGGGCCTTCTCCGAGGAACCATAACACTGAAAGATAACCGTCAACGGCTAGGCCAGCGAGCATGAATATGAGACCTACGAGTCCAAAAAGGTGCAACGGTCTTCTTTGGAAACTACTAAGGAAAAGGGTGGTTGCGAGATCAAAAGCTCCCCTCAAAAAACGCTCAAAACTATATTTCGACTTGCCATAAGATCGAGCGTGGTGACGAATTGGAATCTCACCCACTCGAAAGCCCTTGGCATGGGCCAGAACGGGTATGTAGCGATGCAGCTCCCCATACAAATCCAAAGATTCCACAACCTCTCTCGAGTAGGCCTTGAAACCACAGTTAAAGTCCTTTAGGGAGATTCCGGTCAGGAAAGAGGTCACAAAGTTAAACAGTCTGGATGGTAGAGTTTTGCTGAGAGGATCCTGACGATCCTTTTTCCAACCCGAGACAAGGTCGCATCCGTTCTGCAAGGCTTCCAGGAAATAGGGTATTTCATCCGGATCGTCTTGGAGATCCGCGTCCATAGTGACTAAGATTTCGCCTTGCGCAAGCTGAAAACCCACTTGCAAGGCTGTCGCCTTGCCAAAATTGCGCCGCAGTTCAACCACAATGACGTGCGGGTCCAACTCGGCAAGCTCTCGACATCGTCCAACTGAGCCATCAGTGCTTCCGTCATCCACGAAGACAATCTCGTAGTTTCGATCGACTCTGGTAAGGACATGAGTCAGCCGACGATGCAGCTCCTGTAAACTATGTTGTTCATTAAGAACAGGGACAATTACTGAGAGATCCATTGAACGGGATGACTCCGGTATCATACGAAAATCGAAGCTTGTTGAATTTCCAAATTTCAGTCCGGACATGATCTGCAACTACAAACGAACTCGACACTTAGCACTCGAACCGGACAAAAATGTGGTGCACATACGATGCCAAAATATAGATACCAATAGATGTTCAAGCAATATATCTTTCACGAGGATGATGGGTCTTTTGAAAGACGAGCCGACCAAACGCTTTAAGCTGTTGCAGCTGGAAAAAATGGGTTACCCGAGCGCATTTTGGCGGAACGACCTCCTGAGAACTGCCTCGAAAACTGGGGAAGTAGCTGACGATTTAACTGGAACTCGTTTGGAACTGCTTTCTATTGTCTTACCAACTTGTGGAAGGTACTCGCCCGGCCAACCGCGACCTTTCATCCTCGTCGCTCGTTAACTCGTCAAGCGATTGAGCAGAGCTGTAATCACGAAGGCTCCCTAGGTCAGGAAGAAATCCGTGGAGACTGAAGTCGGCAGCTACATTTCACTTCGGTTCGCAGGTGATGATTCCTCCTGGCTTCTTCCGGCGTGCCGGAGCTGTCGTCGCCCGGAGTCTCCTCATCAGCGAGGGTTTCTCTTCCGCTCGAATCCCACAAACCGCGTCCCTCCGAACCCTCACAGGTGCGGCCCAGCAGGTTCTACCATACAAAGTTTCGAGGCCATGCGCGGTTCAAGACAGGGATCCCGCAGAAGCTCTAGTGGGCATTCTAGGCGGAACGACCGGGGGATGAAGAATCGAATCTTCTCCGTCCAGCTTCCCAAGAGCAGATAAGAAGTGATTCCAATCGTAGCGCACTTTGAACCTGCGGACGTTTCCGACGAAGTCGACCGTCGTCGTTAGAGTAAAGAAGAGCTTGATCGCATGAGCCAGGGAGCCAGGGTCATCGGGGCGCGCCAAAACTCCGGTCTGCTCAGGTTCGATCTCGCTCGGAAGCCCACCAACGTCGCTCACAATGAGAGGACGATCAAAATAGTAAGCCATCTTGGAAACACCACTCTGAGTGGCGGTCTTATACGGCAGTACTACCGCATCAGCTGCTGCAAAGAAGCGGCCCACCTCGTGAGGACGAACAAACCCGGCATGTACCTGAACAAGGTTTGAAAGGCCGAGGTCGCTGATCATCTTCAAGTAGATATCCGGAGACTGATAGAACTCTCCAGAAATAAGGAGGTGCACAGGAAATTTCTCGCGCAACAGAGCCAGGGCCTGCAACAGAACGTCGAGACCTTTATAAGCTCTTACCAGTCCGAAAAAAAGGAGCACCCGCGCTCCCGGAGAAAGGTGGAGTTCTACGCGGGCCTTCTGAAGTGGTGGTGCAGGGGGAAACGATTCATTGAGCGGCAGCGGTGAAAGCCGGACTGGGGCTTCCGGCCGGAAACGAATAACGTCTCGCCTGACTTCTTCGGACATAACCAGGAACCCATCGCCGGTGTTGAGAGCATATCTAGTCAAAAGGTTGTCGAGACGAGTCGGTTCGTGCGGGGTGACGTTGTGACAGATGAATACGACTCGCGCTGAGTGGCGCCTTTTCATTGTACGGATCATAGCTCCGTACGCTGGTCCGAAATAGGGCATCCAGTGATTGATTAGGACGAGATCAGGCTGGTGATTGGCCAGCCACTTGCCGCAACTGTGCCAGCTCACCGGGTTGATGGAACTGAGAAGCTCTCTGCACGGTATCGACGTCATCAGCCTGGTATCATCTCTTTGAGTTGTACCAGGAAATAACAGCGACGGATACTGGTTACAAAACGAGAGGACTGAGACCTGATGGCGTGGGTGCAGACGACTCGCCAGACCGTCAACGAATTGTGCAATACCGCCACGATAGGGCGGTGCCGGCCCTACAATGACGATTCGCCGCTCTCTCCAGTTCGCCAACCTGTCTCCTCCAGAGGGTAACTGATGGAAACCGGCCTGGTTTCGCATATGAATCAACCAACAATTCCTTCGAAGTAATCGATGGTTCTTTTCAGTCCTTCCTCAATTTCAATCCTGGGAGTCCAACTCAGTCTGGTCTTGGCGAGGCTGATGTCAGGCTGACGTTGCACAGGGTCGTCCGAAGGCAGGGAGTTGAAGACAATCTCTGATTTTGACTTCGTCAACTCGATAATCTTTCTTGCAAGACTCAATATGGTGAATTCTCTGGGATTGCCCAGATTGACAGGTCCTGCGAAGTCTTGCTTGCTCATCATATCGACCAAGCCGCTGACCATGTCCGAGACGTAGCAAAACGACCTCGTCTGCTCGCCTCTTCCGTAAACCGTGATATCGGCGCCTCGGACTGCCTGAACGATAAAGTTGCTCACAACGCGACCGTCGCTGACAGCCATCCTAGGACCGTAGGTATTAAAGATTCTTACTATCTTTACGTCCACCTGGTGCTGGCGGAAATAGTCCATCATGAGTGTCTCTGCTACCCTCTTACCTTCGTCGTAGCAACTGCGGACCCCAATGGGATTCACATTGCCCCAGTAGTCCTCTTTTTGTGGATGAACTTTTGGGTCACCGTAAACCTCGGAAGTAGAAGCCTGTAGAATCCTAGCCTTAGTTCGTTTTGCCAACTCCAACATGTTGGTCACACCCAGCACATTCGCCTGGATCGTGCGGACTGGGTTGAACTGGTAGAATACAGGAGACGCAGGACAGGCCAGATTGTAGATTTGATCTACTTCGACATCGATGGGATTGATGATGTCGTGACGCAAGAGCTCAAAGTTATCGGCCTTCAACAGATGACCGATGTTCCTTTTCGATCCGGTAAAGTAGTTGTCCAGACAGATGACTTCATGCCGGTCGTCCACCAGTCTTTCGCAGAGGTATGAACCAATGAATCCGGCGCCGCCGGTGACTAATATCCGCATCTGGCATCCCTACGATAAAAAAATCATTGGATGGGACTTAATGATGAATCGGCTCCAACTGCCGGTCAGGCCTTTCGAGGCTTAGTTGCTCGATAGACACTCAGTACCCTTGACCATGCCACAATCGATCTCTACTGCAACCGATCGCTGAATCAGGTCCACCGACAGTACGAAGCGATACTGGTTCTTTATTCTGATCAGGATTCCCTCAAACCCGCTTAGTGGTCCTTTCTGAATACGAACGCGGTTGCCAACTCTCAGGTAGGGATGAGGATCACATCTGATGCCCCGCTCGATGAAACTTCTCACGTTTTCAATTTGGGCCTCGTCTATTGGAAGGGGGGCACAACCATCGCCCACGATGTGAACCGCGCCAAAAGATTTGAGCACTTCCATTCGTTCCCGGACCGAGATCTTGACGAACACGTAACCAGGAAAGAGAGGTAACTGAATCTCCTTCTTTCGGTCTCTCCACTGACTGATCCTGGAGTAGAGCGGTAGAAAATTGGATATGCCCTTGTAGTCGAGCTGCCTTTTGACTAATTGCTCGTGTCTGCTGCGCGTGTAAAGAGCGTACCACAGGGACTGGTCAACCAGATCATGGTGTTCGTCAAACGCCGACGAAAGTACCTGATCTTCGCAACAGATCATGATCTGGCTCTCCCTGTTCCGAGGTATTTGAACCCCATGCCTTCCACCTTCTCGGGATCAAAGATATTTCTTGGATCAAGAATGACCAGATTCCTCATCAAGGATTTGATCCTTTCCAAGTCAATATTGCGGAATTCATTCCACTCCGTCGCGACCAACACCGCGTCGCAGTTTGTCACAGCTTCGTAGGCATCCCTGCAATAAGACACTCCGTTCCCATTCAACACTTTCTTGGCATTAGGTATAGAGAGCGGATCGTAGGCCAATACCTGTGCGTTCTTTTCGACTAGTCTTTTGCAAATCGCGATGCCGGGGGACTCACGCACATCGTCTGTGTTAGGTTTGAAAGACAATCCCAAAATCCCGACTCGTTTGTTAGACAATCCCTCTAGCGCTTCTTCTAGCTTTTGGAGAACCAACTCACGCTGCTTCCTATTCACTTCCAGCACTGATTCTAAGATTCTCATTCGGCTGCCATGTCTTTCACCTATTCTTGCCAAAGCCAAGACATCCTTCGGAAAACAAGATCCCCCGAATCCTGGACCTGCATGCAAAAACTTTGGACCAATCCTTTTGTCCAATCCCATGGCCCGCGCCACATCTTGTACGTCAGCTCCTACCTTTTCGCAAAGGTTTGCAATCTCATTGATAAAGGAAATCTTAGTGGCTAGAAAGGCGTTCGAAGCATATTTGATCAGTTCTGCAGTCTCAAGACTCGTAACCACGAAGGGCGTCTCGATTAGATAGAGTGGCCTATGTATGTCTTTGACGATGGCGGCGGCATGCTCGCTATCGGCTCCGATTACAACACGATTAGGCCGCATGAAGTCTTCAATTGCCGACCCCTCACGCAAAAATTCCGGATTTGACACGATGTCAAACTTGATCTTTTTCTTCTGGTTTTCCTCAATCAACGTTCGAATCCATCTTCCCGTTCCTATAGGAACAGTGCTCTTGGTGACAATTACTTTGTATTCGTCCACATATTCAGCTAACGAACGAGCGACAGACTCCACATGGGACAAATCTGGATCACCATTAGGACCTTCTGGCGTTCCGACAGCAACAAAAACAACGAGAGAACGCCGCACGGCTGATTTGAGATCGGTTGAGAAACTGAGCCGATTGTTCCTCACATTGCGCCGAACGATTTCTTCCAAGCCAATCTCATAGATAGGAATCTTGCCCTGCTGTAGGTCAATTACTTTTTGTTCGTCACAATCAATGCAAGTCACATTGAGACCAAAATCAGCAAATCCCGCTCCCGAAACTAAACCGACATACCCGGTGCCAACCATCGTTATGTGCATTGCTAGGTGCCGTCCCCTTGAACTTAGAGTTAGAGCCAAGAAGTGTTTGGAGCAAGTTGGCTCTAGGTTGCGACAATCCTACGAGTCTTTCCCACGCTTCGGCTCCCTCTTCCCTGCATTGGAACTCCGTTAACAATGCATCCCAACAATTTCCTTCCGCTTAGACTTTTGATGTTCGCGGCGATCAAGTCTAAAGAGGTTGTCGAATGCCTAACAACAATCAATACGCCGTCCGCCAAAGAGGAAATCAGATCTACATTGGTCGGAGGGAGAAACGGTGGAGAGTCCAAAATCACCCAATCGAAGCGCTCCTTGACATAGGCGAGAAAAGCTCTCATAGCCTGGTCATTTAGCAGTCCCGTCGGATCTTGGGCGTCATGACCGGAGCAGACGAGGGACAGATTTGAAACTCTGGTCCTGAGTATGATTTCCTCTTTCGACCTCCGTCCCTTCAAGTAGTCAACCAAACCCCGATCTGTCGACAAACCCAACAAAGGTCCTACGTGGGGCCTTCCGAGGTTTGAATCCACAAGTAGAACTCTGGAGTCCATATCTCGAGCCATTGTAAAGGCGAGATTCACGGCGGTGAGAGTCTTTCCTTCAGAAGTCGACGCACTGGTGATAAGGAGTGTAGTCAGATCTCTCTCCCGTTTGACATCCGAAAGCTGGTTCTTCAGGATTCCGTACTGCTGGGCGGCAAAGGACTTGGGAGCTGAGACAACGACGACCTTGGAACAAGGCTTCAAATTGACGAATTCAACAGCTCCGAGTTCAGGTGTCGACACGACCTTAAGGGGTTCCAGCACCCGGGGTGGCTCCACGAGCGCAGGTGGTGTCATCATCACTCTGAGATCCCCGGGCAACCGCTTTGGCGCTTCAACCTTCTGGGATGCCAGCACGGCCTCCTTCTCTGCTCGACGAATGGCTTGGTGAATTCTACCCATCAGTGTCCTTTATCTCCTTCCTACCTATTACGTCCCCGCAGCTTGTCAACGAACTGAACGAAAAGGTCAAACGATTCTGATTCATAGCGGGTCGCATCGGAACCCGGCAATGCACCAGGATACTCTTTGGTACTCATAATGGCTCCATTGGCTGGGACCACCTGGGGGTGGGTCAAGGTCCTTCCGGCGGGTTGGCGACGTCCGTCAAACAATTCAAGATTTTCAGCCGTTTCTTTGATAATTTCCAAACTGATCTGGTTTTTGTCACATGCGTAGCCCGTAAGCAGGGCGTTGTCGCAAATGGCGTTGATCAAGCGAGGGATACCCGACGCACAGCGGTGGATTTCGGAAATCGTGGAGTCGGAAAAGATCTCTTGATTTGGCAAGCCAGCAATCTCGAGTCTGGTCCGAACGTACTCGGCTGTTTCTGAAAGAGTCAGGGGATCTAGAGTACAGCGTAGGCTTATTCTCTGTTTCAATTGTCTCATATCTGGGGAATTCAATTTTAAGTTCAGCTCAGGCTGCCCAACCAGAATGATCTGAAGCAGTTTTTCATTTGCCGTTTCCAGGTTAGTGAGAAGGCGAATCTCCTCGAGAATCTCCGAACTCAAGTTTTGGGCCTCGTCGACGATCAAAACCGTGATCTTGCCAAACCGATATCTCTCCAGCAGCAAGGAATTTAATCCAATTAAAACCTGAGCTTTAGAGCGCGGCTCACTCTTGAGACCAAAATCTGCCAAGAGATATTCAAAAAACTCAGCGGTTGTCAGAATGGGATTGAAAATGAAAGCCGACAGGACCCCAGTTCGTTCAAAGGTGTCCAAAAGGGCATTAATCAGTGTAGTTTTCCCGGTTCCAACCTCACCGGTTAAGACCAGGAAGCCTTTCCGCTCTCTGATCCCATAAACCAAGTTGGCCAATCCTTCACAATGCTTTTCGGTGAAGTATATAAACTTCGGATCCGGTGTCAGATTGAATGGGCGTTCCTTGAGATTGTAAAAGGCTTCATACATAGCCGAGTCTTTCCCTACTAAAGTGTTAGACAGAACAACAATTGGGAAACTTCCTATTCACGATCTGTGGTGGAAGCCGGCTCCTCGGTTTCAATATACGGAATTGAAGCCAAAACCGGGATTTTGATTAGACGAGCCAGCTCAGATTCACTTCGACTCGAACCGGCTTGGCCTGCGAAGAACAAAGCCAAGACGGCTCCAATTACAAGACCAATGGTCGTAGCCACTGGAATCACAAACCATCGATTTGATTGGGAACTCTCGACTTCTGGAACCATTGGCCGGGGCTGAGTGGGAGCCGACGGCTTGAGACTAGTGTCTGCGGGATCACTCGAGATTCCGCGGCCAGGAGCAACTACTGCCGCCAGGAACCCTGCCAGCAACCCAGGAATGATAACCCAGAGCAGCTTTCTTTTCAGGGCCGAAAGATAGTCTAACCTCTGCAATGTTGAAATTGTTCTAGTGTCAGTCCTCATAAACCTTGGGCCAAATAAATCGGCTAGATAGGAATTCGACGCTTGATGAGACCATTCTGTTTGATTTTGTAAAGTAGCGCCTTATAACTGATGTCTAGAAGTTCCGCAGCCTTCTTTCGGTTCCACCGAGTCTCCAGTAAGGTATCCATTATGATCTGCTTCTCGGCTTGCTGAGCCGCTTGCTTGCCGACTTTCTTAAGGGAAAGGTGTTCGCCCTTGACCACATGAGCAGGCTGGTCAGCCGAGGCTCTCGATGACAAAGCGAGTTCTCTTATCGCCAACTCTTCGCTCTCAAGTACCACGATTTTCTTAACGACGTTCTCTAGTTCCCGTACATTCCCAGGCCAATTATAGGAAAGAAAAGCCCTCATCGCAATCTGCGACAGTGTCGTAACCTTTTTGTTGAATATGAAACAATACTTCTTCAGGAAATGTTCGGCGAGCTCGGCAATATCCTCCTTTCTCTCTCGCAGAGGGGGCAGGTGTATGCTAACAACATTGATGCGATAATAGAGGTCCTCTCGGAAATTGCCATTCTGCAATTCTTTCTCGAGTTTGCGATTCGTGGCGGTGATCACGCGAACATCGACGGCAACATCCTCATCTCCCCCGAGTCTACTAAACTCTTTATCTTGAAGAACATGTAGTAATTTTGCCTGTAGGGAAGGATGG
>Ga0075433_10003144_pt1 | contig 12716 bp, 11 predicted proteins | sample RhiMethybrSRZTD2_FD_75299 | JGI IMG/M metagenome (GOLD analysis project Ga0075433, IMG submission 75299) | Populus rhizosphere microbial communities from Tennessee, USA - Rhizosphere MetaG P. TD hybrid SRZTD2 | ecosystem: Host-associated > Plants > Roots > Rhizosphere > Soil | place: USA... | reverse complement strand
ATCGCTACATCAAACCACTTGTCGACGAGAGCAGCACGATCCATATTCTGGAAGGCCGCCACCCTGTCGTCGAGCAGCTCAGCAGTGATTTGACGTTCGTACCCAACGACACGACTCTTGATTGTGAGGGCAATCGACTGGTGATACTCACCGGACCCAACATGGCGGGGAAAAGCACCTACCTCCGCCAGGTTGCCCTGATCGTGTTGTTGGCGCAAATCGGGAGTTTCGTGCCGGCAACCGAAGCCCGCATCGGACTGGTCGATCGCATCTTCACGCGAGTAGGAGCCTCGGACAATCTGGCCGCCGGACAGAGCACCTTTATGGTGGAGATGATCGAGTCCGCTCACATCTTGAATAGTGCGACCTCCCGCAGCTTGATTCTCCTGGATGAGATCGGCCGAGGGACCAGTACCTACGATGGACTGAGCATCGCCTGGGCTATTGCGGAGCATATTCAAGACCGTCGACACTTAGGAGCCAGGACGCTGTTTGCTACGCACTATCACGAGATGACGCAGCTTGAAGGGTTACGTGAAGGGATCAGAAACTATTGCGTGGCGGTTCAGGAACGGGATGGCGACGTGGTCTTCATGCGTAAAATTGTGCCAGGCGGCGCAGACCGCAGCTACGGTATTCATGTTGCCAAACTGGCGGGACTTCCTCCAGAGGTTATTACTCGGGCGCAAGAAGTCCTGGCCCAATTGGAGCGATCGGATACCACCATCGAGGGCACCTCCGTTTCTTTGGAAAAAGAACCACCACGTACTTCGCTTCCCCAGCCACATCCGATCATCGAGGAAGTAAAGCAAATCGACCTCTTCTCCATGACACCACTCGATGCGCTCAATCGTCTTGCTGACCTACAACGTCGGATCGGGCCGACCGGCCAAGACAACCGCGACAAATGAAACAGGCGGCATCCCCTTTCGGGGATGCCGCCTGTTCAAACAGAAACGAACTCAGTCTAGTGCGCCGCTGCCGCAACGCCCGTGTTGTACTTCGCAGTCCAGGGAATCAAGCCAGCAAGAGGCTTCCCGCCCGGAAGCAACACATCATACTGCATGAGCACTTCGGCCCCATCCGGTGACTTCGGTGAGGTATTCAGCTGTTGCTTCGCTGCTGCACAGCCTGCCTCAACTTCGCTCTTCCCAGCGCATTCCTTCAATCGAAGACCGGAAATGCTGAGCGGCTTCCCCATGGAACCAGCCACTTCAGGAAGCTTCTTGACTGAGGAGATGACGCGGTGGTTCTGCTCTGGCTCAGTCACGACAAATTCGATCAAATCGGTCGTGCTGGACGGCGGCACTTCCTTGGCTGCAGCCGGTCCCGCGTGGGGACGGGCCATCTTTTTCAGCTCGTCCCACGCTCCCTTGTCGGCATAAAACTTGAGGGTCTTGCCTGGGTGAATCTTCTGCCAGAAGAAACCGCTCTCGGCATTTCCGCCAAACACGGCAATATTGATCCAGACCGCTTCATCATAGTGATCGAGCACGATCACGCGACCCTGCAAAGTCGTCGGCTTGCTCAAATCTCCCCACTCAAAGCGCTCTTGGAATGATTCGATCGCCAGTGCGGTGGAGGCCACAGAGAACACCAGTGCTGCGGCGGCCATCACGGCCCAGCCTTTCGTATGAAACGTCATAATCGCGTCCTCCTTAACAGAACAAGAAAAAATGAATGCTTGTCAAGGTCGATTACTTAATAACTTTAAATCCGGTAATCGTTCGACCATCCAGGCTCACTTCCATCGCAACGAGTTCCTGGGAAGCCTTGATAATCTGGTCCATGAGGGCCTTATCCTTCACAGCCAACCGAACGGTTGTGGCTGCATGGTACCAACCCGAGTATGGACTATTCTTATCAGTGCCACCCACAAAGCCCCAACCGCAACAAGAGAATAATGGATCAGGCGGTTTCACATCGAGATCGGAAGACGAACGACCGGCCGGTGTTCCCGAACCTGGCTCACCGCTGTTCCAGTATTGAATCCCGAAGAGCAGTTCTCCATCTGGATTGTCGGCCCACTGCGACCATACCCGGCCCTTGAGAGTCTTGGTGACTTCACCCTTCATGGGTTTCCCACCGGCGATGTTGTCGGTTGGACCTCCCCCAGCTGCATCGTCAGCAACGGCGAATTCAGCTGTCAGCATGCCGAGCATCGTAAACGCTGCAACGGCGGCTATAAGTATGACCTTTGGCATACCTAGTCCCTCCTTCATAAAAAAATAACAGCCACAAGAACCAATAAATACTGTCTAATGACGACGAATATTATGGAACAGTTTCAGAAGTCACACAGCCATGAACTATTTGTATTTCGGGTAAATCACTCTGTTCTTCTTTGCGTGTCGTCCCTCGATTCAGGATTCATTGTAAAAAAAGTTTTTTCATCGTACTGAAATCATGAAACTGTGTCAAGAAATTGTTTGCCTTGTCGAGCTCATCGGTTGACCGGTAATACGTATAAATTAATCAACGCCTTATATGTTTATTTGCGTTGAGTTTTCTCCCACGATCTGGCGGCTCAACGAGTCTATATTAACGAATTCTCATTTATTTATAGGTTAGGAGACTGCGCGAGGCGAGAGGTCCGAGCCCGGTGATCGCGAGAGAGTCCAGCGTGAAAAACTGGCGACACACCTTGAAGGCCTGCTCCTCATTCACGCAATCGATCTGAGCCAACATGTCTTCCAGTGACATGTGCCCGCCATGCGTGAGTTCATCCTTCGCCAACTTGCTCATGCGGCTGTGGGAACTCTCCAAGCTTAGCATCAGGCTGCCTTTCATCTGGGTCTTCGCCCGCTCAAGTTCTTTTCGTTCGACGCCTTTGGAGCCGATTCGTCGAATCTCTCGACAGACGAGATCCACGACACGATCTACCTCTTTTGGTCTCGTCGCCGCATACACCGTAATCATGCCGCCGTCTGAATACCCTGACAAGAAAGAGTAAATCGAATAGGCGAGACCCCGTTTCTCTCGTATTTCCTGGAACAGTCGGGAACTCACGCTGCCGCCCAATACGCTGTTGACCGCGTACATGGCATAGCGGTCCGTATGGCCGGCCGCGATGCCTTTGAGCCCGAGACACAAGTGCACCTGCTCCAGCTGTTTCTTTCGTAACAAGACACCCCTGTGCACGTCAGGAGGATGGCGCCCATTGGTATAGTCCGCCTTTGCCCGTCCACCTTTGCCGAAATACCGCACGATCATCGGATCAAGATGAGCCTGATCGAAATTCCCGGCAATCGAAATCACGGTCTGCCCCGGATCATAGTATGTCTGAATATAGTCCAGCAGATCCCGACGTCGCAGCCCCCTGATCGTCTTTTCTCGACCCAGGATCGGGCGGCCGAGCGGATGGCGTCCCAGCACTTGACCCGAGTGAAGCTCTTGCACGAGATCTTCCGGATCGTCACGGACCATACGAATTTCTTCCAGGACAACCTGCTTTTCCTTTTCCACTTCTTTGGGTGCGAAACGGGAATGGTGAAACAGATCGGAGAGGAGTTCGACTGCTCGCTCAAGTTGTTGATCCAACACCTTCACGTAATAGGTTGTCGTTTCACGCGATGTGAAGGCATTCATCTCTCCACCAAGGGCGTCGATTTCGCGGGAAATTTCGGCGGACGATCGTTTGCGCGTTCCCTTGAAAAGCATGTGTTCGATGAAGTGGGAATAGCCTGCCTGAGATGGCTGTTCGTCCCGTGACCCGGTGTTGACCCACACACCAACGGTCACCGACTTGAGCGTCGGCATCCGTTCAGTCACGACCCGTACCCCGTTGTCCAGGACGAGCTTGCGATACAAGACAGTTACCTGGCCGACGGATCCGTCGCACCAGCCCCGGTTGGAGCCGGCATAGCTTCCTTGCGACTAAGGCGGATCTTTCCTTGCCGATCAACTTCCAGAACCTTCACCAGGATTTGATCGCCTTCCTTCACTTCGTCGGACACCGCTTGGACTCGATGGTGCGCCAGCTGCGAGATATGGACCAGCCCATCGGTTCCCGGCAGGACTTCGACAAACGCGCCGAAATCCATGAGCTTCCGAACCGTGCCCATATAGATCTTCCCGATCTCTACCTCTTCGGTAATTCGACTAATCATTTCCTTCGCCTTCTCCGCCGAGGCTCCGTCAACCGACGCGATCGTAACGGTTCCACTATCGTCGACATTAATCTTGACCCCGCAATCCGCAATGATGCCGCGGATCGTCTTGCCACCCGGACCGATAATCTCGCGGATTTTGTCCTGCTTCACTTTCATCGTAAAAATCCGTGGCGCATAGGCCGACAGAGTGGTTCTTGGCGCTTGGAGCGCCTGCTCCATGCAGCTCAAAATGTGCAATCGGCCTGCTTTGGCCTGTTCCAAGGCCTGTTGCATCAAAGCCGACGTAATGCCGCCGATCTTGATATCCATCTGCAATGCCGTGATACCTTGTTTGGTGCCGCAGACCTTAAAGTCCATGTCGCCCAAGTGATCCTCCAGCCCGAGAATATCGGAGAGGATCATGACCCGATCGCCTTCCTTGATCAGTCCCATCGCAATCCCCGCCACGGCTTCTCTGATCGGCACGCCGGCATCCATCAGGGCAAGGCTCCCGCCGCAGACCGTGGCCATTGAAGAGGATCCGTTGGATTCGAGGATGTCGGACACAATGCGAAGGGTGTAGGGAAAGGCTTCCTTGCTGGGAATTACTGAGGCCAACGCCCGTTCTGCCAACGCACCATGACCGACTTCCCGGCGCCCCGGCGAGCGAAGCGGCCGCGCTTCGCCGACACTGAACGGTGGGAAGTTGTAATGGAGCATGAACGTCCTCATGTACTCCCCTTCCAAGGCATCGATCCGTTGCTCGTCGTCCGTGGTCCCCAATGTGACCACGGCTAAGCTTTGAGTTTCGCCCCGGGTGAAAATCGCGGAACCGTGAGTCCGCGGCAGCGTGCTGACTTCGCAGGTGATCGGACGAATATCCGCCGGACCCCGTCCATCCGCCCGCGACCCTTTCTCCAGGATCATGTTCCGGACTTCCGTATATTCCAATTCATGGAACACCAACTTCACGTGCCGCTCCCGATTCGGATCGTCCACGCTCTTGAGCGTTTGAACGGCGCTGTTCTTGACCTCGTCCAATCGTTCCTGCCTGGCCGCTTTGTTTGGAATCATGATGGCCTCGCGGATCCCTTGCGCCACCAGAGACTTCACTTGAGCCGCGAGCGTAGAGTCGATCTGTTCCTTCTCCACCTTCCGCTTGGGTTTTCCGGCAAGGGCCTGCAGCTCGCGAATCTTGACCACAATCTTCTTGATCTCGGCATGGGCGAGTTCGATCGCTTCAAGCATGATGGCTTCGGACAGTTCGTTCGCCCCTGCTTCGACCATCATGACCGCATCGGCCGTCCCCGCCACGACGAGTTGCAGCTCGCTCTTTGCCGCCGTCTCAAGGTCCGGATTGACGACGAACTTGCCTCCTAGCCGACCGATCCTTACGCCCGCGATAGGATTGTCGAACGGAATATTCGAGATCGTGAGAGCGGCAGAGGAAGCAATAATCGCGAGGATATCGGAAGAGCCGGTCTGATCGGCGGAGAGGACTGAGGCGATGACTTGTGTCTCGAAGTAATAACCCTCGGGAAAAAGCGGACGGAGTCCCCGATCAATCTGCCGGCTGGTCAGCACAGCTTTTTCAGATGGGCGTGCTTCCCGTTTGAAATACCCGCCGGGAATCTTCCCCGCTGCGAAAGATTTCTCCTGATAATCGACCGTGAGCGGAAGAAAATCGGTGCCTGGCTTGGCGACTTGTGACGCGACGGCTGTGGCCAGTACGACGGTGTCGCCATACGACGCCCAAATCGATCCGTCTGCTTGTCGTGCCACACGACCGGTCTCGAGTCGCAGGGTGCGGCCGGCGACCTCTATTTCAACTGTGTGTACCATCTGAGACTCCTCTGGTTAGGCCCCACAGATGCCCACAGAGAGAGACTCGAGCGATTCTGGGACACTCCAGCCTCTGTCAGTGTTCACCTGTGCGACTGATGACTGTCCGCTGGTGCGCTCCCTGGCACGACAGCGGGAAGGGAAGCTATTTTCTGATGCCTAATCGCTCAATCACCGCACGATAACGTGCATCGCTGACGCCACGAAGATAGTCAAGCAAGCGCCGGCGACGTCCGACCAGGAGAAGCAGACCACGTCGGGAATGATGATCTTTCTTGTGGAGCTTGAAATGCTCCGTCAAATACGTGATCCGGTTGGTCAACACCGCGATCTGGACTTCCGGCGATCCGGAATCCGTCTCATGCTGCCGATACTGCTTGATCAACTCGGTCTTTGCTTCCTTCAGTAATGCCATGGGGTTCTTCCTTCCTGTTCCTTTCCTTCATCCGCAACGACGTATCATACGTCTTGATTGATCAACACCTTCTCGACCTTGATCGCGCCATCCGACGACTCAGGACATATCCCGATCGCCACCAAACGTCCTTCGGTATCGTGGATACGGACGGGCCTGTGCACCCTGGTCCCGCCATCGTCCGTCCTCTCCCATCGAAGGATCTTGGCCGCAGGCACCGGAGTCCCGTGTCGCGCACGGTCAGCAGTCTGTGCATCCACCACCGCGATCCCCAGTCGGACCAATGCATGATCCAGCGACAACAGATCGTCTCCTAACCGACCGAGAGCATGACGAGTGACTACTTCATCGACCGTCAGCGCGTGATCGATCGTCAAGGGACCCGCTCGCCTTCGCTCCAACGCCAACATGTGGGCACCAACACCCAACGCCTCTCCAATGTCGGCACAGAGTGTCCGCACATAGGTCCCTTTGGAGCAGACGATGCGCAATGTCACATCCCGCCCCTGAATTGCCAGCACCTCAAGGGTATGGATGACGATGGTTCGCGCATTTCGCGCAATCGTTTTACCAGCCCGGGCGGACTTATATAGAGGGACACCCCCGACTTTCACCGCCGAATACATCGGCGGAATTTGTTCAATAGGCCCGCGAAATCGATCGACTACCTCATGAATCGCCTCTGATGTCACCTGATCGCTCACCTTGTTCGCCAGCACCGTTCCCGTCGCATCCTGCGTATCGGTGGTTTCGCCGAGGCGAAGCACGGCACGATATTCCTTATCCCACTCAACAAGATATTCGGCAATACGGGTTCCCCGCCCAATCAGCACAGGCAAGACTCCGGTTGCAGCAGGGTCGAGGGTGCCGGCATGACCGACCTTGACTCCGCCGAGAAGATGCCGCACTTTCACCACGACATCGTGAGAGGTCCAGCCGGCTTCCTTCTTGATTGTTAGAACGCCGTCGACGACGGCACAACCCTGCGCAAGATTCATCGCCATGTCCCCGATGCTATGAACCCATCTGTTCTTCGGACGACTCTCCATCCGTTTTGACGTGAAGATCGTCCAGCAACTTCAACACACGATCACCTCTCGGTCCACTGACATCTTTGGCAAAAACGATCTCCGGCAGATATCGAAGCGAAAGCCGACGCCCCAGTTCACCGCGCACAAACCCGTTGGCTTGAGCCAACCCGGCGAAGACGTTCCGCTCTTCGTCTTCCGTACCCATGGCCGTCACGAACACACGCGCAATCCGCAGATCGCTGGTCAATTTCACGTCGGTCACCGTCACGGACTGTACGCGTGGGTCTTTGATCTTCCGCATAAGAATGTCCGCCACTTCCATGCGGATTTGATCGGCGACACGATCGGCCCGATGATATCCGGTCTTGGCCACTTCGCGCTCCACCTGGGCATATCGCCGTCACAATAATTCCACTCGAGACTGGACGATTTCTACTGCGGGGACACTCCGAATGAGGTTCAGCGCCTGATCACACACTTGGTTGACATATCGACCTTCGTTGGCCACGCAGGCAAGCCCCAACACGGCCCTCTGCCACAGGTCTTGTCCATCGACCTCGGCAACTGAGAGGTTGAACTTCTCCCGTAATCGATCTTTGAGACTCAAGAGCACCTGTCGTTTGTCTTTCAACGACTGACTATCGGGGATGAACAACTCAACCGTGCAGAGGCCGACGATGATACCCACGGGGCAGACTCACGCCTCAGAGCTTTGCGGCAATCTTGTCGACCGCATAAGCTTCGATGATGTCCCCAGCCTTGATATCGTTGAAGTTCTCGACGCTGATTCCGCATTCGTAGCCCTGTTGCACTTCACGAACATCGTCCTTGAAGCGACGCAATGATCCGAGCCTCCCCTCATACACCACCACGTTGTCGCGAATCACTCGGACTCCGACAGCCGCACGGGTGATCGTGCCGTCCACGACATACGCCCCTGCAATAATGCCGGCTTTGGACACGGTGAAGACCTGTCGCACCTCGGCACGCCCCAATGTCCTCTCCTTGAGCGTCGGTTCAAGCAAGCCTTCCATCGCGGCTTTAATTTCGGCCATCGCGTCGTAAATGATGGTGTACAAACGGATGTCGACACCTTGCTGTTCAGCCAGGGTGGAGGCCTTTGGCTCCGGCCTGACATTGAAGCCGACAATAATGGCGTTCGACGCGGCCGCCAGCAACACATCGGACTCTGTGATCCCGCCGACGCCGCTATGAATGACACGCAGCTTGACTGCGGCGGTCGCAAGTTTTTCGACACCTGCCGTCAACGCTTCGGCCGACCCCTGGACGTCGGACTTGATCACGAGTGCCAATTCCTTGACGGAACCTTCCTTAATCTTGGAGAACAGATCATCCAGCGTGACCTTCGCTGACCCGGACAAATCAGCCGTTCGCTGCTTACGCGCTCGATCTTCCGCAATCTCCCGGGCAACCCGCTCATCTTTGACGACTTGAAATACATCACCGGCAGCCGGCACACCGGGAAGCCCAGCCACTTCTACCGGAATGGAAGGACCAGCCTCTTGCACTTTTGCTCCTGTATGAGTAATCAGCGCGCGAACTTTCCCGCTGAAAATCCCGACGACAAACACATCGCCGACGCGGAGCGTCCCGCTCTGAACCAGCACCGTCGCCACCGGACCACGTCCTCGCTCCAGCTTGGCTTCGACCACAACACCCTTCGCCATACGATGCGGGTCGGCCTTGAGCTCCAGCACCTCGGACTGTAGAAGGATCATCTCCAGCAGGGTGTCCAGGCCGATCTTCTCTTTGGCCGAGACCTCAACCATGATCGTGTCACCGCCCCAGGACTCGGAAATGAGCCCCTGTTCGGACAAAGCATTTTTTACACGATCAGCATTGGCTCCAGGCTTGTCGATCTTGTTAATCGCCACAATAATCGGAACGGACGCGGCTTTGGCATGATTAATCGCTTCGATGGTTTGCGGCATCACTCCATCGTCTGCCGCCACAACCAAGATGACAATATCGGTGATCTTGGCGCCGCGACCTCGCATGGCCGTAAAGGCTTCATGGCCCGGCGTATCCAAGAACGTCACCTGTTTCCCTCGCACCGCAACCGTGTAGGCACCGATATGCTGCGTAATCCCACCGGCCTCGCCTTCCGCCACCTTCGTTTGCCTGATGGCATCAAGCAGCGAGGTCTTGCCGTGATCGACATGGCCCATGATCGTCACGACCGCTGGCCTTGGCTCGAGTTGGACCTCCTCCGTTTCCACGATGGAATCCAGCAATTCTTCACCAGCCTTCTCCATCGACACATCAAGCTTAACCCCATTCTCCTCCGCAATCATCATGGCTGCGTCAACGTTCATGGTCTGGTTGAACGTGAGCATCTGGCCCATATCCATCAGTTTCCGCATGATGTCGGCCGGACGCTGCCCGATCAGTTCGGCAAACTCCTTCACCGTCATGCCAGGCACAAGCTTGAAGCTCTTCCTCCGAGGCTTGGTCACTTCTCCCGGTGTACTGTGATGCACATGTTTGCTACGATCGTCGCGACGCTGCTGCACAGGGATGGCACGAAGGTCCTGCCAGCGAGCCGCATCCTCATGAAGCCGGAGCTCTTCTTCTTCCCGCGTACGGCCCGGCTTACGAGCTTTCTTGGCCTTATCTCTCAGCCCCTCGGCTTGCATCTCTTCTAGAGAGAGGGCTTTCTTTTTTCCTGTGATAGCCTCGATACTTGGGGCGACGACCGGCTTGACGGCCGTCGTGGGAGCCGGAGCGGTCGTGGTGCCTATAGTAGGAGTATGCAGCTGATCGGGCGTCGCCGTCTGATCAACATGTGCAACGGTTGGAGTTTCAACTTGCGGATGTGCCGCCGGCGGCGAGCTCACCGTGAGGGTCTCAATAAGTGTTCCGCTTGTGCCCACGGACTCAACGGTCGGCAGGGATACTGCCTCTTCCGCTGGAACGTCATCAGCCCTCTTCCGTTTGATCAGAATGCGGCGCTTGTCGGACTTGGAAGACTCCTCCGCCGCTGGAGCTGCCTGGGATGATCCGGCCCTGGCGCCTGCTGCATGATCGGAGGACGCCATGCCAATTTTACTCCGCTCACCTCGACCCGCATCAGCCTCGGCCTCTGCCGTTCGACCCGTCGTTTTCCCATGAGCCTTGAGTTTCGGGCCGAGCTTCTCCAAGACCTTTTGCACCACGTCGTCATCCAACGCGCTGCTGTGCGATGCGACGGTGATCCCCATCCGCTTCAATTCAGGGATGAGATCACGGTTTTCCATCCCGAGTTGCTTAGCCAATGCATACACACGCATGAGAAGGTGACACCTATTCCTCTTGATCCAGTTTATCCGGCATCCGACTCCGATTCTGCCCGGGCCTTTAATTCCTGCTCTCGGGCTTCTTCTTGCTGATGCAGCGCGGCAGTCTCCTCCGCCAAGGCCGCTTTGATTTCTTTATCTCGTTCGGCCTTTTCTTTTTCGTATTCCGTCGCGCTAATGATATCGATCTTCCAGCCTGTCAGGCGAGCCGCCAACCGCACGTTCTGGCCATTCTTCCCGATCGCGAGCGACAACTGTGAATCTGCCACGACCACCAATGCCGACTTCTTTTCCTCATCGACGCCGACCTTCTCAATGCTGGCCGGATTCAACGCTTCGGCAATGAAGACCCGTGGGTCGGAGGTCCAGGTAATGATGTCGATTTTCTCTCCGCGAAGTTCGCGGACAACCGCCTGCACCCGCGATCCCTTGATTCCCACACAGGCCCCGACCGGATCGACCGCCTTTTCCCGAGACGTCACGGCAATTTTAGTCCGATCACCAGGCTCCCGCACGATGGACTTGATTTCCACGATTTTTTCGAGTACTTCAGGCACTTCCAACTCGAAGAGTTTCGAGACAAACTGCGGATGGCTCCGCGTCAAGATGACCTGAACGTCTTTCGGAGTCCGGCGCACTTCCAAGAGCATAGCCTTCACCCGATCGCCACAGCGATAGGTTTCCCGCGGAATCTGCTCCTGAATCGGAAGGACCGCCTCGGTCTTGCCCAAATCCACCAGGTAGTTCCGGCGCTCCATCCCGAGAATGATGCCGTTGACCAGATCACCTTGCCGTGTGGAATATTCCTTTTGAACCGCCTCCCATTCGGCCTCCCGTACCTTCTGGAAGATGACTTGCTTGGCAGTTTGCGCAGCGATCCGTCCTAAATCGCTCATTTCGATGAGCGACCCGATCTCATCGCCGACCTCTGCCTCGCTGTCGAACTGGCGAGCTTCCTGAAGAGAGACTTCGGTTTTTGGATTGACGACCGCATCAACGATGGTCTTCTTTGACACGACGGAGATCTCACCTGTCTTGGAGTCAATCTCGACTTGAATATTCTCAGCCTGCCCGAACCGCTTCTTCGCCGCCATTTGGAGCGCGGCTTCGATCGCCCCGATTACTCGGCTTTTCTCGATGCCCTTTTGCCGACCAAGCTCGTCAATCACTGAAATCAATTCTCGATTCATAGCTCACTCTCCAACAACTGCCCCTGCAACAACCCGACAAAACCGCGGTGATCGATTTCGGTAACGCCTAAAACGTGACGGCGCGCCGCGCTTCCGCAATTGAGCCGAACTCAAGGCTGGCCTTCCGTTCAGAACGCGGATCGTTCACTGCAATTGTGACTCCCTGTTCATTCACTTCCGTCAACACTCCGACCATACGCCACTGTCCGTCAATCGGCTGCCTGAGCTTTACGCTCACTTGCTTCCCCAAGGCCCGGCGATAATCCTGAATCCGTTTGAAGGCCCGATCCAGACCCGGCGAGGAGACTTCCAATGTATAGGCATGGGGGAAAGGATCAGCCACATCCAGGGCTGGACCAATCGCGAGGTGTGCCCGCCCGCAATCATCTATCGTGACGCCGCCCAACTTATCAATATACACGCGGACGATTGACCGCGCCCCTTGCCCCACACACACGACATCGACCAATTCCAAGTCCAACGCCCAGAGGATGGGCGACACCACCTCGCTGATGCGATCGACGACCGGTCGGGACTCCTTCACCGACACCCCTAGCCCCGTATTTTTGGATGGCTCATTCACGAGATCAAACAAAAAAGTGGGCCTGAGCCCACTTCCAGCCTGAGGACCATAGCATGCTACCTATGCCAAAGCAAGGGGGCTAGTCGACCTGTTTCGTGAAGCCAGCGGCGAGTTGTTTGGTGATCGGGCCGGGCCGTCCATCTCCAATAATTTTCCCATCGATACGGACAACAGCCAAAACCTCGACCGTGGTCCCTGTAAGAAAAACTTCGTCAGCCCCATAAAGATCTTCCTGCGAGACACAGCGTTCCTGGATCGGTATACCCTC